>JAAGKN010000504.1_pt1 | contig 53969 bp, 46 predicted proteins | sample 6206371 | NCBI WGS metagenome assembly JAAGKN01 (sample SAMN11533720, study PRJNA540317) | gut metagenome | isolation source: fecal pellets from male and female animal of same cohort | host: Peromyscus leucopus | place: USA:CA | collected 2017
TCGTCGAGGAAGAAGGTCATGTTGTAGGTGTCCTGACGGTCGAGATATTCCTGGTCGGAAAGATGGCCGTGGTTGTAGCCCTTGACAAGAAGGGCGTAGTCATTGACGGGAATGCTGAGCACCACCTTGTTTTCAGCCTTGTTGGTGACGGTGAGGACGGGATTGTTTTCCATCAGCAGGCGCGACACAGTGAACTCGGCAAGCGATGCGCCGAGCACCGAGCGCGATGCGGGAAGCGCGAATGACGGAGCGGGCGCTCCCTTGGGGTCCTTGGGGTTGGTGTTGATGTCGACCGAGCCGCTGTGGGTGAACCACGGACGGTAGGTCAGCTGTGTGTTGTCGCGCAGGGTGTTGTCGTGGTTGAGCCAGCCGTTGCCGTCGGTTATCGTGAACTCGAAGTTGTCGGCAAAGACGGGTTCGCCCGAGAGGTGCTGAAGCACCACGCGCACCGTGTTGGTGTTTTTCTTAAGATTGATGGTGACGTGGTTGGGGCGCGACGGCGAGGCGTAGGGGAGCTCGATACGCTCATAGGCGTGGTAGAGATGAGGGATTTCCTCGGTAATCTCGCTGTTGGCATCGCGGCGGAGGTAGCAGTGGAAGTCTTCGGGGGCCGACTTGCCGTGCTCGCCGTCGGTGATGTCGAAGTGGCTCGAGTAGTCGCCGCCCCACACGAGGATATCGTAGGTTCCCGGTTCGACCGAGAGCTGGACTTCGTGGTTTGAGGTCAGCTCGCTGCGTTTCGCGTTGACGCGCGCGGCAAGCTTGCCGGTCTTGGCATCAAAGGCCATGAGCGAGACGCGCTCGACCTCCGCGCCGAAAGCGTCGGCAAACTTAATATTGTGGTCGTAAGTGAGACGAACAAGATTATAGCTTTCCACACAGTCGCTGTCCTCGTAGATCGAGTGGCAACCGGTAGCTGTCAGGAGTGTCGCCATGGAGGCGACTGCAAGTACCGTGTTTTTTATAATAGCGTGTAGCTTCATGACCGCTTGATATGTTTTTTTATGTGTTGTGATTTTTTTAATTCGATTGGTCGGGAGTTATATTGTCGCCGAGCCTGACGGACGATGCCGTTTCAGCCTGACGGAGATATGTCTGTCTAAGAGGATGCCGTCAGGGGTATGGACTGAGCCGGAAACGGCTTGCGCTCACGGATAGTGACTGTGGCATCATGGATTTCTTATTCTTTGATTTGATTGGCTGAGGATGGAGAGTGGGATACTGTCGGGGTTATCGCTTTTTTCATTACTCGCGTGCAGCCCATGCGGGCTTATCAAAGCAGGGGACGAGATTAATGAAAGAGGGGTTGAAGAGAGCGGTTAAAGGAGGGAAAGGAAGCCGACTCCGGCCCGGAGCCGGCTTCCTGAGAATTGTGCTGGAATTTATTTGTTGGTCAAGTCTTGTAGATTATTCAAGAGTTACGTTGTTCTTGACAACATGCCAGTTGAGGATATTGAGGCGAGCAGAAACGAAAGTCTCCTTGTCCTGAGGAATTGTGGGATCGTTGCCGGGAACACCAAGACCAATGACTTTGTCAAGTGCATATTCGTAGATGTGGTTACGAACTACGCCGTAAACAGGTGTTTCACCGTTATCAGTGTGCTTGATGTTGAGATAGAATGAAGAAGCGCCGTTGTCCCAGAAGAGAATTTCCTTGTAATAAGCAAAATCTTCGCCGTTAATCTGTACCTTGTAAGTATTGGTAGTACCATCCTTTACAAGTTTAACATCCTCAGGAGTAATTGCTGTGGTTGCAGTTGCATTGTAAGTGTTAGCAACCATGTACTTGAATGTACCAAGTTCATAGTAAGAAGTGGTCCATTTTACAAGGTCAATATTTTCCCATTTACCCTCTTCCTTCTCAATCTGAACATAACCGCGGATTGCAACAGCAGTGGTAGTACCATTGCGGTCATTGAGAGAGGCAGCTGCACCCTTAGTGTACTCGTTGGCATAGGCGTTAGCTGCGTTATTGAGCCAACCGTCATTTGAAAGGATATCGAAAGTCTTATTTTCGAGTTCAGCAGCGGCAGGAGTTTCTGACCAGTAGCTGCGGTGGTAAGGAGCATCATTCCAAGACCAAGTGGGTTCAACAGTGGGAAGGTTCTTGAAAAGGAATGAGGTGCTTGCAGTCTTGATGAGCTGCCAATCTGTAAGATTAACGCTAAGCTTAACATCCTGCTTGGAACCGTCGGCAGCATAGATAGTATATGTAGCTTCATTGCCGGCTTTGTCAAGAGACACAACACGACGGAGACCTTCATTTGGTGCCTGCGACATGCGAACCTTTACGGCAAGACGCTCAACCCAGAAATCAGCAGGATTCTGAGCAGCTGCAGTGGGGTTAGGCGCAATCTTGTCAGCGATGTCGGTAGCGCCAAGGTCGTTTGCACCTTTATAGTTAGAGCTTGTCATAACGAATGAAGTAGCATCGTAGTTGCTAAGCTCAGACTTGAGAGAAGAAAGAGACTTGTTCTGAAGTTTAGTAAAGTCTGCGTCAGCAAGACCTACTACGCAAAGAGCACGAGCGGGGATGACACCCTGGAAACCCTGACCTACGGCCTTACCAAGAATAAGGACAGCCTCTTTGGCAACTGGTGCATTACCATCGGTATTTCCGGGATTAACAGACTGGGGAGCAACCATATTTGAAGCAACAGTACCGTTTACGTTTGTTGCTGCTTCCATGCTGAATGCATTACCCTTCTCGTCAAAGAAATAAAAGCGCGTATTTGTCACGGTCACTTCACCTTCTCTATCGAGACCTTCTTCGAAACCATCGAAAGCGCGTGATCCACCCATGCCTGCGGTCTGAATGCGGACTGCCATGTACTGGCTGCCTTCTACAGTACCGTTGTTGTTGCCGCCGTTGGCGGGTTCGTCGTTTGAACAAGATGCAAAGCCCATTGAGAGAGCGAATGCACCAAGAAGAAATTTGTTAATCTTCATGTTAGTAAAAAAATTGGTTTATTTGAGTTGAATTTCAAAAAATTGGTTAGTAATAATTCCAAATCGGGTTGAGGCATCAGCCTCGAACGTAGCGCAAAGCGCTGACGGTCAAGTAAAAAAAGTTTTTTTGATAAAATGTCTTCTCTAAATTGTCAGTAATTTTTCTTTTAAGTGAGCACAGAATGTTGATAGAGATTTTTAAGGCATCGGGGAGAGAGGGAGAGAATGAGGGGGAGCGTTCGCACAGTTCCCGTATCGAATACGGGGAGGGAGGGGAGGAAGCCGGACAATAAATCCGGCTTCCGGATATGATTTTTTAGTCCATGAGTTTCATCTTGCGCAGCTGGCCAATGGCATCGGTCGCTTCAGCGATTCCGGCATCGGCGGCCTGCTGAAGGAGGGTGGCTGCGGTGGTCATGTCGCCCTGCTTGGCGGCAAGCACGCCACGGGCGTAAGTGGCGCGGGGCGAGTCACCGGCCTTGGCCAGATAGCCTTCGGCTGCGGGGAGCTCATCGCGGCGGAGGGCGACGGCTGCCATGTTGAGGTTGGCAATGGGATCGTCGGGATACATGCGGACGGCAAGCTCAAACGCCTCACGATAGGCATCGGTGTCGGGTTCAAGCGAGTTGGCCACGACGTAGATTTCGTTGAGACTCAGCTTCTGGGGCGCGGTGGCCATGACTTCCTTGATTTCCTCGACAGAGACGAAGGAGCGGACAACGTAGTCGACGGTGTAGTCAGAACGGCGCAGACCGGGATATACGTCTTTGAGAAGGAAGGCGTAGTCTTCGGGATATTTCGATTTGAGCCGCCATTCGCGCGCATCGGGTGCAAGGGCGGTGTCGTCGATAATCAAGAGGAGGGCGGCGGTGTCGGGCAGCGAGCTGGTCGAGACATAGTCGCGAAGTCCCTGCCAGTTTTCAGCTACCCACGAGGTGTGCATCACATTGCGGTCAAACGAGTAGAGACCGCGGACGTAGTCGGCAAGGGCCGCCGAACGGCCTTTGGCAAGGCGCTCGTTGTTGGCATAGGAGCCTTCGGGCGACGCGAAGCCCACAATCTCGACCGACGTTATGCGCGAGTCGGGGTCATTGGCCACGATGTCAATCGTCTGACGTATCTTGGCGAGTTCCTCGGGGTTGCGGCGGTAGGTCGGGGTAATGACAGTCTGGTTGACAGGGAAATCGATGTAGGCCGAACCTTTGGCCGAGCGGGTCTTGACGAGCTCGGCGGGAGGGGTCACGAAGACAAACTGCGGGGCGAAGACGCGCTCAACGAAGTCGAGCTGCGCGAGCTCCGACTCATCGGCCACACCGGTGATGAGGCCGCAGTTACATTCATCTTCCATAAGGACCACACGCGACTCTTCCATCCATGTCTCGTAAGGGATGACAGCTGAGTAGCTGATGGTCTTGCCGTCGCGCGACAGGATGCCAGGAGCGGCGGGAGTGGAGTGACGCTCGTTCTGGATGTAGCGGTTGCGTCCGGCCACCACTACGACGGGGAGCTCTGTGCGCTCAGTGCCGTTGGTGATGACGGGCATGTATTTGATTTCTCGGTCGCTTTTGAGCTTGAGACCGGTGGCGTCGAGGTCCATCGACACGACGAGCGAACTCTCGGTGCGTTCTACGTGGAGGTCTTTCACCGTCACCGATGCGGGTGAGGCGGTGGCGGCGAAGGCGGCCATTGCCATGAGCAGGGTTGAAATGCTTCTCATAATGCTTTTCGGTTTATTATTTGGCGTGTTGACGGTGAATTAGAATACATAGACAAGATTAATCGCAGCCTTGGTCGGGCCGACATAGTTGTGGGCCCTGTCCTTACTGATCTTGCGCCCGCAGCCCTTGCATTCGAAAATGTCGTAGCGGGTGTAGACCCATCCGAGACCGATTTCGGCTTCAAGATTCCAGTGCTTGCCGAGAAGCCAGCTGTAGCCGTAGGCTATGCCGGCGCCGGCATACCATCCTTCATAGCGGTGGTCGGCGAGTGCGTGGGCATCATTGTTGAGAAACTTGAATCCATGACCCCAGTGGCCGACATTATACTGACCGCCGAGGAGGTGGGCGCCGACGAAGTGACCGCCGATGGCCTCGCAGAACCAGTAGCGGGCTTCGGGCTGGATCATCCAGTGTTTCAGTTTCTTACCACCGGAAAATGTCCATGGGTTGTAGTTGCCAGAGAGGTCGACGCTCCATTTGGGAGCTACCTGCATCTCGGCGCCGAGATTGATGGTCAGCGTCGCGTCATAAAGAAGGTTGGTTTTTACGGCATAATCCTGCGCTGAACCGCCGAGACATCCGATGGCTCCAAGCAGCGCTGCCGCGAGAAATTTAGACTTCATATAATGTAATGGAATTATCTTCACGCATCCGCCAAGGGCTGACCATTGACGAGCCATAAACCCACACGCTCTTGACAAGCAAGCGCCGACATACAAGTCGGGGGCGGTAGAATCTACCTCCCTGCACGGGCTCAGATCGAGCGTATGTAGCCGATTGTCAAAACGAGACATACTGTGTTGCGTTAGTAATGGTTAAATATATATTTTATTTTCTAAGAGTAATCTAACTGATGCCTTTTAATCAATCGGTATAATAAAGCAAAGTCAAGATAATCATTTGATTAAAGGTCTTCGAGTAGCTATTAAGTGCCACAAATTTACGACAATCATCTGATTCACGCAAGTTTTTCAGGCAGAAAAACATAATTTTTCTCCAATATCAAATTAAGACAGGAGGAAAGACGGTGTTTTCCAACATTTTACAGCCCGACGTTCACGAAAGCCATCGGAATGACGACAAAACGCGACATCTTCACCGTAGTAAGTCAAAGAATTTCCAAACGAAGGGGATATGTGTTTATCGGGGCAAATGTGTGCTTGAAAAATAGTGGCAGGCGGTGTTCCGCCAATTTCGATGCAAAATTACTTATTTCATTGGATATGCGCAATAGACCTGATGCTAAAATTCATTAAAACCGGGCGAAAAAACGCGCCACTGCAGACACATGGCATCAGCATGCAGTCGCAGCGGCGCATCCCAATTTTAATATCAAACGAATTTCAGGAATCCAGACAAGCCAAGAAACTTCGGAGACAATACTTATCTTCTCCGCCTGCTTCGCTTGGACGTTTTTTTAGCAGCCTGTTTTGCAGGAATCTTGATGCTCTGCCCGATCTGGATGTTTGTGCTCTTGCCCATGCCGTTGGCAGTCTGGATAGCTGCGATGGTCGTGCCGTATTTCGATGCAATCTTACTGAGCGTCTCTCCCTTGCGCACTTTATGGGTGGTTGTCTTGGGGGCGGCGGCTTTTGCGGGGGTTTTCTTGGCGGGAGCGGCGGCCGTGCGGGCTTTAGCCGACGCGGCAGCAGGGGCAGGGGCGGAAACCGAGCGCGATGTGTCGCCCGCATCCGACTTCACTGCCTCACGAAGTTCCTGAGGACTCACCTGGGCCACTTCGGATGCAGCGACAACCTTGATGTTGTCAGGGCTGACACGCTCAAACACTTCGATCTTGAGCTGATCGCCCTCCTTAACTTTCCCTCGGCGGAGATGGTTCCAGCGCTTGATGTCGGTCGCCGAGACTCCATATTTACGGGCTATGTCGCGGATGCTCTCCCCGCGCTCGACGACGTGGGTCTTTACCGTCATGCGCTCGACGGCCTGAGTCTGGGCAAGCTCATTGTTGACATCGGCATTGACCGTCTGCTGGCTCACGCTTGCGAGATTGGCAACACCGTTGTCACTGACAGCGAGAACCGGCTCGGCGGGCTGAAGGCCGGGCTCGACATGGGTGCGGCGGGCATATAACTCCGAATCATAATCAAGTATGCGCTTCTCGCTCATCACGTAGCTCAGACACTGCTGGGTCGGGAGGGTGAGCTTGTAGGGACGGTAGTCGCCGGGGATGATGTCCTTGAGAAACTGGGGGTTGAGCATCCGTATTTCCTCGACGGGGATGTTGAGCACGGCGGCTATCTGGTTGAAGTGGACATACTTGTTGACGGTGACGGTGTCGGTGGTCAGCTGGCGCTTTACGATGGTGGGGGTGATGCCGTGGTTGCGGTAGTAGTTCATCACATAGTTGGCGGCGATGAAGGCGGGCACATAGCCGCGTGTCTCGGCGGGAAGGAATTCGTAGATTTCCCAGAAATCCTTCTTGCCCTCTCCGGCGCGGCGCAGGGCCTTGTTGACGTTGCCGGGGCCGCAGTTGTAGGCGGCGATGGCCAGCGACCAGTCGTCGTATATGTCGTGGAGCTGCTTGAGGTAGCGGGCGGCGTTGCGCGACGAGAGGCGGGGTCGCGGCGCTCGTCGACGAGCGAGTTCACCTCCATGCCGAGCCCCTTGGCCGTGGCGGGCATGAACTGCCACAGGCCCACGGCTCCGGCCCGCGAGACGGCGTTGGGGTTGATGGCCGACTCGATGACGGGGAGGTATTGAAGCTCGGTCGGCATCCCTCCTTGAGAAGCTCCTCGTCGAAGAAGGTCCGTAATAGCTGTGGAGCGCCAGCATGTCGGCCACAAGAGCACGCTTCTTGGTGAGATACATGTTGATGAAATTGCCGACAAGCGAGTTGTAGGGCAGCTCGATTTCTGTCGGGAGCACCTTCAGACGCTCTTCATATTCGGCAGGAGTGGCCGACTGCTCTCCTCCGAGGTCCATGCCGGGGACTACATAGTTCTTTATATAAAAGTTTTCCTCGAGCTGACGTGTCTGGGTCTCGAAGCTTTCAGGGGCAATTATATTGTCATCGGTAATCGACTGCTTGATATCGAGAATCGACCGCGCGCTGAGCGAGGTGAAAGCCGAGAGCCCGACGGCAAGCAATGTGGCAAGGATTGATTTTTTCATGTGACGGTATATTGATTGGAGAGTAGATGAGAGTATCAGAAATTAAGCGCCCAGTAAAATCCCACGCTCGGAAGCGTGAAACGGCCGGAAGTGTCGCCCGGAAGGAGCGTCGGGGCGATGTCGACACTTATGTCGGGCGAAATGTCGAAATGTGCAAGCTGCGCGTCGACATAGGCATCAATCATGGCTATGGCATAAACCCCGACCATGCAGAGTATGCACAGGTCGCGGTTGCGGCGGTAATAGTTCTTGCGCGTGCGCAGCAGGTTGGTCAGCCATGTCTTGTCCAGACTCTCCTCCGTGACCGTGGGCGCGAAGAAGTCCATGTAGCTGTTGGTGGTGGGGTCGTTGTCCATGATGTCGGCATAGGCCGTGGTATAGTCCGAGAGCATGGTGTTGTTCCACGACGTGGCATAGCCGAGTCCCATGAAGGCGCCGATGACGATGGGGAGTTTCCAGTAGCGGCGGTTGTAGAGCTGGCCGAGTCCGGGGCAGAGCGCCGACATCCACACGGCCTTGGTCGGATTGGGGACAAAGGTGAATGTCTTTTCAGCATAGAGGCCCGCAACCGAATCATTGGGATTGGAAACGGGAATATTGACCACGGCCGCCGAATCTATCGGCACTATGGTCACCGAATCGCCCCGGACCGAAATACTGTCGGTCACCACCTCAGACGGCCCTGTAAGCGGACGGCCTATGTCAATGCTGTCGGGCATGACGGAAATGGGCGAAGTGGGTCTTTTCTGCGGACGGACCGGCCTGTTGGGACGCGTCGGAAGCTTCCTCGTCACCGAGTCGGCTGTCACGGCCACCTGTGCCGGCCGAGGAGTTTCAGAAAAAATGTTAAAAGGGCATGTCAGCACGATAATCATCATGCCGACAAGCACACCAAACAGAGGTCCTATATGGTTTCGATCTTTTTCCGCTGCTGATTGCATTTTATTTATCCGATTGGCTTGCAAGCCATTGCGCAAAGCCACGACCGACTTTTACGCTCCGGCTTCAACCGTTCACTGCTTTGCAGTGTCAAAGATAGCAATTAATCTTTCAAGTTCAGCCTCGTCACGGAAAGAAAATGAGATTTTTCCTTTGCCGGAAGCATCGCAGGTCAGTTTCACAGGGGTGCTGAAACGCTGCGAAAGATGATTTTTTAAAATATCATAATCATTGTTAGAAAACCTTTTGCTCTCATCGGCCGGAGTCTTGCCCTCGAGAGCCGCCTGCTGATATTTCTTGGCAAGCTCCTCGACGCGGCGCACCGACAGCCCCTGCTTGAGAATCTCCTCATAGAGCCTCAGCTGCAGTTTCGGGTCGTCGATGCTCAGAAGCGCGCGGGCATGGCCCATGTCGATCCGCCTGTCGCGCAGGCCGAGCTGCACCTCGGCCGGGAGACGGAGCAGGCGCAGGAAGTTGGCTATCGTGGCGCGCTTCTTGCCTATGCGCTCGCTCAGGCGCTCCTGGGTGAGGTCGTACTGGTCGATGAGCTTCTTGAATGTCAGGGCGATTTCTATGGCGTTGAGGTCCTCGCGCTGTATGTTCTCGATGAGGGCCATCTCGGTGAGCTCGGTGTCGTTGGCCGTGCGGATATAGGCCGGCACAGTGGTCAGCCCGGCCATTATGGCGGCGCGGTAGCGGCGCTCGCCGGCGATAATCTGATAGGTGTCAGGGCCGGTCTTGCGCAGCGACAACGGCTGGATGATACCGAGCTCACGTATTGAGCGCGACAGCTCTTCAAGAGCCTCCTCGTCGAAGAGGCTACGCGGCTGATCGGGATTGGGAGAGATTCGTGAAATCTCTATGTCATTTATGGCTGATGTGCCGCGTGCAGGAGCATCGTCCATCGCAATGAGCGAGTCGAGTCCGCGACCGAGAGCCGGACGTTTTGGCAGCATTTCTAACTTTCTTGATAATTCAATAAATACTTAGCCCACAATACATAACTGTCATGACTTCAAACTACGAAGCCTTGGCCTGGGTCTTAGCTATAAGCTCGCGGGCGAGGGCTATGTGGGACGTGGCCCCGCGCGACAGCGGGTCGTAGAGCAAGGCCGGGAGGCCGTGGCTCGGGGCCTCGCTCAGACGGATGTTGCGCGGGATTACCGTGTCAAACACCATCGGCCCGAAATGGCCCTTCAGCTCTTCATAGATCTGATTGGCCAGACGCAGGCGGGCGTCATACATCGTCAGCAGGAATCCTTCGATCTCCAGCGTCGGATTCAGCTGCGACTTGATGATGCGGATGGTGTTGAGGAGCTTGGTGATGCCCTCGAGGGCGAAATATTCGGCCTGCACGGGGATGATCACCGAGTCGGCAGCCGTGAGGGCGTTGACGGTGATGAGGCCGAGCGACGGCGAGCAGTCTATGAGTATGTAGTCATAGAAGATCGGCGACCGGGCCGACAGCACTTTTCAGCACATTCTCGCGCGACGGCTTGTTGATGAGCTCGATTTCGGCTCCGGCCAGATCTATGCGCGAGCCTATGAGATCGAGGCCTTCGCAGCAGGTGGCCACCTGAGAGCCCTCCATGGGATAGTCGTCGACGAGACATTCATATATCGACGACGGCATCTTCTTGGGGTCGATGCCATAGCCCGAGGTCGAGTTGGCCTGAGGGTCGGCGTCGATTATGAGGGTCTTCTTGCCTTCGGCGGCAAGCGAGGCGGCCAGATTGATGGTCGTGGTGGTCTTTCCGACCCCGCCTTTCTGATTGGCGATGGCAATGATTTTACCCATAAGGTCTTTATTATCAATTTTCTGATGCAAAGTAACAAAATATCTTCCTAACATCCACAATCTCAACATCCAAAACGTGTTAAAATGTTGAAAACTCACTCCGATTGTTAATAAACGAGAGTTTTGAACACCGTAAACTTTAAAGCTCCCAGATATGTTAAATAAATAAACACTCACGACAACCATTCACACCTATTTATTATGAGACGATTGATTTCACTGGCGCTGACAATTTCACTTGCAGCCCTCGGTATGTGGGCCGATAGCCAGAGCGAGCTCAACGCCCACCTAAAGGCTTACAATTCGCGCATTGCCGCGCATCAGTATCTTCCCGCAGCACAATCAGCCGTAGCTGCAGCCGCCGTCTGCACAGACGCTCACAACTTCGACGGCGCTTTCAGACTCCTTGGCAACTTCGACAAGGCCCTCGCCCAGGCCGGGGTGGCCGCCGACTCACTCCCCGCGGCACGCTACACCGTCGAAAAAGCCCGCTACGAGACCTACCGACATCTCAAGAACAACGCATCGGCCCTGAACTCGCTAACCCGCATGGGCGCGCTTGCCAAAAAGTCGGGGTCAAAAGAGATTACATCCGACATGTTCTTTAACGAGGCACAATACTACTACTCGATTAACCAGGATTCAAAGGGCGACCTCTGCATAGCCCGCCTAATCAAGCAATTTGACAATTCAAAGGACTACACCGCAGCCGACAAGGCTTACAAAGCGCTCATCGACCGTGCCGTCTCGGCAGGTGACGCCCAGCTCGTCGAGCACACCTACGAAAACTACATGCACTGGTCCGACTCAATCGAGGCGGCGACAGCTGACACCGAACTCGGCAAGGTAAAGAAAGAATATGCCCAGTCGCAGGAGACAATCGCAGAAAAAGACCATGCCATCGCCACACGCACTGGATGGATCGTCACCTTCATAACCCTCTTCGTCATCGCTCTCGCGGCCCTCGGCATCGGCGCACTCTTCTACTGGCGCATCCTCGCCAAAAACCGCCGCATGAAGAAGTCGGTCGAGGCCGCCAACGCCCAGAGCGCGGCAAAGAGCGCGATCCTCCACAACATGTCGTCGCAGATGGAGCCTACTCTCGAACGCCTTGACCAATCGACCCCGCCGTGCAGAACCTGCGGGGATACGTCAAGCGCGTGGGCGAACTCTCGGATGTCGAAAATTCCGACACATCTACCGACGAAGGACTTGAGGAAGTGAATCTCGACACATTCTGCGAGACAATTGTCGCAAAAGTCCGTCCGCTCGTCCGTCCACGTGTGGTCATCACCCTCAGCGGCACCAAGGGCTATGCCCTCATCAACCCGCAGGAGGTAGACAAAATCCTCACCCATCTGCTTGAAAATGCCGCCAAATACACACCCGAGGGAGGTAAAATCAATCTCTCCTATAAAAAACGTGGAGCAAAAGTCCATCAGTTTATCGTCACCGACTCCGGCCCCGGCATACCTGAAGCCGACCGCGAGACCCTCTTCACCGCATTCTCATCTCAATGCGACATATCCGAAGGCGACCGCCTCGGCCTGCCTATCTGCGCGCTCCGCGCCGAGAAAATCAACGGCAACCTCGCTCTTGACCCGGCCGTCACGACAGGCGCGTCCTTCGTTCTCACGATCCACAACACATAAATTCAATTCATAAACAAATTACATCGCTCCCATTGTCAACAGACAATCATCCGACAGCATAATCCGCCGTGGACTATGCATTACAATCCGAATCATAAACTCAACTAAAATTGTGTGGTCAGTCAAGGCCCGACACCCTTTTTCATTCTGATGTCGGCCACCACCCACATCACCGACGGGCCACAGAAAGGAGGTGTTCACCTATCTACCGGAGGGAGTGGAGCTGTCAGACAGCCCACTCCCCCAAACATCTCCCCCATTTAGATGCAAATCCTGAAGCATAAAACACAGAATCATCTATTATGGCAACGCTCTGTTTAATCTGAGAAAAATTAGTAACTTTGCAATCCAAACCCAAAATTCAAGCTTAGAGGGTGTTTAAAAATTCTTGTTAAATCTAAGCCATATCTTTTGGTGCAGATATGGTCAGCATAGGTAATCTTCAGTACCGGGATTTAACAGAAACGCACTCTCAGCAGATATTACCATTGCCTTATGGCGGTATTTGGGCTAAAATACTTTAAGCCATCAGTCACGATGCCCGCATCGCTCCTTCTCGTCTTAAAGCATTTTATCTCCAAATCCCACCACTTAGATTTAACAATAATTTTTAAACGCCCTCTTAATTTTTCCTTTGACAGATTAAGAATCGCGAGTTTTAATTATGCCAAAAACAGTTCGTTTCATAGACCTTTTTGCAGGAATCGGCGGAATCCGCACAGGATTATCACAGGCCATTTCAGAAGCCGGATACACACCCGTATGCGTAATGACTTCTGAAATAAAGCCTTATGCAATAAAAGTGCTTAAAGAAAACTATGGAGACGATAATTTCGTTGGAGACATCACTCAAGTCGAGTCAAAGGACATCCCTGACTTTGACATATTGTGTGCGGGATTCCCATGCCAGGCGTTTTCATCTGCCGGAAAGCGCCAGGGATTTGCCGACACACGCGGGACCATGTTCTTCGAAGTCGAACGCATACTTGAAGCAAAAAAGCCTAAAGGATTCATCCTCGAAAATGTCGAAGGGCTCGTGAACCATGATAAGGGACGGACTCTCGACACAATCATAAGCATCTTGCTAAGGCTCGGATACAAATTAGATTACAAGGTGCTAAACTCCGCCGATTTCGGTGTCCCGCAGGAACGCAAACGCATCTACATAGTAGGCGCGCTCAGAAAGAGCCCTGTATTATCCGGTTTTCCGAAATCGAAAAATTCAGTTGGAAAAATCCTCCAGACAGGACTGCCCACCCTCGACACTCCGTTCATACGGCGGCTGCTTGACCATTTCAAAATTGAGGACCTGTACGGAAAATCAATCAAGGACAAGCGTGGAGGCGGCACCAACATTCATAGCTGGGACCTTGAAATAAAAGGCCCCGTAAACGACGACCAGAAAAAGCTGCTAAACCTGCTCCTGTGTGAGCGCAGGAAAAAAAAGTGGGCTGACCTAATCGGAATCGACTGGATGGACGGAATGCCCCTTACCGCCGACCATATCCGCACGTTTTACCAGCATCCGCAATTACAGGCCATGCTCGATGACCTGGCCGAAAAGGGCTATCTTAAATTCGAACATCCTAAAAAGAAGGTCATTGTCACTGATGAATCAGGAAGAACAACAAGCTTCCGTCAGCCAGACCTGACATTGCCCAGAGGCTACAACATCGTTGCCGGGAAACTCAGTTTCGAAATCAACAAAGTGCTGGGACCTGACGAGGTGGCCCCCACATTAGTGGCGATGGACATGCAGAAGATTTATGTTTCAGACAATGGCGGCCTCAGGCGACTGACTCTCCGCGAGGGGCTCCGTCTGTTCGGCTATCCTGAGACGATGCAGCTCAACGTGACCGAAAAAGAAGGTTTTGACCTGCTTGGAAACACAGTCGTTGTACCCGTTATCAAATCTGTAGCAACAAAACTATTAAAAGCCATTTACACTGACCGACATGGAAACAATGAAACTGACCGCACAGCAAGTCTATGAGCGCCTGCTGGATGTCGATAAAATAAAAACCGTCCGCGGACAGATCAAATTCTTTCTCGGAGACGTAGACATAATCGTCAGGCAGAAAGACGTCGTCGGAAATATCATTCAGGAATGGCTTGAAGGATGGCTGAAAAAGAACAACATCGCCTACGCGACGAACACAAACACGCAGATGCCGCCCGACATATTCCTTGACCCTGATGACCATACGGCAAACCTGCTCGAAGTAAAAGCATTCAATTATTCGGCAACCCCCGGTTTTGACATCGCCGACTTCAAGGCATACGCACGTGAAATCGTGACCTCGCCCTACATGCTCCACACCAAGTATCTCATATTCGGCTACAGCATGTCAGACGACGGCGTGGTGACCATCAAAGAACTGTGGCTAAAAAACGTATGGGAAATATGCCGCTCGATGGACGGATGGCCACTTAACGTCCAGTACAAAAACAAGGTCATCCATAAAATCCGTCCTGCCAAATGGTTTGGCACAAAATCACGTTTCCCGATGTTTCAGTCTCTGGAACATTATCTGTCGGCAATCGAAGAAACCCTGTTCGGCTATCCCGACACTCATGAACTATCAATCGGCTGGCGAAAAAGGCTATCAGATTCTTACCGGAATTTCTATGGCAGCCCTATCTCAATCCCCCGCTGGGAAGAACTGGACGAGATATACAGACCGGCCACAGCCAAGACTAAATAGAGAAAATCTGAAAATCCTCCTGTCATCTCCGAGCCGATGGTTTAAAAAGGTTTAATATTCGCCGTTGAAAAGCGAAAGTTGTTGAAATTGTCGTTTTTTACCCTTACCGGGGACTTTTCGGCAATGACGACGGTGTTATAAATGACAGGAGGCTATGAATTATGAAAAAGCTACTGTCAATATTGATGATTATATGCGCCCTGTGTGCGGATGCCGCTCCGAAAGCACCGAAGGGCCGCAAGGCCCGACGGGCAAAGACAACGAAAGTGGTCAAGACTCCGTCCGTACCACGCCCGGCGCGCGAACCGTTTGTGCGCAGCGTCGATGCGCCCTCCAATCCCGGAGGTCTGAGCGGGAAAAACATAGCGCTATGGCAAAGCCATGGCCGGTATTTTGACCGGAAAGAAGACAGATGGACGTGGCAGCGCGCCCGGCTCATGGGAACCGTCGAGGACCTCTATCCGCAGGCTTACGTGCTCCCCTACCTCATCCCGATGCTTGAAAATGCAGGGGCATACGTCCTGACTCCGCGAGAACGTGATGTAAGCACCCAGGAAGTCATCGTCGATATGGACGGAGGATTCGCGCAGAAAGGCTACGAAGAGAAAAACGGCTCTAAAAAATGGCACACAGCCGAAGGAATCAGCGGCTTCGGCTACAATAAGGACATATTGACCGGGACAGACAATCCATTCCGTATGGGCACTGTCCGCCAGACCCAGACCGTCACCGACCCTAAAAAAGCTTCGGCGGCATGCTGGTATGCCGATTTCAAAAAGGCAGGAACATACGCCGTCTATGTCAGCTATGCCTCGCTCCCCAACAGCGCGCGCGATGCCCGCTACGTGGTCAACTCGCTTGCCGGCAGCAAGGAGTTTGAGGTCAACCAGCGCATCGGCGGAGGCACATGGGTCTATCTCGGCTCATTCCCGTTCGCAGCCGGGCGTAGCAAGACCCCGGTTGTGGAGCTTCTCAACATATCGTCAGAGAGCAATCAGCAGATAACGGCCGATGCCGTGAAAATTGGCGGCGGCATGGGCAACGTAGGCCGTCCGGCAAGCGGCGGAGAGCCTACGATCAGCACCTATCCCCGCTTCACCGAGGGTGCGCGCTACTGGATGCAGTGGGCGGGCATACCGTCGAGCGTCTACAGCCCTACCGGAGGCAAGGACGATTATGAGGACGATTATAAAAGCCGTGGCATGTGGGTCAACTATCTCGCAGGCGGCTCATCGGAACTGCCGGGACAAAAAGGGCTTGGCATCCCTGTCGACCTCTCGTTTGCATTCCATACTGATGCCGGCACCACATCAGATCCCGGCTCGACGATAGGAACCCTTCCGATTGTCTACACCAAAGGTGCAAAACTTGGCAACGGCGAATCGCGCACGACATCCAAGCGCTATGCCGAACTCGTGACCGACCAGGTTGTCAACGACATACGGACTCTCTATGAACCGACGTGGAACCGCCGCAAGCTCCGCGACCGCCCCTACCATGAGGCCATGGAGCCGCAAGTCCCCTCGATGCTCATCGAACTGCTGAGCCATCAGAATTTCGCCGATATGCGCTACGGTCTCGACCCGACGTTCCGCTTCACCGTCAGCCGTGCCATATATAAAGGTATATTGAAATATCTCCACGAAAAAGACGGCATCCCCTACGTGGTCGAGCCGCTTCCGGTCAGCCACTTCTCCGTCACCGGCGGCGACGGCAGGTACACGCTTTCATGGCAGGGAGTCGACGACCCGCTTGAACCGACGGCCAAACCGACCTACTACATCGTTTACGAACGTGTCGGCAACGGAGCGTTTACCGAACTCGCCGTCGTCGAGACCCCGTCGCTCAACATCAAGATTACCGACGGACAGATCTACAGCTTTAAGGTCGTCGCAGCCAACGACGGTGGCATAAGCTTCCCGTCTGAAATCCTTTCGGCCTGCGACATAGCCGGGTCTGAAAAACCGCAGGTGCTTGTGGTCAACGGTTTCACACGAATCTCAGGCCCTGCTGAAATCTATGCCGAGGGGAAAGTGGGATTCGACTACGCCGAAGACCACGGAGTGCCCTTCTATGGCGACATCCATTTTACGGGCGAACAGACCGAATATCGCCCCGAAGCCAAGTGGGTCACCAACGATGCCCCCGGCCACGGTTCGAGCCGTGCCACACACGAGACAGAGGTATTTGCAGGAAATACGTTTGACTACGTATATATCCACGGCCAGTCAATCCGCGCAGCCGGATTTCCGTTTATCTCATGTGGCGTTGACGCTTTTGTCGACGGAAATGCACAAGCTGCCCCCATCGTCGACCTAATACTTGGGAAGCAGAAGGAAATAACCGTCGGCACTTCCGAGGAACGTAAGTTCAAGCCGTTTACCAACGCCCTTAAGGAACGGCTCAATTCATTCTGCGAAGCAGGCGGGTCTCTCTTTGTCTCCGGCAGCTACCTTGGCAGTGACCTTTTTGACAATTCATTCAGCAATGCCGACGAACGTGTGACCGACAGCCGGTTCGGTCACTCTGTGCTCGGCCTGCAGTGGCGACAGGCAAAGGCCACGGTCAATGGCAAAGTGCGCGAAGTCCGTTCGCGCTACGGAGAGTTCCGTGGAGGACTGTCACTGACATTCAACCAGCAGCTCAACGCCGAATGCTACGCCGTAGAGTCGCCGGAATCATTTGCCCCGATGGACACTTCAAACGCCGGACCGATACTCCGCTACACCGAGAATGACTTTATTGCCGGTGTGGCCTACGACCCGGGCACTCACCGGGCCGTGACAATCGGATTCCCGTTCGAGACCATAACAGGCTCTTATGAACGTGACGTGCTCATGGCTCAGATTCTGAACTTCTTCACTGCTCCTGAGGGCACTCATCCCGGCGCCCGCCCGAAGGTGCTCCCTGAAACCATAATCGGACTTGAATCGCGCCCGACAGTCCCGCCCTACCCCTATTCACGCAACATCGACCCGCGCGAAAGCGCCCAGAGATCAGAGGAAGAGGACGATAAGCTCAACGACAAACGCAGACGCAAACCGGGGACAGACAAACGCCGCCCTGACGCGACTGCATAAACAATAATAACCGACACATCCATCACATTTCTACGCAATGGAAAAACCGACATCATATCCCCGACTTTCGACAGAGTCGATGCGCAATATTGCCCTGAACGCAACAGATTCACCTGTAATCATCCCCCTGACCGACGATAAAATTGAGTTTACGGCTACCGGCAGCAAGCGTATGGAGCAGATATTGCTCTCGACGGGAGCGGCAATGGTCTACTCTGATTTTTATGCAGCCGATGGTAGCGGCAACTACACCGTCAGCCGCACGATTGACTATCAGGAGGGCTCGCTGCGCGATGATTTCGACTTCGGCTGCATCGTGATGGTCAACCCGTCCATGCTACGTAAAGCCGTCAGCGGGATGACTGATGATTTCCAGGCTGCCGGATGGTATGACCTCCGCCTTCGCCTCTCACGGCTCGGGCGTATAATCCATATTCCTGAGACACTCTATGCGGCAACAGCCCGCACGTCAGCCGATGGGACAGGGGCTGAGGCGCAGTTCAGTTATGTCGACCCGCGCAACCGCACATCGCAGATTGAAATGGAACTCGCCGCGACCTCTCATCTCCGCGCCCTCAACGCCATGGTCGATACATCGGATTACGCCGCCATCGACCTTTATGCCGACAGTTTTCCGGTAGAAGCTTCGGTAATCATCCCGGTGCGCGACCGCCACCGCACCATAGGCGACGCCGTCTGCAGTGCCCTCGCCCAAAAGACTGATTTCGATTTCAATGTCATCGTCATTGACAACCGCAGCACCGACGGGACATCTGAAATACTTGCAAAAATCGCTTCTACCGAACCCCGCCTGAAAATAATCGACACATCTGAAATCACCGGCCCGGCCCCCGGCATCGGCGGATGCTGGAATCTCGGCATCTGTTCAGCCCATTGCGGACGTTTTGCAATCCAGCTTGACAGTGATGACATCTATAGCCGTCCGGACACACTGCAAATAATTGTCGACAAATTCCGCGAGGAGAACTGCGCCATGGTCATCGGTTCGTATAGCCTGACTGACTTCGACGGCAATCCCCTGCCTCCCGGACTCATAGACCACTCAGAATGGACCGACGAAAACGGGCCTAACAACGCGCTGCGCATCAACGGGCTCGGAGCTCCGAGAGCATTCTTCACCCCCGTCGCCCGCCGGATCGGCTTTCCTGACGTAAGTTACGGCGAGGACTATGCCATGGGGCTCGCCATCAGCCGTGACCACCGTATCGGACGCATCTACGAGTCGCTTTACTCATGCCGCCGCTGGGAAGGAAATTCAGACCACGCCCTCAGCCCCGACCGCATCAACGCCAACAATCTCTATAAGGACCGCATACGGACCATCGAATTATTCGCACGGATACGCAAAAACTCGTCCCTCTGATTTTCGTCCCAAATCACGAACAAAAAAGCATTAATCAATGGCATCTATGGACAACGGTCTGAATTACTATAAGTCATTTCTTGCCTCCGAACTCGCATCATGGCCGATGGCGGCTGAAAATTTCACCCGGATTAACGATAGTGTCCCGTCAGGCAACCGTCTGACCATCTCCAGCCCGGACTCGCCGTGGAGAATCGACAAAATGGCCGTCAACCATCGCCGCGCATCCATAACGGCCAGAACTGACACCGCCAGCATAGCAGCGCGCCCATGTTTTCTCTGTGAGGCCAACCGTCCGGCTTGCCAGTCGGCTATCAGATGGGGAAACGACTACGAAATCCTTGTCAACCCCTATCCTCTCGCAACGCAACATTTCACCATCGCATCCGTCAGGCATGAAAATCAATGCATCGCCCCCGGCCTCGACCGTATTCTCGACATGGCCGGGATTGCCAGGGAACTGACAGGGATGTGTGTTTTCTACAATGGCGCGCGTTGCGGCGCCTCAGCCCCCGACCATTTCCATTTTCAGGCCGTATCTGCCGATGCTGTTCCCAATATGACATCTGATTGCATTAAAGGCGACGAGATAATTCGAACCGAACAGGCGGTACTCTACAGCAGCGATAATGCGGTCATACCATATCCGTTCTTCATCATCGAATCGGCAAATGACGCAGGCTTGCAGTCACTTTTCAGCCGACTATGGCTCGCATTAGCGTCAGTCTCAGGTGATTCATCAACACGACCGGCCGACAGCGCTTCAACATATACCGAACCGCCAGTCAACATAGCCATGATGCATGATGCCGAAAGAGGCATCACCCGCACACTCGTCATCCCACGCAGCCGACACCGCCCGCAATGCTACAGCTCGGATATGGGAAGAATGCTCATCAGCCCGGCCACTATCGAAATGCTCGGCACAATCGTCTGCTCACGACGCGAAGACTTCGACCGCCTTGACCTCGCAACCGCCCTAAGCATACTCAAAGAAGTCTCCCTCTCCATCGACGAGGCCAATCTGATTATTTCCCGACTTCGGAATATAAGAGCCGGTTCGACAATAAATCACGCCTGAGTCAGAGGCAGCTTAAGTTTTTGTTGTAAATTTGCAGGATATAACATCCACTACCATACTTAAAATATGAACCAGCAACCCCAGGTGAAAGTAGGCATCATCTCTGCCCCCTCCATACACTTCACACTGACCGGACTCCACACAGACTCCGACGGTAAGCTTGCCGAGGGAAGCCACGAAGCCCAGATCAATGAGTCGGGTATAAGCTTCTCGCTCGACGGCAAGACATATACCTCGGTGGAATTTCATCCTAATTCCTACGCAGGCGATTCGTTTGAAATCGAAGGCGTGACAATCGGTGTCGATTTCCACTGGCAGCGCAAGGAGAATCAACGTTTCCGGGGCTCGCTGCGCATTATTGTCGAGGACGGTAAGCTCAGGGCCATAAACATAGTCGATGTCGAGGACTATCTCGTGAGCGTCATCTCAAGCGAGATGAGTTCCACTTCGTCGCTCTCGCTGCTGAGAGCCCACGCGGTCATCTCACGCAGCTGGGTGCTGTCGATGATGTCGCGTGGCGACAAGACCCTTCTTCCTGCCGCCGAAAGGCCCGACGTGCGGGCACTCAATCCCGGCCCGTCGCTGATCAGATACTGGGACAGGGAAGACCACCGCAACTTCGATGTCTGCGCCGATGACCATTGTCAGCGCTATCAGGGCATCAGCCGCGTCTCGACCCCTGTCGCCGCCGGAGCCGTGGCCGACACGCGCGGCGAAGTACTCACATACAAGGGAGAGCTTTGCGACACACGGTTTTCGAAATGCTGCGGAGGAGTTTTCGAACGTTTCGAGACATGCTGGGACGATAATCCTCGCCCCTATCTTCAGGCCCGGCGCGACGCAGCCGATCAGCTCGACTATCCCGACCTGACAGTCGAAGACAACGCCCGCCGGTGGATTCTCGACAAGCCTCAGGCATTCTGCAACACCACCGACAGGAGAGTACTCTCACAGGTGCTCAACGGCTATGACCGCGAGACCCCCGACTTCTACCGCTGGACAGAGGAACTGTCTCAGGAAAAAATCACATCGCTTCTCTCCGACCGTCTCGGCAGGGATTTCGGTGCTGTCATCGACCTCGTCCCTCTGACCCGCGGCACGTCAGGGCGCATACGAGAGCTGAAAATCATCGGAACGAAATGCGAGCTGACCATAGGCAAGGAACTGATGATACGCCGCGCCCTGTCCGACTCCCACCTCTACAGCTCTGCTTTCGTCGTTGACCCCCATGGGCGTGATGCCGATGGCATACCCTCAGGTTTCACACTTCACGGTGCCGGATGGGGACACGGAGTCGGTCTCTGCCAGATAGGAGCAGCCATCATGGGAGAACGCGGTTATGCCTACGACGAAATCCTCCGCCACTACTACGTCAACGCTTCTATCACAAAACTCTATTAGCCTAATGCCGAAAGGTAATTTTATGAAAAAGAATGACACCGCCATGACACCGGCCCGGGCTAAAACAGCCCGCAATCCGTGGGCCTGGATTCCGACGCTCTATTTCGCACAGGGTCTGCCCTACGTGGCCGTGATGACCATTTCGGTCATCATGTATAAACGCCTCGGCATCTCCAACACCGACATCGCCCTCTACACCGGCTGGCTCTACCTTCCCTGGGTGATCAAACCGTTCTGGAGTCCCTTTGTCGACATCATCCGCACCAAACGCCGCTGGACACTCACCATGCAGTGGCTCATCGGCCTTGCCTTTGCCGGCATAGCCTTCGCCCTGCCGACATCATTTTTCTTCTCGCTGACACTCGCCGTGTTCTGGCTCGTCGGATTCACCTCGGCCACCCACGACATCGCCGCCGACGGCTTCTACATGCTCGCCCTGACCGAACACCAGCAGTCGCTCTACGTCGGCATCCGCTCCACATTCTACCGCATCGCCACAGTGGCGGGACAGGGACTGCTCGTGATACTCGCAGGAAAAATCGAGGATTCGACCGGCAACATCCCTTTTGCCTGGGCCGTGGTGTTCGGCATCCTCTCGGCCTTGTTTCTTGCATTCGCACTCTACCACAGCTGGGCACTCCCGAAAGTCGAACGCCCTGACTCACGCTCACTCAGCACCGCCAAGGATGTCTGGAACGAGTTCACAGCCGTCTTCGCCGAATTTTTCCGCAAGAAGCAGGTCGGCGTAGCCATCATCTTCATGCTTCTCTACCGCCTGCCCGAAGCCCAGCTCGTCAAACTCATCAACCCCTTCCTCCTCGACCCTCGACATCGGGGGGACTCGGCCTCTCGACCGAACAGGTCGGCATTGTCTACGGCACGGTCGGCATCATCGGCCTGACGCTCGGCGGCATCATCGGCGGCATCATGGCCGCCCGCCGCGGCCTGAAATTCTGGCTGCGTCCCATGGCGTGGAGCATGTCGCTCACCTGCCTGACATTCGTCTATCTCAGTTTTGCCCACGACCCGTCGCTGCTCGTCATCAACATCTGCGTGTTCATCGAGCAGTTCGGCTACGGATTCGGCTTCACAGCCTATATGCTCTACCTCATATACTTTTCGGAGGGCCGATACCGCACCGCCCACTACTGCATCTGCACCGGCTTCATGGCTCTCGGCATGATGCTCCCGGGCATGGCCGCCGGATGGATTCAGGAGACCATCGGCTATCAGAATTTCTTTATCTGGACTATGATCTGCTGCGTGGCCACAATCGGCGTCACCTATCTGATAAAAATCGATCCTTCTTTCGGTAGAAAAACGCGCTGACGGGCTTTTTAATCCTCACTGCCTCACTTTAAAACGACCGTAACGACCACTTATCCGGAATGCGGACAGGAAAATCGGCTTCAATGTTTGTTAGTAAATAAATGATGGATTTCATTCACCCCTGTCCCACCACATAAGCATTTCCGACCATGCAACCAACCAAAATGACAAGTCTGTTTTCAGCAATAATCCTTTCGCTCGCAGCCATGAGCTGCGGAAGCAACACGACAGAGATAAGCGGTGACAGCGTAGCCACCGTCAGTGAAAACCGAAACTTCACCTCAAAGACAAGGCGTGGAGAAGACAAGACCGTGCTTCCGGGCATCGAAGTGCTCCGCCAAAGCGGATTCGAAGCCCTTAAAGGGAAACGTGTAGGGCTCATCACTAACCCGACAGGGGTCGACAACAATCTGAAATCGACCATCGACATCCTTGCCGAAGCGCCCGAAGTGAGACTCACGGCCCTTTTCGCACCCGAACACGGTGTGCGCGGCAACTATATAGCCGGTGCGGCCGTAGCCAACGAGACCGATGCCAAGACCGGAGTGCAGGTCTACTCGCTCCACGGCAAGACCCGCAAACCGACTCCCGATATGCTTAAGGATGTGGATGTGCTTGTCTATGACATCCAGGACATAGGCACACGCAGCTACACATTCATCTCCACCATGGGACTCGCCATGGAAGCAGCAGCCGAAAACGGTAAGGAATTCATGGTGCTCGACCGCCCTAATCCGCTCGGAGGCAATAAGGTGGAAGGCTGTCTTGTCGAGCCCTCGTGCCGCTCGTTCGTCAGTCAGTATCCCATACCTTATATCTACGGTCTCACACCCGGCGAACTCGCCCGTTTCCTCAACAACGAGGGACTGCTGAAAGGCGGCGTGAAAGCCGAGCTCAAGGTGATACCGATGGAAGGATGGCATCGCTCAATGACCTTTGCCGAGACCGGTATGCCTTGGGTGCTCCCCTCGCCACATATCCCCGATCCGTCGACAGCCCTGCTCTATCCCGCGACAGGAATCATGGGTGAGCTCGACTATGTATCGATAGGAGTTGGCTATACCCTGCCGTTCAAACTCACGGGTGCGCCATGGATCGACGCACAGACACTGGCCGACCGTCTGACCGCACTGAAAATCCCCGGTGTCGAATTCCGTCCGCTCTACTACAAACCATTCTATGCAATATATAAAGGCGAGAACCTCAACGGCATTGAAATCTATGTGACCGACGAAGCAAAAGCCCCGCTGTCGCTTATACAGTTCTACATCATGCAGGAACTCGCAGACATGTACCCAACACAGAAAGCTTTTGCCAAAGCCTCGCAGTCACGCATCAATATGTTTGACAAGGTGTGCGGTTCGCCAAAGGTGCGCGAGCTGTTCACAAAAAACTACAAGGTGGCCGACCTCGCTCCTTTCTGGAACAAGGATGCCGACAGCTTCAAGAGCCGAAGCGAAATCTACAGGCTATATGAATAACAATCGCACCGTTCCGACACATCAGGCAATCAATCACCATCAGGCATTTTCTTGACAATGACACTCATAGCAGACGCAGGCGGCACTAAAATCGAATGGGTACTAATTGACAATGACGGCAGCGTGGCCCTCAGGGCATCCACCCGAGGCCACAATGCAGCCCACGCTGACACCCGCGCCCTCATTGATTTGCTCCGGTCCGATGCCCCGGCACTCTACTCCGCAGCGCAGGGGACTGACGAAATTTTCTACTATGGCGCAGGGTGTGCCGGAGAACGCAGGACGGCGATGGCCAACACGCTTTCTGCGATATTCAAATCCGATAACTGCCACGCCGATAGCGACATGCTCGGTGCAGCCCGCGCCCTGTGCGGACACGACGAAGGTATAGCCTGCATACTCGGCACCGGGTCCAACTCATGTCACTACGACGGCTCGAAAATCATAGCCAACGTCTCGCCGCTCGGATTCATTCTCGGCGACGAGGGGAGCGGAGCAGTGCTTGGCCGCAGGCTGATAGGCATGGTGATGAAGGGTGGTTTCTCAAAAGAGATTGCCGATAAATTCCATCTGCGCTTCCCTGAGGCCGGACAGGAGCAGATAATAGCCCGCGTCTATCGCGGTGAGCGTCCCAATGCCTATCTCGCATCATTCGTGCCCTTCCTTTCAGAAAATATCGACGAAAGAGAGATTGCCGACTTCGTCATTGACGAATTTATGCGTTTTTTCCGCTTCAACGTCAACACCTACGACATGGCCAAGACGCTGCCCGTCCATTTCACGGGCTCAGTCGCCTATCACTTCGCTGACCATTTGAGAATCGCCGCCAAATCCCTCGGCTACACCGTTGGCAACATACAGAAAACCCCCATGGAAGCACTGATAGCCTTCCACGGGGGCAAATAAAAGTTTTTAAACTGTAGCCGGGAGCATTCCATTTCTAAATGTCAGCCAGCCGGATTTTTCAGGAACTGCCTGCCACGCCTACGGTCTCGGCAAGTAGAATTTAACGCCGGTCACGCGCCATTCGGCTGATTTACCAAACGTATCGCCCTCCTCAATCGTATAGGCATAGCGAGTGCCGTCAGTGATTTCCTGAAGAGTTATGCGGTCAGCCGAAGGCTCGGTGTAGACATATCCGAGGCGACTCCAGTCCGCCCCGCGCTCAAGCGACAGACGAAAGTGACCGTTGGCCGTCTCGTTGCTGTAGAGCGCCACCGTGGCAGGGATTTCGTTGACATACACTGCACCGACGATTCCACAGAGCGTGATTCCGTCTTTCCACAGCTGTCTTGCCAGCTCTTCGGATGAGACATAGCGATACTGCTTGCCGTCAGAGTTCTGAAACAGCGGAAGAGTAACCCTCTTCCACATCTGTCTGGAGCTCTCCCTGACATAGCGGACGACCGCCTCGCCGACAGCCACACGCAGCGACTCGTCCTCAATAGCCGCTTGGAGCGGAATCAGGTCTTCGTCATCGAGGCTTACCAGCGCGCTGTTTTCATTGTTTACCGACTTGTTCCACGCGTCAAGGTTTCCCATGTTACCCGTGACCGGGTCATAGCTGACAGCAGAGGGATTGCCGCCACAAAATTCCATCGACAGCGTTGACCCGAAAATCCCAATCCTACCATAAACATCGGACAAGGCCGACCATGAATGCCCGTTGCTAACCTTCTCAAGCGTGGCATTAAAACCATGCCACGCTTTGCGCGATGCTTCATCACCGAAAGCATAGGTGTGATACACCTGACGGATCGACAAGCCCATCCGGGCGCGGCAGATGATATGCGTCCCGTATTTCCCGACGAGCCCGTCGGGCGACATAACCGTCAGATCGCGTTTGAAGTCATCACTGAGTGCCTTGTAGAGCCGATGGCTCAAGGTGTTGAAACGGCTAATGGTCAATCTGTTCCATACCTGACGCATGACATATTGGTCGTTAGTCCGTCCGGACTCGGTAAGAGTCCCGACAAAACAATACATGGGGTCAGACGACGATACGCTCATATCGAACACCGACATCAGGTTGCCGAGAAAGTTTCCGGCCGACTCGCCATCATATACGTCACCCGAACTGCTGGCCGTGGCAGAGAAATGAGTGATGGCATCTTTGGCCATCTTGCTGACATCCATTACCATACCGCGGATTGACGATGGCGAGAGATAAGCACCCGTGACATCATAGCCCGCACCAAGCACCGAGTCCACCCCGTGGCCTCCGGCAGCCGACACACTGACAAGACCGCCGGTACATGACGGACTCACATAGTAGTTCTTCGGAAGGACCGGGGGATAGTCAGGTTCATTCTCTTCATGGTCTTTGGAACTGTCGCACGCGGCGAAGAGCATAGCCGGGGCAATCGTAGCCACGATATATCGTAAGAGTCTCATTTGCACTGTAACGGTGTTTTAACAGGTTTAAACAAAGGAATTAGGCATATAAGCATGAATCTCATTGACAGATTCAGCATATTAGTTCACAAATATAGACAAAAAAGTCAAAACCCATGCATAGACACGCGGATTTTAACTTTTTATATGTCTTCAAAATCTGTCTTTCAGATTCTGATTACACCGTTTATACTGACAATTAAAATAATGGCTATTTATACCGTTTGCGGATGATGATATGGTTGCTCTCGGTAATGACCACATCCACCCGGACATCATGCGATTCCGAATCTATTTCATCGACAAGCTGAAAATCGTAGGCCACGCCCACCTTACGCGCAGGGCTGTCGGCCAACAGACGGTCATAATAGCCCTTGCCGCGCCCGACGCGGTTGCCGTTGCGGTCATAGGCCACGGCGGGCACCACGATCATCTCCATGTCGCTGACAGCGGTGGTGTCGTTGCCTGTGGGCTCTTCGATATGAAACGAGCCGAGCGCGAGTCGCGACTCATCATAAGGGAGGATGTCGAGGTTCACGCCGTTGACGCGCGGAAGATAGAAATGCTTGCGGTCACACCACTTGCTGATAAACGCGCGCGTCGAAAGCTCGTCGGGGAGCGAATGATACATCAGTATCCTGTCGGCCAAAAGAAAATCAGCCGTCTGTTCGAGCAATCCGAACACACGTTCGGCCGCCGAAAGCTTCTCGTCGTCGCTCAGAAGGGTCTTGCGGGCCTTGACCCTGCGCCTTATTTCATCTTTTTTCATCGAATTGTCGTTTTCCCTAATCGTTAATCCTTGTTAGTAATAGGGAAAGCCGCTTTGCCTTGCGATAAGGCATCGACGCCTGACTGCACCGTCGGGTCAACCTCGTTGAACACCTCAAAGTAGCCCTGAACGCCGAGCGCATTGCGCGCAATCATGGCTTTCAGTTGGTTAACAATCAAATCGCGGGAAATGTTTATGTAGTACCACCGGGGGGCGACACCTGCCTTCTGCGAATAGCTGACGAAATCCTGCAGGAGCAGATCATCTTCCGGGAGCATGCGCAGGAGCTCGGCGGCATTCTTCGCATTCTCAAGGCGCGGGCGGTTGCGGTCGGTATAGTCAAAGGTATATTTCTGAATCAGTCCGGCGTTGAGCACGTTGAGATAATACGAAGTGATTCCGGTCGTGTCGTTAGGCACAAACACATCGGGCATGATGCCTCCGCCGCCATAGACGGTGCGGCCGTGGAGCGTCTCGAACGCGAGCGATTTGTCGAGCTTGATAGAGTCGGCGTTGTAGAACTCGCCGTGTTCGTAGCGGTTGAGGATGTCGCGGTCATAGTCGGTGCCGGGAGCGTAGGTCTTCTGGATGCAGCGGCCCGAGGGGGTGTAGTAGCGGGCGATCGTGAGGCGCATGGCACTGCTGTCGGGAAGCTCCATCTGATTCTGCACAAGCCCCTTGCCAAACGAGCGGCGTCCGATGACGAGACCACGGTCATTGTCCTGGATAGCACCCGAAAGAATCTCGCTCGAACTTGCCGAGATCTCGTCGATGAGCACCACGACTTCATTATTGAGGAAACTGCCAGAACCGTCGCTCATTGTCGGTCGCGAATCGGGTGCGGCCTTACCGCGCATGCTGACTATCGGCGAACCGGCCGGAAGAAACTCATTGGCGATAAGCACCGCCGGCTCCATGAACCCTCCGCCGTTGCCACGGAGGTCAATGATAAATTTCTCAGCCCCGTCAGCCACGAGATTCATCATCGAGGTCAGAAACTCGCTGTAGGTATTCGAGCTGAACTTGTTGATTTTCACAAAGCCCACTTTAGGAGCCACGAGATAGGCGGCGTCAATCGATGTCATTGGTATGTCGCCACGGATCACGTCGAAGTTAAGCGGCTTCTTCGACGTATGCCGCTTGACGGTCAGTTTGACCGTGCTGCCCTTCTCGCCACGGAGCGAGCTGCGCACCTTGACATCGCTCCAGCCCTTACCGGCCACGACGGTGTCGTTGATGGCTATGATGCGGTCACCGGCCAGCAGTCCGGCCTTCTCCGAGGGACCGCCTGAAATGACTTCAAGCACATTTATGCTGTCGTTGAGCAGATTGAATGAAATTCCTATGCCGGAAAACGAGCCACCAAGCTCCTCGTTGACATTCTGGAGATCCTTTGCTGCGATGTAGACCGAATGAGGGTCAAGCCGCGAAAGCAGCCCCGGAAACGACGCTTCGAGTAGGCTGTCCGTGTCGACTTCATCGACATACGAACGCTCGACGAGCTCAAGAATGGTGTCGAGCTTGCTGCGTGAGCTCCATTTGCCCGAACCATTAAAAAATGCACTACCGATCCACATTCCGGCCACCAGCGACAGGGCTATGGCAAGCGGCATCCATACGGATGTTTTTTTCAGACGGTTATTCATAGAAGGTTTTTACAGATAGAAATTTTAGCTTTTTGACAGATAGAACGATGGCGACCGTTCCAAGACCGGCATGAGTCATGACAGCGACGGCAGTCAGCAGCCTGACGGCGACTGCTCACAGGCATCGGCGATGTGGCGACACTCTATGCCGGCGCGCTTCAACAGGTCTATGCCGTCGGTGATGCGGTAAAGCTCGTTGAAGACCACGCGCTTTATCCCGGCCTGTATTATGAGCTTGGCACAGTCGAGACATGGCGAGGCCGTCACGTAGAGCGTCGAGCCTTCCGACGAATTGTTAGACCGGGCCACTTTGGTGATTGCATTTGCCTCGGCATGAAGCACATAGGTCTTGGTCAGGCCGTCGTCATCCTCACAGACGTTTTCAAAGCCGGCCGGAGTGCCGTTGAAGCCGTCGGAAATTATCGTGCGGTCCTTGACCATGAGGGCGCCGACCTTGCGGCGCTCGCAATAGGAATTTTCAGCCCAGATGCGAGCCATGCGCAGATAGCGTCTGTCGAGCAGATCTTGCTTGCCGTTATGTTCCATTTCGGTTGATTTATTATGGTGCAAAGGTAGTGAGAATTATTATATTATATTGTATTTAATATTAAATATTACACATCCGTCTATAAAAATGTGCAAAAAATCCACATTCCCAGCCATAATCTTCACAGCCTTCCGACTCGTGAGGCTACTATTCCGGAAATTTCAGCGATGATGGCAGCTGTCTCGTCGAGCGTATAAGCCGAATCACATACGAAAACCACGATGACATAGCCGCTACCGTCGGCAAGATGGACATAACCGACATCATTGACGGCCACGATGCGTCCCGTCGACTTGTCGACCGGGCCGGTGCCGGTCTTATGGCCGACCACAGCGCCACTTCCCTCAAACGGCTTCGCAAGGCGGTCACGGCCTGTCTCGCATGACTCCATTATCCTTTTAATCGCCTTTGAATCAACGTCATCAGCCTCCATATCAAACTTCCGCAGCAACTTTGCCATGGCCATAGGCGTGGAGGTGTTCTCACGGTATCTCGAAGGTTCAAGGTTCATCTCATTTTCATCCCAGCGGACAGCAAATCCATCATGACCCGACTCACTGAGATAACGGCCGACGGCCTCAGCTCCACCGACCAGTTCCATCAGTATGTCACAGGCATTATTGTCGCTCAGACTCATGGAGTAATACATCAGTTCCCCGACCGACACCGAAGCCGTGTCAGTCAGACATGCGCCGGACCGGCCTGTGTCACGTCTGCAAGAATCACCGTGAAGCCAACCGTATTTCTCAAGCATCGGACTCCAAGTGTCCCGGTGAAGATCAGCGGCGGTCACGGCAACCGTGTCCTCAAACGAGCCACCGCGTTCGCTGATAAAATCGGCCACGGCAAGGGCCAGCGGAAACTTCACCACGCTCAGTAGCGGAAACTGCTCATCAGCGTTCACACCGAAAACCTCACCGCCATCAGTAATCACGGCCACACCGATACGCGCATCCTTACCATCGGCAAAAGCGGCCAGCTCACTCTCAACCGACGATTTCATGCCGGCGCATCCGCCTGAAACCAACCCTACGACCACAGCCATGACAACCGACACAACAAACCTTAAACGACCAGACATAAATATCCGCATAAAAAATATAGAACGATGATTAAACGATGATTAAATGAATCACTTTTACTTATCGCCCACAAATTTACTAAATTTTTCACTTTCCAGCTACCGCAATCCTCAACTTCCGGGTCCCGCACCACACCAAGTTCCAATCCGCCATCATGAATGTCCGGAACCCGACATGTGGCCAATCCTGAGAAGGCGTTTTTGTGTATGTGTGGGAAATTGAGTATCTTTGTGAGATAAATCCTTCTCCGGAGGCAATTATCATCAATTCTTCGACGGGGATGTCGCACAAACCGTGGGGCTCAATCGTTTTAATAGTGATGCAGGGAATAAGGATTCAAGCCTTCAGGCTCTGATAACCACGCGGATTATCTGTCGCCGTTAAACTTTTATCCCTCCCGGCTGTCTATTTAAGAGCAACGGCATTTCCGACAGCTGTCTCAACCGCCTGTCATCGGAAATGTCTGTAAGTTTCCAATATTATAGACCGACACATTGTTAAAATCACGTCTCCTCGAAAACTAAAACCATTTTGTAATCATGAAATTTGTTTCACTATTCGCATCAGCCATAGCAGTCGCCGCTCTCGTCAGCGGATGTGGCACTATGAAAAAATCAGGCACTACAGCTGCCGATTCAGGTTCTAATGTAAAAACTACAACCGTGGGCTCAACCATATCATCCTACGACGAGGCTCAGATCGCGCCGCTTCTCGGAAGCTGGGCCGTCACAGCCATCAATGGCAAGAAAGTGGTAATCAACGGCGACAACCATCCCCAGATAACGTTCGAGGCCATCCCCGATGCAAAGACCGCCATAATCGTCATCGCTTTCAACGGCTGCAACTATCTCAACGGCTCATGGATCGTCCGCGGAAGCAAGCTCGAACCCAACGGCGAGTTCCTTTCTTCGCTCAAAGCCTGCGACGACGCTCCTTATGAAACCGCAATGAACCTCGCCCTCAACGATGTGAAATCATACAGCATTGTCGACGACAACACCGTCACACTCAACTCCGCCGCAGGCACCGCCGTCATGACCCTGCGCAAGCGCAACCTTTCGTTCCTCAACGGCGCATGGCAGGTGACCACAATCCAGGGAACTCCTGTCCCCGCCAATACTGCAATCAAAGTTGTCATTGACGTTGACGAATGTAAGATCCACGGCAACGCAGGCTGCAATATGCTCAACGGCTCTATCGTTGTCAACCTCGACAAGGGCGACGGCATCGAGTTCAAGGATCTCGCCACCACCCGCATGACGTGTCCTGCAATCGCCACCGAACAGGCATTCCTCCTCGCGCTCGAACAGGTCGACACCTGTGTCGAAGGCGCGTCTGCCGACCAGGCCATCATGAAGAGCGCCAGCGGCCAGCCGCTTCTGACCCTCATACGCATCTCTCCCGACCAGGTGGGCAAAGAGTAACCGATGAACCCTGACACCATACACATATCCGACCAACCATGCAACCTGTAGACTTACATAAACTCATGCTCCTCGACCGCGACGAATCAAACCGACGTCTCGACCGGGTGAAATCACAGATGGCAGAACCGGGAATCCCGGCTCTGCTCATCTCTGATAATGCCAACAAATATTATCTGACCGGACGAGTGTTCGACGGTTATGTCTACATTCCTCTCGAAGGGCCCGTGATATACTTCGTGCGCCGTCCCGTCGAACTCGAAGGTGACGATGTGGTCTATATCCGCAAACCGGAGGAAATCGCCGGGACCATAGGGCTCAACGTCCCCCCGGCAATAGGGCTGGAACTCGACGTGCTCCCCTACTCCACGGCCATGCGTCTTAAAAACATCTTCCCCGAAAGCGAACTGAAAAACGCATCGACCGTCATGCGGCATGCCCGTGCCGTCAAGACCCCGCAGGAAATAGAGATGATACGCCGGTCGGGAGTGAAACATGTCCATGTCTACAGCCGCATCCCGCGTCTTTTCAAGGCCGACATGACCGACATGGAACTGCAGGTGGAGATCGAGCGCGTCAGCCGTCTCGAAGGCTGCCTCGGCCAGTTCCGCATCAGCGGCGACTCGATGGAGCTCTACATGGGCAATGTGCTCGTCGGCGACAATGCCGACGCCCCGTCGCCCTATGATTTCGCCATGGGAGGCGCGGGACTCGACCCGTCGCTCCCGGTCGGTGCCAACGGCACTCCGATCAGACCCGGCAACACCGTGATGGTCGACATGAACGGCAACTTTGACGGCTACATGACCGACATGACCCGCGTGTTTGCTCTCGGCGACATAGCGCCCCTCGCTCTTGAAGCCCACCGGTGCTCGATCGACATCCACCGCGCGCTCTGCGACATGATGCGCCCCGGCGCTCTCGCCAAGGACCTCTATGCCAAAGCCGAGGAGATTGTCAAGGAGCGCGGACTGACAGCCTACTACATGGGCCACCGCCAGCACGCCGGTTTCATCGGCCACGGCGTCGGCATCGAAATCAACGAGCTGCCGGTCATCGCTCCGCGCAGCCGCGACATCATCGCCGAGGGCAACGTCATAGCCCTCGAACCGAAATTCGTAATTCCCCACACCGGAGCCGTCGGCATCGAGAACACCTATGCGGTCTATGCCGACCACGTCGAATGCCTGACTCCCGCACCGGAGGAAATTTCATATCTCGACGTATAGTACACCCGACACAATGCAGGGGACGCGGTTTTGCCACGTCCCCTGCATCCCAACTACAAGACCCCGAAAATGCAGTCATTAGACAAAGTAGTAACAAAACTCGACACACCACTCTTCCACACCATCGGCGACGCGGCCGACTCGATTGACCGCCCCTGCTACGCCGTCGGCGGCTGCGTCCGCGACCTTTTCCTCGAACGGCCGTCAAAGGACATCGACTTCGTGACCGTCGGGAGCGGAATAGAGCTCGCCGAGATAGTGGCCGGAAAGCTCGGGAAGGGGACACACCTGAGCGTATTCCGTAATTTCGGGACGGCACAGGTGAAGCGCCGCGACGTTGAACTTGAATTTGTCGGTGCACGACGCGAGTCCTACGACCGCAACTCGCGCAAGCCGGTGGTCGAGGACGGGACTCTCGAAGAAGACCTCTCGCGCCGCGACTTCACGGTCAACGCCCTCGCCATAAAGGTCAACCGGACCGGATTCGGCGAACTCATCGACCTCTTTGACGGCCTCGGCGACATGGAGCGCCGTATTCTCCGCACTCCGCTCGACCCCGACATAACATTCAGCGACGACCCCCTGCGCATGATGCGCGCCATACGTTTTGCCACCCAGCTTGATTTCGCAATCTATCCCGAGACATTCGAGGCCATAAAACGCAACGCCGAGCGCATCAAGATCATCTCGCGCGAACGCATCGTCGACGAGCTGATGAAAATCATGCGCTCGCCCCGCCCGTCCACCGGCTGGGACCTGCTGCTCAAATCAGGTCTGCTGACGCTGATTTTCCCCGAACTCGCAGCCATGAAGGGCGTGGAGGTCGTCAACGGGCGTGGACACAAGGACAATTTCTACCACACCCTCGCGGTGCTCGACAACGTGGCCGAGAAGAGCGACAACGTGTGGCTGCGCTGGGCCGCGCTGATGCACGACATAGCCAAACCGTCACCAAGCGCTGGGACGAGAAACTCGGCTGGACATTCCACAACCATAACTTCATCGGTGCCAAGATGGTCCCGCGCATCTTCCGCCGCATGCGCCTGCCGCAGGATGCGAAGATGAAATATGTGGCCAAGCTCGTCGAGCTGCACATGCGCCCCATCGCCCTCGTCGAGGACGAGGTGACCGACTCGGCCGTGCGCCGTCTCATCCACGACGCCGGCGACGACCTCGAGGACCTCATGACCCTCTGCGAGGCCGACATCACATCCAAAAATCAGGAAAAAGTGCGCCGCATACTCGACAATTTCGCCCTCGTCCGCCGCAAGATGGTCGACCTCAACGAGCGCGACCACATACGCAATTTCAAGCCGCCGGTCGACGGCAACGAGATTATGGAGACCTTCGGCATTACCGGAGGCCCGGTCATAGGCATCATCAAAAGCACCATCAAAAACGCTATCCTTGACGGAATCATCCACAACGATTACGACGAAGCGCGCGGGCTGATGCTCAAGGTCGCCGCCGAACACGGTCTGTATCCCGTCGTGAACACGACACCGGAAAAGACCGGCGACAACGAAGCCGGTGACCCGACAGCCATCACAGACTGACCTCCCCGAGATATTCTATATATATATATATATATATTATGTATTACATCACCAAACGTTTTGAACTCGCGGGCTGCCACCGCCTGGAGCTTTCATACGAGAGCAAGTGCTCGCGTCTCCACGGCCACAACTGGATTGTGACCGTCCACTGCCGCGCCAAGGAACTGAATGCCGACGGCATGGTGGTCGATTTCAGCCACATCAAAGAGCGCATCACCGGCTATCTCGACCACGGGAACTTCAACGAGCTCCTGCCCTTCAACCCGACGGCCGAAAACATCGCCCGATGGATATGCGAGCAGACCCCCAACTGCTACCGCGTCGACGTGCAGGAGAGCGAGGGCAATACGGCGAGCTACGAAGTCGACTGACAGCCCCAGAATATATTCCACACACACCAAACATCGCATCAGAATACATAATGAGCTATCGCGTAAACGAAATTTTCTACTCACTTCAGGGCGAAGGCTACTTCACGGGGACTCCTGCAGTGTTTCTGCGTTTCAGCGGATGCAATCTGAAATGCGGATTCTGCGACACGCGCCACGAGGATTTCACCCCCATGTCGCCTGCCGACATTATTGAGAAAGTTAAGGCATATCCCTCGCGCCACATAGTCATAACCGGCGGCGAACCGTCGCTACAGCTCGACTCGATGCTCGTCGGAATGCTCCACGACGAAGGATTCTTCATCCAGATAGAGACCAACGGCACTCGCCGTCTGCCCGAAGGAATCGACTGGGTGACATGCTCGCCGAAAGGAAATGCCAAAGGGGAATGCGAGGTGAGACTCCGCCACATCGACGAGCTCAAGGTCGTCTATGAAGGACAGGATGTCGAGTCGATAGCCAACACAATCCCCGCGATGCACTACTTCCTTCAGCCGTGCAGTTCACCGCGCTACGAGGACGGCTCCAACACTGCTGCCACCGTGGCCTATATCCTTACCAACCCCCATTGGCGGTTGTCGCTACAGACCCACAAGCTCATTGACATTCAATAATTTCAGTTGAAAATGAGTCTTATTCGAGGATTAATCATTACTTTTGCAAGCAATTATAAATTAATACGACATGAGATTCAATAAACTGACTATCATAAGTGCCGTCGCAGGTCTGTGTCTCGCGACAGCATGCAGGGACGGACAGGATAGCGACCACCTGGTCATACTCCACACCAACGACACCCATTCGGCCATCGAACCCGACCGTCACGACTTGGGCGGAGTTGCCAGACGCAAGGTCCTGATCGACAGTGTGCGCGGCGAACACAAGAATGTAATGCTCATTGATGCCGGCGACGCCGTTCAGGGATCGCTCTACTACACCCTCTTCGGCGGCGAAGTCGAGCGCAAAGTGATGAACGCTCTCGGCTATGACATACAGATCCTCGGCAACCATGAGTTTGACAAGGGCATGGAACAGCTTGCCAAGGAATGGAAACAGCTCAATGCCAACCGTCTCAGCACCAACTATGATTTCGCAGGCAGTGCGCTTGACGGAATGTTTGTCCCCGCCGTCATGCGTAAGGTCGGAGACAAGACTATAGGATTTATCGGAATCAACCTCGACCCTGCGGGAATCATCAGCGAAGAAAACTATAAGGGAGTCAAGTACATCGACGGCATCAAGGCTGCCAATGAAGAAGCTGCACGTCTTAAGGCAGAAGGCGCAGACATGGTTATCGCTGTAACCCATATAGGCTACGACAACGAACCGGGCTACAGCGACACTGACATTGCCAAAGCGTCGAAAGACATCGACGTCATCATAGGCGGCCACTCCCACACCGCCATCAATCCTGCTGACAAGCGTGAAGGAGTCCCGACATGGCGCATCGCCAATGCCGAAGGCGACACTGTCTCCGTTCTCCAGACAGGCTCAAGCGGTGTCAACCTCGGTGAAATAGACATCGACCTCAATACCAAAAAAGTTACGGCGCGTCTCATCCCGGTCGACAAACGTCTTGACAGCCGTGTGGATTCAAGCATCGAAAACATAATAGCCCCCTACCGCAAGCAGGTCGAGGAGATGCGTTCAAAGGAAATCGGCTCGTCGCCCTATGAATATGAACGTAAATCAAGCGAAATGCTCAACCTACTGAGCGATTTCGTGAAGATACGCGGCGCTGAACTCTGCGGAAAACCGACCGATCTCGCCATCATGAACAAAGGCGGAATACGCAACAGTCTTGCAGCCGGACCGATCACCCAGGGAGAGATCATCGACATAGCTCCGTTTGACAACTCGATAGTCGTGCTCGACATCAAGGGCTCGGACCTGCTCGAGAACATCGGCATCATGGCCGCGCAGGAGGGCAACGGCGTCAGCGGCAATGTCAAGGTGCTCTATGACCCCAATACCAAGCAGATCAACAGCGCCACTATCGACGGCAAGCCCATCAACCCGGACAAGACCTACCGCCTCGCCACCATCGACTATCTCGCCGCCGGCAATGACTACATGGAGCCGCTCAAACGCGGCACCATCCTCGCCCGCAGCCCCGAGGTGCTCTATCAGATACTCATCGACTATATCTGCAGCAGGCAAGCTCGACACCCTCCTCGCCCACCCCGACAAGACACAGCGAATGAGAAGTTTCTAAAATATATCGATTACACTCTTATTATGAACGGATGGATGACAGTCGGACTCCTCGTGGTGTCCAACATCTTCATGACTTTTGCATGGTACGGACAGCTGAAACTGTCGGAAATGAAAATCATCACCTCCCACACTCCATTGCTATGGGTGATACTCGCATCGTGGGGAGTGGCACTGTTTGAATACTGTTTCATGGTGCCTGCCAACAGGTATGGCTTTCTTGACAACGGCGGCGCGTTCAGCCTGCTGCAGCTCAAGGTGATTCAGGAAGTGATCTCGCTGCTGATATTCACGGTCTTCACGATACTCTTCTTCAGGGGCGAGGCCCTGCACTGGAATCATTTCCTCGCCTTCTGCCTGCTGATAATCGCAGTCTATCTGGTGTTCATGGAATAAGCCTGAGATACCGGCAAATATATACCGTAAACCCGGTGACGATGAACCCATTTATTCATCACCACCGGGTTTACGGTTTATTGCGTATCAGGAGGGGGGAAATAACGTCGCCGTCAGACACTATAAAGCTTCATCCTGCACGCTTTGCAGTCGAAGTCGACACGCAGCCGTGTCTGACCGCTTGTGAGTGTCAGAGGGCCTTGCCAATCCTTACCCGACGATTCTTTAAGACACTTTCCGAGTTCACGGCGCAGACAGTAGCGCGTTGTCATCACTGGTTCGTCTGTCGGATGCTCGTCAGGTCCGGCAGTCTCGATGGCCGAAGCTATTTCATCAGCCCCATGCGAGATGTAAAACTCGCGGGCGAGACGGTTGGCCACATTGTCATGGACTGTCAGACGTTCGCCATAAGGCAAAGCCGCGTCAAGCTTTTCAGGCCGGCGATAAGTGAACCGATACGTAGCTCTGGCCGCACGGTCGAGCGCCTCGACACAGTCACGGCGCAGGGCGGTCAGCACTGATGCCGGTATAAACACCCTACCGGCAAGGTCGACTATACGGCCTGCACGGTAGATAGTGCCGCCAAGCTTGTCGAGTATGCGCCGACGGGGTGCTTCCTGAGGCGTGACAGCCGAGTCAAGCACAGAGACATCCACAGCGACCGCCGCCGAACACCCTCGCTCGTCAGTCATCTCAAGCGCTATCCGACTGTGACCGGTAACACGGAGCGCCATGTCGACCGAAATCGTGCGCGAAGTCTTCGCCGCGTCTATGCTGTCGTCAAAACTCTTGTCGCGGTTTCGATAGAGTGCCGTACCGGCCGGGATGGCCTGCGGAGTGGCGGGAAACAGCCTGTTGCCATCGACGCGGTTAAGACGGAATCCCTGAAAAAGTCCGGCAGATGTAAAATAGCCCAGCCCGTCGCCGTTGGCGAGGTTCTCACTCAGACGGGCGGTAATCACTTTAGGTTTACAGTCAGTCACGACACCGACTTTAAGCCCTATGGCCTTTGGCGACGAGAGCGATGCCATGCCTCTGGCCGGAGCCTTGCCGGTAAGGAAATAAGGCGTGAAGCCTCGGTTGAAACTCTTGTCGAGCGACGGATTGAAGCAAAGACGCACCGCTCCGGCCGACTGACGGACATAGCGCCCGCCGCTTTCACCGACAAGACGGTCAAGAATACGGCTGTAGGCACCGACAGTATTTTTCACGTATGCCTCGTCCTTCAGTCGCCCCTCGATTTTGAACGAGCTCACACCGGCCGCCACCATTTCAGGAATGGCCGTCGAGCGGTTGAGATCACGGAGCGAGAGCAGATGCTTGCCCCTGACGAGCACCCGGCCTCCGGCATCGGTCAGGTCAAAGGGCAGGCGGCATATCTGCGCACACTCCCCACGGTTGGCACTCCTGCCCGTAGACGCGAAACTCGCACGGCAGTCACCGCTGTAGCTCACGCACAGCGCGCCATGGATGAAGGCTTCGAGAGGCGTGTCGGGGACTGACGCATGAATCCCGGCTATCTCCTTAAGCGAAAGCTCGCGGGCAAGTACGAGACGCGAGAAACCGACATCGGCAAGGAAACGGGCCTTGGCCGCATCGCGTATGTCGCACTGAGTGCTGGCATGCAGTTCGATCGGAGGTAGGTCCATGCGCAGCAGAGCCATATCCTGAACAATCAGCGCATCGACTCCGGCACGGTAAAGTTCATGGATAAGCCGCTCGACCGACGAAAGTTCATCGTCGTAAACAATCGTATTGACCGTGGCAAAGACTTTGGCGTTGAACCGATGGGCAAAATCAACCGCCCGTCCGATTTCCGCGACCGAATTGGCGGCGGCATGGCGCGCACCGTGGCTCGACGCACCGATGTAGACGGCATCAGCTCCGGCACTGATTGCTGCTATGGCAATATCGGCATTCCGGGCCGGGGCGAGGAGTTCGAGAGGTATTGCGGTTATTTTGCTCATTTTTCACACGAATATATGTTAAACAGAGTTAAAATCATTAAGTTGTGATTAAACCTTCGCGACTTCGTCGAGTCAAAAAGACATACAACGTAATAGAATTAGCTTTTTGATTATATGCTCTGCGTCGGCTCGGGAAGAGTGGCGCAGGGCACTTTGTTTTTTTACAACTTATATACTAACGTCAGCGCCTGATTTTTTATTGTTTGCAAATAATAGGATGTAAAGCAGATTTAAGCAAAGTTGAGTATTCTTACTGAAAGTCAAGAAGTTTGGTACAGGCTAACTCAAAGTAGCATAAGTGCGACTGGCTTTGCGAAGAATATAGAATCAGATGCACTTCCAAATCATTACCCTATATCGGATGCACTTTTTATACTAGCAGTCTATATTTCTGCGTTCTGCGTAGGTTTACATTCTGTCCTTACAACTCCCATAGACTAATTTTGCACCAAACAAAAAGTAAGTATTATGTGGAGTACATCCAAGACCGTGTTCACGTGAATGCAAGCAAGGAGAAGAACAGAATTGTCACTACCAAGGGACGAGTGACAATCAACGGAACCATTTCATAGTTCAGTTGCAAACAGAGTATTCCGAAAACGCGTTGGAACGCGAAAGGCAACCGGGCCAAAGGCAATTCCCGCTCAAGATGTAAATAAATTCATTCCAGAAAAGGATTTTATCAATGATTTTATTTATTTTTGCAATCAGGTTTGGGGCAACCCATTCCAAAACATCGTTGGTAAAAAGAGGCGTTATGTCTTCTTCTTGTATGCGAAAAGCGTAGGAAACTTAAAGCATAATAGACAAGAGAAGGTGTAATGGTCTCCACGCGTATAGCGTGGGGCTGTTATTCCCACATCTGTCTATAAAGGTTTTCCTACCACCTTCGCATTAAGACGTGGCATACAGCTCCACGCCTTTTATGCATAAATGAAAGGAGTCCTCGAGGAGCCGGGGGGACGATTTTTTGATTATGGCGAGAATAGAGTCTCCAGCTAATAAATACATAAACACTTACATTGACAACTATGTCAAGCCGTTTCGTGGTTTCATCACGGGCAAGTACATGGTTTACATAGGTGGCCTTGCTGATTTCATTACCGTAGATGACCACGATGTGTCTATTCTTCTTCATAAATTGCAATCGAATGGTTTTGACGTGACAATCTCTAATGGACAAGATACAATAGACGAGATACAAGTAAAATATATTAATGAAGAAAACCAAAAAGATATTTTTGAATATAGAATAGAAAATTTGATTTCAACAATATATTTATCTAGTAAGACAGGTATTTCCATTGTAGGAGTACTGGTTATGCAAATTATTTCACGGATTATATGCAAGCATAAGACTATTTATAAGGCTATTATCCTTGACCTTGACGACACCTTATGGAAAGGTACTCTCGCAGAAGATGGAGTTGACATCATTAAACAAAACCTCCGTTCCAATGATGCTATTCCATTCGTTACTTTTATGCGTTTCATACAAGCGATGGCCAAAGAACTGGGGCTATACGTGGCAATATGTTCACGTAATGACATTGAAAAAGTACAGTATGCCATTGACAATCTTAACGAGAACGAATTTCCCCTTAAAGGTCAGATAGACTGTATTGTTGCCAATTATAACGATAAAAGTAAAAACATAAAAGCCATAGCTCGACAACTGTCAATATTAACGACTGCCTGTGTCTTTATTGATGACAATCAGTTGGTTCGCGATGAAGTCAGACAAAACCTACCGGAGGTATTCGTGCCAGACTGGGAAAATCATGATGAACTATTGGTGTTACTCATGACATGCTGTGTATTTGACCGGTTTGAACTTTCATTGAAGTCAAGGAATCGTAAACGATTGTATGAGGTCTTACGGCAAGAACGCGAAAAGGGGTATTTACCACAACTATTTGTCAAAGTTAGTGATGACATGAATCACATGGAGGCTGTGCGCCTTTATGCGAAGTCAAACCAATTCAAGTTTACCGTGAAGAAAGAGATTTATGAGGAATGCAGATCTTTAGTCTTTGAGATATATAGAGATAATGGCGAGAACTTAGGAATATGTTCAGCCGTAACTTATACTGAGAATGAACAAGAAGTCCATGTGCTCAACTGGGCTATCAGTTGTAGATACTTTGAAATTGGGCTTGAGGAATTCATTTTGATGTATATCTCTACCTTATCAGGCAATCGGTCAATAAAGTTTACCTTTAATAATACAGGGGTTAATGGGAAAGTCGTTGAACTTATAGAAAAGTATAAAAGCGATTTTATAAAGAATGACACCGATGAAGATATATATTTCACACCAAACATCCAGTCTATAAACGATATGCATTTTAATACCAATCTAAAGGAATATTTCAATGAGTAAGAAATACATATATACGGTAGGATACACCTTGTTTCAAAAAGGTAATATCATAGACATCAATAGTTTGTTTGAGACATTAAGAACATATGGTATAAACTTCTTGATAGATGTGCGTTCCGTACCATTCTCCAAACAATATCCGCAATGCAATGCTGATAACATGAAGTTTGTGGGAAAGAAATTGGGCATACCATACATGAATATGCCTGAAATAGGAGCCAAGGCCAACAACGAGCAAGAGGTCTTTTCTATGGCATCAGACATATTCTTCGAGCAAAGTGTTTTTCCAATAGCCAAAAGCAATCGCCCGGAGAAAACTGTATTGCTTGGTTCTGAAGAAATAGTAGACTTTCGCAAATTTAGGCATGATGAGTATTTTATAAGTGGATTAAAACGCATTGAAGACGCATACGCCAAAGGCTTCACTTTGTGCCTGATGTGCAGCGAGAAGAGACCGATGGATTGCCATAGGTATTTTCTGATAAGCAAAGCTCTTGAACAAAGATTTGGCGATTGGCTTGAAGTAAGGCATATCATTGAGCAATCCGATAATATCATAGGCTATATCTCAAATTACGACTTGGATAAGCAACTTGAATATTTCGTTTGTGAGAAGAAAAAAATGTTACCCCCGATGCTCAAAGATGAAATCCTTGACAATTATTTCGGAGAAACGGAACACGAAAAGCTCAATGACTTTTGCGACAGATACTGGAACCTCCTGCATGGCTGGAAAAGGTTTAATTATAACAATAACGAGAACTATGATTAAGTTATTCAACATTGGTTTTACACAAAAGACTGCAAAAGAGTTTTTTGGAATTCTTAAGGCAAGTAAGATTGATTGCCTTGTGGATATACGTCTCAACCCTAACGGTCAGTTGTCACGTTTCGCATTTGAGAAAGATCTACCATTTTTTCTTTCAGAATTGGCAAATGGATGTGAATACAAACATCGTGTGGATTTGGCTCCAACTAAGGAACTGCTGAAAGAAGTCAGAGACAAATCTTGTCCTATGAGCAGGAACTACAAATTATTTGAAGTAGCGTATAGAAAGCAACTTGAAACAAAGTCCAACATTTCCAACTTCGTCGATGAGTTCGGAAAATATGAAAACGTTGTTCTGCTGTGTTCTGAGCCGACGAACGAGAAATGCCACAGGAGAGTGCTTAGTGAACTGCTCCTTACGAAATTTGGAAATCACATTAAATTTGGAGGAAACCTGTAATGAGAAAACGTGTGTTTCTTCTTGCAGTCAGTTGCAAGAATGGAGGTCTGTGTCCGGGCGGCATAGACTTGGATAATCCTAAAGAATGGATTCGTATAGTACGTGATGATGGTCGGTCTGGTGCAATCCAAGGACATGAGATTGATTTTGCCAAACCTCTTGATGTGATAGAGTTTGACGGCCGTCCGATGCCACAAGGCAAACAAAGAGAAAACTGGGTAATTGACAACCATTCTTGTAGAAAGGTTGGCACAGAGTCTATGGACAGAGTTGTACAAGCTTATAAAGAATACGGTTATCATGGCTTTTGGAACAACGGTTACTCGTTCCTGCGAGAAGATGAATTGGAAAATGTGACACAGCCTTCCGAGTCTATCCTGATTGTTTCTGATGTTAGACTTTACAAAAATAATTACGGCAAAGCTAAGATTGACTTCACTTGGAGTGGGTTGCCCTACCCTATGAAAGGTGTATCGTTGACAGACCAAGACCTCTACGACCAATTGGATGTTGAAGATATATGTTATAAGTATGCTATAATTGTAATATCAATTCCGAAAGATGCAGACTGGATACATCCAACGACAGGTGAAAGAAGAGCGTACAAATTTGTCAGTAAGGTATTTGGGGGCAATAAATAAGTAGGGGATTTATTATATAGTAACTTCCATGTCTTAACTGATTGTAATAAATATAGTGTCCCACTGCACCATCATCAAGGACTTCAAACCCTTGGATATGTATACAGTGGGACGCGATACATATTAAAAACATTAATAATTAGGTAAATTGGACGGAAAACGGGGATAAAATCGGAGAATTATGTTATCTTTGCATCGAGTTGTTTGACAGAAATGCACTGCATATAGCAGAATTTATGACCATTGCCAAGTCATTACCTCACTTTTAACGTAAAGTGCGCAAGTCGCTTATTTCTAATATATTTCTATTGGACCTTGCTTTTTTGTTTGCAAAACATAGTCGCAAAGCATTGTGCAAAGTAATCATTTTTTCGTATCTTCGCAAAGTCATACTCACATTTATCAATCTTTTCCAATGAAAAAATTCTTTTTAGGCATCCTTGCCGTGGCTGCTGTCACGGTTCTTGTCGTATCGTGCAGCTCATCGAAAAAAAGCGACGCTTCAACCGGGGAGCGCGATTCGACCTTCACAAACGTAAAGCATCCTGAATGGTCACGCAACGCCGTGATCTATGAAGTCAACGTGCGCCAGTTTACCGACTCAGGCACCATCACCGCTTTCGATGCCCAGCTTCCGCGACTAAAGGAACTCGGTGTCGACATCCTCTGGCTCATGCCTATCCACCCCATCAGCGAGAAAAACCGCAAAGGCACTCTCGGTAGCTATTACGCCGTGAAGGACTATAAGGCTGTCAATCCGGAATTCGGCACTCTTGACCAGTTTAAGGAAACCGTCAAGAAAGCCCACGACCTCGGCATGAAAGTGATCCTCGACTGGGTTCCCAACCATTCAGGCTGCGACAACGCCTGGGTTACCGAACATCCCGACTGGTATGCCAAGGATTCGCTCGGCAATATGTATGGCCCGTATGACTGGACCGACGTCTACAAATTCGACTATTCCAATCCCGAGATGCGCGCGGCGATGGTCGACGCGTTCAAATTCTGGCTCACCGAGGTCGGTGTCGACGGTTTCCGCTGCGACGTGGCCATGGAAGTGCCCACCGATTTCTGGGATGAGACCCGCCCGCAGCTGCAGGCCGTGAAGCCCGACCTTTTCATGCTTGCCGAGGCAAGTAAGCCCGAACTCCAGAAAAACGGTTTCGACATGGGCTACAACTGGCCCATGAAAGACCTTTTCAGCGAAATCGCAGCCACTTCCGGCCAATACACATTCAAAAACGACAAGGGCGAGATGCGCTCATTCCCCTCCGCCATGCCGCCGACATCGACTCGCTCCTCGCTTCGCAGGCAGCCGAATACCCGCGCGACACTTATCTGATGAACATGATCACCAACCATGACCTCAACTCATGGGAGGGCACTGAGTTTGACCGTCTCGGCAATCTGACCGATGCTTTCGCAGTGCTCTCATACACTCTCCCCGGCATGCCGCTCATCTATACCGGTCAGGAAACAGGCATGAACCGCGCGCTCGAGTTTTTCGTCAAGGACAAGGCTCCCGAATGGGAACCGCGCAACAGATATTTTGAATTCTACAAGAAGCTCAACAACCTTAAGCACACCGAAGCCGCGCTCCTTGCCGGAGAAGAGGGTGGCGAAATGGTGCGCTACGCGACCGAGAGCCCTGACCTCTATATCTTCTCCCGTTCGAAAGACAATTCGCGCGTGACGGTGCTCGTCAATCTCGGCGCTGAGGAGCAGGAAGTCAAGTTTACCGGCAAAAAGCCTGAAATCGGCGCGAATACCGTAGATTTCTTCACAACCTCATCCGCCACACTCCCTGCAAGCCTCAAACCGGGTGAATATCGCATATTCATCGACAAATAAAGAGTAAACACCTATTATTCCAATTACCCGTGGATGCCGGCATGCTGCTGAATGCCGACATCCACGGGTAATTTTCATAAAGTGTCTGTTTGGCACTTATTTGGAAATAAATAAATTTTAACGTAATTTTGCAACGCATTGCAATGCAAGTAGCTAACGCCCCCTCCTCCACAGCCCGAAGATACAATCTGATAAATCTAACCAATTCTTATAACATTTATCACATGAAAAAATTATTTCTTGCCGTGATGGCCGTCGCAGCATCGTTTGCGATTAACGTCAACGCACAGACCCCTGCAACGACAGGCAATGACAGTGTTATGGTAAGCTCTTCAGAGCTCAACGCTCTCCGCTCTGACGTGAATACGATGAAAGCGGAACTCGCCGAACTTGAAGCTGAAAAAAGCAAGGACGCGATATGGAAACGCCGCCGTTCGTGGACATTCGCCTACGTCGATTCAAAGCTTTCACTGCCCGACCTTGATGACTCCGGCGAGCTTAAGAGCAAATTTGGCGCTGCCATGCAGTTTTCCAATACCTATTTCCTCCACAAACCCGCCATCTTAGGTCTTGCCAAAATCGGTATCGACGCTGTGTGGCTCGATGTCAATTACGCAAAATATGAGAAAGAATACTCTTTTGACAGCGAAGAAGAAATCGAACGCCAGCAACTCGAAATCGGCATGGGTATCGGCCCCTCACTGACCATAGCCCCCTTCAGCTGGATGTCAAACGGCCTCCGCTACCTCAAGGTCACCGGTTACTACCACGTGACTCCTTCGGCCTCAATCATGTTCCTCGACGGAGAGACCAATGCGGCGTTCAATCTCTTCCAGTCGGCAGGTGCGAAACTCACCTACCGCCGTCTTAGCATCGGCATCGAGAAGCGCTGGGGCACTGCCAAATATGATTCCATCATTCCCGACGACGTCATCGAAGCCACAGGCGGTGAGGTAAGCGACAAAATCAAATTCGAGACCAACTCACTCCGCGCCTATATCTCGCTCAACTTCTAAGACAAGGGTATAGCAGACTTACGACATAAGGATTCCCCCTCTGACAGTTTTCACGATGTCAGAGGGGGAATCCTTATGTATATGTCATAGTGTCTATGTGTCTTTCGGAATCCGATAGATCAGTTCAGTCAGCAGGCAGGAATCTCAGGCAGGGCATCGAGCACCCTGACGGCCTCGATACACATGCGCGAATTGTGGTAGGGACATTTCCAGAACCCCGCCTTATCGTCCTTGCGGTTGACCGAACCGTCCGACGCACGGCGCGACCAGTACCACTCGCCACCTTCACTGTCAACAAGATTATCGGCTATATAGCGCCAGGACTGATACGCCTTGCAGACCTGGGCCGGAAGGCCATGGAACTGGGCAAGCCACAGCTGGCCGATCACATTTTCAGCCTGAACCCACCAATGCTTGTCATTGTCATAGTTTCCGGCAGGATGACGCTCATAGACCATCGAACCGTCAGTGCAACGGCCCTGCAAACCGGCAAACGCAATGTGACGCGTATGTTCGAGAGTCCTCGCTGTCAGTTCGGGGTCGGCAACCACGTGGGCGCTTTCGAGAAGCAGCCATGAAGCCTCAATGTCATGTCCATAACTCTCAGCGCCGGGTTGAGGATTCCAGTCATCGTCAAAAAAGAGCGTCAGATGATGCGTGACGGGATTTTCAATCTTACCGAGGAATATATCCAGCATATTTATCGTGGCCTCCTCTACCCGGTCAATGCAGCTGTCGGTCAGACTTGCGGCCCTGGAGCGTTTCTCCTTGAGAGCGCGCAGAAGATTCGTATAGCCTTCGAGAATGTGGAGATGGGTGTTCATTGTCTTCGACGCATTGGCATCATGGTCGCTGAGACGCATATCGGCGATGGACTGCCACTCGCGGGTTGTAGCCTCGATATAGCCGCCCTTATCCATGTCGCGCGAATGAGCCTCGATTGAATCGAATAGCCCGATTGCAAGCCCAAGCGCGTCATCATCTCCGCAGGCACGGTAATACTCAGCAAGGCCATAGATTATGAAAGCTATGGCATAAAACTGTTTCTTCGTGTCGAGCGGACTGCCGTCGGCATTCAGACTCCAGTATGCGCCGCCAAATTCGCTGTCGATGAAATGCCTGCGGATATAATCACGAGCGCGGGTAGCCATGGTGAGATACTCAGCATTACCGGTGGCGATATATGCCGCCGAAAAGCTCCAGAGAATACGCGCGTTGAGTATCGCACCCTTCGGCGCATCGGCATCGAGATTGTCGTTACCGTCGCGACGGCCATAAAAACCGCCTCGCGGATCAACCATCCGGTCCATCCAGTAGGGAAGGATGTTCCCGGTCAGATTGTCGAGCAATTCCTGACGAAATTCAGTCGTGTTCATACAGTCGCTGTCATTATACCGGTTCAACATATTCATCAGCAGGGATATCTACCACCTGCCTGCGCTGCGCGCGAAGGCGGGCGACGATGTCGTTCATCTCATTCGTGCCGAGCGGATAGAGCCATACAATCAGCATCGAAAGCAGGGCCACTCCGGCAGGAATAAAGGTCATCAGCATCCACAGGCAGGTAATGGCGCTGTCGGGCTGCACTATGTCGAGCGAAGCATTTGCGTCCGAACGCTCGACGTAGCCGCATGCACTGAGCAGCCACATCACTGCCGCGCCACCTATGGCACCGCCGAATTTCTGTGCCATCGAAGCAGAAGAGAAGATTAATCCTGTAGATGCAGTATGTGTCTTAAGCTCTGAATAATCACTTACATCGGCATACATCGACCATACAAGCGGCGACATCACACCCGTAAGCACTGAAATCACGATCTGAAGGAGAAGCATCAGCAGGAGTCCGGCATTAGTCTCCGGCGACAGCATAAAGAACATCACACTGAACACTATAAGCAGAGCATCGACCATGATAAACGTAGGCTTCTTTCCGATCTTCTTGGTGATAGGCACCGCAAGCGCCACACCGACCATGTTGGCCACCTCGCCCACCCCGAGGAACAGACCGGAATAAAACAGCATCGACAGCGAGAAGATCGCGATATGCTGCTCGCCGCCGATGATATCGGCAAAGAAGAAGGCCACGGTGGCACCGCGCACGGTGTTGAAGAGGTTGAAGCAGAGCGAGGCTCCGTTGAGCAGCCACCAGGGCTTGTTGGTCAGCAGGGCCTTGATGTCGCTGCCGAGCGAAGCGGAACTTACTGTCGTAAGCTGCTCGCGGGTGAAGTAGAAGCAGAGGAGGAAGAGAACGAAGCAGCAGACGGCGATGACTATCATGGCAAACTGCCAGCTGCTCTGAGGCGACATACCGAGCTTCGTCTGAGAAGAATTTGCACAGGGGATCCCATGCGAAGAGGGCTATGAACGAGCCTCCGTAAGCGAAAAACATGCGGAACGACGAGAACACGGTCTTTTCCTGCGAGTTGTCGGTCATCACACCGAGCATGGCACCGTAGGGCACATTGATGCCGGTGTAGACGGTCATCATGAGTATGTACGTGACATAGGCCCACACGAGTTTGGCGCCATAGCCCCAGTCGGGTGTTGTGAAAAGCAGGATGCCGCAGATCGAGAACGGAGCGGCCACCCACAGCAGATACGGGCGGTATTTGCCCCAGCGGGTCTTGGTGCGGTCGGCCACGATGCCCATCATCGGGTCGCTGACGGCGTCCCAGATGCGGGTGACCAGCAGGAGTATGCCGGTGTCGACAAGCGAGATGCCGAACACGTTGGCATAGAAGAAGGGGAGATAATAGCTGAAGACTTTCCAGAACATGGACGATGCCATGTCGCCGAAGCCGTAGCCTATTTTTTCGCTGAGAGAAGCCATTTTTAAGTATTAGGTATAGAGTGGTTAGTATCGAATATAAGAGGGAGAAAGCCCGCGACACGATTGCTGCGCGCTGTGTCGCGGGTTATGTGGTGGAATGACGAGACCGTGGCTACAGTCCGTGACGGACCTGACACATCTGTCTCACGGAACAGGTAAAATCACTTATTTATGATTTCAAGATTGCTGTCAATCAGGCGGTTGAGAGTCCTGACTGATTCAGATGTCGAGAGGCCGTCCTGAGGGGTGTTGAGACAGTAGTCAACAAGACGGTCGATGGTCGACGTGGCCACGTGCATGCGGGTGTCGGACGAAGCGTAGTAGATGAACACCTTGCCGTCCTCGTCGGCAATCCAGCCGTTGGCGAAGAGCACATTCATCACGTCGCCGATATACTCCTCGCCCACGGGGGCCATGAAGTATCCGCCGGGCGATGCTATCTTCTTCCACGGCTCCTCGAGCGAGGTCATGTAGAGATAGAGCACATAGCGCAGACCCGAGGCGCAGCCGCGCACACCGTGGGCGAGATGCAGCCATCCGCGCGGAGTCTTGATGGGGTGCGGGCCCTCGCCGTTCTTCACCTCCTTGATGGTGTGGTAGTAGCGCGGGTCGATGATGATCTCTTCCTTGACTTCGGCGTTGGCTATGTCGTCGACAAGTCCCCAGCCGATGCCGCCGCCGCTGCCGGTGTCGATGAAACCGTCCTGCGGGCGGGTGTAGAGGGCATATTTGCCGTCGACAAACTCGGGATGAAGCACCACGTTGCGCTGCTGCGACTTGGATTTCAGGTCGGGCAGACGCTCCCAGTTGATGAGGTCGCGGGTGCGGGCGATGCCGCAGGCGGCCGTGGCGGCCGACAGGTCGCCGGGCTTGGAATCGTCGTGACGCTCCACGCAGAAGAGGCCATAGATCCAGCCGTCCTCATGGCTGGTCAGACGCATGTCATAGACATTGACGGCAGGGTCGTCGGTGTCGGGCATGGTGACGGGATGAGGCCAGAACCTGAAGTTGTCGATGCCGTTGGGGCTCTCGGCCACGGCGAAGAACGACTTGCGGTCCATGCCCTCGACGCGCACCACCAGCAGATACTTGCCGTTCCACTTGATTGCGCCCGAGTTGAGCGTGGCGTTGCACCCGATGCGCTCCATGAACCACGGATTGGTCTCGGGGTTGAAGTCATATTTCCAATACGGGGGCACCATTTCAGCTGTGATAACCGGATTGGCGTAGCGCTCATAGACTCCGTTGCCTTCAATCGGAGTATTGGGACGCGTCACGAGCTCCTCATAACGCGAGATGACCAAATCTTTTCGATGATTGAATATATCCATTTATTCAAATATTAAATATCAAGTATTAAGTGTCAGAATTTAAGTGTCAAGTGCCGGTTACTTAACGAAGATTGCATTGGATGCTTCAGCAAATTTCTTAAAGTCGGCTTCCGATTCGTGGCCGGGATAAGGGACATAGAAATGCTGCGGCTTCTCGCTCTCGATGGCGTTGCGCCAAACACAGACGTAAGCGACAGGAATATCCTTTATGGCCGGAAGCAGCACGGTGGTATACCAGTCACTGTCACCGAGCCCTTCAAGACCGGTCTCGGTGAAGGCCGCTATCTTGCCGCGCTTACGCGCCTCCTCGACCACAAAGGGGAGCTGCGATTTTATGCGTGAGGCATATTCTTCCGCTCCGTTCTCAGGGTCAAACATATAGATGTCGGTGCCGAGGATGTCGACATACTCGTCGCCGGGATAGGTCGAGAAATACTGCTCGCGGGTCAGGTCCTTGTCGGGCGAATAGGCCCACACGACGTTGCTGACCCCGATTGAATCAAACACCTCACGAGTGCGATGCCAAAGATTCTTATACTGTTCGGGCGTACCGTGGTCGGCACCCCACCAGAACCATGAGCCTGAATTTTCATGCCACGGACGGAAGATGACCGGGATAGGAGCACCTTCAGGCGTGCGCAGCGAGGCTATGAAGTCAGCGGCACGCGTCAGCCAGACAGTCATCGTGTCGGAAAGCGCCGCATCCGTCTCAAAATTCCTTAGCGGAGCCGTGCTGACATCCCACGAGCCGCCACGGCTCATCGGGTTGAGGGCATGCCAGCTGATAGCGTTGACACCGCCACGGGCATACTGCTTCGCTATCTCGGAGGCAATGAACTCAAAGGGCACCCCGTCAAGATTGCGGGCCGAGTCAAGCTCAATCATGCCGAGGTCCCAGCTCATGAGTCCGGGATAATCGCCGGCAACTGACTTGACATCAGACGCCCCGTCCTCGTAACGCCATGTATGCCCGTAGGCCGTATCGTCGTGGTGGCCGAAGTAGAACCGTCCGCTGCGGCTTGCGGAGTCGAGCTGCGCGATGAGTTCCTGCGCAGGAGTCACGGAGTCAGTCTCAGCGACAGCGGCATCCGACTGCTTTCCATTGCTGCCACAGCTCACAAGGGCAAGCGCGGCCGAAAGTTTTATGTATGATGTATAATTCATTTATTACACGATTATTTTTTTCGTCCTGATTTCTTTATTATCCCAGTATAACCTCAACCCTGTTGACAGAGCCTTCGGGCTGAATGGGGATGACGTTGCCGTCGACGGGCTCTCCATTCAGAAGGAGACATCCGACTCCACGGCTGACGTGCGAGGGATTTTTCACATCAATTTCATATTCAGCCCCACGGAATTTGCGGCTGACCTTGAAACCGTCCCACCACGCGGGGATACAGGGATTGATCTCAAGACCGTCATACGACGGTTTTATGCCGAGTATGAACTGCGTGATGGCATACCAGTTCCAGGCAGCGGTGCCCGTGAGCCAGGAGTTCTTGGCCTCGCCGGGCTTGGCGGCGTCCTTGCCGGCGGTCATCTGGCAGTAGACGTAGGGCTCGACCTTGTGCAGGTCGCTCTTGTCTTCGAGATAGGCGGGGCATATCTTCTGATAATACTCCCAGGCGCGGTCGCCGCGGCCGAGCACGGTCTCGCCGATGATGACCCACGGATTGTTGTGGGCAAAGATGCCGGCGTTCTCCTTGTATCCGGCGGGATAGGTGGATATTTCGCCGTACTCCATGACATATTCCGTGAAAGCGGGATTGTTGAGCACGATGCCGTGCTCGCAGTCGAGATATGTCTTGACCGAGTCGAGCGACTTCTCGACCAGTCCCTTCCTCGAGTCCGATGCCGGCCATGGTGCACCAGCCCTGCGACTCGATGAATATCTTGCCCTCCTTGTTCTCGTGCGAGCCCACCTTGCGGCCAAAGTAGTCGTAGGCGCGGAGGAACCATTCGCCGTCCCAGCCGTGGGCCTTGACGGCCTCGACCATCTCGTCGACATGTTTCTGCGCGCGGTCGGCCTCCTCGTCACGTCCGAGATGGCGGCAGAGGTCGACATAGTCCTGACCGTAGATGACAAACTGGCCGGCAATCATGAGCGACTCGGCCTTCGAGCCCTCGGTCTTGTTCTCGGTGGTCTGGAACGACTCGTTGGGGTCGTTGGAGAAGCAGTTGAGGTTGAGGCAGTCGTTCCAGTCGGCGCGGCCTATCAGGGGGAGTCCGTGAGGGCCGAGGTTGTTGATGACGTGGTCGAACGACACCGTGAGGTGCTCCATCAGCGAGACCTCCGAGCCGGGCACGTTGTCGAACGGCACCGGGGCGTCGAGGATGGAGAAGTCGCCTGTCTCCTTGATGTATGCCACCGTGCCGAACACCAGCCACATGGGATCGTCGTTGAATCCGCCGCCGATGTCGTTGTT
>JAAGKN010001036.1_pt1 | contig 53937 bp, 46 predicted proteins | sample 6206371 | NCBI WGS metagenome assembly JAAGKN01 (sample SAMN11533720, study PRJNA540317) | gut metagenome | isolation source: fecal pellets from male and female animal of same cohort | host: Peromyscus leucopus | place: USA:CA | collected 2017
TTCTTAAGCTGACAAATAAGGATTTACCAGTAAAGAAGAATAAAAAGAGGAAATATAAGAAAGTGCGCAAGCAGCAGAAAAGGGCGGCAGCAGGCGATAGCATAGAGAAACGCCCAGAAGAGATAGACAAGCGGGAAGAGTTCGGACACTGGGAAATGGATAGCGTGATAGGCAAGCGGGGCGAATCTAAAAATACGCTGCTGGTACTGACAGAGAGGCAGACACGGGAAGAAATCATATTTAAGTTGCCAGATCATACGGACGAGGCAGTAGTAGCCGCACTGGATACTTTAGAAAAGCGCTGGGGTGCCGATTTGTTCAGCAAGGTATTCAAAAGCATTACAGTAGATAACGGCAGTGAGTTTGCGGACGTAAAAGGCTTAGAGCGTTCCGTATTGAATGAGGGGGAAAAGAGGACGCATTTATATTATTGTCACCCGTATAGCAGCTGGGAGCGTGGCACGAATGAGGTAACAAATAAAATGATACGGCGCAAAGTGCCAAAGGGTACAAACTTTGACGACAAGACCGACGAGGAAATAGCAGAAATAGAGGGCTGGATAAACAGATACCCACGCAGGATACATGGCTACCGTTCTGCTGGGGAGCTTTTCGAGGAAGAGGTAGAAAAGCTGGCTTAATATCCATATCGCAGGCTTTGAGAGGCTGGCAGCAGTGGCAGCCTTAAAACTGCGCCCGCATCTGCCGCAGGGATTTACAAGGCGGGTACATTCTGGTATAGTAAGGGTAGCACATCTGCTATCTTTCAATCTGTATAGTTAAAATCTACAACAAATACCACCCGTTATTAGTGAAAATGCCGAAAGTGAAAAATTGTTCAAAAAAAGGTTGAAATTTTTAATGCATATGCGGCGGCCCCTGTTTTTGTTGAATTGTTTAAGCTTTTATGCTATGATAAAAATTACGGCTCATATGACGGACAAAAAGACGAAAGCAAGACAGAGGAAAACGACTATGAAACAGTTGCACTTTATCATGCAGTATATCAAGAGGCATAAATGGCACTATATCGCGGGTATTATCACCCTGTTTGTGGTGGATTTTGCCAATTTGTACATTCCGAGAATAACGGGCACGATCACTGACGGTCTGACGGCCCACACCCTGGATTGGGGCGGCGTGAAGAGCTGCCTGCTGGGGCTTCTTTTGCTGGGGCTGACCCTGGCTCTGGGGCGTTTTCTGTGGAGATACTTTTTGTTTGGCTCCGCCAGAAAGATCGAGAAAGAGCTGCGAAACGACATGTTTGCCCATCTGGAGAAGATGAGCGTGGACTATTTTAATGAGAACAAGACCGGGGACCTGATGACCCGCTTTACCAGTGACCTGAACGCCATCCGCATGGCCATCGGAATGGCTGTGATATCCGCCTTTGACGCCACAGTTATGACGGTCATGGTCATCGGGCAGATGATGGTGTATGTGAATGTGAAACTGACGCTGCTGGCGCTGATTCCTATGGTGGTGATCTGCGGCGGCACGATCTATTATGGCAAAATCATTCACGCCAGATATATGGAGCGCCAGGAGGCGGTGTCCGATCTGACGGACTATGTGCAGGAGAGCTTTTCCGGCATCCGGGTCATCAAGGCCTTTGTGCGGGAACAGGCACAGCTTGGAGCATTTACCAAAGCCAACGAGAGAACCCGGGAGAAGAATCTGAATCTGGTGCGGCTGCAGGCCGTGGTCATGCCCCTGCTGGAGGTGTTTATCGGCATCAGCAGTCTGGTGACTCTGGTTTATGGCGGTTATTTGGCGATTGTGGGGGAGATCACTCTGGGGCGTTTTGTGGCCTTTCACCAGTATGTGAATATGTTGGTGTGGCCCATGCTGGCCTGCGGCGACGCCATCAACACCTTTGCTCAGGGCGGCGCATCCATCAAGCGTGTGCAGGACGTTATGGAGCAGGAGCCGGGAGTACAGGATCTGCCGGATATGGCTGACTTGCCGGAGCCTTTGCTGACGGGGCAGATCACATTTTCCCACCTGACCTACACCCACAAGGGCGCGCTGGCTCCCGATCTGCGGGACGTCTGCCTGGAGGTGCCTGCGGGGACAACTTTGGCGGTCATCGGGCGCACCGGCAGCGGAAAATCCACTCTGGTCAATCTGATGCTGCATCTGTATAACACGCAGCGGGGCATGATTCTGCTGGACGGCAGGGATATCAACACGATTCCGCTGCGATCCCTGCGCAGGCAGATCGCCTATGTGCCTCAGGACAATTTCCTGTTTTCCGATACGCTGAAAGCCAATATCGCCTTCGGGGTGGAGGGACAGGATATGGAGAAGATTGTGGCTGCCACCACTGCGGCCTGCATCCATGACAGTATCATGGAGTTTCCGCAGGGGTATGAAACCGTGGTGGGAGAGCGGGGAGTGACGCTCTCCGGCGGGCAGAAACAGCGCAGTTCCATCGCCCGGGCGCTGATGAAGGACGCCCCCATCCTGATTCTGGATGATGCGCTGTCCGCCGTGGACACGGACACGGAGGAGCATTTGCTGCGCAATCTTCAGGAGAACCGCAGAGGGAAAACCACTATACTGATTGCCCACAGAATATCCACGATCCAGCATGCGGATGTAATTCTGGTGCTGGAGGAGGGCAGGGCCGCTGAGATAGGGAACCATGCGCAGCTCATGGAGCAAAAGGGTATTTATTACGAGATGTTTGAAAAGCAGCAGCTAGAGGCCGCCATGGGCGAGCAGAGGGCTGCGCTGCACCGGGAGCTGGGGAGCGAGTACCCCGCAGGAAAGGAGGCGGAGTAATATGCGCAGACTGTTGACATATCTTAAGCCTCACAAATGGACCATGACGGGGGCCACTATTTTGGTACTGTTCATCATTGTGGTGGAGCTATATCGCCCCATCATTATTGGCGACGCCATAGACAACTATATAAACGGATATTACCAGCCTTTTCAGGTGACTACAGAGGGCGCCCAAGGGGCTGTGCCCTATGGCGATTTATGGCTGACCAGGGACAGCCAGGAGCAGGAGACGCCTGCCACTCCAGTATATTACCAGCTTTTTCTCTATGAGGACCGCTACTATATGGCGGAGGGGCTGACCACCGCCGAGAGCGAGGCCCTGACGGAGGGCAGCCCGGAACTGGTGCAGTCGTATGTGGACCGGGGAGCGCCCTGCCTGGACAGGGCACAACTGAAGGCTCTGCGGCGCTATGATTTCACCGGAATACTTTATGCGGCGGGACTGTATCTGCTGATGATGGCGCTGGGATTCGTGCTGAACGCGGTGGACACCTGGATGTTACAGAAGATGGGGCAGAACATTATCTTCCGTATGAGGGAGCAGGTGTTTTCCCATATCCACAGTCTGTCTCTGAGCTTTTTTAACACCACGCCGGTGGGCAAACTGGTGACTCGGGTCAGCAACGATACCGAGGCGGTGAACGAACTGTTTACCACCATCCTGGTAAAGCTCTTTAAAAATGTGGTGAAAATCCTGGGATACGCAGTGGTGATGCTGTCCATCAGCGTACGGATGGCATTGGTATCCTTCGTACTGCTGCCTGCGGTGGGAGTGCTGACATTTGTGTTTCGTTTTTACTCCCGCAAGGCCTACCAGATTACCCGCAACAAGATCACGGAGCTGAACACCTTTCTGTCCGAGCATATTTCCGGCATGAGGCTGATTCAGGTGTTTGTGCGGGAGAAGGAAAAATATGGGGAGTTTGAGAAGAAGTCCCAGGAGCTTTTCAGGGCTAACTGGCGGGAGGTTATGACTTTTGCCATTTTCCGCCCCAGCATTTATTTCCTGTCCATCATCGCCATGGTGATTGTGATTGGAACCGGGAGCTACTCCGTGCTGGGCGGCAGCCTGTCTCTGGGAACGCTGTTTGTGTTCGTCACCTATATCAGCTCTTTCTTCGAGCCGATTCAGGAACTGGCGGAGCAGTTTGGCACCTTGCAGTCCTCACTGGCCTCCGCGGAAAAGATTTTCTCCATACTGGACGAGGAGCCTCAGATTGTGAATCCGCCCCAGCCTATGGAGGTTAACATTCAGGGGCGTATTGAGTTTAAGCATGTGTGGTTCGCCTATGAGAAAGAGGACTACATCCTGAAGGATGTAAGCTTTGTGATTCATCCCGGGGAGAAGGTGGCTTTTGTGGGCGCCACCGGGGCGGGTAAGACCTCTATCCTGAACCTGATCGGCAGATATTTTGACATACAAAAAGGAGAAATCCTGATAGACGGCGTGAATATCAAGGAGATAGATAAGGCTCAGTTACGCCGTGCCATAGGCCAGGTACAGCAGGATGTGTTTCTCTTTACCGGTGATATCAAGAGCAATATTTCTCTGGATAACGAGGATATCAGCCGGGAGGACGTCATTCGGGCGGCCCGGACGGTTCATGCGGATACCTTTATTGAAAAGATGCCCGGCGCCTACGACGCGCCTGTGACGGAGCGGGGCAGCACCCTTTCCGCAGGGCAGCGGCAGCTTATCTCCTTTGCCCGGACCCTGGCCTATGAGCCGCGGATTCTGGTGCTGGACGAGGCTACTGCCAATATTGACACGGAGACGGAGAGTTTGATTACCCAGGCGCTGGCGGAGCTGATGAAGGAGCGCACCACCATTATGGTGGCCCACCGTCTCTCCACCATCCAGCATGCGGACAAGATTATCGTCCTGCACCACGGGCGGATCAGGGAGTCCGGCAGCCACCAGGAGCTGCTGGCCCAGAATGGATTGTATAAAAAGCTTTATGATCTGCAGTTGGTGGAGGAGTAGAGCCTATGGAACGGATCGTGGACCATTTTAGTCTGGCGCAGATATGCCAGTCGGGGCAGTGCTTTCGCATGAATGCCCGGGGAGAGAACCGGTACGCCCTGATTGCGGGCAGTCATTATCTGGAAGTGGAGCAGCAGGGCGGAAAAAGTGTCTTTTACTGTGAAGAGGCGGAGTTTGAGGATTTCTGGACAAGCTATTTTGACCTGGAGACGGATTATGTTTCTTATATGGAAAAGATATCCCCTGATGATGCGTATCTGAGGGCGGCGGCAGAGTTTGGAAGCGGAATCAGAATCCTGCGGCAGGACCTGTGGGAGATGATCGTTTCCTTTCTGATTTCCCAGCAGAACAATATTGTGCGGATTCGCAGATGTATTGAAAATATTTGCGCAGGCTATGGGGAAAAGCTGACCAATGCCCGAGGGGAGGAATATCACGGTTTTCCCACGCCTCAGGCGCTGGCGGAGCTTGAGGAGGATGCTCTGATGGCCTGCAACCTGGGCTACCGCAGCAAATATGTGGTGCGCGCCGCCGGAAGCGTGGTCCGTGGAGAATGCGATCTGGAGGCGCTGCTCACTCTCTCGTATCCTCAGGCCCGGGAGGAGCTGCTAAAGCTGTTCGGCGTGGGCGGGAAGGTGGCGGATTGCATCTGTCTCTTTGGGCTGCACCACCTGGAGGCCTTTCCGGTGGATACCCATATCCGGCAGGCTCTGGAGAAACATTACAGGCAGGGCTTTCCCGTGGAACGCTATCAAGGCTGTCAGGGAGTATTGCAGCAGTACATATTCTATTACGAGCTGGCCGGGGCGGGAGGCGCGGCTGCGAAAAGGTGACGGTTCCCGATTGTTCTTGACATTTTTCGGGAAACCATGCAAAATAAATCTATCTGAACGCATCTATAGCATCAGGGGGTATAAAAATGACAAAAAAGCAGCGTGCTTTGGCGATAATCGAAAAACTGAAAGAGGAATATCCTGAGGCAGACTGTTCTCTGGACTATGACCAGGCGTGGAAACTCCTGGTCAGTGTGCGGCTGGCGGCGCAGTGCACGGACGCCAGAGTGAATGTGGTGGTGGAAAAGCTGTATGAGAAGTTCCCGGATGTGGACGCGCTGGCGCAGGCTCCAGTGGAGGAGATTGAGAAGATCGTGCATCCCTGCGGTCTGGGAAACAGCAAGGCCAGAGATATCAGCGCCTGCATGAAGGTGCTGCGGGATCAGTACGGCGGCAAGGTGCCGGATGATTTCGACAAGCTGCTGGCCCTGCCGGGCGTGGGCAGGAAGAGCGCCAACCTGATTATGGGGGACGTGTTTGGCAAGCCCGCCATCGTCACGGATACCCACTGTATCCGCCTGGTAAACCGCATGGGACTGGTGGACGGAATCAAAGAACCCGCCAAGGTGGAAAAGGAGCTGTGGAAACTCATACCGCCCCAGGAGGGGAACGATTTTTGTCACAGACTGGTAAATCATGGCAGAGAGGTCTGTACCGCCCGCACAAAGCCCTACTGTGACAGATGCTGCCTGCAGGATATCTGCAAAAAAGTGATTACCTGACGCAGAATCCAAAATATCCCTTGTGATCTACATTGAACAGCAGGCTGTAAGGGGGATATTCTTTGTCAAAAGTCCGCACCAGCTGTTCAAAGGTGAGCATGTCAACCTTTTGCAGCTGGTATTTTTCGGGCAGCACAAAATGGCTGCTTACACATTCCATGAATTTCTGAGAGATAACCTTTATGGCATAGACCACAGTCTTATCGATTCTCGCGATGGGTTTTCCCAAAATCTCACTGAGTACTTTGCATATCATTTTTTCCTCATACAGAAAAAAGACCTGCAGTGGCTTTCCCTCCTGAGAGGTATAGCTTAAGCGGTAACACAGCGCTGTACCGGCGGAAAAGTCCTCCCCGCTGTAATGCTGGCTCACCAGCTCCGCCTTCACCCGGTAGAGATGCTGCAGAGCCTGAAGGACCGCTTTCTCCAGCGATTCCAACTCGTTGTCAGATGCGCGGTGTATCCATTTATTGGAGGTCTTGCCCGCAATGGCCCGGTCCTCCACCATGATATGTCCGTTCAGCCAGCCCACGCAGATTCCCAAAAAATGGTGAACAGAATCCATGGAGTAATTCTGCTCCTCCAGCTCCCGCTCCAGAGCAGGCAGGGTGTTATCCCGCATATTGTCATGCAAACGCTTGTGCATAGCGTACTCGCTGTAGCCGATGGACTGCATGTAAGCCTCCTCGTCGGCGAAATGTTTCAGGGTATAGCTCTTCAGATATTTGATACCCTCCCTACAGGCATGCTGCTGCTTGGACTCGTCCTCGTTGAGGTTGAGCAGCTTGTCTATGATGGAAAAGAGACGGCGATGTTCTTTGTCAATGCTCTCAACGCCGATACTGAAACGCTCATGCCACTGTATCATACCGATGTCTTGCCTCCCTTTCTGCGCTTGCAGCTTTCTATATTTACAATTTAGCATATTTTTCCTGGATGCACAACAAATTCTTGACGATAATCTGAGCATAATTTAGAGGTGGGGATACTTGACATTCTGCGGTGAATGTGATATGCTCCAAATAATTTGAAAATCAAACTATTTATTGGCGGCAGTATCGCAGATAAAAACCTGCGATATGCGGGGAAGAGGTAAAAATGAGTATACGGATTGTTACGGATTCAGCATCGGACATTCCCCAGAACAGCAGGGAGGATTTAACGGTTCTGCCCATGCATGTGTATTTTGGAGAAAAGGAATTTCTGGACGGGGTAAATCTCACCCACAGGCAGTTTTATGAGCTGCTGATCGAGTCGGAGGAGTTGCCAAAGACCAGTCAGATTCCTCCCTATGAGTTTGAGAAGGTCTATGAGCAGGCGGCTGCCGCGGGGGAGCAGGTGATTGTGATTACCATATCCTCCAAGCTTTCCGGCACTTATCAGAGCGCCTGTGTGGCGGCTCAGGACTATGAGGGTCAGGTGTATGTGGTGGATAGTCTCAACGCCACATTGGGGGAGAGATGCCTGGTGGACTATGCGTTTCAACTGAAAGACCAGGGGAAGTCGGCGGCGGAGATCGCGGCGGAGCTTGAAGAGTCCAGGGGAAGAATCCGTCTGTTGGCGCTGCTGGATACGCTGGAGTATCTGAAAAAGGGCGGCAGGATATCCAAGTCCGTGGCTATGGTGGGCGGCATGCTGTCTATTAAGCCCGTGGTGGCGGTGGTAGACGGCGAGGTGGTTATGGTGGGCAAGGCCCGGGGCTCCCGCAATGGAAACAATCTTCTCGTACAGGAGATTGAAAAAGCCGGGGGAGTGGATTTTGACATGCCATATTATCTGGGATACTCCGGTTTGGACGACCATCTGCTGCAAAAATACATTGCTGACAGCAAGGTTTTGTGGGAGGGACATGTGGAGCAGCTTACGACCACTTCCGTAGGAGGGACCATTGGAACACATGTGGGTCCCGGAGCGATAGCCGCTATGTTTTTTGCGGCGAAAAAGAACTGAAATTTTTTATTTTAAATGGGCCGGATGCCGTGTTTCACGGATATCCGGCCCATCTTTGCGGTCAGTTAGCGAACATATTTTTCCAGAGTTGTCTGCACTGCGCCCACGCCTGCGGACAGCTCGGCAAAGTAGCTCTTGACTGTCTCTGCCATGGAGATGGCTTTCAGGTCCACGCCGAAGATTTTCTCATTGGACAGCAGAGGGTCTAAGCGGGACAGGTCCTTGGGGGCGTCGCTCAGCTCATAGTCTGCCACATAGGCGGACGCGGACTCCAGCAAGGGATCGCTGCTGGGAGTAAAGGCATTGCCGGCATCGTCCACAGCCATCAGATACCGCAGCCATCCGGCATATACCAGGGGAATCAGCTTTAAGTCCGCCACGTCCAGGTCGGGGCGCTTTTGGTAGGCTTTGATGGTCTCGCCGAAACGGATAGCCAGTTTCTGGGAGGTGTCGGTGGCGATGCGCTGGGGGGCGTCGGGCATAAAGGGATTGGGAATCCGGATATTGACCACGGCGTCTATAAATTCTTTGGGGTCCAGAATGCCGGGGTTCACCACCACGGGCAGTCCCTCCCGGTAGCCTACGATCTCCACAAAGCGCTTCAGCAGCGGGTTTTTCATCTCCTCGGACACCAGCGTGTAGCCCAGCAGACAGCCGTAGATGGCCAGAGTGGTGTGCAGGGGATTCAGACAGGTGCAGACCTTCATCTTCTCCACCTTGTCAACGGTCTCCCTGTCGGTAAAGATTACGCCGCCTTTCTCCAGCGGGGGCCGTCCGTTGGGAAAATGGTCCTCGATTACCAGATATTCACATTCCTCCGCATTGACAAAGGGCGCTACATAAGTGTTTTTGGAGGTGACGGCGGCATCCAGTCCTCCTATGCCATCCTGATTCAGCATTTCTTCCACTTTGGCGTCCGGTCTGGGGGTGATCTTGTCAATCATGGACCAGGGGTAGGACACAGCCTGAGGGTCTCTCACATAGGCGGCAAAGCCAGCCTCTGCCAGTCCGTTCTCGCACCAGGCGTCGGCGAAGGCCCACACGGCGGCGGCCAGTTTGTCTCCATTGTGGGAGCAGTTGTCCATGCTGACCATGGCGATGGGGAGTCTGCCGCACACATAGCGGTGGTAGAGCAGGGATACTACCTTGCCCAGATAGCTGCCAGGAGCCGGAGAATCTTTGGCCTCCCCCGGTCCAACGGTATAGTCCTTTGCGATGGCGGGCAATACATTGCCCTTTGCGTCTGTCAGGGCGTATCCCTTCTCCGTGATGGTAAAGCTGGCCATCTGCAGGGAGGGGGCGGCAAAAATCTGTTTCAGCCTGTCGTACTGGGCCTGGTTGGCGCTGTCCAGCACCAGAGATTCGGTGATGCTGCCCACGATGGTTTTTTCCACTGTATTGTCAGCTTTCAGGGTGGCCAGAATAGACAGGTTATCGTGAGGCCAGTACATTTTTTCTATGATCTCGTAGTCAAAGCCCTCTACGGCGATGAGTCCGGTATCTATGACGCCCTCATTCAGCAGGTTTTGAAGCACATTGCACTGAAAGGCGCGGAAAATATTGCCGGCGCCAAAATGAATCCAGACAGGAGCGGCATCTGTGGCTGCTTTCACCTGCTCGTAGTCAAACTCGGGGAGACGGTAGCCTGCTTTGAGAAAGGCGTCCCGCTGCTCTTGTATACTTTTTCTTGTCAGTTCCATAATCATTCTCCTAATTAGTGTCCCGCAGGTTCCCTGCCGCTTTTTATTTTTTATGCTGTTTCTCGATCGCTTCCCACAATCCATTCAGGTAGGTGGCTCCCAATGCCCTGTCGTACAGGCCGTAGCCGGGCATGGCCACCTCATCCCAGATCATGCGCCCGTGATCAGGGCGGATGGGACCTGTAAAGCCGATGTCGTACAGAGCCAGCATGATCTCATACATGTCGAAGGTGCCATCGCTGGACAGATGGGCGGACTCCTCGAAATCCGTGGGGGAATTGAACTTCAGGTTCCGCACATGGGCAAAGTGGATACGGCCCTTTAAGGAGCGAATCATATCCGGCAGGTCATTCTCCAGATTGGTGCCGTAGGAGCCGGAGCAGAAGGTCACGCCATTGTGAGGGTTGTCCACCATCTGCATCATCCGCAGGATATTGGTCTTGTTGATGATGATGCGGGGCAGGCCAAACACGCTCCAGGCGGGATCGTCCGGATGGATTGCCATATTGATGTCATATTTGTCGCAGGTGGGCATAATGCGCTCCAGGAAATATTTCAGGTTGGAGAAAAGCTTTTCATCGTCCACATCCTTGTACATCTCAAACAGGTCCTTAATCCGGGCCATGCGCTCCGGCTCCCAGCCGGGCATCACCGTGCCGTTGGTGTCCCCTGCGATGGACTCAAACATTTTCTCCGGGTTCAGGGCGTCTACAGCCTCCTGGGTGTAGGCCAGCACCGTGGAGCCGTCGGGGCGCATGCGGGCCAGCTCCGTGCGGGTCCAGTCAAACACGGGCATGAAATTGTAGCACACCATATGGATTCCGGCCTGTCCCAGCCGCTCCAGCGTGGTGATATAGTTGTCGATATACTGCTCCCGGTCGGGAGTGCCCACCTTGATTGCGTCGTGAATGTTCACGCTCTCGATGCCGGCCAGCTCAAGACCCGCGTCTTCAATCTCCTTTTTCAGGGCCAGGATATCCTCCGTCTTCCAGACCTCTCCCGGAGCGGTGCCGTACAGGGTGGAAATAACCCCGGTCACCCCCGGAATCTGGCGAATTTGCTTTAAGGTTACCGTGTCGTACTTGCTGCCGTACCAGCGCAATGTCATCTGCATAAATGTATCCCTCCTGTGGTTTTTGGTTATATTATAAAGTATTTAAATTTGCATGAAAATACCATATATTGCTTGAAATATGGCAAAAATTGCCCTATAATGACCTTGAGAATAGTTCCATTTGCAATAGTGTGTCCCAAAGTAGGGGGATATCATACCATAAAGCCGTAAAATCAGCTTGCGACCGGAAATTACTCCCCTGTGGGGGTCCAGTAGTGGAGAGACGGAACTTTATACAGTCTCGAAACGGAAGGACCCGGGAGAATTTGCGGGCGCTTGCGACCGGAAATTACTCCCCTGTGGGGGTCCAGTAGTGGAGAGACGGAACTTTAAATAGGAGAGAACATATGGGTGAAGCCAGACTGCTGGAGGCCACGGACGAGCGGCAGTACATGATCCGGGAGGGCTATGAGGTCTACGAGAAACAGGGCGCGCCGCTGGGCGCCATCGCCTTTCACTATCACAGTTTTTACGAGATTATCTATGTGCTGGAGGGAGAGTACTCCTCCATGCTGGAGAACCAGACCTATCACATGAAAAAAGGGGATATATTGCTCATCGACTGCAATGTGATGCACAAGTATCACTTCATCGAAAAAAAGCATGATTCCTCCAGGCGCATCATCCTGTGGGTGACCCGGGAGATGCTGCAGAGTCTGTCCGGGGAGGAGATGGATCTGAGCGCCTGCTTTCGAGGGCAGAGTTCCTGCGCCTATCACTTTCCCATCTACTATGAGGAGATGCTGCGGGGATATTTGCTGAAACTGGTTATGACGGAGCTGCCGGACGTGCCCTCCCCCGAGGCCAGGCAGGTGCTGGACCGGGGATACCTGACCCTGTTTTTTGTCTACCTGAACATGCTGTGCGGCCGGCGGCAGTATGGATTTTCCAGAGAGAACACCGTATTTCACCCCATGGTGGAGCAGGTGGCCGAATACATCGAGAGCCATATCAGCGAGGGCATATCCGTGGAGGAGCTGGCGAGACATGTACATATGAGCAAATATTATTTTTTGCGCAAATTCAAGGAGCAGACGGGAGTGACGGTGCATAATTTTGTGCTGAACAAGCGCCTGATTCAGGCCAGCGAGGAGCTTTTGCAGGATAATAATATGACCCAGGTCTGGCAGAACGCTGGATTTGCGGATTATTCCTCTTTTCTGCGTAACTTTAAGAAAGCTTTTGGAGTATCCCCGGGAAAATACCGGGCGTGGGTCCTGGAGGGAATGTAAAACAAAGTGCAAAAGAATGTGGACATTTCCTATAGAATATTGTAAAATATAGAGAGTAAATCGCTTATTACAAATACAATTCCGCACGCAAGGCGGCGATAAAAGGAGACAACGTATGACGACGAAAGAATGTTATGAACTGATGGGTGCGGACTATGAAGATGTGCTGGGACGCCTGATGAATGACAAGCTGGTCAAGAAGTTCCTGTACAAGTTCGCTGACGCTAAGGATATGGAGGAATTGAAGAATTCTCTCGAGGCAAAGGACTATGAGACGGCCTTTCGCATGGCGCACAATTTAAAGGGCGTGTGCGCCAATCTGGGTATCAGTAAGCTGGGGGCGTCCAGCTCTGAACTGTGCGAGGAGCTGCGGGACGGAAAATATACCGACAAGGTGGAAACGCTGATGGCTGTGGTGCAGGCGGACTATGACGCGACACTGGCGGCGGTCAGACGGCTGCAGGCCGAGGAAACATAACAGCCTGACGGATTTGTTTGCGAGGGTATAGAGAACTACGGAAAGGATTTGAGGAATATCATGCATAATACGGTATTGGTAGTAGACGATATGGAGATTAACCGGGAGATTCTGTCGGAGATTCTGGGTGAGGAATATCATGTGGAAACGGCGGAGGACGGCCGCAGGGCGCTGGAGATGATTGAAGAGCTGCAGGATGAGCTGGCGGTGGTGCTGCTGGATCTCATGATGCCGATGGTGGACGGTTTCGCGGTGCTGGACGTGATGCAGGAAAAGGGGTGGATTGAAAGAATTCCCGTGCTGATCATCAGCGGCGAAACATCTGTCAAGGCAGAGCGGAAATGCTTTGACTATCACATCTCTGATTTTATCCGTAAGCCTTTTGACAATGCGCTGGTCAAAAAGAGGGTAAAGAACGTTGTCAGCCTGTTCCAGTATCAGAGAGACCTGGAGGATAAGGTGCATGAGCAGACCAAGACGCTGCGGGAGCAGAATGAATTGCTGCAGCTCCAGGCCGACAAGCTGAGAAAGAGCAATACCAACATTATAGAAATTCTTGGTACGGTGGTGGAGTACCGGGACTTTGAGAGTGGAGAGCATATCAACCGCGTCAAGGGATACACCCGGATACTGGCGGAGCGTCTGGCAGCGGAGTACCCGGAGTACGGGCTGGACCAGGAGGAGATCGAGGTCATCGTATCAGCCAGCGCGCTGCATGATGTGGGCAAGATTGCCATACCTGACAATATCCTGTTAAAGCCGGGCAGGCTCACGGACGAGGAGTTCGCCTGTATGAAGACGCACACCACCAGAGGCGGCGAGATTTTGCAGAATATCAGGAACGCCTGGGACGACGAGTACGGCAAGGTCAGCTATCAGATCTGCCGTCATCACCATGAGAAATATGACGGCCGGGGCTATCCGGACGGACTGGTGGGGGATGAGATACCCATTGCTGCCCAGATCGTGTCCATTGCGGATGTGTATGACGCCCTGGTCAACGAGAGAGTTTACAAGGACGCGTTTCCCAAGGAGGAGGCGTTCCGCATGATTACAGAGGGGGAGTGCGGCAAGTTCAACCCCAAGCTGCTGGAGTGTTTCCGCATAGAGCGCAAGGCTTTTGAGGAACTGAAAACCACCTACGACCATATGGACGACAATGTATAGGCTATAGAATATAATCTGGCGGTACAAGAGAGGGCAGTCTCCTGACAGGCGGGAGACTGCTTTTTTTCACGGGGTGACACCGCAAATACAGATTAAGGCAGTATCGCAGGCACAGCTTACGATATACGGGAACGAGGTAAGATGAACGGAATCAGAACAGAGAGAAACAAACAGGCCCAGGACGCCTACAACAAGGCCCAGGAAGTGCTGCGGGAAGTGCGGACGGTAATAAAGGGGAAGGACGACTGTGTGGAAAAGGCATTCTCCGCCATATTGGCAGGGGGACACATTCTGATAGAGGATGTGCCCGGAGTGGGCAAGACCACCCTGGCGGTGGCTTTTTCCCGTGCCATGGCGCTGGAGACGCAGAGAGTGCAGTTTACCCCGGATGTACAGCCCTCAGACATATTGGGATTTTCCATGTACCACAAGGAGTCGGAATCTTTCTCCTACCACCCGGGGCCCGTTATGTGCAACCTTTTTCTGGCGGATGAGATCAATCGAACCTCCCCCAAGACGCAGTCCGCGCTGCTGGAGGTCATGGAGGAGAATTATGTGACAGTGGACGGCGAGAGCCACCCGGTTCCCAGACCCTTTATTGTGATGGCGACCCAGAATCCCAAGGGAAGCGCGGGCACACAGTTGCTGCCGGACTCCCAGTTGGACCGCTTTATGATCAGTATGCGCATGGGATATCCCAACATGCAGGACGAGATCGAGATTGCCAAGGGGAAAAGCCTGCGCGTGCGTCCTCAGGAGATACGCCAGGTGCTTACGGCTGCGGAGCTGCAGGCGCTGCAAAATCTGGTGGAACTGGTCTTCGTACACGACAATATCTATAAGTACATTGTGCGGCTGGCTCAGTCTACCAGAGAAAACGGCTATGTGGAGTTGGGGGTCAGTCCCAGAGGGACTATCGCCTGTACCCGCATGGCCAAGGCCAGAGCCTTTCTCCAGGGAAGAGGGTATGTGATACCGGAGGATGTGGCGGCAGTGTTTCCGGATATGGCAGGGCACCGGATTGTACTCAACACCAAGGCGAGAGTGGCTCATGTGGCCGTGGAGAATGTGCTGGAACAGATTTTGCAGCAGGAGAAACAACCGGTCTCCTATATGAGAAATATGGGGTAGCTATGATACGTTATCTTTTTGTATTGCTGCTGGCGGCAGTGAGCGCATATATGGCCTCTATCTACGAAAGCACCGCGATCGCCCTGCTGGGCTGCGCAATGCTCTTTCTGGCGGTGTTTTCTTTGGGGTATCTGCTGTACGAAAAAAGGAGCCTGCAGGTGTCTCTGGATATGCTGCCCTCCATGGCGGACCGGGAGAAACCGATTTATGTCCGGGTTAGGACAAAACACCGCTACAGGGGCTGTTATGGCCGTGTAAAGGTGCAGGTGGCCGTCAGCCGGGAAGGACACAGGGAAAAGCACTGTAAATGGCTGACGGGGGAGAGTCAGATTTCCGGATTTTTGACCATTGCCCAGGCCGGGAGTTATGAGATTCGGCTGCGGAAGGTGAGAATCTATGATATAACGGGACTGTTTTGCTTAAGCAGTGTCAGAGCGGTTCGGGGGGAGCGCGCCGTGCTGGTGGTGCTGCCCCCTATCTATTTGACAGGGATAAGGCTCTCCGAGTCCATCCGCAATTTCTCGGGGGACGCGGAGGTGTACGATTCCCTGCGCAGCGGAAAGGACGTGAGCGAGCCGCTGAAATTGCGGCCCTTTCAGAACGGAGACAAGCTGCGCAACATCCACTGGAAACTCAGCGCCAAGGCAGATGAGCTGCTGGTCCGTGAAAACAGCATGCCCCGGGGCTGTCCAGTGGCCGTGCTGGTGGAGAATGCCACAGGCTTTCAGGAGGAGCGGCTGCAGTGCGCTGCCAGTCTGTCTTTCTGTCTGATGGACAGAGAGTGTCCTCACTATGTGGCCTGGTACAGCGGCTACCTACAGGATGTGGTGAGGATGCGGGTGGACGATGAGGAGAGCTTTTATGAGGCCCTTCTGCATCTTCTGCGCGAGGAGAGCCGGGGAAATATTCTGGATATACAGGCCCGCTACCGGGAAAAATACAGCGGTGAGCCGTTGCTGCACTATATCCGGGTGGAAGACGGCCCCAGCATCCAGGTGGATGGACAGGAGCCTGTGAAATTGAAGGCCTCTGACCTGGAGCGGGAGCTGGGAGAGCTGGAGCTGCTGTTGTAGGACAGGCAAAAGGTGGAATGAGAGCATGTGGGACAAAAGACCCCGGATAGGCTGGCAGAGAAACCAGGGAGCCGGAGATATACGGAACAAACGATTGTCGGGACAGACTCTGGCATTCTATATCCTGTATGTGACAGCCCTGAGTATGCTGTCTCTTTATGCTGCCTGCCTCATGGGGGAGCAATTCGGCCTGCCTATGGAGAAGAGATGGCCTGCCGGTCTGTGGGCGGCGGCAGGTGGGATTTTGATGGTGGTGGCCTGGAACGAGGTGATGTATGCCTGGAGAAAAAGAATCCTTCGGCTGATAGGGAATATAGCTCTGTTTGTGATGGCATATTGGGGTCCGGACTGGTATTTTTTGTTGGACGAAACCCAGGCGCAAAAATGGTTACGCGGCAGTAACGGTCTGGTGGTGCGCTATCTGGAAATTTGGAGTCAATACTTTGTCACTTCCAGAAAGCCGCCTCAGGTAGTTCCGTCTACTTTCGCGGAGCAGCAGTGGGCATGGGTGGTGCTGGTGGTGGCGTTAGCGCTGCCGCTGCAGGTTTTCTCCGGGTTCCTGCGTAAGAGAACCCTAATGCTCCTGCTGCCCGCAGCGGTGCTGGCGGTGGGGATGCTAGTAGGTGTGACTCCCCAGTGGCAGGGGATGGCCTGTATGTTTGCCGCAGGACTGCTGAGTCTGTACCTGGACTGTCACAGGGAGTTTCGGCCGGTTCCGGCGTTGGCGCTGACAGGGTTTGTGGCAGTGCTGCTCCCGTTGACCGCTATAGTGATGAAGGAACCGGCCGTGCGGGTAAATCAGTCCCATGACCAGCTACAGGCGTTTCAGCATCGGGTAGAGCGGGAAATTCGCGAGTATGATTGGAAAGCACTCTTACAGGGACAGCAGGACGGCCGGGTGGACAACCGCAAGCCGGAATATGACGGAGATGAGGTGTTGACTGTCATAGTCAGCGAACTGCCTGCCGCAAACATGTATCTCAGAGGATATTGTGGAACAGACTATCAGGGAGGGCGCTGGCAGGTTGGAGAGAAGGCGTTTGAAAGAGCCTGCCGCAGACAGGGCGTAGACATTGAGGAGGCGGCGCTGCTGCTGGCCGAGTTGAGCAGTCCCCAACGCTCCGGCGCCGGGATCGAATATGAGCTGCGCTACACGGGACGGAGCAGCAGCTTGGCTTATCTGCCCTACGGGGCGGACCTGGAAACCATTCAGGAACAGTACCGGGTCAGCGGGGACTATGTGGTGGAGAAATCCAAAGGCTTGGAAAGCCTCGCCTTTGAGGGGTATGCCCCCGGCGATCTGGCCACAAATGGCAGTGGTATGTGGGATTCGGATGCACAGGAATTCTATTCATGGTATAATGAGTATGTGGCGGAACAATATCTGGTGGTTTCGGAGGATTTACCAGAGGTGACTGGACTGGTCAATGCGATTAGGGACTCTGGTTTGGGGCAGGCCATTTTGGAACGCTCCCAGGAGAGCGCGGACGGGCGTAATTCGGTCAGACTGGCCCTGGGCAATCTGGTGGCCGGGCAGCTGCGGAGCCTGGCCCGTTACAATATAGACCCGGGACCTCTGCCGGGTGGCGCGGACCCAGTGGAATATTTTCTGAGCGAGAGCCATCAGGGCTATTGTATGCATTTTGCCAGCGCAGGGGCGCTGATTTTGCGCGGGCTGGGGGTGCCTGCCCGCTTTGTATCCGGCTATGTGGTGCAGCCGGACCAGTTTATGCGCGGCAGCGGAGGCTATCGGGCCAGTGTCAGGGACGACACCGCTCATGCCTGGGTGGAAATATGGCTGGAGAACGTGGGTTGGGTGCCCGTGGAGATGACGCCGGGCTATGAGGAGACGGGAACGATTTTGGCGGAGCCGGACCAGCCAACTCTGTTTCCGACTCCCGATCCGGAGAGTCAGCACACATCTCCTGAGAGCCAGGGGCAGGAGGCGGATACGCCGCCAGTTTCCAGCGCTGCGCCCCAGACTCCGTCTCAGGAGGACACGGCGGGTCAGGGAACGTCAGGCATAGGGCCGCGGCAGCCTGAAGATGTGGAGGGCTGGGGCTTTGCGGGAGAGGGCGGCTGGGCCGTCTTCGGTCAGAACGGGAGGCTGCGGGTGAGCCATGTGGTGTTGGCGGTACTGGGGATTTTGGCGGCAGCAGGCTTAGTTTGGCTGGCGGTATTTTGGCTGCTGCGTTTTCGAGCGGCGCGCTGGCAGCGGCTGCGGCGTGAGATCGAGTGCGGCGGCACAAGGCGAGCCGTGCAGATTATCAACAGAAGACTGTACAGGAAACTGCGAAGAAAGAGGGCGGGAATACTGTTTCTGAGATCGGACGAGGAGTATCTGGCGGCGCTGAAACGCCAGTATCCCGGAGCGGATTGGGAGAGCTATCTGACGGTGGTCAGAAAGGCGGTCTACTCCCGGGAGAAGATCAGCGCAGAAGAGGCCGGGGACTGCTATGAGTTGTTAAGGTGGGTGGACTTTTCCAGGTAGCCGTGTGGAGCGTACACACATAAGACAGCGGAAAAAGTGACAGAATATACGAAGAAGAACAGGAGGAAACCTTGAGCAGCCGGGATGAGATAGATGCAATTGAAGAAATTGAAGAAATGGATGAAATGGAAGAGCTGGAGGGCATGGATGCTCTGGAGCGGCAGCGGATACAGCGCCGGAGGGAGCATATGGCAGCCATGCGCAGGCAGAAGAGAAGACAGGAACTGCTGCGCAGCTGGGCGTTGCTGATTATGGCAGGGCTGGTGGTGTTGGTCCTGTGTGTCTGGGGAGTGGTCAGACTGGCCGCGGGGCATAGCCGAGAGGGCGGGGAGACGCCCGACAGCGAGACATTGGAGAGCTTTCAGGCGGAGCGAGACAGCGTGGAAAATGGCGGGCAGTATGCAGCGGGGAAGGAACCGCCGCAGTTCTCCCTTACGCCGGAGGAACCCGGACCGGAAGAAACCGTACCAGAGACCCCAGGCCCTGGAGATACCTTAGCCGCACCGGAGGAACCTGTCCCCGGGGAGATGACGGGGGAGGAACCCACGGCCGGGGGTACAGGAGAGGAGGATTCCTCTCAGGGCGAGCCGGAGCCTTTTACCTTTAATCCCCGGGCTACGGAGCGCACCTTAAGCTTTCCCGAGGAGGGGCGGGGCGTGTACAGTACCAACGGTGTACTGATAGATGTGGAGGCGGAGGAGATTGTGGCCAGCCGGGATCCCTTTCAGCGCATTAATCCGGCGTCTATGACCAAGGTTCTCACGCTGCTGGTGGCGGCTGAGCATGTGTCGGACTTACAGGACACCTTTACCATGACCATCGAGATTACGGATTATAGCTACCAGCATGGCTGCAGCATCGCAGGCTACGGTGTGGGGAAGTCGGTGACGATAGAGGAGCTGATGTATGGAACCATTCTGCCCTCCGGCGCGGACGCGGCTCTGGCTTTGGCGGAGTATGTGGCGGGTTCCCAGGAGGCATTCGTGGAGCTGATGAATCAGAAACTGGAGGAGCTGGGACTGTCCGATACGGCTCATTTTACCAACTGTGTGGGACTTTATGACGAGGAGCATTACTGCACCGTGTACGATATGGCTATAATTCTCAAGGCAGCCTCGGACAATGAGCTGTGCCGCCGGGTTCTCTCGGCCCGCACCTTCGCGACCTCCGTGCCCAGTGAGGATCAGCCGGAGGGAATCCTGCTGTCCAACTGGTTCCTGCGGCGCATAGAGGACAAGGACACCCATGGGGAGGTGCTTTGTGCCAAGACCGGTTTTGTGAACCAGTCCGGCAGCTGCGCAGCCAGCCTTGCCGTGGATCATGCGGGCCGGGAGTATATCTGCGTCACCACCGGCTCTATCAGCAACTGGGCCTGCATCTACGACCATGTAGAGCTGTATCAGGCATTTTTAGAGTAAAAATGCAGAACTATAAATCCAGAGGAGGACCCGGCGCAGGGCCGGGAGTAAAATCATGCACAACGAATTGGAAAAACAGAGACGGCTGCGCATGCGGCAGCTGAAACAGTGGAAAAGGGTACTTTTGGAGTATGGGATTATCACAGTGGCTACCCTTTTGATGGTAGTGGGGGTGCATTTTTTCAAATTCCCCAATCATTTTTCCTTTGGGGGAGTCACCGGTGTGGCGGTGGTGCTGGAGGCGGTGCTGAAATACTCGGCGGCCACCTACACGTTCATCATCAACATGGCTCTGCTGGTGCTGGGCTTTCTCTTTCTGGGAAAAGGCTTTGGACTCAAGACAGTTTATGTCAGCATACTGACCTCTGTGGGCCTGTCGGTTTTGGACAGATGGTTTCCGCTGACGGCGCCGCTGACCGGACAGCCGGTGCTGGAGCTGATTTTTGCCATTTTTCTGCCGGCGCTGAGCGCGGCGATTCTCTTTAACATCGGAGCCTCCGGCGGGGGAACGGATATTTTGGCTATGATTCTGAAAAAATATACCTCCGTGTCCATCAGCGTGGCTCTGTTTCTGGTGGATTTCGGCATTGTGCTGGCCTCCTGCTTTGTGTTCGATATCCAGACGGGGCTTTTTTCTCTGACGGGGCTGCTGGCCAAGTCTCTGGTCATTGATAATGTGATTGAGAGCATCAACCTGTGCAAGGCGTTTATGATCGTCTGTGACGACCCGGAGCCGATCTGCCGCTACATCTGCGACGAGCTGGGACGCAGCGCCACCATCTACCGGGCGGAGGGCGCTTACTCTCATCATCCCAAAACCATGATTCTGACGGTGGCCAAGCGCAGCCAGGCTGTGCAGCTGCGCAATTTTGTGCGCCGCAGCCAGCCGGATTCCTTTATCACTATATTCAATTCCAGCGAGATTATCGGAAAGGGCTTTCGAGGGCTGAACTGATATTTCTGATCCCGGTGGAATATGTTTTTGCCCCGACAGTGTCAGTACAAGGCTTAGTCGTGCAGCGCCCCCATGACAGGGCGCAGGGAAAGCCCCAGAGGGACGGCGACACACACTGCCACCACAGCGTTGACAAGGGATACCAGAGCCTTCTGGGAGAGAGTCAGCAGCACCGCCTCCATGGGGAGCCTGAGCAGAAAATAGTGTTCCACAAAGTTCTTGGACAGATATAGGACTACATACAGCAGAGAACCGCATAACGTGCCTGTGAGAAAGCGCATGTTTCGTCCGGGCCTGGGGAGGGCGGCTATCTTACCGCAGGCCCAGGCCATCAGGAACTTGAACGCGAAGGTAAAGGGCGCGGAGGCGATATAGGCGGGACTCGTGAGGTCAAAGAGCATGGAACCCGTGCCCGCGGCCAGGCCGCCCAGCCAGGGACCCAGCAATAGTCCGGACAGCAGGCACATCACGTTTCCCATATGCAGGCGGGTGCTGTCGATGGCGGTGGGAATGGGAATCTGCAAAAACGCGGAGGCCACATACACCGCGGCGGCCATCAGCCCAGTCAGAGTCATCTGTCTCAAAGTTAGTCTTGTTTTCTTCTTATTTTTCATAAATAAATACACTCCTTTCGCGGGAATTCTGGCTGTGGTTCCCTGCTGCTTTTTATAATACGCTTGAAATTGTATGCATACAATGATAGAATTGTGTTGCATACAATTTTGACGTGAGGAGTGTTGTCATGCCTGTGAATTCCTTTGAAAATTATCCCATGTCCTGGAAACCGGAAAGGGAAAAGCTGGAAAAGCCTTATTATCTGTCTCTGGCCCGGCAACTGGAGCAGGACATCGCTAAAGGGCGTCTGCCGGAGAATACTAAGCTGCCCCCGCAGAGGGAGCTGGCGGACTTTCTGGATCTGAATCTAAGCACCGTCACCCGGGCCTACAAGCTGTGTGAGCTGAAAGGGCTGCTCCATGGAGTGACGGGGAGCGGGACCTTTGTCTCACCGGGAGTTCGGACCGGCGACACCTTTCTGGAACAGGGCGGTTCCCTGACAGAGATGGGGATGATTAAGCCATTTTATGAGACGGACGGCATCGTGCTGGGCGCGGCAAGGTCTATCATGGAGCGCCGGGACGCCTGTCGTCTCCTGGCGTATGGCAATCCGCTGGGGACGGAGCGGCAGCTCCACAGCGCCCGGCTTTGGCTCCGCAGATATGGCGTGGAGGCAGAGGGGGACGATCTCATGGTGGTGGCCGGAGCGCAGAACGCTCTCAGCGTCATTCTCATCTCCCTGTTTCGGGCCGGGGATAAGATCGCGGTGGACCAGTACACCTACACCAACTTTAAGAGTCTGGCCAATCTGTTACAGATACAGCTGCTGGCTGTGGAGGCCGATGACTGCGGAATGCTGCCGGAGGCATTGCAGGCCCTGTGTAAAGGCAGCGGGTTAAAGGGAATCTATCTGATGCCCTCCTGCAGCAATCCCACCGGGATATGTATGCCGGCTGGGCGACGCAGGGAGCTGGCGGAGATTATCCTGCAATACCGGCTGCTGGTCATCGAGGACGATATTTACTCCTTTCTGGACACGGCGGAGAATCCGTCTCTGTTCTCATTGCTGCCGGAGAATACCGTCCATATCTGTAGTCTGTCCAAATCTCTGTGCGCGGGGCTGCGGGTGGCTTTTCTGGCATTTCCGGAGAGGTATCGGGAGCCGCTGGTATCCGGCATGCTGAGCATCAATTTAAAAACTGTGTCTCTGAATGCGGAGATTATCGCGGAGCTGATTGTGAGCGGGCAGGCGGACAGGATCGTGGAGAAGAAACTGGCTCTGGCCCGTGACAGGAACCGGATTTTCCGAAACTATTTTCCGGAGGTGAAACAGGATATTCCGCGTTTCTTCCACTGGATGCGGCTGCCGGAGGGGATATCCGGCCCGGAGGCAGAGCTGTTGGCCATGCGCAGGGGCATCCATATTCTGGGGTCCCAGAGATTCGCCATGACCGCCAGGAACCTGGAAAACTATGTCCGGATATCCATAGTATCCCCCGGGTCCGAGGAGGAACTGGACAGGGCGCTGGGCGTGCTGCGGGAATTGTTGTGGCGGGAACGGGCGCAGGCGGATATCGTGCCCGGGCTTGAAGATTTTTATTGCTGAGAGTGGGAACCGGGGAAGGGTTTGCCGCATGTGTCTGCATGTGGGCAAGCTTTTGGGGAAGGGAATATTGACAGGGCAATTTACACAAGAAATCTCCGGGGAAAAATTGTGAAAAATATCCGTTGCTTTTAAGGGTACAAAACGATAAAATATTTCTGTAAATGAATAAGGGCAATTAACGACACATGTGGCGCGCCGCGCGTAAATCTGATTACGGTACAGACGCTGCATGTGTTTTTTGTTGCGCAAAAACAGTTCATAACAGGAGGGTCTTATGGAAAACAATCAATATCTTGGCAGGGAAAAGGTGGGAAAACTGCTTGGCAGATTTGCGATTCCCTGTATTTTTTCCCTAATCATTTCGTGTCTGTACAACATTGTGGATCAGATTTTTGTGGGCAATGGCATCGGCTATCTGGGCAATGCGGCTACAGGCGTTATTTTCCCCATTACGGTGGTGGGCTGGGGCATGTCTCTGTTTTTCGGAGACGGCGCTGCAGCGCACTTGAGTGTGGCATTGGGGCGCAATGAGACAGACAGCATACACCGGGGGGTGGGAAATGCCATTCTATGTTCCTTTTTATCCGGTGTGGTCATCATCGCAATCAGCTATCTCTGCGGAGACGGTTTGCTGCTGCTGATCGGCGCCACGGACGCCAATCTGGTGATGGCTCATGAATATGGATTTATCATTTATGCAATGATGCCCCTTGCCATGGTGCAGAATACCATGGCGTCCATTATCCGTGCGGACGGAAGTCCCCGTTACGCCATGGGTGCCATGCTGGTGGGAGCGGTGATTAATATTATCGGCGACCCGGTGGCTATTTTTGTCCTGAACATGGGAATCAAGGGCGCTGCGTACGCAACGATTTTGGGACAGTTTGTAAGCTTTGTAATCTGCGCTGTCTATCTGGTCAGGAGCAAAACCTTTCGGATATGCACTGGCAGTTTCCGGCTGGAATTTAGTCTGTTAAAGAGAATTATGGCTCTGGGAACCTCCAGCCTTTTGACGCAGCTGTCCATCGTCGTGATCACGGTGATCAACAATATCCTGCTGGTGCGCTATGGAGTCGCGTCAGTCTATGGGGCGGATATTCCGCTGGCGGCCTTTGTGGTCATCATGAAGCTGTTCCAGATTGTGCTGAATATTGCCATTGGCATTGCAGCCGGCGCGCAGCCCATCGTGGGATACAATTACGGGGCTGGAAAGTATGGGAGAGTCAGGGAACTTTTGAAATTGATTGTGGGCTGGACTGCCATTGTCTGCCTGGTCTGCACGGTGCTGTTTGAGGCGATCCCCCAGGTATTTATCCGCATGTTCGGCGCGGACGGTGAACTTTACACGCAATTTGCGGTGAGCTGTCTGCGGATTTACCTCTCGCTGATTATATTTACCTGTGTGCAGAAGGTGTGCGCCATTTTCCTGCAGTCCATCGGTCATGCCAAGGCTGCGGCGCCTTTGTCTGTACTCAGAGATGTATTCCTGATTGTATTGTCTCTGGTTGCCCCTCTGTTTCTGGGCGTTACCGGTATTTTCTGGGCGGCGCCGGCGGCGGATATTCTGGCGATTGCAATTACGGCAGTGGTTATGGCCAGGCTTTGGAGACAGCTCAGTGAAACGCGCGGAACTGATCCTGGGCTATATAAAAGCGGTTACGACGTAGTGCGTTCCAGCCGGGGTTGAGGCCAGATGCGCGAACTAAATGCCTGGAAACAGGAAAAAGAGAAGAGACCGGAGGAGATGATAAATCTTCCGGTCTCTTCTTTTGGGGTTATAATTTATAGATTCCCACGCCGTATCCTGCGAGTGTGCAAGACCCGGACAGGGTTTCTCCGGTCCAAATATCCTGCATGGGAGTGCGCAGAACAATCTCCGCGGGTTGAGCCAGATAGTTCAGCACAAAGAGATATTTTATGTTAGCTTTTTCCCGGACAGCCAGCTCGCAGCTCTGGGGCAGCCGGATTATGTCGCCGTAAGGCTCTGATATCCCCAGCTTTTCCACAAATACTTTGGCGGTGTCGGCGGCAAAAGCTCCGCCGAAATAGTAGACCTTTCCGCTGCCGAAAGAATTGCGGATCAGGGCGGGTTCCCCTTGGTAACAGCCGGAGGTGTAGGCGGCCAGGACCTGGGCCTGTTCTCCCATAGGCGCTAAAAGGTCGTTGAATGCGGACACCTCAAACGAAACGCCGTCCCACTCTGCCATAACGGGCACCTCGTCCGGGGCGGCCAGCGAGTATTCGGGGATATCTGTGCCAGTAAGCTTGCGGACCACTCCCGGCAGATACTCCATAACACATTTCCCGTTTACGTCCTTATATCCGGTGCGGCATCCCATCACGATCTGCCCGCCGGCAGCCACATACTCCTCCAGCAGCCGGGCGCGCTCCGGGGTCATAATGCTGGCGTGAGGATAAAACAGAACCTGATATGGGGACAGGCTCTCCAGTGTGTCGTGATTTTCCAGATACACATAGTCAAAGGGCACATGGGCCAGCTGCAGGGCGGTAAAGAGGGACTCCTGGCTGACAGTTTCCACCCGGCGGTGCCATTTGTCAAGCTGGGCATCCCAGATATTGTCATAGTCTCTCAGAATGCCCACCTTTGCTTGGTAGACAGAGCCTGCCAACTCCTGCATTTTGGCCACCTTATGGGAGATTTCCGTTACTTCCCGAAGTCTGCGATTCTCCCGGCCAGAGTAGTCCAGAATGCCATGCCAGTAGATTTCTGTGCCGAAGGTGCAGGTCCGCCAGCGAAAATAGCTGATGTAATCCGCGCCGTGGGCAATGCTCTGCATGGTCCAAAGAGTGATCTGTCCGGGCCTGGGTGTGGGGGCGTCCATGCTGGTGTTCCAGCCGTTGGCGCCGCTCTGCTGCTCCATGATCCCGAAGATGGGGGAAATGGCCCGCAGCTCTGTCAGATTTTTGCTGGAGCGCCGGTCCTTCAGGACGTCCCCGGCATCATAATTGTCCGGGCAGTAGCTGAAGTTAGGGTAGGAATCGTACATCAATACGTCCAGGCTCTCCCGGGTCATCCGCTGATAGTCAATATTGGCAAACATGCCGTTGGTGGTGATAAAATCACCTTTTTTGCAGTATTTTCGTATAATGTCCGCCTGCATTTTGGCAAAACGGCACACACTGTCGGAGATGAAACGAAAATAATCCAGCATCATGTGTGGATTTGGGGAGTTGGAATTGGTTTTCGCGGGAACATGAATCTGTGTCCAGTCCGTGTAGGTCTGGTTCCAGAAGACAGTTCCCCAGGCTTGGTTCAGCGCATCCAGCGTACCATATTTCTCCATCAGGAATCTGCGGAAAGCCAGGGTGTCGCTCTCGGAGTAAAATCTGTCGTTCTCGCAGTTAAACTCATTGTCCAGCTGCCAGCCCACCACGGCAGGGTGTCCAGCGTAATGGGAGGCGGACTTTTCTACAATCTTTTTGCAGAATTCCTGATATATCGGGGAATTGTAGTTATAGTGTCTTCGCGCGCCATGGCGGATCAGATGTCCATCCATGTCCGCGTTCAGGACCTGGGGATATTTTTCTGTGAGCCATGCGGGCGGTGTGGCCGTGGGTGTGCAGAAGATCACCTGCATCCCCTTTTGCAGCGCCAGTTCCAGGAACTCATCGAAAAATTCGTAGGTGTACTGTCCCTCCTCAGGTTCAATCAGATTCCATGCAAACTCCGCAATGCGCACTGTCTTAAGTCCTGCGGCCAGCATTCGATCCAAATCCTCTGCCCAGAGAGACTTGGCCCAGTGTTCCGGGTAGTAGCATACGCCCAGGTCAATATGGTTTCCGTCAATCAGTCTGGTGTTTTTCATGGTGTTGGGATTCCTTTCTGTCGTTTAGATATCTTGCGTTCTATCATATCATAAAAGTGGTGAATTGTCTTGCAATTAGGGTGATTTTTTGTTGACAATCCCCGGTGTGTCCCCTATAATATTCTCAGATAAAAAAACATTTCAAGTGAAATTCTATGCTCCATTCTAATGGGGCGAATGATCGGTGTGCATCAGGCATGCCCGATTCCGGCGTACTCAGCCATATTTCACAAGAACAATTAAATTGGCTGGAAGTGGCTCTGAGGCGGTAAAATGCTGCCGCAGCGTTACTTTTTGCCGGAAAGGGATATATGGGAAAAAAGGACATTGCGGATAAGCCGTATTTTTCCGATTGTGAGCGGTTCGCAGAGCTTATGAATGCAGCGCTCTATCACAGGGAGGGGATTCTGCGGGCTGAGAATCTTATTTTGAAAAGAAGAAAGTACCCCGCTCTGGCTAATGCAGGCGGCGAGACAGAGCGGGACGTGCTGATGCTGGACACCCGGCAGAACATTTGCTATGGCATTGAGATTGAGACGGAATCTGATTATGGAATGCCCAGGCGGGTGATGGTCTATGACGCCTGCGAATATGAGTATCAGATGCGGGAGACTGACAGGGTTCACAGGGAGCGGAGAGAGTACCGGAGCTACAGGGAGAAGAAGAGCCGGATGAGGGCTGACGATTTTCTCTGCCCTACAGTTACCCTTGTTCTCTATCTGGGAGAGGGGCATTGGGAAAGATGGCGGAAACTGGAAATGCTGTTTCAGGCAGAGAGATTTCAGCATCTCAGTCCGGAGACAGAGCGCGTGATTGCGAGACATCTACATGTCGCAAGACTGATTCATAAGATGGAAGAGGAGGAGTTGCCCATGTGCAAAGCATTTAATGAATTGATGGAAGAGAAGAGACGGGAAGGCAAAAGGGAAGGCAAAAGAGAGGGAAAAAGAGAGGGCAAACGAGAAGAAAAAATCCGAATTGTTCGACAGATGCTCAGGGAAGGCCTTGACGAAACATTTATTTGCAGGATGACGAAATGTACCCGGGAGGAACTGGCGGCAGCGGGGAAGTCAGCAGCTCCACTGCAGGCAATGAGGCATCAAACTTGAAACGCTATAGAACAGGGGTATTTGCCACTTGCAGTATTCGCCAAATGCTTGTGCAGGCACAGCACTTGGCGAATTGCTTGTGGGAAGCCCCTGCAGGGCCGGGATAGTCCCCGCTTATCCCTCAATGGAAATATAGTGCTTTTTCTCCTCTACTGCCGCAGGCTGCTCCCTGGGGATGTGGAAGGTCAGAATGCCGTTTTCATATCTGGGGTGAATATCCTCCTCCTTCACATGGTCTCCGACGTAGAAACTGCGGCTCATGCTCCCGGCGTAGCGTTCGCGTCTCACATAATTGCCGTTTTCATTCTTCTCGTCCCGCTGGAGGTTTTTCGCTGCATTCACAGTCAGATAACCGTTATCTAATTGCATTTGGATATCCTCTTTCTTGAATCCGGGCAGATCAATGTCCACTACATAATCGGTGTCTGTCTCTTGTACATCCGTCTTCATCAGGTTCGAGGTGTTCTTCCCGTATAAGACTTTGTCGATATCAGGGAACCCAAATCCCTCCATAAAGTTGTCAAATAAGTTCTCTCTAAAAATACTGGGCATCATCATAAGTCATCTCTCCTTTCTTAATGCCTTGTTTGTTCTACATGTAATATAACACACATATTAGCACTCGTCAAGAGGGAGTGCTAATAAAAATGTGAACTTTCTGTGAAACGCTTTTACATAGTATTCCCGACAATAAAAAAGTGATACGGACCAAGGCGGAATAAAGCAGGAAGCAACTTATCCATTGAGATATTTTGCGGCAACACAAAAAGACTTGACTGTAAACCTTGTTAATACCTTATACTTTATCATAGAAAGGATTAACTTGCCGGAGTAAGGAGGAAAACCATATGACGATAAAAGACGTTGAAAAGCGGACGGGCCTGGCCCGTTCTAATATTCGCTTTTATGAAAAAGAAAAGCTTATAGAGGTGTCACGGAGCGATAAAAACGGATACAGAGATTATTCGGAAAAGGATATTGAAATTATCAAAAAAATTGCCTATCTGCGTACACTGGAAATTTCCATTGAAGATATTCGCGATATTATATCCGGAAAAGTCCCTTTGATAGAAATCATAGAAAAGCAAGCGGCAACAATCCAAACACAGATAGAGGGACTAAAGAAAGCAAAAGTCATGTGCGAGAAAATGCTTGAAATCGGAAGTGTCAGTTTTGAGAATCTACAGGTTGAACGATATGTGACCAATCTGGAAACACATTGGAATGATAATAGAGCTGTTTTTAAATTGGATTCGGTTAGTTTCCTGTATATATGGGGCAGTCTCGTTACATGGACGATTATTACCGCCCTGTGCCTCATCATTGGGATATTGTCGTACGCAAATTTGCCGACCCAGATACCTGTTCAATGGGACGGTGGGATAGCAGTGTCGTTTATGAATAAAGAATTTATCTTTATATATCCGCTAGTCTGTATTGTTATCCGAATTTTGCTAAGACCGATTATTTATGCAAAAGTATTGATGAGCTATCCCCATGGAGAACTTATATCTGAATACTTGTCAAACTATATATGTTTCATCGCGCTGTCAGTAGAGGGATTTTCCGTATTGTTCGCATATGGACTGGTAAAAAGTGTAGTGGTCGTTCTGGTTGTGGATACGGCCGTGTTTATGGGTATATTGCTTGGCGGAATCGCTAAGAAAGACTTCCAGACCACGAAAAAATCCCGAACTTAAGCCATTCTTAAGTCCGGGATTTCGAGATGGCCTCAGGCCATCTCCTAAAGGGGAGGATTAAGTATTTTTTTTATCTTTTGTCCCATCAAAGGAGGGGGTTCCAATGACAGTAGTAGTATATCCGCCCCTCCGGCATTTATACATATTTTTTTGAAAAATTTTGAGTATCTGTTTTTTTGTGTTTTACTGCGGGTCATCGGGCGCAGGGGTCTGGTCCTGCCCCTTGGACTCGCCGCCTAAATCAAGGTCTGCCATGGTCTGCTTTCCCCGCAGCTTTCCGTACATCCATACATAGACCCAGATCAGCAGCGGAATGGCTATGGTGCCCACCAGACAGGCCTGGAACAGTCTGCCGGAGTTGTCCTGGTCAAAGATTGCCACTGCCAAAGTGACCAGGTAGAGGGCCGCCAGCAGTATTACTCCGGCCAGAGCCACCACCTGGCGGGAGGTTATCTTCTTTTTTTGCTTATCTGCATTTTCGCTCATAAAAAATCGTCCTTTCCATATTATAAACAAAACCTTGCGGAAATGTCCCATAGGACTATCCTGCCACAGTTTGGCCGGGGATGCAAGATATAAAATGGTATTTTCACCTTTTTGTTGCGTTTGAGAAGAATTTGTTATATACTTATTACATACGAGAAAATTCCGGAGCTGACTCCGGGCAGAAAGGTATGGTTAAGAGTTATGGCATTGTTGGAGAAGTGGAGAGAGGTCGCATATAACGAGGAACTGGGCACAGAGAAACTGCAGCAGTTATGGGGCGCTTATTTCCAGAAGGAAAAGGAAATTTACATGCAGCTGCTGAAGAACCCGGACGAGGAAGTGACGGGTACCGTCAAGGAGCTGTCTGACAAATATGACGTGTCGCTGATGACGATGACTGGATTCCTGGACGGGATCAACGAAAGTTTGGTAACGCCTAACCCCATTGAGGAGATGGAGGAGGACACGCCCGTCAGCCTGAAGTTCGACAAGGAGCTGCTGTACAAGAATATGGTGGCGGCAGATGCGGACTGGCTGTACAACCTGGAGGAGTGGAAGGAGATTTTTGACGAGGACAAGCGCAAGGCATTGTACAAGGAGCAGAAGTCTTCCACCACTATCGTCAAGGATGCCAAGGTGTATCCCAATGATCCCTGCCCTTGTGGAAGCGGCAAGAAGTACAAAAAGTGCTGCGGCAGATAAGCCAATATAGCAACAGCTAGGGACAAGATAGCAAAATCCCGGCTTGCGCAGCGGTTTCGCAAAGTGGTATAATGGATCATGTTCAGAAAATTTATGTTCAAAGAACATTAAGAATAGGAGGAAGAGAATATGCGTTTTTTCATTGATACCGCAAAGGTAGAAGACATTAAAAAGGCTAATGACATGGGGGTAATCTGTGGTGTTACCACCAACCCTTCCCTGATCGCCAAGGAGGGCAGAGTATTCGAGGAGGTTATCGCGGAGATCGCGTCCATCGTTGACGGGCCTATCAGCGGCGAGGTGAAAGCTACCACCGTGGATGCCGAAGGCATGATTGCCGAGGGCAGAGCCATCGCCAAGATTCATCCCAACATGGTAGTAAAGATTCCCATGACCGCGGAAGGTCTGAAGGCTTGCAAGGCACTGACTGCCGAGGGCATCAAGACCAATGTCACCCTGATTTTCTCCGCCAACCAGGCTCTGCTGGCCGCAAGAGCAGGCGCTACATATGTATCTCCTTTCCTGGGCCGTCTGGACGATATCAGCCAGAGAGGCGTAGATTTGATCAGAGAGATCGCAGATATTTTCGCAGTGTGTGATGTGGATACACAGATCATTGCCGCAAGCGTGCGCAATCCTGTTCATGTTACCGACTGCGCGCTGGCTGGCGCGGATATTGCCACTGTTCCTTACGCCGTGATCGAGCAGATGACCAAGCATCCCCTGACCGATGCTGGTATCGCCAAGTTCCAGGCTGACTACAAGGCAGTGTTTGGAGAGTAAAAACTGTTTTATCATGGGCCGGAAGCCTTTGCTCCCGGCTCTTTTTTTGTTTGCAGGTATGAAAAACTTTCCATTATATTTTTTGTGATGCCGCTAATACTAAAACCAAGATAAGCGATGACAAATCACTTAGACGGCAGGGTTTAGAGAGAACCAGCGGAAAAGCCAGGATAAGTGAAGGTCTCACTTATCTTGGATATAGATTGCAAACAAAACAAGAAAACCGTATGGAGGTGAAACAAGATGACAAGCAGATCTAATAGAGTAGAAGTACCCGAGGCTAAGGCAGCCATGGATCGTTTCAAAACCGAGGTTGCGTCCGAGCTGGGTGTAAACCTGAAAGAGGGTTACAATGGCGATCTGACCTCTAAGGAGGCCGGTTCCATCGGCGGCGAGATGGTTCGTCGTATGATCAAGAAGCAGGAAGAGCAGATGAAGTAAGACGCTCTGACAGGTGAAAAAGGGGGCTGCTGCACCATGCGGCAGCCCTTTTTTTATTTCCCCGGCACTTTCTGCTGTTGAAAATCCGGAATGAGTATGCTAAGATAGATGAGGACGAGAAACAGCGGTATTTCGCAGGGCGGTTACAGGATTGAAATAAGGGAAAAGGAGCATGGCAGACGATGGAACAGTATAAACAGGAATTTATCGAGTTCATGGTGGACAGCAAGGTATTGAAGTTTGGAGAGTTTATCTTAAAGAGCGGCAGAAAATCTCCTTTTTTCATGAATGCCGGAGCTTATGTGACAGGGGCGCAGTTGAAAAAGCTGGGCGAGTATTATGCCAGAGCCATCCATGACAATTACGGCGATGATTTTGACGTGCTGTTTGGACCGGCCTACAAGGGGATTCCCCTGAGTGTTGCCACTACTATTGCCTACAGCGAACTGTATGGCCGGGAGATTCGCTACTGCTCCAACCGCAAGGAGGTCAAGGACCACGGGGATGTGGGCATTCTGCTGGGCAGCAAGCTCCAGGACGGCGACCGGGTGGTGATCATAGAGGATGTGACTACCTCCGGCAAATCCATCGAGGAGACCTTCCCCATTTTGATGGAACAGGCGAATGTGGAGATAAAGGGCCTGATGGTCTCCTTAAACCGCATGGAGAAAGGACTGGGCGGCAAAGTGAGCGCGCTTCAGGAAATCCGGGAGAAATACGGTTTTGAGGCCCGGGCCATTGTTTCTATGGGAGAAGTGATTGAACATTTGTATAACCGTCCCTACAGGGGGGAAATACTGATTGATGACACGCTGAAGACGGCGATTGACGCATATTATGCGGAATACGGCGCATAGCTAAATACAGGGAAAGGCGGGGCAGCGGATATGGAAGAAAAAGTGTACAAGGTTATGAGGGGAGCGGGCGCGCTCAATATTACGTTGGGCGTGGTGACGCTGGTTTTGGGACTGGTGAGCGGGATACTGCTGATCGTAGGCGGCGCCAAGCTACTGGCAGGAAAGTCTAAAATACTCTTTTAAATCAGGTATAATCGCCACAGAGAGGAAATTATGTCGCAAAAAAAGAATTATATGTTTACCAACCGCAGGCATTCGGGAAAAGCGATCATGTCTACGGTTTTTGGTGTTTTATGCACAGTGTCATTGGTGATTGTAGTGGTTCTGTCCTACGTCCGCAGCGGGGATGTGCCCGTCGGTTACGGCTTTACAGGACTGTTTGCCACTGTATTGGCGTTGGTGGGGATGCTGCTGGGCGTGCTTGCCCTGCGGGAGGCGGACAGGTTTAAACTGTTTGGCTGGCTGGGAGTACTGCTCAATGGCCTGAGCCTGGGGGCGGTCAGCGGCATCCTGTACGCCGCATCCTATTTAGGGTAAAAAAAGCAAGCTGGTATTGACTATTTCTGTAAAGTGTGATGTAATAGATACAACATCCAAACATACTCCAAATAGAAGGCGGATGGAATATGTGCGGATGGAGTAGTGGAAACTACATACTAACACAATACCGCGGGGGTATAAATATGGATACCAGTATAAAGTCAGAAAAAGTGACAATTAATGTGGGGACGATGGACCTGGCCAAAATCGACTTGCTAGTAGATAGTCTGGAGTATTCTAACAGGAGCGACTTTTGTCGCATCGCTATCAGGGAATTATTGGAAAAGCACAGTGATGACCTTGAGAAATTACATGTTCAAAATGAGAAAATCCAGTTTGATTCCGAGATTCCGGTGATCGGCGGAATCGGCATTATCAGGCTGTCCTATGAACAGCTGAAGGAACTGTCCCAGAAATCCCAAAAGGTCAACGTGATGGTGACGGGGATTCTGGTGGTTGACAGGAGCATAACAGCCGAGCTGCTGGAATCCGCGGTGCAGAATATCAAAGTCTACGGAAAAGTCCAGGCCCAGCCGGACATACTCGCCGCGATCAAAAAGAAACAAAATTAAAAAACGGAAAGAGGGAGAGGTATGGAACAGACACAGAAAGAAAACACAGAGGTGCTGCAGGAGAGGTATGAGCTGGTTCTGGAGCGAATTGGACAGATGGCGTCGGAGGCCATGGGCCACCCGGCTCTGGACGAGTATTTTGGCAGGATGGCGGCTTTCGCGCAGAAACTGAGCGGATACTACGCTTTCGTGAACGAGGGACATATGCAGGATGCGGAGCTGACGCAGCTTCAGGCCTGGAACCGGGACTTGTATGAGGATATTTTGCCGGAGCATTACGATCAGAGCTGGGGCAACCCGGTCTATGCGGCGGCGCGGATGGAGGATGAGCGCTGGGGACAGATGTTGTCTTACATCTATGCGGAGCTGCGAAAAGCCATTGTGCCGGCGGCGGAGAAGGGACTTGAACAGGTGTTAATCCGCCTGGAACTGTTGGTGGAGATATATGGCGCCTGTGTGGGTGCCTGGCAGGAGGAGGGGCAACTGCCGTCCTGTGAGACCATCCGGCAGAGCATCTACTGGTATAGCAGCGATTATTCCGACCTTCGGGCGGAGGAAGCGGTTCGCGGCATGGTCTGTCCGGAGAATAATCATGCGGTGCATATTATTATGAGCGCAGACCTGAAGGATGTGCGTTATCTGTACCGCTATGGTCTTTATGTGACGGAAAACGAACTGGAGATCGCCAGATTTTTGGCTGATCTTCCCCAGGAGACCATTGACACCATGGCGAATACCTATACGGAGGGGTATCGGATTGGTTTTGAGGTGACCGGAAAGGATCTGTCTATAAAAAAGACTGTGGAGATATATTATCATATCGGTTTTGAGCGGATGATGCGAAAAGCGGTGGAAAATTTCGCCGAGATGGGACTGAAACCTGTGGCCCAGGGCGTGGGGCTGGAAGGGGCTAAGCCCAACAGACAATATACCTATGACCATAAGGACGACCGTGGACTGATCTTTGACAAGGCCCTGATGCAGAGGAACCTGGAGACGATGAAGACAGCTTACGAGCGTCACAAGCAGGAGGCAAAAGAGTACGCGGGCCCTGCGGTGGTGGAGATTTTCGGTGAGGAGCCATTCGCGCCGGAGAGCAGGCCCCAGGCGGTGAAAATGAACGAGGAGCAGCAGAAACTGTGGGTGGAGTACAGCGCCAAGAGCATGGAACTCTATGCCGCATACATTCCGATGCCGGAGCGCAGTTTTACCATCATTGCGTTCCCTGCACCGGAGATCGGCGAGAATTTCCGGGAGATTTTTGAGGATATCATCAAGGTGAATACGTTGGACTACATGAAATACCGCCAGATTCAGCAATGTCTCATAGATGCTCTGGACCAGGCGGACCATGTGGAGATCAAGGGCATGAACGGCAATGTCACCGATCTGTCCGTGAACCTGTGGAAATTACAGAATCCCGAGAAGGAGACGATTTTTGAAAACTGTGTGGCGGATGTGAATATCCCTGTGGGAGAAGTGTTCACATCTCCGGTGCTGGCAGGAACCAATGGTGTGCTGCAGGTGTCCAGAGTGTTTTTGAACGGTTTGGAGTACAAAAACCTGTCCATAACCTTCCGGGATGGTATGATTGCGGACTACAGCTGTGACAATTTCCCGGAGGCTGAGGAGGGACGGCGCTACATCAAGGAGAATGTGCTGTTCCACCGGGATACCCTGCCCATGGGCGAGTTTGCCATCGGCACCAATACCACTGCCTATGTGATGGCCCGCAAATGGGGAATCGAGAATAAGCTGCCCATTCTGATCGCGGAGAAGACCGGCCCTCATTTTGCCGTGGGAGACACTTGCTACTCCCAGGCGGAGGACGTGGCAGTGTACAATTCTGACGGCAAGGAGATTGTGGCCAGGGAGAACGAGAAATCCCGGCTGCGCAGTACCGATTCCTCAAAGGCCTATTTTAATTGCCACACAGATATCACTATGCCCTTTGACGAGCTGGGCGAGCTGACGGCGGTGAAAAAGGATGGCGGCAGGATACCCATTATCGCAAACGGGCGTTTTGTGTTGCCGGGCAGCGAGGCATTGAACGAGCCTTTGGTATAAAAATGAATGAAAATTAAGAAATGGGTGACCACAAAATATATAAAAAGTCCTTGCATACCGACACTAAATCTAGTACACTATTAATAGAATGTCATGACATGGCGGACAGTGGTCCGTTAGCAGGACAAGGGATTGTGACACCCGTGCAGACGGAGGATGATGATATGGCAAAAGTAGGTATTGTCATGGGCAGCGACTCGGATATGCCCATTATGGCTAAGGCAGCGGATGTGCTGGAAGAATTGGGAATTTCCTATGAGATGACCATTATCTCCGCTCACAGGGAGCCGGATGTGTTTTTTGAGTATGCTAAGGGAGCTGAGGAGAAGGGTTTTAAGGTGATCATTGCGGGAGCGGGCATGGCGGCCCATCTGCCGGGCATGTGCGCGGCGATTTTTCCCATGCCGGTGATCGGGATTCCCATGCATACCACCTCTCTGGGAGGCAGAGATTCCCTGTATTCTATCGTGCAGATGCCCTCCGGCATTCCGGTGGCTACCGTGGCGATCAATGGCGGCGCCAACGCGGCTCTGCTGGCGGCCAAGATTCTGGCCACTTCCGATGAGGAACTGCTGGAGCGGCTGAAAAAGTACAGCGACAATCTGAAACACCAGGTGCAGACCAAGGACGCCAAATTGCAGGAGCAGGGCTACAAGGTGTACCTGGAGGGAATGAAAAAATAGAGTTTTATAAGAGCTTTATATTAGAAAGGCGGATCGTACATATGGACTACAAGAAAGCTGGCGTGGACATCGAGGCGGGCTATAAATCTGTGGAGCTGATGAAAAAGTATGTGAAAGAGACCATGCGCCCGGAGGTGATGGGGGGGCTTGGCGGCTTTTCCGGTGCCTTTTCCCTGGATGCTGTTAAAAATATGGAGCATCCGGTGCTTTTGTCCGGCACGGACGGTGTAGGCACCAAGCTGAAACTGGCCATGGTGCTGGACAAACATGACACCATAGGAATCGACTGCGTGGCCATGTGCGTGAACGATGTGGCATGCGCGGGCGGTGAGCCACTGTTTTTTCTGGACTATATCGCATGCGGCAAGAACTATCCGGAAAAGATTGCCACGATTGTAAAGGGTGTGGCAGAGGGCTGCAAGATGGCGGGGGCCGCGTTGGTGGGCGGAGAGACCGCTGAACATCCCGGCATGATGCCGGAGGACGACTACGACATTGCAGGCTTTGCCGTGGGCGTGGTGGACGAGAAGGATTTGATTACGGGGGAGAATATCAGGCCGGGAGACAGTTTGGTGGCCATCGCGTCCTCCGGTGTACATAGCAATGGTTTTTCCCTGGTGCGCAAGGTGTTTGACATGACGGCAGAGAGCTTAAACACCTACTATGACGAGTTGGGACAGACGCTGGGAGAGGCGCTGCTGACTCCCACCCGGATCTATGTGAAGGCTATGAGAGCCGTGAAGGATGCGGGTGTAACCGTCAAGGGCTGCAGCCATATTACAGGCGGTGGATTTTATGAGAACATTCCCCGGATGCTGCCGGAGGGAGTCAATGCCCATGTGAATATTGGCAGCTATGAGGTTCCGGCTATTTTCCGGCTCTTGCAGGAAAAGGGCAATATCGAGGAGCAGATGATGTACAACACCTACAACATGGGTATCGGTATGCTGCTGGCGGTGGACCCGGCGGATGCGGAGAGGACGGTGGCTGCTGTGGAGGCCGCAGGCGAGAGAGCCTGGATTGCGGGAACCTGCGTGGCTGGAGAAAAGGGAGTAACCTTATGCTGAAGATTGTAGTATGCGTATCCGGCGGCGGCACCAATCTGCAGGCTATTCTGGATGCGATAAAGACCGGAGAGGTCACCAACACCGAGATACTGGCGGTGATCAGCAACAATGCGGGCGCTAAAGCGCTGGAGAGGGCCAGAGACCACGGCATATGTGATATCTGCATCTCCCCCAAGTCTTACCCGGACAGGGAGGCTTTCAATCAGGCCTTTACTGACAAAATGAAAGAGCTTGCGCCGGATCTTGTGGTGCTGGCAGGGTTCCTGGTGAAAATCCCGCCACAGATGGTACAGGCGTTTGCTAACCGGATTGTCAATATTCATCCATCCCTGATTCCCTCCTTCTGCGGCGTGGGCTATTACGGTCTCAAGGTGCATGAGAAGGTGCTGGCGCGGGGAGTCAAGGTGACCGGCGCCACGGTGCATTTTGTCAACGAGGGCATGGACGAGGGACCAATTATTGCCCAGAAACCGGTGATGATAGAACAGGATGACACCCCGGAGATTTTGCAGAGACGGGTTATGGAGCAGGCGGAGTGGATACTGCTGCCCCAGGCCATTGACGATATTGCCAACGATAGACTGGAGATCAGGGACGGCCATGTGTACAGGCGCTGAGTCCTGATTCCCGCGAGGGTCAATATACCCCGCCCTTCACTGCTGGCGGCGGGGGTGATGAGTGGAGATGCCGCACAGCGGCGGCAGGGAGGTTAGTGGAATGAAGGTATTGATTGTAGGCGGCGGCGGCAGGGAACACGCGATTGCGGTCAGCATGAAAAAGAGCAGCAGAGTGGAGCAGATATACTGTGTCCCGGGCAACGCAGGCATTGCGCAGATTGCCCAGTGCGAGCCCTCCATCGGTGTGATGGAGTTCGACAAGATTATCGCGTATGCGACCGAAAAGGCAGTGGACCTGGTGTTTGTGGCCCCAGATGATCCCCTGGTAGGCGGACTGGTGGATGCATTGCAGGCGGCGGGTTTCAGAACATTCGGACCGGATCAGAAAGCGGCCATACTGGAGGGCAGCAAGGTCTTTTCTAAGGATCTGATGAAAAAATATCATATTCCCACTGCGGCCTACGAGACCTTTGACGATCCGCAGGAGGCGCTGCGGTATCTGGAGAATGCCAGAATGCCCATAGTGCTGAAGGCGGATGGCCTGGCGCTGGGCAAGGGCGTACTGATCTGCAATACGCTGGAGGAGGCCCGGGCTGGTGTAAAGGAGATCATGGAGGATAAGCATTTTGGCAGTGCGGGCAACCGCATGGTGGTGGAGGAATTCATGACAGGCCGGGAGGTGTCCGTATTGTCCTTCGTGGATGGCAGGACCATAAAGCCTATGACTTCCGCCCAGGATCACAAGAGAGCCAAGGACGGAGATCAGGGTCTGAATACCGGAGGCATGGGTAATTTTTCTCCCAGTCCTTTCTATACCGAAGAAGTGGATGCATACTGCAAAAAGTATATTTATCAGCCCACAGTGGACGCCATGGCGGCAGAGGGCCGTCCCTTTAAGGGAGTGATATTCTTTGGACTGATGCTGACGCCGGAAGGTCCTAAAGTGCTGGAGTATAATGCACGGTTTGGAGATCCGGAGGCTCAGGTGGTGCTGTGCAGGATGAAGAATGACATCATGGATGTGGTGGACGCCTGCATTGACGGCACGCTGGATCAGATCGACCTTGCGTTTGAGGACAACGCGGCGGTCTGTGTGGTACTGGCGTCCGACGGATATCCGGTGTCCTATCAAAAGGGCTTTGAGATACAGGGACTGGAAAATTTTGAGGGAAAAGAGGATTACTATTGTTTTCACGCCGGCAGCAAATTTGACGCCCAGGGCCGGGTAGTGACCAATGGCGGACGGGTGCTGGGAGTGACGGCCAAGGGCGCCACGCTGAAAGAGGCGAGGGCAAAGGCTTATGACGCCGCAGAGTGGGTTACATTTGATAACAAATATATGCGGCATGACATAGGCAAGGCGATAGAAGAGATATAACAGCTATCGCGGGAAAGTCTTGCGATATGCGGAAAGAGGTAGTCATGGATTTTTTTGAAAAAGACAGATACCATGTGCCGTATACTTGCGAAGAATGCGGCGGCCAGATGATCTATAAAGGGGTTGGAGAATATCACTGTGAGAATTGTGACGCCGTGGTTTATGACGACTACGGAAAGGTGCGGCTGTATGTGGAGCAGCACCCGGGCGCGACCATAGCCGATGCGGAGGCAGGTACAGGCGTGCCCCACAAGGTGATACGTCAACTGCTCAGAGAGGAAAGGCTGGAAGTGGCAGCGGGGTCCCGCACATTTTTGACCTGCCGGGGCTGCGGCGCACCGATACGCAGCGGCGATTTCTGCCCGCAGTGCGCGGTAAAGCAGCCCAAGGTGGAAGACCCCAGGCGCACGAGCATAAAGAGAGACATGATGGGTGTTGCGATAAACGATACATCCGGACAACAGGGTGCCAAGCGATTTACTCGAGATAAATAAAGAATAGGAAGGGTGCATATGAGAGAGACAGACAAAAGAGGTATCCAGTTAAAGGCCATGGCAATGATTGTGATGGCGATGATGGCGGCAGTGTTGATGTTCGGATTTATGACGATAATCAGCCATGCGGAGGAGGTAAAGGTGACAGCCACCTCAGTGAAAATCCGGGCCAGCGCCGATGTCAACAGTGAGATGATCGGCGGCGCCATGGCGGGAGAGTCCCTGACGGTTTTGAGTGAGGTGACAGGTGCGGACAATTTTACCTGGTATCAGGTCTCCTTTGAGGAGGGCACCAAGACAGGTTATGTCCGTTCCGACTGTGTGAGTAAGACTGGCGGCACCACTACCACTACGACTCCCACCACTACGACTCCTACTACTACGACTCCGGCCAGCAGGCCTTCTACGGATGTAGTGGCTGTGCAGCCTGTAAGCGCCAAGGTAACGGGCGAGCAGGTGAGGGTGCGCTCCAATGCCTCCACCTCCGGCAGTATCGTGAGTGTCGTGAAGAAGGACGTGGTTCTGACGGTGACAGGATCCGCCCAGGACAGTGCGAACGAGACCTGGTATCAGGTGAGTTTCAGCGACGCCAACGGACAGGTGACGGGATTTATCAGACATGATTTCGTGGCCCTGGAGGGAGAGATTGTGCCTGCGGATCAAGTCCCTGTGGACCCTGTAGACCCGGTGGAGCCTGCAGAACCGGTGGAGCCTGACCCTACACCGGCGCCGGTGCAGAAGGATTTTGACACGCAGTTGAACGAGGATGGCTGGTATCTGCTGGACCGGCAGGCCAATAAGATGTACCTGATCTCGGAGCTGTTCGACGCAGGTACCAACAATAAGAAATTATACGACGACAGCCAGGCGCAGGTAAAATCCATGAAAATCATTATGATCATATTGGTGGTGGCGGTGATACTGCTTGCTCTGACAGCCACGCTGCTGTTCTTTAAGATCAGGGATATGATGGACGCCGCTTACTTTGAGGAAGTAGAGAAGGAGACCGTCCGTAAGCGACAGGGAGGGACGGGAAAAGCCAGTATGCCCACTGTGGGAGCCAGCAATCGGCCAACTGGTTCCAGGCCCGCCGGGCAGAGACCCGCAGGGCAGGGATCTGCGGCGCAAAGACCCGCAGGCAGTGGCCAGCAGTCCAGACCCGCAGGCAGTCAGACACAGTCCAGGCCAAGGCCCGCAGGCAGCGGCCAGTCCAGACCTGCAGGCTCAGCTAAACCTGCATCCGGGCAGGCGCGGCCAGCCCAGCAGGGGTCCGGCTCTGCGGCCCGCCAGCAGGAGAGACCGGTTTCCAGAGGCGGCGCCTCAGAGCAGCAGAACGCCTCCAGACAGTCCAAGAATTTCATGGCGGATGACGATGAATTTGACTTTGAATATCTGAACTGGGACGGCGAAGAAGACAACTGATATAGCGTACAAAGGAGGAACCCGCAAAGACAGGGTTCCTCTTAAATTTCTATAAAATCACCGATTAATTCGATTCCTGTACTTTGCAAAATTCAGCGGTTGTGATAGAATAGAGAATACGCCGATGCACAGGAAAGGATTGTATGACAGGTTTCAGAGCGGTGAATCCGACCGGAAGATTGCAGGGAGGTAGATTGCATATGGTGATAGAGGTTGACTTTAACAGCGATGAGGCACTGTATCTGCAGCTGCGCAATCAGATCATTCTGGGAATAGCTACCGCACAGTTTCGGGAGGGAGATTCGCTGCCCAGTGTCCGTCAGCTGGCCGAACTGGTGGGAATCAATATGCACACTGTCAATAAGGCCTACACTGTACTGAAACAGGAGGGCTATGTAAAGGTGGACAGGCGCAGGGGAGCTGTCATCGCCATCGATGTGGATAAACTGCGCACAGTGGCGGAATTAAAAAAGGAACTTAGGGTAATATTGGCTAAGGGCAGCTGTAAAAATATTACCCGGGAAGAGATGCATGCGTTGATTGACGAAATCTATGAGGAGTATGGAGGACTGGTGTGATGCAGTCACGTTTTACAAAAAAAGCTGAGGCCGCGTTGAAATATGCAGAGAGATGTGCCCGTTCCATGAAACAGGGTTATGTGGGGACGGAGCATATTCTGGTGGGATTACTGAAGGAAGACACGGGCGTGGCCGCCAGAGTATTGGCGGACAATGGCGTGTCTCTGGAACAGGTACTCAATATGATCCGGGAGCTGATCGCGTTTGAGAGCGGCACGGCGATAAAGGAGAGAGAGGGGTATTCCCCCAGGGCGGAGAAAATCCTGGAGGAATCCCACAGGCAGGCGGAGCGCTTTGGACAGCCCCATACTGGCACTGAGCATATACTGATGGCGCTGATTAAAGAGGGTGAGAATGTGGCGGTGCGTCTGCTGAACACCATGAGTGTCTCCACGCAGAAGATTTATGTGGATGTGCTGGCGGCCATTGGCGCGGACCCCAACCTGTATAAGGAGGACTTGGGCAGGAAACAGGGCAAAGGCAGTAAGACCGCAACGCTGGATCAGTATAGCCGGGACCTGACCGCTCTTGCCAGAGAGGGCAAGCTGGACCCGGTGATCGGCCGGGAGGATGAGATTCGCAGGGTGATTCAGATTCTGAGCCGCAGAACCAAAAACAATCCCTGTCTGATCGGTGAGCCGGGCGTGGGCAAGACTGCTGTGGTGGAAGGGCTGGCGCTGCGCATTGTGGGGGGACAGGTGCCTTTCACAGTGCAGGACAAGCGTGTACTGACGCTGGATCTGTCCGGCATGGTGGCGGGCAGCAAGTATCGCGGAGAGTTTGAAGAGCGGATAAAAAAAGTGATTCGAGAGGTGATTGCCGCAGGCAATGTGATCCTGTTTTTAGATGAGATGCACACAATTATCGGTGCCGGCGGCGCGGAAGGAGCCATAGACGCGTCCAATATTTTGAAACCTTCCCTGGCCAGGGGAGAGATACAGCTCATTGGCGCCACCACGATTTCTGAATACCGGAAATACGTGGAGAAGGACGCCGCCCTGGAGCGCAGATTTCAGCCGGTGAATGTGGAGGAACCCACGGAGGAAGAGGCTATCCGTATTTTGGAGGGCATAAAGGAGCAATATGAGATGCACCATCAGGTGGATATCAGTCAGGAGGCTGTGGAGGCGGCAGTGCGTCTCTCTAACCGCTATATCAATGACAGGAATCTGCCGGACAAGGCAATAGATTTGATTGACGAGGCAGCGGCGGCGGCCCGGCTGCGGGTGACAAATATGCCCTACCGCCAGCAGGAACAGCAACAGGAGCTGCTGAGACAGCAGCGGGAGCTGGACCAGGAGCTGGAGGAGGCATTCCGGTGCGAGGACTTTGAGGAGGCGGGACAGCTGAAACACCTCCAGGATGAGGTGATACGGAAACTGGAGCGCATGAAAAAGCGCAGCGCCAGGACCAAAGAGACTCCCCGGCTGGAGGTCGGTGAGAGTGAGATTGCCGCAGTGGTATCCATGTGGACGAAGATTCCCCTGCAGAAACTGGAGGAGAAGGAGAGCGAACGGCTGCTGAAACTGGAGCAGACCCTGCATAAGAGGGTGATAGGACAGGAGGAAGCGGTGAAAGCAGTGTCCAGAGCTATGCGCAGAGGACGCGTGGGCTTGAAGGACCCTGGCAGGCCCATAGGCTCATTCCTGTTTCTGGGTCCCACGGGCGTGGGCAAAACCGAACTCAGCAAGGCATTGGCAGAGGCGATGTTCGGTTCGGAGAACGCCATGATCCGTGTGGATATGTCGGAGTATATGGAAGGGCATTCTGTGTCCAAGATGATTGGTTCACCGCCCGGTTATGTGGGCTTTGACGAGGGCGGACAGCTCAGCGAGAAGGTGCGCCGCAATCCGTACTGCGTGGTGCTGTTTGACGAGATTGAGAAAGCGCATCCGGATGTGTTTAATATTCTGCTGCAGGTGTTGGATGACGGTCATATCACGGATTCCAAGGGCAGAAAAGTCAGTTTCAAGAACACCATCCTGATCATGACCTCCAATGCCGGCGCGCAGCGGATTGTGGACCCCAAGAATCTGGGCTTTGCGGCGGATAACAGCCCCGCCCGCAATTATGAGAAGATGAAGGCCGGAGTGATGGAGGAGGTTAAGCGCAATTTCAAGCCCGAGTTTATCAACCGGATTGATGATATTATCGTATTCCATCAGCTCGACCACGAGAATATGCGGGAGATTATCCAGCTGCTGTCCGGCAGCCTGTGCAGGCGCTGTCAGGAACAGATGGAGATTCATTTGACGTTGACCGGCGCACTGAAGGAACATCTGGTCAAAAAGTACGCTGATCAGAAGATGGGGGCCAGACCCCTGAAACGGGCTATTCAGTCTGTGGTGGAGGACGCGCTGGCGGAGGAGATACTGAAGGGCAATGTGCGGCCTGGAGATACGGTATCCGCGGGGTATAAGCAGGACAAGGTGACTTTCACTGTCAAAAATCGTTAGCGGGCCGCTTGGGCGCCAGATGCAGATAGAGGAAAAGATGGCACAGGCAAAGAATAAATCGGTTTTTTACTGTCAGAACTGTGGTTTTGAATCCACTAAATGGATGGGGCAATGCCCCGGATGCAAGGAATGGAATACCTTTGTTGAGGAAGTCGTAAATACGGCTTCCTTAAAAAATATGGGAAAAGGACAAATATCAAAAAACAGCCGGACTCCTTCGGTGCTGGCTGATATTGCGATTCAGGAGGAGGACCGTCTGCAGACACATATTGCAGAGCTGGACCGGGTGTTGGGCGGCGGCATCGTGCAGGGTTCACTGACTCTGGTGGGTGGAGACCCCGGAATCGGCAAGTCTACGCTGCTGCTGCAAACCTGCCGCCGTCTGGCGCAGGACGGCCACAAGGTTCTGTATATCTCCGGAGAGGAGTCCCAGGTACAGATCAAGATGCGGGCGGATCGCATCGGCGATTTCTCGGAAAATATGCTGCTGCTGTGCGAAACCGACTTGGGCAGCATTGCGGAGGTAATCCGCCGGGAACTGCCCAAGGCGGTGATTATAGACTCCATTCAGACCATGTACAGTGAGAATGTATCCGCGGCTCCGGGCAGCGTATCTCAGGTCCGGGAATCCACCGGAATCCTGCTGCAGTTGGCTAAAGGCATGAATATCTCTGTCTTCATTGTGGGACATGTGACAAAGGAGGGAACGGTGGCAGGTCCCCGGGTGCTGGAGCATATGGTGGACACGGTGCTGTATTTTGAGGGGGACAGACATGCCTCCTACCGGATTCTGCGGGGAGTCAAGAACCGTTTCGGCTCCACCAATGAGATCGGGGTGTTTGAGATGCGCCAGGAGGGGCTTGCGGAGGTTCACAATCCCTCTGAATATATGCTGGACGGCAGGCCGGAGGGAGCCAGCGGCTCCGTGGTGGCCTGCGCCATGGAGGGTACCAGACCACTGCTGCTGGAGATTCAGGCGCTGGTCTGTCACAGCAATTTCGGGATTCCCAGAAGGCAGACTACCGGCACGGATTTTAACAGGGTGAATCTGCTGATGGCAGTGCTGGAAAAGCGCTGCGGTGTGCAGTTGTCGGGGTGCGATGCCTATGTGAATATCGCGGGAGGCATGAAGATTCAGGAACCGGCCATAGATTTGGCCATTGTGCTGGCAGCTCTCTCCAGCTTTAAAAACCGGGAAATCAGTCCCAGGCTGGTGGCTTTCGGCGAGGTAGGTCTAAGCGGTGAGGTGCGCTCCGTCAGTATGGCGGCTCAGAGAGTGGCGGAGGCCCGCAAACTGGGTTTTGACACCTGTATTCTCCCGGCGGTATGTATGAAAGGATTGAAAAGCGATGACGCCATGAGGCTCATCGGGGTCAGAACTATTCAGGACGCGGTAAATGCGGTGCTGTAGAGAATATTTATAGAAAAAAGAAAACTTGAAAATATTGACTGTTCAATACTTTCAAGTTCCTTTCTCAGCAGGGGAAGAGGGGATCGAACCCCCGTTAACGGTTTTGGAGACCGCCGCACTACCGCTGTACTATCCCCCTATGGAGTCAATTTTCACTGACGAAAGCTATTATAACACACCTACTACGGCTTTCGCAAGTATATTTTGCTAATTTTTTATATATTTTTTTATATATTTTATCATTTTATGAAAATTACAGAGTCAGGAGCAAAGGAGGTATAAGTATGAGACAGGATATCAGAGAGTGGGCCGTAAGGCTGGCGCAATGCGCGGGACAGAGTAAAGAGCAGGCGGAGAGCTTTGCCGCAGGGGTGGAGAATTGCCCGCAGCTGCAGGAGGAGTTGTGTTATTATTATGAGCATCAGAACTTTTTGTGTAAGTACCAGGTGGCGGGCTATACGATTGCGGACATCCTGGTGTGGCAGGTAGACCACTTCAAGGCATTTCTGGACAGGCCGGACGAGATGAACCGTTACCGCCAGGACCGGCTGGTGTGGAGCGCGTTCCATACCATGCTGGAAATGCGTGAACACCCGGAAAACTATCAGCGAAAAATGCAGGAGGAGACGGGGACGGACTACGCCGGAAAGTACTAGTGCATTTTCGCCGCCAGGAAAGTCCGGCATTCCTCCCAGGAGGCGTCGATGAACTTGTCTTTGTACAGGCGGACAACGGATTTGCTCTTGTGTACAAGCCTGACCTTGTTGCCGTCCTCCTCTATGGAGACGATATCAGAGTAGGGTAGCTGCAGGCTGGACACATTTCCCTCCGTTACCACCAGTTTGTCTTCCTCGAAACAGATGGTTCTGGTCCAGTTCTCCCCGTAGGTCTTGGCCAGTCTGCTGTACTGTCTCCTGGAAATGATCAGGTTGCGCAGGAAAAGGCGGTACAGGCAAAAAAGCGCGAGTACGCCCAGCAGACCGGGGAAAGGGGTGGAAAACATGCCCCAGACGCAAAGTACAGCCAGCAGTCCCCACAGAATGAGTATGGGGAGCCAGGGCGGCTTGCTCATATTTTCTAACACCCAGGTCCGGCAGAGTTGACGGGTAACTTGGTATTCGTTTTTCATTTCTATCAATATTCTCCTTCCGTAGTGTTGGTTAAAAGGCAACTGCTATATTGCGAGCAGGGCCGTCTGACTCATTGCCTGCGGAAAAAGCTAATAAACGCGATGCCGCCGCTGGGGAAACAGCGGCGACATCATGTGTAAAAGGGGAATTCTTCCGGAATTTTTGGTAATTACCAGCTCAATCATTCGATTGAACAACTTAAGTATACACCAGGTTCTGATAAATGTCCAGTATTTTTGAAAAATTTTTTAGAAAATGTCACATTATGTCGGGAATTGCCTCTTATAATACGCAACCTCCTCCTCGATCGCCTCGGGAACCTGTGTTCCCTCGTTGCGCAGTTTCTGACACAGCTTGTTCAGATGGTTGAGATGCTGCTGACATTGTACATCATGACGGCGCAGCAGTTCACCATACAGGGGATTGCTCTGTACCTTCTGACGTACTTCATAAGAGAACGGGCAGTAGGTAAAGAGAATCTGTCTCGCGATCTTATTGAGCCTGGGAGATGCGGAGCTTTCCAGCATGATCCATAACAGATAATCCCGGATAAACATTTCCTTGAAACTGTTCTTGGCGCCCATGAGACTTTGACGTATCCGGTCCTTGGCCTCCGGAGTCAGGTCGTTGTTCTTCTTATAGAACTGGATATAGTCGAAGTACTCGCTGGTCAAAGAGCGCTCGGTGAGATCGTTCCAACGCGCGCCCTGCACACGTTTGCACATCTCCCAGCGGTAATCGCCCACCAGACGTATGGTGGTAGCGTACAGGTCTTCCATATGGAATATGGACACCATCATGCGGGACGGGGTAGTACGTTTCCTGCCCTCGATCTCCTGCCATGTAACACCGCGGATTCCCGCGTTGGGCATCAGAATAATGTCCGGCAGGCACTCCACATGTATGGTCTCTTTTTGGGCCACGGGACTGTCCGTATTCAGTGTCTCTCTGTAAAAAGCGGAGTAGTCAATGGATCTGATTTTGTCCAGGACGGAGCGGATGGCCGCGGCCGTCACATGACAGGAGGACAAATCCTTGAGTATATTGTCGGAGACAAACAGGGGGCAGAAGGTAGTGACTCTGCCGTAGGTAATCTTGTTGACGGTGGGGAACATGTTGCGCAGCTCGAACTCCACCTTGCGCATGGGATTGTCCGTGAGATCCCGCAGCTCCTGCTCGGACAGCTTTCCGCCGGCTTTCTGCTTGTGCAGATAATCCACATAGTCCTCTCCGAACTCGTTGCGGCTGGGCTGCTTTTTGCCTTCGTAAATATTTCTGATCCAGTCGTAGAAGGTATATACGCCGTTGCCGGATTCCTCATCCGGCTCGCTGATCAGCTTATACAGGTACACACTGTTGGAGGCTCCTGCCAGTTCCTCGTCCACATATCCGAAGGAGAGAAACAGTTTGACGGGCAGGGGCAGAGGAGCGGCGTCGGTGAGGCTTTTTTCCAGCACATGGGTATAGATGGTGTAAAAGCCGTCCGTCAGCTGACGGCGCAGCCGACATGCGTGTTCGTCTGAGGAGGTCTTGTCGGAAAGCAGCTTGTAAGCTTCCACATTTCGGCGGAAAGTGGAGGAAGTCTCAATGTCTGCGCCGGCATACTCCAAAATCACGGACAGAGAGCCGGATAATTGCTCGTGAACTTCCGCGTGGGGAGCGTCGGGGCTGGCTGGCTGTTTGGTACCAAGCCGCGTCAGATTCTCACGGAAACTTTGTACGCGTGCCGCCAACTGCGGTTTGTCCAGAGCCGCATTGCTGGTGATCGTGGATATCACCCCCTGAATAGCGGTGTAAATATCGGAGGTGTCAGCGGAGGCCTGGGCCAACTGATAGAACAGACTGGTATAGCAGGAGAACAAGTCCTCTCCCTCCGAACTGATATAAAAATGCAGCAGCTGTTTCTGATAGTGCAGCTGCTCCTCCAAAGACAGGAAAGTCTTGCGGAAATCAAGGCTTGCCTTGCGCAGAAAACCGGTGACTACAGCGGAGTCCCGGGCTATAGCGGCCGAGGGATTGGAGGACAAAATCTGCAAAAGTCTCTGGTAGTAGTCAGTGAGCCACATATCCGGCGTCTCCATTCCTACATAGGTGGTGATCTGCTCCAGGTCGGTCAGCTCCCTGGCAGTCAGCCCGTACTGCTCGCAAAATGTCCGGTAGGCGCCTAGATGCTCGTGGAGAAGATTGTAGAGATTGCCGCATGTCAGGGCGGATTCCTCACAGTGGGTCAGCATCGTACACATCTGCCGGAAAGCGGAAATCACGGATATGCTGGCGAGGTCAGGATTCCGCTCGAACAGATCCTGCAGGGCCTCTGCATTAGGCAGGGGATAATTCATAATATGGACTGCTTCCACTGTTTCATAGGCCAGAAAATGAACCTCTGAGCAGATTTCGCAGATGCCAATCACATCGCCCTTGCCGATCAGGTATTCCCCGGTGGGGGAGTATACCCGCACGCTGCCGCTGGTGATCAGATGAAGGGCAGTCAGCGGCTGCCCGGCTTTGTAGATCGTTTTCTTCATAGGTAGATCAATAAATGGCATAGTCAGTCAAACTCCTTTTTTCACAATGCAGCGCTCTCAAAATGCGCTGCTGTCCGCATATAATTATACGCCGATTAAAAAAAATAAACAATACAGTTTTGAGGAAATTCAACTGAAAATTCTATGTATTTTCCTGTTGACAAATAAATTGTTTGGGTGTAAACTGTTCACATTAAAACAGTTCGGACGTGAACTATTTAAACGTGTAACTAAAATATAGAAAGGAGTCGTATGGACGGGGGGAAACACAAATTTCATATGGGGCATAGGATCCGAAAGCTGGATAATATGCTGAAGAGGAACATGCAGCTGGCGCTGAGCGGGCAGGGCATGGATGAGGTGACGGCAATGAACGGCTTTATCATCCAGTATCTGCATCACCATGCGGACCAGGTGATCTATCAGAGGGACATTGAGCGGGAATTTAAGATCGGCCGCTCCGCGGTAACCAACATTCTGACCCGCATGGAGGAGAACGGCTTTATCCACCGGGAAACCGACGGCAGTGACGCCAGGCTGAAACGTCTGACTCTAACCGCCAAGGGGGAGGAGCAGTGCCAGGTGCTGCAAAACACCATAGAGTGGCTGAACGCCAGACAGATGGATGGGATATCCGCCCAGGAGCAGGAGCGCTTTTTTGCCATTCTGGAAAAAATCGAGAGGAACGCAGGCCGGCTGGCGTCCCGCATTTTGAGCGAGGACACCTCCTGGATAGGGGAGATACGGAACTTATAATAAATGAAAGGAGAAGAACTATGCTGAAAACACTAGGAAAGCATATCAGGGGTGTTGTGAAAGAGTCCATACTCACCCCGGTGTTTATGATCGGCGAGGTGATTATGGAGATGATTATCCCGCTGCTTATGGCCTCTATCATCAATCAGGGAATTGAGGCCGGGAATATGCGCCATATCTATCTGGTCGGAGGACTGATGGTTGTGGCCGCTCTGGTGGGTCTTGCCTTTGGCGTGGGGGGAGGTGTGTTTGGGGCCAAAGCCTCCGCCGGATTTGCCAGAAATATCCGTCGGGCCATGTATGAGAGGATACAGACCTTCAGTTTTTCCAATATTGACAAGTTCAGTACGGCGGGGCTTGTGACCAGACTGACCACAGATGTGACCAATCTCCAGAATGCCTACCAGATGATTCTGCGCATGTGCATGAGGGCGCCGATCAGTCTGATCTGCGCTATGTTCATGTCTTTCTGGATCAGTCCCAAACTGGCCAGCATCTACCTGGTGGCGGTGCTGCTGCTGGGCTGTGTGCTGGGCGTGATTGTGACCAGAGCTATGAAGTATTTTAATCAGGCTTTTCCCAGGTACGACGCCCTGAACGAGAGTGTTCAGGAGAATGTGTCCGCTATCAGGGTGGTCAAGGCCTATGTGCGGGAGGACTACGAGAACGAAAAGTTTAAGAAAGCCAGCGGCAATATCTATAAGATTTTCAGCAAGGCCGAGGGCGTAGTGGCGTGGAACGGGCCGGTGATGAATCTGACGGTGTACTCCTGCATTATACTGATCAGCTGGATCGGCGCGAAACTGATTGTGCAAAACTCGCTGCTGACAGGCGACCTGATGGCTCTGCTGACTTACTGCATGACTATATTGATGAATCTGATGATGCTGTCCATGATCTTCGTCATGATGACCATGTCCGCAGCCAGCGGAAGACGAGTCTGTGAGGTGCTGACAGAGGAGCCGGATTTGAGTAATCCCCAGGAGCCGATTATGGAGGTGGCGGACGGCAGCATCCGGTTCGACCATGTGTTTTTCAGCTACAAGAAGGATGCGGATACGCCGGTACTCAAGGATATCAGTCTGGATATACGGCCGGGGGAGACCATCGGTATCATCGGCGGTACCGGCAGCGCCAAATCCAGTCTGGTGAATCTGATCAGCCGCCTCTATGATGTGACGTCGGGGCAGCTGCTGGTGGGCGGCGTGGATGTGCGCGATTATGATATGGAAACGCTGCGCAACCAGGTGGCGGTAGTGCTGCAGAACAATGTGCTATTCTCAGGAACCATCCTGGAAAATCTGCGCTGGGGCGATTTAAACGCCACAGAGGAGGAGTGCAGGCATGCCTGTCAGCTGGCCTGCGCGGATGAATTTATCCAGAAGATGCCGGAGGGCTACAATACTTATATTGAGCAGGGCGGCACCAATGTGTCCGGCGGTCAGAAGCAGAGACTGTGCATCGCCAGGGCGCTGCTGAAAAAGCCCAAGATATTGATACTGGACGATTCTACCAGCGCGGTGGACACGGCTACGGACGCTAGGATCCGCCAGGCCTTTGCCCAGGAGATTCCCGGCACCACCAAGCTCATCATTGCCCAGCGGGTGTCCAGTGTGGAACATGCGGACAGAATCATTGTCATGCATGAGGGAGAGGTTGACGGCTTTGGCACCCATGAGGAACTGCTGGTTTCCAACGAGATATACAGGGATGTATATGAGTCTCAGACCGGAGGCAGCGGTGACTTTGACGAGAAAGGAGGGATGTGATCATGACGCAGGAGAGAACATCCAACGCAAATCAGGGGGGGACCCGCGGACCTGGTCCCGGACCCAGAGGAGCCAGGGGGCCCAGACCCAAGATTGACAATCCCGGCAAGCTGCTTAAGCGGGTGCTGGGTTACACCTTCAAGGACTACGCCATACATTGGATCGTGGTGGTGGTTTGTATTGTAACCACAGTGCTGGCGTCCCTGCAGGGAACCCTATTTATGCGGACGTTGATCGATGACTATATTGTCCCCCTGCTGGGTCAGCAGAATCCGGATTTCGGTCCTCTGGCCGGAGCCATCGGCAGGGTTGCATGCTTTTACGCATTGGGCGTGCTGGCATCCTTCACCCAGTCCAGGCTTATGATTTATGTGACGCAGGGTACCCAGAGGAATTTGCGAAATGATTTGTTTGAGAAAATGGAGAAACTGCCGATCCGGTATTTTGACACTCATGCCCACGGTGATATCATGTCCATCTACACTAACGATATCGACACCATGCGGCAGATGATCAGCCAGAGTATTCCCCAACTGCTCAACAGCGCGATCAGCGTGGTATCTACGTTTATCTCCATGCTGGTGCTGGACATTCCACTGACGCTGGTGACATTGCTTATGGTGGCGGTGATGATTCTGGCGGCCAAGAAGGTGGGTTCTCTGTCCAGCCGGTTCTTCCTGTCCCAGCAGCGTGATCTGGGGCGACTGAACGGCTGCATTGAGGAGACTATGACGGGCCAGAAGGTGGTGAAGGTCTTCTGCCACGAGGAAGAGAGCCTGAAACAGTTCAATGAGCTCAACGACAAACTCTGTGACAGCGCTTACCGGGCCAATAAGTTTGGCAATATCATGGGTCCCATTAATGCCCAGTTGGGAAATCTGAGTTATGTGGTGTGCGCGGTAGTAGGCGGCATATTGGCTATCACCGGGATATCCGGCCTGTCGCTGGGAGATTTGGCGGCGTTTTTGACCCTGAACAAGTCATTCAGCATGCCGATCAACCAGGTCACCATGCAGTTTAACAGCATTATCATGGCTCTGGCTGGAGCGGACCGTATTTTCAAGCTCATGGATGAGACGCCGGAGGTGGACGAGGGCTATGTGGAGCTGGTCAACGCGCGGATGAACGAGAGAGGGGAGCTTGAGGAGACAAAGGAGCGCACCGGCCTGTGGGCATGGAGGCACTATCACAGGGAGAGCGGCACCGTCACCTACAAGGAGCTGAAGGGAGACGTGGTGTTCGACCATGTGGACTTCGGCTACACGGATGAAAAGATGATCCTGCATGATATCGAACTCTTCGCCCAGCCGGGCCAGAAGATTGCCTTTGTGGGTTCCACCGGAGCGGGCAAGACCACCATCACCAACC
>JAAGKN010001049.1_pt1 | contig 53934 bp, 63 predicted proteins | sample 6206371 | NCBI WGS metagenome assembly JAAGKN01 (sample SAMN11533720, study PRJNA540317) | gut metagenome | isolation source: fecal pellets from male and female animal of same cohort | host: Peromyscus leucopus | place: USA:CA | collected 2017
CAGACATACGGCATGGACTGCTTCCTGAACAAAGTGAAAGAAAAAGAATTCAAAAATAAATGAGGAGGCACTATGGCTAAAGTTATCAGCCCCGCTCAGGCTGCAGAACTTGTACAGGACGGCGACCGCATTACTATGAGCGGATTCATCGGCATGTGCCATCCGCAGGAAGTTACCTATGCCATTGAAGACCGCTTTCTGAAAACCGGACATCCCCGGGATCTGGATCTGTTTTTCCCCACCAATGTAGGTGATGGAACTGATGCCCTGGGCATGAACCATCTGGGACACGAAGGCCTGCTGCGCAGTATCGTCGGCGGTCACTGGAACCTGGTACCAGCTCTGCAGAAGCTTGTTACTGACAAAAAAGTACAGGCATGGAACCTGCCGATCGGCACGCTTGAACAGCTGCTGCGCGAAATGGCAGCCGGCCGTCCAGGCGTTATCACCAAAATCGGCCTGAATACTTTTGTCGATCCCCGTCTTGAAGGCGGGAAAATGAATGACATCACAGAAGATGATCTTGTGGAAGTCATTGAAATCGGCGGAGAAGAATATCTTCGCTACAAACCGTTTGAAAACCTCAATATCGGCGTGATCCGCGGCACTTACGCAGATGAAAACGGCAACCTGACTATGTCCAAAGGAAGCGGCTTTCCTGGAAGCCCTGGCTCTCGCGCAAGCCGTTAAGAACACCGGCGGTATTGTCATCGCTCAGGTGGAAGACGTGGTAGAAAACGGAACTCTGAATCCCAAAGATGTCAAAGTTCCTGGCATTCTGGTGGACTATGTGGTCAAAGGAACACCGGACAACTCCTGGCAGACCTACATGGATCCGTACAAACCTGAATTCTCCGGCCAGATCAAGAAACCTCTGAATGCGCTGGAACCCATGCCTCTGAATGCCCGCAAGGTAGTCAGCCGCCGTGCAGCCATGGAACTGACTCCCAATGCCATCATCAATCTGGGCATCGGCATGCCGGAAGGCATCGCCAACGTAGCCAATGAAGAAGGACTGCCCGGTCTGAAAATGACCGTAGAGGCCGGCAACATCGGCGGCGTTCCTGCATCCGGCGTGGGCTTTGGTGCCTGCACCAATCCCGAATGCACGATAGACTCCCCGTCCATGTTTGACTTCTATGACGGCGGAGGACTGGATCAGGCATTCCTGGGCCTGGCTGAATGTGATTCCAATGGAAACATCAACGTTTCCCGTTTTGGACCCAAAATTGCCGGCTGCGGCGGATTCATCAACATTACCCAGTCCACACCGGTTGTGGTTTTCTGCGGCACCTTCACCGCGAAAGGCCTCAAAGAGAAAATCGGAGACGGAAAACTGGAAATTGTCCAGGAAGGCCAGGTGCGCAAATTCAAAAAGGACGTGGAGCAGATTACCTTCTCCGCTGACTTTGCCACCAAAGCCGGGCAGAAAGTTCTGTACGTAACAGAGCGGGCTGTCTTTGAACTGAGAGACGGTGTTTTCACTCTGACAGAAATCGCTCCGGGCGTGGATCTGCAGAAAGACGTCCTGGATCAGATGGAATTTGTTCCGGCGATTGCAAAAGATCTCAAACTGATGGACGAACGCATCTTCAAAGATGAACCCATGAGTCTGAAAGCCGAATAAACCAATCAGGAAGAAACCTTACCCGGTTTCTTCCTTTTTTTGCCGAACAGACGCTTAATAGTGTTTCATCCTATTTTGAGCTCTCTACGTTATAATGAAGTGTGCTTAAGGGGAGCAACAGAAATGGGGGTATACTGAAACAGATGAAAAAACAAATGATGATTGCTGTTGCATGCGCCGCAGCGCTTGCCCTAGCAGGCTGCAAACCCGCAGAACCGCAGCAGCCCTCGCAGACTGCGCAAAGCGTAATGCAGAGCATCAACTCCAAAAATATTCTTGAAGCCGATTCAGAAGGCCGCCTGTGGTACTCGATCAATCCCGGCATTCTCAACGGCGATGACAGCGGGGTGCAGGGAAGCCTGAAGACGCTTCTACAGGATCTGTCCTATATTTCGGACGGAGATCCGAATACAGAAGAAGACCTGAATATGACAGGCCTTCTGCTTGATGACTTTCTGCAGCTTGACGATACTGGCACGCCGACGGATCTTGAAACCATGAACAGCACGTTCGGAACGGAAGAAGATCTGTCAGCGCTTTGCAATGCAGCCGGATCTGTCAATGTACCGGTTATGATCACGCTGCCGCTGACTTCGATTTCCAAAGAAAATGCCTATTTCCTTAAAATGCAGGAAATTGTTCTGCAGGCCGGGGATCAGGATCCTGCTGAAATTGATCCGGATCTGATTGACATGTTCTACGTGGAAAAAGATCATGAAGGCGAAAACGGCTGGACTCGCATCGGGGAAAGCAATTACTACTACGGAAGCATCAATGCTTCTGATATTCCGCGCCTGAATCTTTCAAGCGTTCTCGTTCGCAACCAGATTACGCTAGCGGTAGAGAAGTATCTTGGTCTTGGGGTATCCGGATTCTTCGTTCCGGAATATACCGATCTTAATCATGGAGACGCCGGCAAAAATGCTGAATTTGCTGGATGGTTCAACCAAATGGTCAAAGACCGCAAACCCGAAGCGGTCAATGTCTTTGCCTATGCCGGCTGGGCGGATGAAGCCGGGTCTGTGCCTGCCTTTATGGCAGACATCGAAGCGGCCGGCGCGCAGGGAATAATCGCCAAAGCGGCAACCGGAGCGATCACCGCCAGAGATCTCGGTCAGTATCTTTCTGACCAGGCCAACCGCACGCAGAACGTTCAGGCTCTCTTCCTCAATGACGATGCCGGATCGCTGGATCTTCTCAAAAGCGACGGACGGACAGCACAGTATAAAATGGCGCTTGCCCTGCAGTTGCTTTCGACCGGACAGGTTTTTATCAAAGCTGGCGACGAGCTTGGCATCAAGTCATCCGAACAGACTGCTATGGCAGAAGAAATGGATCCGGAAAACCTTAAAGATGAAGAACAGGAAGCTTCTGACCTTGAATTCGGATCGCTGAGCGAACAGAAAAAGGACGGCAACTCCATTCTCAATTTCGTTCAGCAGGCTATTTCGCTGCGGGATTCCTATCGCGCAATCTCTTCGGGCGCTTTGTCCTGGAATCCGGATCTGAGCACGGATCAGGTGGTTGTCCTGGATAAAAAGAAAGAATCTTCGGAAACCGTGCTCGTCTTCAACCTGTCGGATGCTCCGCAGGATGTTGATGTTGCCTCGCTTTCCATTAACGGACTGCCCGCTGAACTTGGCGGATGTCTGCTTACTTCAGAGCAGCCGGTTGAGCAGGAGGGAACTGTCATTCACCTGCCGGCCTATTCGATGGCACTGCTCAAATAAGAACCGAAAGGAAAAGAGAAAGTATATGGTATTTTTTCGCAATGATTACGGCGAAGGCTGTATAGAGCCGATTATGAAGCTGCTTCAGCAGGCCAATGATGAATCCAATCCCGGATACGGAGAAGATTCCTATTCCGATCGGGCCAAGGAACTGCTGCAGTCCAAATTTCCGGATGTCCCTTCGGACATTCACTTTATCGTCAGCGGCACGCTGACAAATATCGTAATGATCCGCCACGTGCTCAAGCCGTATGAGGCAGTTCTGTGTGTAGATACAGCCCATATTGCTCAGCATGAAGCCGGCGCAATTGAAGTATCCGGCCATAAGATCATTAGTGTGCCCAATTCCAGCGGCAAAATTACGCCCAATCAGATCCTGAAGGTTCTTGAAGCATACAGAGAGGATAAAAACTCGTATCTGGTGCCAAAGCTGGTATATATTTCCAATGCCAGCGAGCTTGGAACAGTGTATACGCGTGCAGAATTTGAAGTAATTTCCCGCATCTGCAAAGAAAATGATCTGTATCTGATGATGGATGGGGCGCGCGTAGGACCGGCTCTGCTTTCTGGTATCGACTATTCGCTCAACGATATCGCGCAATGGACGGACCTTTTCTCTGTGGGCGGAACCAAAAACGGCGCGCTGTTTGGAGAAGCGGTAGTCATCTGCAATGACGACCTCAAGCCCTACTTCCGCTATGTGCAGAAACAGAGCGGCGCGATCCTTGCCAAAGGCTGGCTGATCGCCCTTCAGTTTATCGGCCTGTTTGAAAACGATGATTTCTACAAGGCGGCAGAATACTCCAATTCGCTTGGAAAAATCATCCAGGATAAAATTATCGAACTTGGCTATCCGCTGTTTATGAAGAGCACGACCAACCAGATTTTTGTAGTGCTCAACCAGGCAGAATACGACTATCTCAAAACCAGGGTAGATTTCGAAACCTGGACAAAATGGGATGAAAATATTGTCATTCGTCTCGTATGCAGCTGGCATACAAGCAAAGAAGATGTCAGCAAGCTCTGCCAGTATCTTGAAATCGCGCGCAATACGGCAAATAAAGCTGCCAAAGAATGTGCTGAAAAAACGGAAGAACAGGTATAGGCATAAGAAAAGGCATCAGATTTTCCGGACATGGAAATCTGATGCCTTTTGTGTCTGTTCTGATTCAATCATTCGAAGACTGGAATTGCTGCACCATCCGAGAATTCCATTGGATTTGACAAGAGTGTGCATACCGTCTGTGCGAACAACAGAAACGATGCTTCCTTTTGAAAGCGGAAGGCGATAGTTGGTAAATCCGGCAGCATGCCGATTATGAAGAAAGGACTTCGGCATCCAGAATGTTCGATGCAGGAATGCATTGTATACCTTTGCCTGCACTTCTTCTTCCTTGAGTATCTGGACTCTGCTCTCATTCCAGCTGATATAAAACGGCGCGGGATTGAGCGGGTTTGTGCTTCTGATCACTTCTGCTTTGGGAAGCAGATCGACGCTGATGGTTTTCGCGCTTTTTCTCTCAAGAATCAGCGCGTTGAGCTGACCGGCTTCGTTGACCATCATGCCTCCGTCAATGGAAATGATGTTTCGCTCATAATCAAAGCGGGGATTGAACGAGGCAATCTGTCGGCAGTATTCGCTCACCGGCATATGGCCGACAATCACAGGTTTTGAAAAGCGGACATCGCGCATTGAGAAAAACGGCTGTGCCATGACTTCTCTGAAATCCTGCGCAATAGAAATTTCATCGTTGATCGCGGAATGCGCAAAAATATGCTTTGGCGTAATGAGCACATGCGGCAGATCATTGAGAAACGAGAGTTCTTTTAAATACCGCTTTCGAAGCGCTGCGGCAAGCTGATCCATGTCTGTTGTCTCTGTCAGCGCAGGAAGACCTGCCTCGCTGATCATTTCATGGATGAGCGATTTCTTTCGCTGCAGCAGTACCTTCTGAATAAAATCAAGCCGGTAGGCAAACAGAAAGTTTTTTGCTGTAAAATCGCAGTTTCCCATCAGAAGGATCAGTTTCTCTTTCGAAGACTGCTTCATTACTTTTCTAAGCAGCGCGAGATTCTGATCTCCTTTTTCGACCAGATCGCCAAGCAGGATCAGGGTGTCTTCTCCTGGTCTGTATTTTGCTTTGGCAAGCAGGCGTTCATACGTATCAAGAGAGCCGTGAATATCCGAAATGACGATCAGGCGTCCTTCTGGTTCCTGATCTATGCGGATGATTTTTGGACGGCGGTTCATGAGAAGAAAAACTTCAGAAACGAATCTGCCTGACTTTCCCATTCTGCTTCGCAGTGCTCGCCGAAAGGGCGGACGTTGTATTCAATCTTCACGCCTTTAGGCAGCAGAATGTTGGAAAGATCGGTGAGAACTTTCGTTTCCGCGACAAATTCATGCGCGCCGTTTCCTTCTCTTGCGCCCCAGGAAAGATAGAGCGAACTGTCATAATGGGGCATGCTTTTTGAAGCGTAATACAGCAGGCTTGACTGGCTGACAAGAATATAGGGAGAGAGCGCGGCAGCTTTCGAGAAAATATACGAATAGCCAAGCAGCGCGTATAGGGCCATAATGCCCCCGCAGCTAGAACCGGCAATCCATGTGTGATCACGATCCGGCAGGGTCGGGAAATGGCGGTCGATATAAGGCTTGAGACGGCTGATGATAAACTGCATCGTCTTCGCTCCTTTGGCATCGAAGCTTCCGCTGTATTCTGGATCATAAAAGGGGAAAGGTGCATATTCGACCAGCCGTTCATTGCCCTGATGGGAGCATTCAATGCCGGCAACGATTAGATCGTCAGGCAGATGGTCGAGCAGGCGCCAGCTTCTTCCGAAGGTGGCATCTTCATCAAAAAACAGGTTGTGCCCGTCAAACATGTATAACACAGGATAGGCTTTGGTCATGTTGAGATAGTCATCGGGAAGCCGAAGGTGAATGCGGACTTTCCGATGCAGTTCGTGTGAATAAAGCTCATGCTTGAGAATCAATGTTCATCAGTCCTTCTTAAAAAAGCGTCATGGAAGAACTGATCACGGCGCTCCGGATTGGTGAAGCGGGCTTTGATTGTGACATCTCCCATGGCGCTCGCGAACGCGGGCGGAAGAAATTCCACATCGATCAGTTCATTTTTGTACATATCCATGAGCATCTCGGTCGAGTACTGGTAGTCCACGCCGGTGCGTCTGCCGACAAATCCGGCAGAATAAGGAGCAGCCTCATACTGCTCAATGCTTTCGCCCATGAGCACTTTCGCCCACAGGGAGTAAATATCCGCATCATACGAATAGTTGATCAGATCCGGGCAGAATCCTCCTGGTGGTCTGAAGTTCATTTCAAGGGCGGCAAGATCGCCAGTGCTGCCAACGCCTGGCTGGTCCGTGTTGAGCCGGAAATACTCGCCGTGGAAGAAGCGGTTTTTAATACCGAAAGAGTCAACGACTCTCTGCGCGAGTTCTTTCTGCTCGGGAGTGATGGAGAAGTTGTAGTAAGTTCCGATCGAATCATGGTTCTGTACAGAATCCATGCAGTTCGAAACATATTCCATGCCGCCAAGAAACTGAATTTTTCCGTTTTTGTCAGCCAGGCCGTCAAGTGTGATGACATCGCCATCAATATAGGCTTCAAGAATCATCTGCACGCCTAGCTCTTCGGCTTCTTTCCAGTATTTTTTCAAGTCTTCCTCGGTTCGAATATGCCAGGTGCCTGAAGCGCCGACGCCATGGTCTGGTTTGAGAACGGCGGAATAGTCGTGCTTTGCGGCAAATTCATTTGCCTGTTCGAAGGTCTCGGGAAGAATGTAATCCGCGACCGGCAATCCGGCTTTGCGGTAGTATTCTTTCATTTTCGATTTGGACTGGAATTCGCTGACGGTTGCAAGATCAAATCCGGTTTTAACGTTGAAGTCATCGCGAAGCTTTGCATCCAGCGCGAGCCAGGCTTCGTTGTTGGATTCGATCCATTCGGGTTTTCCGTATTTGGAAGCAAAAAAGGCAACTGCCTTGTAAACTTCATCATAGTTATGGAAGGATGATACGACATAACAGTCGTCAATCTGCTCGCGCAGCTGCTGCGGCAGGGAATCGTAGCTTGTATCGATGACAGCAAGCACGCGCACGCCTGTTTTTTTCAGACCGCGGCAGAACATCCAGTAGCTTTGCGGATAGTTCGGAGATATAAAAATAAAATTCTGCAATGGGTTATTTCCTTTCCTGCAAAAGATTCCAGTAAACAGCTAAAATGGTTTTTCCGTCCCGGATCTTTCCTGTTTCAATCGCCTGGTATGTCTCATCAAGCGGCATCCAGAGCGTCGTAATGTCTTCCTGCTCATCAAGGGGCAGCTTGTGATCGAGCCCGAAGGGGTCAATGGCACTGTAAACGTAAATCACTTCGGTGTCATATCCGGGCGTCGGCCAGAAAGCTGTGATCAGCTTAAGATCTTTTGCGCCAAGACCTGCTTCTTCATTGAGCTCGCGCAGCGCGCTTGCTTTGGGATCTTCGCCTGGTTCGATCATGCCTGCGGGAATTTCAAGCGTCTGCTCTCCCGCGCCGGCTCTTGTCTGCTTTACCAGCAGAATTCTGCCGTCAAGGACGGCGCACACCGAGGCGCCCCCTGAATGAATGACAAGATCACGATCGCAAAGTTGCCCGCCGATCATCATCTTCTCGCTAGCAACTTCAAAGATTTTTCCTTTATAAATAGTTTTTCTGTTCATCGTCAGACCTCTTTGGAATTGATTTTGAAACGCGGCGAAGCCTTTCGCAACAGAAAAACTGCCTGCGCTTTCAATTCACGAAAAAACTGCCAATCAGGCAGTTTACAGGCTAATCAATGGACGTAAGAAACGATTGCGCGATGGCTTGGGCAAGGCGGTCCTGAAATTTGGAATCGGACAGTCTTGCATAATCCGAAGGGTTGGTAATATAGCCCATCTGCAAAAGGATGCTAGGAACAGACAGATCTCGCAGGATCGGAAATGAATCATAATGATCCGTGTCGAATCCTTCGCTTCTGGTAAAGCTTGTTGCTTGCAGGTTGTTCATCAACGTCTTGCCAAGAGCGGCTAGCTGCGGGTTGTCCGGCTGGGTAAAAACCGAGAAGCCGCGGTGGCTGGAGGCATCCTGGTTGAGGCTGATGGATAGAATATAATCTGCCTGCAGTTCCTTTGCTTTTGCGATTCTTGACGTCTCGCATTCTTCAAGAGAGGAACAGGCCGGCACATCGTCATACCAACGGGTGTATTCAACTTCATACCCTGCTTTTTCAAGTTCATCGCCGGTGCGCAGCGCGAGCTGCATGACAAGATCTTTTTCCGGCGTGCTTGAAGCAGAGACATACCCCGCATCCTGGCCGCCTCTGGCCGGATCGATAACGATGCGCTTGTGAGAAGCGCTCTGTTTTGTTTCGACATCGTCGTTGGTCCTTAAAGGCGAGTTTTCGTTGTAGACGGGAATTCTCTGGGCGGTTTGGGAGAGATGCGCGGAGAGATTGGGGTCCACCACGAGAAGTACAAATAAAGCTAAGAGAAAAAACCAGATGGAACGCTTCATAACCAATCCTTTCAAATTTAAAAAATCATTCTAAATGGATACATTTAAAGAGTCAATCCACTCTGATGCTTTATCCATCACAGAAAACGTCTACATTGTAGCGCAAACAGCCCGTCATTGACGATCCGCAAAAAATGCCTGCCGGAGGATGCGTTCTCATTTTGTGCTTTGCGAATATTCAATTGTGTTAGACAATGACTCTCAGCGCTTCTTTTTGCTGCAGGCTTTGCGCAGTCGTTTCGATTGTATAATGAAAGGGAACTTATGGAATTTAATGTGTGTCTTGACCAGTTTGAAGGTCCGCTTGATCTGATGCTCCATCTTGTGCGCACCTCCAAGCTCGATCTGTTTGAACTCAATCTCGATATTCTCGCCGGCCAGTATGTCGCTTATATCCGTCAGGCGCTTGATCTCGCGCTCGATGTGAGCAGCGAGTATCTTGTTGAATTCACCTCTCTGATGGAATACAAATCGAAAAAGCTTCTGCCGCGCAATGAAGACGTGCAGGAAGACACTTACCAGGAAGATCCCGCCAAAGCGCTGGCTCGAAGGCTTCGTGAATACGAACAGTGCAAAAAAGAAGCGCAGGCTCTTGAACAGCTGGAGGCTGTACGTCGAAAAAAGCTCGAGCGCGAGCCGGCTTCTCTGATTGAAACCTGGGCAAAGCAGGCGCCTGAACCTGTCAAAATGGATCTTCCCGTTTCCGTGCTTGTCAAAGCATTCGAGCGGGTGATCCGCCGCTATTCGATTTTGCAGCCGTATGAGACTTCCGTGGAAATCCGCGAGCTGTCGGTCGAAGAGCGCATGGATCAGATCGCAAAGCTTCCCGCCGTGCACCAGAACGAGCCATTTCTGTTTGAGCGGCTTCTTGAAGATGTCTTCACTCTTCGCGAAGCGGTCGTGACATTTCTTGCTTTGCTTGAACTGGTGCATTCAGGCGTTCTTTTTGTCAGAGCCAATCTGGATGAAGGTGAAATATGGATACAGAACTCGCAGTTTCTTCTCTTGGACCCGTCCTTGAAGGACTGATATTTACTAGCGGAGAAGAAGGTCTCTCCGTTCTTCAGCTGCAGTCAGTGCTCGACAGCCTGACGCGCACTGAAATTGCGCAGGCGCTTGAAAGCCTGCAGGAAAAATTCGCGGATCCCTCTTCGGGCATCGAGCTTGTCAGCTACGGAGGTCGCTACAAATTCGTTTCCAAGGAAATCGCCTATCCAGCCGCAAGCAGGCTGTATGCCAAAGAGCCGTCCTCTTCCATTTCGCCGGCAGCGATGGAAGTGCTCGCGCTTGTTGCGTACCGCGGTCCGATTACGCGTGTGCAGATTGATGAGATCCGCGGGGTTGCAAGCGATACAATGATTCGAAAACTGCAGGCGCGCGGATTGATTGAAACATGCGGACATCTTGACGCGATCGGCCGTCCGCTGCTGTATCAGGTCACACCCGCGTTTCTGGATTGCTTTGGCATTGAATCGCTTGAGGACCTGCCGGCATGCGCACCTGCAAGACAGGAAGGCAGTCTGTTTGATCTGCCTCAGGAGGAGTAATTATGGAACGGCTTCAGAAAATTATCGCCCAGGCGGGCATCTGTTCAAGAAGAAAAGCTGAAGAGCTGATTCTTGCAGGTAAGGTGAAAGTCAACGGAGAAAAGATCACCGAACTTGGCTGCAAAGCTTCGCCTTCCGATCGGATCATGGTCGACGGCCGCCCGATTTCGCAGGAAGAAAAAGTCTATTATGTCCTCAACAAGCCAAAAGGCTGCATTTCAACAGTTTCGGATGACAAAGACCGCGCAACTGTCATGGATTACGTCCCGTCCAGTCCGCGCGTGTTTCCTGTCGGGCGCCTGGACTGGGATACATCGGGCGTTCTGCTTTTAACCAATGACGGACAGTTTGCCAACAAGATGACGCATCCGCGCTATCATCTGCCCAAAACTTATGAAATCAATCTGCAGGGAATGCTCAGCGAAGAAGACGTTAGAAAGCTTCGCAAAGGATTCACCTGGAAAGGTGAAAAATTCGCACCGGCCAAAGTCTTTATTAAAAACAAAGACTATCCCCGTGACCGGATGCTTCTTGATCTGATTATTTATGAGGGACATAATCATCAGGTCAAGAAAATGATGGAAGCTCTCGGTCATTCCGTTCGCCGCCTGAACCGTTCGCGCTTCGGATTTGTGACTGTCGACGACCTTCGCCCCGGCGAATACCGCCGCCTTAAGCCTTATGATGTGCGCAAGCTCATCGCGGCCAGCGAGGAAGCCGGAAAGTGAAGCAGGTCTTTTACAACGGTTCGTGCGAGCCTGATCAGGCCATCAGCCTGGATGACAAAGTTGCCCATCACATCTTTGACGTGCTTCGCACTGCGGGCAAAGAGCAGATTCGGATTGCCGCAGACAACGGCGTGTTTTTCGGTCATGTTCTTGAAAAGCCGATGGTAAAAATCAAAGAAAAAGCAGAAGAAGCCAGAGTCTCAGCCGCGCCCATTACGGTATGCGCCGCGATGGTCAAAGCCGACAAGTTTGAATGGATGATCCAGAAAGCAGTCGAGCTTGGGGCGGACGAAATTGTTCCGCTTGAAACAGAGCGCACAATCATCCGCATCGATCCGGCAAAATTTGAAAAGAAGCGCGCCCGCTGGCAGTCGATCGCCGATCAGGCTGCCAGACAATCCAACCGCCCGAAAACCGCAAAAATTCTGCCGGTCTGCCGGCTGAAAGACATCGAACAGCATAAGTCCGGGTGCAACATCTGCGCGTATGAAAAAGAAGCGCAGAGCCATCATCTTTGCAGCGCGCTGCAGGGATATGACGGATCGCTCACCTTTGTGATCGGACCGGAAGGCGGATTGAGCGAAGAGGAAGCGGACTTTCTCGAACAGTCCGGCTTTGCGCTCTGCTCGCTGGGAAATAACATCCTGCGCGCAGAAACAGCCGTGTGCTATCTGCTTTCGTGCGCTGAATTTTCCAGAGCGCAGGCGGCGATGGATGCAGAAGGAATGAATCATGAAGACGTTTGAAATTGAAACGCTTGGATGCAAAGTCAATGAATATGAATCTGCCTTTTACTCTGAACAAATGGAAAAGGCCGGGTTTGTCAAAGCCGCGCCGGATCAGAGCGCAGATGTGCTGATTATCAATACTTGCACGGTGACCAATACGGCTGCAGCCAAATCCAGGCGGAAAGCCGCCAGGCTGCGCCGCGAAAATCCAGGCGCGTTGTGCGTCCTGGTTGGCTGCTACGCGCAGACGCTTGATGAAGATGAACGAAAAGAGTCCGGAGCGGATCTGATCATCGGCGCTGCGCATAAAGACCAGCTTGCCGCAAAAGTACTTGAAGCGATGGATGCCGGAAAGCAGATGGATCTTGTGGAAAACGCGCAAGATCTGACGGAATTTGAATCGATGCCCATCGGCGTCTTTGAAGAACAGCACCGCGCGTTTCTGAAAATCCAGGACGGATGCAATCAGTACTGCGCGTATTGCCAGATTCCGCTTGCCCGCGGACCGGAGCGCTCGCAGATGCCGGAAAAAGTCATCGAAAGCGCAAAAGCCCTGGCTGACGCGGGACATCTTGAGATCGTCCTGACAGGCATTCATACCGGACGCTATTCGTTTCGGGGAACCAATCTTGCGGCGCTTTTAGAGCAGCTGCTTGAACACACGCCCGAAGATGTATGTTATCGAATCAGCAGCATTGAGATCACGGAAGTCAGCGATGAGCTGATTGATCTGATGCAGCGAAATCCGCGCATTCTGCCGCATCTGCACATTCCCATTCAGGCTGGATGCGACATCACGCTTGCCCGCATGAAGCGTCCGTATACTGTCGATCAGTTTGAAGCGCGGCTTGAAAAGATCCGCGAAAAACTGCCGCAGATTTCAGTCTCGACGGATGTTATGACCGGATTTGCAGGCGAAACCGAAGAAGAATTTGAAACAACCGTGCAGACGCTCAAAGACTGCCGGTTTTCGTTCCTGCATGTTTTCCCGTACTCGAGAAGAAAGGGAACTGCAGCGGACTTAAGAAACGATTTTGTCGATCCGAGAACCGCCAAAGAGCGAGCGGATCAGCTGATCGAACTGTCAAAGCAGCTGCGCAAGCAGGATATGGAGCGCTTTGATACAGCTACAGTGCTGATTGAACGCCCGGACAAGCATCGTCCCGGCTATTTTGCAGGCTACACCGAACAGTACCATCCCATTTCTGTCCGTTCAGAGACTCCTCGAAGCGGCCGTGTGAAAGCCTGTATTGAAACAACAGATGGCGAGCGTCTGATCGCGCTTGCGGAGGATTAAAATGCGGTTATCGAAAATGTTTAAAAATGTGCCGACCATCAACATCACCGGCCTTTCGTTTGATTCGAGAAAAGTAAAGCCCGGCGACATGTACTTCTGCCTGCCCGGTCTGACATTCGACGGACACGACTTTATTCCCCAGGCGATCGATAAAGGCGCGATTGCGATTGTCCATTCCAGGCCGATCGAACATCCCGGCGCGGGAGCGGTCTATATCCGTGTTGATGATCCGGTAGACGCACTCAGCCAGGCTTCGAAAATCTTCTACAACCGCCCAGCGGAAGAAATGTTCATGTATGGCATCACCGGCACGAACGGAAAGAGCACGATTGCCAATATCATCCGTTATTTAGAGCAGCCCGAATTGCCCTGCGGCTATATTGGTACAATCGCGATCGCATACGGAAGCAATACGTTCGCTCCGGATCTGACCACACCCGATACGGTGTTCCTGCAGAAAACGCTGCGTGACATGGTCAATGCGGGCATGAAAGCCTGCGCGATGGAAGTCTCCTCGCACGGCCTTGCGCAAAAGCGCGTGGACGGCATTGATTTTGACATTGCTGTCTTCTCCAACTTCACGTATGACCATCTCGATTTCCACGGCACGATGGAAAACTATTTCGAAGCCAAATCGAGACTCTTCAAGCAGCGCGTCAAGAGTACCGGCAAAAGCATCCTCAACGCAGATGATCCCAAATCCGAAGAGCTCGCTGCTCTCTCTCAGGCGTCTGTCAAAACGTACGGCATCAAAAATCCCGCTGATTACCGGGCCATCAATATCCTCATGACCAGCAAAGGAACTTCTTTTGATCTTGTTTACGGCACCAAAACGTATCCAGTGCATTCAAACATGGTCGGCGAATTTAATATCTACAATCTGCTTGCCTCCATTGCCGCCGTGCATCAGAGCGGCCATCTGCCTCTTGAGGAGATTCTGAAAAAGGCGGATTCGATTCCGCAGGTGCAGGGACGCATGGAACAGATCCGTGAAGGCCAGCCCTTCCACGTGATCGTCGATTTCGCGCATACGCCCGATGGCATGGAGAAGATGTTCCGCTTCGGTAAATCGATCACCAAACCCGACGGAAAGCTCATCGCGGTGTTCGGTTCTGCTGGTAAGCGTGACAAGCCCAAGCGCAAAGTGTTCGGCCAGCTTGCAGAGCAGTACTGCAACAGCGTGTTCCTGACAGAAGACGATCCGCGCGATGAAGACGCCAGGGAAATCGCGGAAGAAATCCGCTCTGGCATGAGCTCTGTCAAAAATGTTTTTGTTCCGGAACGCTATGAAGCCATTCGCCAGGCGATTGAATCTGCCGGCGAGGGTGATACGGTCCTTCTGCTTGGCAAAGGCGATGAGCCGTTCATGTACCGCGAAAAAGGCAGAGCGCCCTGGATGGGCGACAATGCAGCGGCAATTGAATGCATTCGCCGGCGGTATCCGAAAGAATCCTAGCCTGCCTCAGGCAATTTTCAGATTTTGTCCGCAAACGGTTGAAAAATATTTTCGATTCCTTATAATAAGCAATGTCAATTCGGGAAGGGGGGTTGTAACATGCCAAAAGTAGTCCTGAAAGAAAACGAACAGCTTGATGACGCTCTGCGCAGATTCAAACGTCAGGTTTCACGCAACGGTACCCTTGCCGAAGCACGCAAAAGAGAATTCTATGTTAAACCGGGCGTTAAGAAAAAACTGAAATCTGAAGCTGCCCGTAAAGCCAGAAGAGGAAAATAATCTGCTTAATGCAGATTTTTTTTATACTAATTTTGACGTCCGATCTGTTCGGACGGATAGATCTGAAAGGACTTATTGATGGAATATACGCTCGACTGTTCATCTTTGCCCTATGACGTGCTGATCGCTCTGCCGGGCTTTCAGGATGAGCATTTTAAAGTGATTGAAAAAAACTTTCCCGTCAAAGTGTATCTGCATCATCACGAAATTGTGATTGAAGCAGACACCGACCGGACAGCGGAAAAGGTGGAAAATGTGATGCAGGCTATGGTGGACTGCATCAGCGAAACCGGGCAGATCGACAGCGCGGAAACCGGCCGGCTGTGCTTTCTGGCTGCCAGCGGGGAAGATGCCTGCCAGAGCTTCGGCCAGGAGCAGCCGATCGTTCGTACACGCTCCGGAAAGATGATTTATCCGCGCACACCCAATCAGCAGAGGCTTGCCGACGCCTTTCGGCGCTCAAAAGTGATTTTTGCCAAAGGATCGGCCGGCACCGGAAAAACCTATCTGGCTGTAGCCTATGCGGTGGACCAGCTGAAAAAGGAAAAAGTATCCCGCATTGTGCTCACCCGTCCGGCTGTGGAAGCCGGAGAATCCCTGGGCTTTCTGCCCGGAGACATGAAGGAAAAAGTGGATCCGTATCTGCGGCCGCTCTATGATGCGCTTTCCGAAATGCTCGGACAGGAGTCGCTTGAGCGCCTGCAGGAAAAAGGCGTGATCGAAATCGCGCCGCTTGCCTTCATGCGCGGGCGCACGCTTAAAAACGCGGTGGTCATTCTCGACGAAGCACAAAACACAACCCCGGCGCAGATGAAGATGTTTTTAACGCGCATGGGCAAAGACTGCCAGATGATTATCAACGGGGATCCGACGCAGACGGATCTTCTGAAAAAGCAGGAATCCGGTCTGCTGCAGGCCTGTGAAATTCTGCAGGATATCGACGGCATCTCAATCATCGAACTCGGACAGCAGGATGTCATGCGCAGCCCGCTCGTGCAAAAGATGATTGAACGATATGAAAAATATGGCTTGTAAAAAAATCAGGCATTGAGCCCGGCTTTGTTTTTGAAGGCGGGCGGTTTTAATAGAAGTGCAAGGCAGCAACGCTTTGCAGGAGGCATTGCTTTATATGAACAGTGAATTTGCTCCTGCTGCAGCAGGAATTATGGTTCCTCACCCTCCGATCCTTCTGCCAAATGTCGGCAGAGGAGAAGAGAAGAAAATCTCAGACATTGACGCGGCAATGAAAGAAGCCGCTTCAGCGATCGTACATGCCAATCCCGAGACGGTTGTGATCATCTCGCCGCATGCACCCGCCTATACGGATTACATCCAGGTATCGAGCAGTCCGCGCCTGAAAGGCTCTATGGCCGCGTTTAACGATCCAGCCGATGCCTTCAATATCGAAAACGATCTCGAGCTTGTGCGTGAAATCGATCGTCTGTGCAAAGAAGAAAACTTTGCTATGGGCACGCTTGGCGTACAGGACGGAACGCTTGATCACGGCACAATGGTTCCGCTCTATTACCTGGACAAAGCGCTCGACGGTAAAAAATACGTGCGCGTTTCGGTTGGCGGTCTGTCCAATCTCGACCATTATAAAGCCGGCATGCTGATCGCAGAAGCTGCCGACAATCTCGGCCGCAGAATCGCGGTCATAGGCAGTGGCGATCTATCACACTGCCAGAATCCGAATTCTCATTACGGCTTTAAGCCCTGCGGTCCGAAATATGACTCGATGATTATGAATCAGATGGGTAAAGGCGATTTTCTCGCGCTTATAGAAACTCCGGAAAAAATCGCCGATGATGCCATGGCTTGCGGCCATAAATCTTTTGCCATGATGGCCGGCATGTTTGACGGCTATAAACCCAAAGCCAATCCGCTCGCCCACAGCGCTGAATTCGGCGTTGGATATGGTGTTGTGACCTATACTGATCCGCAGAAAGACAATTCGAGACATTACTATCAGAAAGCTGCGGAAGAACTGGCGGCAAACCGTGCGCTTGCCAGAAGCAAAGAAGATGCGTATGTCCGCCTGGCCCGCATGACGATTGATTCGTTTGTAAAAACCGGCACCATCCCGACGCTTCCGATGAATCTGCCTGAAGAGATGTACGATCAGAAAGCAGGCACGTTTGTCTCCATTCACAAAAACGGACAGCTTCGCGGCTGCATCGGGACCACCCATCCGGTACAGGATAATCTTGGCCTTGAGATCATGGCTAACGCGATCAGCGCGAGCAGTAAGGATCCGCGCTTTTATCCGATCCGTCCGGATGAGCTTGATGAGCTTGAAATCAGCCTCGATGTTCTCAAAGTGCCTGAACCCTGCACAAAAGCCGATCTGGATGTGAAAAAATACGGCGTGATCGTCACCAAAGGAAGCCGCCGTGGACTTCTGCTGCCAAATCTTGACGGCATCGATACCGTCGGCGAACAGCTGAAAATTGCCAAGCAGAAAGCCGGCATCAAGCCCTCGGACGAGGATGTCGAGCTTGAACGCTTTGAAGTAGTGAGACACGTATGAAGTGCGATATCTGTTTTCATGCGTGTGATCTGAAGGAAGGACAGACCGGATTTTGCAAAGGCCGGATCTGCCAGAATGGAAAGATCGAGCCCGCCAATTACGGACGGCTGACTTCGCTTGCGATCGATCCAATTGAAAAGAAGCCGCTCGCGAACTTTTATCCAGGCAGCCTGATTCTTTCTGCCGGCAGCTACGGCTGCTCGCTTCGCTGCCCGTTCTGCCAGAACCATACGATTTCGCAAGAAGACCTGCGCAATCAGTCGCAGTATGTTTCGCCTCAAGAGCTTGTCGAAGCGGCAGAGCGCTATGTACCCGCTGGAAATATCGGGATCGCGTTTACGTATAATGAACCGATGATCAGCTATGAATACATACACGATGTCGCAAAGCTTGCGCATGAAAAGGGACTCAAAACGGTCGTAGTGACTTCCGGCAACGCGTCTTTAAAAGCCCTTGACGACATTCTTGATGATGTGGATGCGTTCAATATCGACCTCAAGGGCTTTACGCAGAAAAGCTATGACTACGTCGGCGGCCATCTGGAAATGACAAAGGCGTTCATTGAAGAAGCTGCCAAAAAAGCGCATGTGGAAATTACTTCTCTGATCGTTCCTGGTGAAAATGATGATCCGCAGGAAATGGAAGAGATGGCAAAATGGATCGCGTCTGTTGATCCATACATTGTTCTGCATCTGACGCGCTATTTTCCAAACTGGAAAGAAACCAAAAAGCCGACCGAAATTCCGGTTCTTCTCGAACTGCAGAAGCGGGCGAAAAAATATCTGAAGAACGTTTTGATCGGTAATGTGCCGCCGCAGCTTCTTGAACAAAGCGCAGAGTAAACCCGCACAAATTCGTAGAGCTTTGCCCGTGAATCTTTCGGCGCCCTTTTACGGATGAAAAAACGTGCTATAGTATTTCCGTTAATTTTTTCTGAAAGGTGAAATTATGGGAAGACATTTTGAGGTGCGTGCAGCAGCTATGGCCAAAACTGCCGCCGCCAAAGCCAAGGTATATTCCAGATATTCCAAGGAAATTTTAGTGGCCGCAAAAAACGGTGTCCCGGACCCGGAAATGAACCAGGCGCTGAAAAAAGCGATCGCAAGAGCGAAAGCCAACTCGGTTCCCAGCGATGTCATTAAACGTGCTATTGATAAAGCAAAATCATCCGCCGATGAAAGCTTTTCCGAAGCCCGCTATGAAGGATTCGGTGCCGGCGCCGGTTCAACAGTCATTATTGACTGCCTGACAGACAACCCAAACCGGACCATCGCCAATCTGCGGTCCTGCTTCAATAAATCTCATTCCAAAATGGGTGTGAGCGGATCAGTATCGTTTGGCTATGATGATCTGGGTGTGATTGTCGTTCCGTTTGAAGACGAAGACGCCATGATGGAAGCAATGCTGGAAGGCGATATTGATTTGCGGGATACAGAAGTCGAAGACGGCTATATGACAGTAACCGTTGATCCAACACAGCTCGATGAAGCCAAAGAAGCTGTAGACAAGCTGATTCCAGATGTAAAATACGAAGTTCTTGAACGCCGTATGGTGCCTAATGACACTGTTGAGCTAGGTGATGAAGACCTGGAACTGTTCCGCCGCCTGCTCACTTTGCTTGATGATGTTGATGATGTACAAAACGTATACCACAACGTTTCGAATATCTAATGAAAACAAGACGAGGCATTCAGCTTCGTCTTTTTTCGTACCTTCAAACACAAAAAAAGAAGACGGATATCCGTCTTCAGTCTGTCTTTTCTGCGTTTTCAGATTCAATCTGCCAGAGAATGTCCTGCTTTCGGTTGGTCAGCGCTTTGATGAAATTGTCATGCGCCATCGGGTACTGTCTGTAAAGCTTATCGAGCAGGTCTTTCATTTCCTGGCGCTGCGAAAAGCCGTCGTTGGGGCAGACAGGCTTCGCGCTTGGAATCTGGTTGGCTCTGCAGGCTTCTATGATCTCGCTTTCCTTGAGATACACCATCGGGCGAATCATCGTCAGATCGCTGCGAGACATATATTGCTTTACTCGAAAAGAAGCGATGCGCCCGCCGTGAATCATGTTCATCAGAATAGTTTCGATCGCGTCATCAGCATGGTGGCCAAGAACAAGCTTATTGCAGCCGGCGGCTTTGGCTTCTTCGATCAGCGTTCCTTTTTTGAGCGTCGAACAAAGCGAGCACTGAATTTTTCCGTTTTTCTGATTTTTCTCCATGGAGAGAATTTCAAAGATCCTAGAAGGAACGATTTTCAGATTCAGGTCATATTTTTCCGCAAATTCCCGCATCATGGCTGTCGCTTCGGGATCAAGGCCAAAATCGACATGAATGCCGATGACGTCGAAGTCTTTGCCCTCAAAACGGGAATAAACCGACAGGGCAAGGAAGAGCAGCATGGAATCTTTTCCGCCTGAGAGGCCTAACGCCAGGCGGTCTTTGGGTTCGATCAGGTTAAAATCCTGATCCGCGCGCCGGATGCCGCGCAGGATGGGCTGAAGTTTCATAAAAGCCTCCTATGCATCGCAAGCATTATAATCGCCCTGTAACGAAAGTGCATGCGGCAGGTTCGTTTCCGTTCAGTTGCCCTATCAATGCTACAATAGGGGGCATGGACGGAATTTTAGTGATTCATAAACCGCAGGGCATGACCAGTTTTGATGTCATCAGCCGCCTGCGCAGAAAATATAGTCAGAAAAAGTTCGGACACGCCGGAACGCTTGACCCGATGGCCAGCGGCGTGCTGGTTGTTTTTGCAGGGAAAGCCTGCAAAGCGCTCCAGTTTCTTTCCGATACCGATAAAGAATACATCGCATCCATCCAGCTAGGCACGGCCTATGACACAGATGATGTGTTTGGAAAGGCGGAGAAAACCGCACCGGTCAATCCGAATTTCTGCTTTAAAGAAGAGCTGCAAACCTTCGTCGGTAAGCAGCATCAGAAAGTGCCGCGCGCTTCCGCAAAAAAAGTCGCCGGCAAAAAGCTTTACGATTATCTTCGGGAGGGCAAGCCAGTTCCCGATGTCTACTCGGACATTGAGATCTACGAAATCGAACCGCTGTGCGAAGATGATCTTCGCTTTCGCGTCGCCTGCAGCAGTGGAACCTATATCCGCTCGATCTGCCGCGATTTCGGTGTAAAGACCGGCAACCTTGCCGCAATGAAATCGCTGGTCCGAACGAAAGCCAACGGATTCACGCTCGATGAAGCGGAAGATCTCGACGCGCCAAAGCATACGCTGTATCCGATTTCGCGCGTTTTGAATATGCCGGTCATTCAGGCTGAAGATCCATGGAAAGTCAGAGCCGGCCAGACATTGCACCTAGACGCAGACGCACCGCGCGTGCTGCTGGCACAGGATGATGAAATCCTGGCAGTCTATGAGCAGCTTGAAAGACATCCGGGCATCTACCATTGCGCAAGGGGGCTGTTTTAATGGAAATTATCCGCGTTCATTTCAAAGACGTGCCGTGCCTTGCACCAACTGCATGCGCAGCCGGATTTTTTGACGGACTACACAAAGGACATCAGCAGTTGATCAATACTGCCATTGCCTGCGCGAAAAAGAATGGCCTGAAAAGTGCGGTCCTAACGTTCGATCCCGACCCTTGGACCGTACTTGCACCGGACAGGGAAGTGACACATCTTACAACGCTTCAAGACAAAGCGTCGCTGCTTTGTTCGATGGGGATTGATCTCTTTTATGTGGTGGAATTTTCAGAGGAATTTGCTGCTCTCGGCGTTAGAGAGTTTCATGATCTGCTTTGCGCGATGAATATCCGCAAGCTGATCTGCGGATTTGATTTCACCTATGCATCCAGAGGCAGCGGCAATGCGAAGACGCTCAAAGAAGAAACCCGCTTTGAAACGGAAGTGATCTCAAGCGTGGACGAAGATGATGAAAAAATCTCGAGTACGCGCCTTGAGCATCTGATGGCAGAAGGACAGGTGGAAAAAGCCAATGAACTGTGCGGCTTTTACTATTCTGTGCCGGGCGTGATTGTGCATGGCTTCAAGCGCGGGCGAAAGCTTGGCTTTCCGACTGCCAATCTGAATACTTCTCCCGAAAGCATTCTGCCCAAAAAAGGCGTTTATGCAGGATACGCGCAGTTTGAAGGACGCGTGGCGCCCGCCATGATCAATGTCGGCACCAATCCGACCTTCGACAATGCCTGCACCAGCGTGGAAGCGTACATTTTCGGCATTGATGAAGATCTGTACGGCAAGCATGCGCGCTTCTATTTTGTAAGCTACCTGCGTCCGGAAATCCGTTTTGACAGCCTGGAAGAGCTCATCGGACAGCTCGATCAGGATGCAAAAGATACAATGCCCGCTTTAAAAGAGCAGGATGACCTTTTTGAAGCGACCGCGAAGCTCTGGAGCTTCAATGCGCTTGAATCAGAAATCAAACAACACCAGTAAGCAGTCAGGCCCCGAATCTCAGGCAGAGTTTCGGGGCTTTTCAGGCATTTTTAAAACTGAATCCAGAGATTCTGAATAGCAGTCCGACTTTGCAAAGGACAAAGAGCCGGCAGCGGGCCTTATTAGGTAGTTGCATAGCGCCTGCGGTTTTATAGTGTATAATTTAAGGCATAAAGTCAGGTGATACTATGTCAAATGAAACCACTGCGATGAGAGTGCAGGATCAGTACGGCTCCATCGTTTACAACCGATCTGTTTTTTCCGCTATCGCGCGCAATGTGATTGATGAATCCAAAGACGCCAAGGTAGCAGAAACATCGAAGATGTTCCACGCGGACAAGCTTTCCTGGATTGAAGACGGCCAGCTGTATGTCTCCATTCCGGTGCGCATTTCCGCTTCCGCCAACGTGAGCGATGTATGTTCCGCTCTGCAAAGCAAAATCAGCGAAAGCATCGAATACATGACCGACTACAAGCCGGAATCCATTCAGATTCAGGTCGTTGGCTTTATCTTCTAGGGGAAATCAGCGGATTTCCCTTTTTTAGAAAGGCATTCTATGAAAGAAAAAAAGACGTTAGCAGATGTGAAACCCATGTCTGAAGAAGATCTTGCAAAAGGTCTTCAGAACCTCTCCCCCTTTGTTTATGATGCGATCAAAGATCGTCTCGATACTATTCCTGTCAATTTGCAGGAAGCGCTTGTGCAGAAAATACCCCTTCCTCGTCGCGCGATGATTGATTTTAAAATTCCCTTCAACCGTCACCAGATGCGAGAGCTTGCCATTGAAGCCATTTACCAGCATCTGCTGCTTGGAAAAGACATCCGCAAAGCTTTGTATGATGTTCTTCTGGAAAGCAACGATGTTGAGGGATATCTGTACGCGCTGACCGTCGGCACGGTGGACAACGAAGAAAAATACAAAGAACTGCTTTCTTCCAAACTGCGTCAGGACTGGACGTTTGACCGTCTTTCGCTGCTTGAACAGGCAATTCTTTTAATGAGCTGCCAGGAACTGTTTGAAAACGGCACGCCCAAGTCTGTCGTGATCAATGAGGCTGTCACTCTTGCCAAAGAGTACTGCGACGAACCGGCTCCAAAACTGATCAACGGAATCCTGGATAACCTGTCATAGAAATGCAGCAGCCCAACCCAAACCTAGTCACGATCCCTGTCGGAACGCTCGTCGGAAGCCTGCGCAATATGATCGAGCGAAACTCGAGAATGGAGCGCTTTTTAATCAGTGGCGAGATTTCCGGTCTGAGCCGGTATGCCAACGGCAACACGTATTTTCTGCTTAAGGACGAAAAAGCAGCCATCTCCTGCGTTATGTGGGGATCGATCGCCAGAAAGCTCGATGTACAGCTTGAAGACGGAATGGGCGTGCTCGTCTACGGCAAAGTCGAGATTTACCAGCAGCAGGGAAAGCTGCAGCTAAGCGTAAGAGAGCTATATCTCAACGGAGAAGGAATTCTGTATGCGAAATACGAACAGCTCAAAAAGCGCCTCGAGCAGGAAGGTTATTTTGATATCAGCCACAAGAAGCCAAGACCCGAGGTCATCGGCACCATCGGAATCGTAACCGGCGCAGGAACTGCCGCATTGACGGACATGATGCGAACGATTCGAACCCGCTGGCCGATGCTTGAAGTCGAGCTTTTTCCTGCGCTCGTTCAGGGCGAAAAGGCGCCTGCGCAGATCTGCGCGGCGCTTGAAAAAGCAGATGCAGCCGGCAAGGACGCGATTATTCTTGCGCGCGGCGGGGGAAGCTTTGAAGATCTGTTCTGTTTTAACGATGAGTCGATTGTCAAAACGCTTTACCATATGAAGACTTATACGGTCACCGGCATCGGGCACGAGCGCGATCACACGCTCGCGGAATTTACTGCTGACCACGGCTCTTTAACGCCGACAGCCGCTGCTACCTGGGTCACTCCTGATCAGCGGGATGTGCGCGAAAGGGTCTGGCAGCTTGATGCATCGATTAAAGACAGCATCCGCCGCCTTTTCGATCAGAGCGCGGCACGGCTTGTCAATATTCAGACTGCCAGCGCATTGTCTCATCCGCTCGACTACATTCAGTCACGAAAAAACCGGCTAGATCTTGCATCCAGCCGTCTTGAAAAACAGCTCTCCGCGCTGACTTACCGGTTCGAAAATGAACTGAGCAGCAGCCAGCGCAGAATCAGCGACTCCATTTCCAATTATCTCTCTCTTCAGCAGCGGCGCATTGATTCGCTGCGGCAGAGCGTGTATCTCAATTCTCCCAGAGCACAGACTGCAAGAAGTCAGGCGCGCATCGAAGCGCTGCAGAATTCGATCATTCATTCAGCCCAAGCCCGCCTTTCGCAGGCTAAGCTAGAATTTCGAAATGCGGAAAGTCTGCTGCAGGCGCTCTCGTGGCAGAAAACACTCGAGCGCGGCTTCTCGATTGTCACAATCGGCGGCCATCCAGTCAAAAATGCCAGATCGCTTGCCAGAGGAGAAAGCGTGGAACTGACCTTCGCACAGGGCTCAGCTTCTGCCGAGATTACAGATATTTACGGCGGCGCCTATCGGGCCGCAGCCGATCAGAAGAAAGGAAAATCATGAATCCGCAGAATCCGCAGTATCAAAGAGGACCCGTCATGCAAAATCCGAATATGGGTCTCGGGGGGAATATGCAGCAGGGCACCGCGCCGACTATGTCGCCGAATCCGGAAACGCCCGCGCAGAGTCCGACAGCATCATTTCAGCAGATGATGCGCCGGCTTGAAGAAATCGCCAACCTGCTCAACAATCCGCAGATTGAACTCGAACAGGCAATGGCACTGTTTAAAGAAGGTCTGCAGCTGTCCGCAGCCTGCCAGAAAAAGCTCGATGAGTTTGAAGGACAGATGAACCAGCTCATCACCCAGGAGCAGAGCTGAGATGGATCTTGGCAATACAAAGCTGCTTGGGAAATTTGAGCAGTATCTCAAAGAAAAGACGAAAGCTCTGCCTGATTCCAGGCTGAAAAAGGCCATGGAGTATTCTCTTGAAGCCGGCGGAAAGCGCGTGCGTCCGCAGCTGCTCTTCCATGCGCTCAATGCGTATAACAAAGATGCAGAAGAAGGCTTTCCCATGGCGGCAGCCATCGAAATGATTCACACCTATTCGCTCATCCACGATGACATGCCGGAAATGGACAATGACGATCTGCGCAGAGGCAAGTCCTCCTGCCACATCGCTTTTGGCAGCGATATCGCCCTGCTTGCTGGCGATGCTCTGCAGTCTCTTGCCTTTGAGACAATCCTGAATAACTATCCGGCAGACAAAGCTGCTCCCCTTGCTCTGCTGCTTTCGCAGAAAGCAGGCGCAGCCGGCATGTGTTATGGTCAGGATCTTGATCTTGGCGCGGATGATTCTGCCGATCTTGATCTGCTTGAGCAGATTGAGCAGTACAAAACCGGATGCCTGATCGAACTGCCCCTTTGCGCGGCCGCCATTCTTGCTGATCGGAAAGAGGACATTCCTGTCTGGGATGAAATCGGCCGTGCGCTTGGCATTCAGTTTCAGATCCAGGACGATCTGCTCGAACTTTCAAGCGATGCGCAGACGATGGGCAAATCGCTTTCGGATGCGCGCAATCAGAAAGCAAGCGCTGCTTGCTTCTTCACGATTGAAGAAGGACAGGCAAGAGTGGATGCTTATGAGCGAATCCTGCTTGAACAGCTTTCAAAGCTCGATCTGGACTACGCGCCGATGGAGCGGATTTTCGCAGCGCTGAAAAACCGCACGCATTAATCATTCATGAAGTGAAAAGGAGTCTTGCCTATGAAACTGGAAGAGTATCAGGGGCCCTGGCAGCTGAAACAAATGCCGGTTTGCGAACTGGAGGATCTTGCCGGACAAATCCGGCAGTTTCTGATCTCGTCTATTTCGAAGACAGGCGGCCATCTTTCGAGCAATCTCGGCGCGGTGGAGCTGTCCATCGCGCTTCATGCTGTCTTTGATTCCCCCAAAGACAAAATCATTTTTGATGTCGGACATCAAAGCTATACGCACAAGCTTTTAACCGGACGCAAAGACCGCTTTTCCACGCTGCGCCAGTTCAAAGGCTTGTCCGGCTATCAGAAGCGCGCGGAAAGTGCACATGACCCGTGGGAAGCCGGGCATTCATCCACCTCGCTATCTGCAGGCCTTGGCCTGGCAGCCGCACGCGATCTGCAGAATGAATCGTTTGAAGTGATCAGCGTGATCGGCGACGGCGCGATCGGCGGAGGCATGGCGCTTGAAGCGCTCTCCGATATCGGCGCCCAGAAGCGTAAAATGATCATTCTTTTCAATGACAACGAGATGTCGATTTCAAAAAACAAGAGCGGACTCGAACGCTCGATTACAAGGCTTCGCACCTCGAAAGCCTACCGGCAGACCAAAAAAGATCTTGCTTCCACGCTTTCGGAAACAAAGACCGGAAAAGCGTTTCTTGGCATGTTAAAAAACACCAAAGACGCTCTCAAGCAGTCCATCATCGACGATCCGCTTTTTGAACAGTTTGGCGTGGATTATATCGGTCCGGTTGACGGCCTTTCCATTGAGGATCTGATTCTCGCTTTGCAGACGGCCAAAGAGCATGACGGACCTGTTGTGGTTCATGTGCTGACAACCAAAGGCAAAGGCTATCCGTACGCGGAAAATGACAAAACCGGCGCATGGCATGGGGTAGGGCCTTTTGATATTGAAACCGGAAAGCCCCTTGCAAAATCACAGCCTGGAATGATGTCCTGGTCGGAAATTATTACCCGCACGCTGATGCGGCTTGCTGCGCAGGATCCCAAGCTTTGCGTCATCACGCCGGCCATGGCGACCGGCAGCTGCCTGCTGCCGTTTGAATCCCGCTATCCGGATCGCTTCTTTGACTGCGGCATTGCCGAAGAGCATGCGGTTACAATGGCTGCCGGCATGGCGCAGGGCGGACTGCATCCTTTTGTTTCCATTTACAGTAGCTTTCTGCAGCGCGCCTATGATCAGGTACTCCATGATGTTGCAAGAATGCAGCTGCCGGTTGTATTCGGCGTCGACCGGGCCGGATTGGTCGGAGAAGACGGAGAAACGCACCAGGGACTGTACGATCCGGCATTTTTAAAAACCATTCCCGGCGTGATTTTAGCCCAGCCCAAAGATTCGCGCGAAGCGCAGAATCTGATGTACAGCGCGTTTCTTGAAAAAAAGCCGTACTTCATCCGCTATCCAAGAGGAAAAGCGCCTTTCTCTGTCGTTCATCATTTGAAGCATATTCCCGCCGGCTGCTGGGAAAAAACAGAGATCGGCACGCCCGAGCAGGCTGTGATTGCTTACGGGCCGGATGTGGATCGAATCATTGAAAAAGCCAGGAAAGAACAGCGCAATCTTGCCGTAATTAATGCCCGTTTTCTGGAGCCGGTTGATACGAAGATGATTGAAGAACTGCTCGACAGTTCACTGCCTATGACGGTCTTTGAGACGGATCTGAAAGACCACACGCTCTCGGATTCCATCGCTCTGATTGCGACGAAAAGAAACCGCACATTTGAAACTGTTGGCTGCAAAGATGGCTACATCGAGCAGGGAAGCGTCGATCAGCTGCGCAAAGAGCAGGGTATTTCCATTGATGCGCTGTTTGAAAGGATGGATCAGCATGCGTCTTGATCAAGCAGCCGCAAAACTCGAAAACCTTTCACGCACCAGAGCGCAGGATGCGATCAAAGAAGGCCGCGTTTATGTCAACGGAATGCAGATTTTCAAGTCCTCTTACGAGGTTGACACAAACGATACAATTGAGGTGCGTAAAAAAGAAAACGATTATGTGTCGAGAGCCGGCGGAAAGCTTGCAGCCGCAATCGACGCGTTTGATATCTCTGTGCAGGGACAGACAGTCCTTGATATCGGAGCGAGCACCGGCGGCTTTACGCAGGTGTGCCTGGAACACTGCGCTTCGAAAGTCTATGCGCTTGATGTTGGTCATTTGCAGCTTGCCCCGTTGCTGAAAAACGATCCGCGCGTCTGTGAAATGGAAGGCGTCAATGCAAGAAGCATCACAAAAGAGATGTTTGATCCGCTGCCGGAATTTATCTGCATGGATGTCAGCTTCATCAGCGCAATTACCGTGCTTGAATCTGTCTTTTCGCAGTTTGTTCCGGCGCATTGTGCGATTCTTGTCAAGCCGCAGTTTGAATGCGGACCCAAAGCGCTCAATAAAAAAGGCGTCATCCGTCACCCGCGCTATGAAAAAGAAGCGCTTGAAAAAGTATCCGCCTTTCTGAAAGGCTATTACCGCCGCGTTCGTTCGATTCCATCGCCGGTTGTCGGACGTTCGGGCAATCAGGAATACATCATTTATGCAAGCGACAGACTGGAGGAACTGAAATGATTGAACAGCTGACCGTCAGAGATTACATCCTGTTTGAAAATGCACAGATCGATTTCAATACCGGCATGTCTGTCATTACCGGCGAAACCGGTGCCGGAAAATCGCTGCTGATCGACGCGATCCAGGCGATTTCAGGCGGACGCCTGTCCAAGGGTGTCGTTCGCAAAGGCAAAGACAAAGCGGTGCTTGAGATGGTGCTTTCCGATCCGGATCAGGAAGTCAGAGCCATGCTTGAAGAAAATGGCTTTGATGCTTCTGAAGATATTGTCATTACCCGTATCGTCAGTGAATCCGGCAAAAACCGTATGCTGCTCAATTCGCGCGTGACCACCAACGCGTTTGTTTCCAAAATCGTTGCCCGCATGGTCGATATTCACTCGCAGATGGATACTGTCACTCTGATGGACCCGGCGCTGCAGCTTGAACTGCTTGATCGCTATGCCGGCAATGGACAACTCAAAGAAAAAACAAAAGCCGCCTATCAGGCGCTTCATAAAACAGTCGTAGAAATCAAAAAGCTCAAAAGCCAGACCTTTACCAATGAGCATCTTGAAAAAATCACAAAGGATCTTGAAGAGATTCAGTCGGCGGCGATTCAGGAAAACGAGCTTGAAGAACTCGAAGAGAAAATCAAGAAAGCGCAGGATTCTTCCGACGCTCTTGAAGATGTATCCGAAGCGCTCTATCTCTGGCGCAAAGAATCGGGTATTTCCGATCAGCTCTATCAGGCTGCTTCCGCTTTGCAAAGCCATGCTGCCAGCGAAGCGATCGGCTCAAGGCTGCTCGATCTCTACTATCAGATCACGGACCAGTTTGATCTTGCAGATGAGATCAAAACCGAACTCAATGACGGGGCGGAAGATCTCGACAAAATGGAAGAGCGCGATTTTACCATCCGTTCTCTTTACAAGAAGCATGGCGGAACGTATCAGAAGGTGATGGAGGCCGAACAGAGCCTCAATGAACAGGCTGAGCGGATTTTGCACCGGCAGGATGTGCTCGACAAGCTGGAGAAGCAGAAAAAAGAGCAGTTGCGAGAATATACCCATGCTGCAAGCTTTCTGCATCAGGCAAGAGCGGCTGCCGTTCCGGAGCTCAAAGCGAAAATTGAAGAACATGCCAGAGATCTGATGCTTGAGCACTGTGTCTTCGATGTTCATTTTGACAAAAAGCCTGTCAGCGCGGACGGCATGGATGCGATCGAGTTTTACGCGAGCATGAACCCAGGCGTGGCTCCTTCGCCTTTGAAGCAGTCCGCTTCTGGCGGCGAGCTTTCCCGCCTGATGCTGGCTTTAAAAGTCGTCTTCCAGGCCGAAAATGGTATTGGCACGCTCGTATTTGATGAAATTGACACCGGCGTTTCCGGAAAGGTTGCCCTGGCCATGGGTTCCAAAATGCATAAGCTGTCTGAAAACTACCAGGTTCTTTCCATTACGCATCTGCCCAGTGTGGCTGTATGGGCTGATGATCATTACCGGGTGTTCAAAAGCACGGACGGAACGATCACAAAAACGCAGGTTGAACTGCTCGATGAGCCTAAGCATATTGAAGAGCTTGCGATCATGGCCAACGGCAGTGCGGATGCAAAGAGCATTGAAAGCATGGAGCAGCTTGCCCGGAGAGTGCGCAATGGCTAGAGTGCTTTATCATATTGACCTCAATGCCTTTTTTGCCTCGGCCGAAGAGCTGCGCCATCCTGAATACAAAGGAAAGCCGCTCGCGATCGGATCGTCCGGTCCGCGCGGCGTTCTTTCTACCTGCAACTATGCAGCCAGGGAAAAAGGCATTCACTCTGCGATGCCAACTTCGCAGGCAAGAGCGCTTTGCGAAGATCTTGTCATTCTGTCAGGCGATTATGACTACTACCGGTCTCTGTCCAATCAGTTTTTTGCCTATCTGAGAAAATTCTCAGGACGGCTGGAGATTCTTTCGATTGATGAATGCTTCCTGGATGTGACAGAAGCTATCAGACAATTTGACCGGCCGATGGATCTTGCGGTGATGATTCAGCGCGGCGTTCTCGATACGCTTGGACTTCCTTGTTCAATTGGTGTGGCACCCACCCGGTTTCTGGCAAAAATGGCCAGCGACCTTCGCAAGCCGATGGGACTGTCGGTTGTACGAAAGCGCGATATTGCTGAAAAGATTTATCCGCTGCCTATTGAAGACTGCTACGGCATCGGCAAGAAAACCGTACCGAAGCTCAAAGAAGAGGGTATTGAAAAGATCGGCGATCTGATGGAAGAAGAAAACGAGCAGACTGTCCGGCGCATTTTAGGCAATGCCTGGCCGGAACTTCAGTTAAAGCTCACCGGCCGCTCTTCCGATCAGCTGATTTTTTCTACGACTCGAAAGTCCGTTTCTCATTCGAAAACGTTCGCGCAGGATCTGTTCACCATGGAAGAAATGCTCGAACAGGCCAGAAAACTCTGTCAGGAGATTTCGGCAACAATGCTAAAACATCATAAAAAAGGCACATCCGTTTCGGTAGTTCTTCGTGACGGAAGCTTTCACAATGAGGTGCATTCTGTTCGTCTTCCGTCTCCGGCCAATGAATTTCCGATTCTGTATGAAGCGGTCAGCTCCCAGATTCTCCGGTACTTCCAGCCAGTGGGATACCGTCATTTAGGCATATCCGTCGGCTCGCTGCTCGATGAAGATCAGATCATTTTCCAGCCTTCGCTCTTCGAGCTACAGAAAGAAACGACGATGGATGTCGTTGCTTCGCTCAATAAACTGATCGAAGGCGCCGGTCTTTGCCGGCTGTCCGATCTGATGAAAAAGAAAGAAGAAGCGAAGAAGGAGAACGAAGGATGAGCGGCGGAAAGCTTCGGGAAGACTGGCTGATTGATCCATCCTGCAAAGTTCTTCAGAATCCGGACCATTTCTGCTTCAACTCTGATACAGCTGCGCTTGCGCAGTTTGTGCAGGTGCGCAAAGGAGATCGGGTGTTGGAAATCGGCACAAACAATGCAGCTATTCTGCTTTATCTTGACCGGTATCAGCCGGCTTTTCTTTGCGGCATTGAGATCATTGAGCCAGCCGCGAAGCTTGCCAGAGAGAATCTGAAGCGCTCCGCAGACTCTGGCTGGAAGATCATTCAGGGATCTGTTTTTGAAACAGAACCAGAGATCTTTGATGTCGTTTTATGCAACCCGCCGTATTTTGATCATGATTCTCTCGATGAAGCCGTTTCGCGCGATCTGCGCCACCAGGCGCGTTTTGAGTATGATCTTGATCTTGCCGGCATGATTGAACAGGCATCAAAGAGACTTTCCTCAAACGGTCGCTTCTGCTTTGTCCATCGTCCGCAGTGCCTGAACAAAGCGATCATGGAGCTTGAAAAAAACGGGCTCCATCTTTCGCGGCTCCAGATCTGCTATGACGTGCGGGATGAACAGGCCAAAGCCATTCTGGCTGAAGCGATCAAAGACGTGCGCCGTGATGTGATCATTGAAAAGCCGTATTGGTACGGAAAGAGATGAGCATGAAGTTTCAAAGTGCAGTCAATGAATATCTGCGTTACGCGCAGAATGCAAGAGGGTCTTCCTCAGCCACGCAGCAGGCACAGAAATCCGATCTTCAAATACTTCAGGAGTGGATGCAATCAAACCGCAAGGATTTAGAAACGCTCTCCAAAAGCGACTTGCAGCAGTTTGCGGACTCTCTAACGCCTACCTACGCGCCGGCAAGCGCGGCGCGCATCATCAGCACGCTGCATTCGTTTTTCGATTTTCTCTCTTTGCGGTATGATCTTAGCGATCCGGCTTTAACGCTCAAAGCACCAAAACAGGCGCGCAAGCTGCCTTCCTGGATTACCAAAGAAGAACTAACCCGGCTGATGCAAAGCTTTCCCGAAGATGACCGGGGGCTGCTTGAAGGGTCTATCATTCTGACGCTGTTCTGCACGGGACTTCGTGTCTCCGAACTCTGTTCTCTGGCAAGCAGAGATGTTCGGCTTGATGCAAGGCAGATCCGTGTGCTTGGCAAAGGACAGAAAGAAAGAATCGTTCCCCTGCCGTCAGAATGCGTCTCTTTGCTTGAGAAATACGCCAGATCCATACGAAGCCGCTTTGGCATGCCGCGGCTGTTTTTTGTCAATCTGCAGGGAAAGCCTGTCAACCGGCAGTTTGTTTACCGCCTGATTAAGAAAAAGGCGCTCGAAACGCAACTGCCGCTGTCCATGTCACCGCATACGCTGCGCCACTCGTATGCGACAAGCCTGCTTGAATCACAGACAGATCTGCGCGTCATTCAGGAACTGCTTGGACACAGCGATATTTCCACCACGCAGATTTACACGCATGTCGACAAGGAGCGCATGATGCGCGCCTATGATCAGGCCATGCCTGATCCGTTTGAAGCCGCTTTGAATGCGGCAGAAGATAAGAAGGAAAAGGAGGACTCACAATGAGTTGTCAGGGATGCCCGTCCGCGGGAAACTGTTCAAAAGATCCGGGTTCCTGCTCTTTGCAGGCCAATCCGAATAACCATATCAAAAAAATCGTTGCCGTTATGTCTGGCAAAGGCGGCGTCGGAAAGAGCACTGTCACGGTTCTGCTCGCCCGCGCTCTTGCCCGCATGGGCAAAAAAGTCGGCATTCTCGATGCCGATATCACCGGCCCGTCTATTCCAAGACTTATGGCCCTCGAACACGAACAGGCGTACGCCGATGCCAATCAGTATGTGCTTCCGATTATCAATGAAGACGGGATCAAGCTGATGTCGCTCAACTACATGCTCTCGGATGAAAACGATCCGGTAGTCTGGAGAGGACCGATTGTCTCTAATGTTCTAAAGCAACTGTACACCGATGTTCTGTGGGGAGATCTTGATGTTCTTCTCATCGACATGCCTCCTGGAACTGGTGATGTCGCGCTGACAATTCTGCAGGAATTCCCGGTTAGCGGCGTAGTGATGGTATCGACGCCGCAGCCGATGGTATCAATGATCGTAACCAAAGCGATTCGCATGTGCGCAAAGATGAATATGCCTGTGCTTGGCCTGGTTGAAAACATGGCTTACCTCAACTGCCCGCACTGCAATGAAAAGACTCTGTTCTACAATGAAGAAGAGCTCGATGCCTTCTATTCGCAGACTGGTGTGAAACAGTACGCCATGCTTCCAATGCTCGATTTGCTGCGCAATGTAAACCAGTACGATACGTTTACTCTTGCCATGCAGGAACAGGTCAACGAACTGTTCGACGGCTTTGCTTTTGCTCTTGTTGAAGATCTCGACGCTCTGGACGCGAAGAAAAATGACTGAGGCAGATTTTAAAGCGCTGCGCAGCGATTATCAGGCTCTCCTTGAAAAAGGAGACCTTGCCGGTGCTTTGCCGCTCATCCGTCAGTGCGCCTACTGGGGCGATCTGGATTCACAGAAACTGGCAGCAGATATTCTGCTTGGCCGGACGATGAATCATCCCAAAGCAGACTGGCTGGCTCTTGAATATCTGCAGATGGCTGCCATGAATCAGGATGCCGGAGCGATGAAAGATCTTGCTGATCTGTATATCGACGGGGAAAAGTGTCCGCATTCCAACGAAAAGGCATTCTACTGGATGAATAAAGCGGCAGCAGCGGGCAATACGGATGCATTTGATCCGCTTGGAATGATGTATCTGCAGGGAATTGCCGTTGCAAGAGACCTGAAACAGGCAAAAATCTGGCTGACCAAAGCAGAAGCAGCCGACGCTCCTGCAGCAAAAAAGCATCTGAAAATGCTTGAACTGCTCGAACAGAAAACCAATGCGAAATAAGCATGCTTCGGCATGCTTTTTTCTTTTTGTCTAAGTTCATCTGGATTTCTGCCGGCTGGTCTTTCGGGATGGATATAATGAAATCTGCAAGTCGAAAAGGACAGGAAAGAGAAATGACAGGATTGGGAACGATTATCAACAGTCTGGCGATTCTTGCCGGCAGATTGTTTGGAAAAGAATAGCAGAATGCGATCAATACAACCTGCGGTATCAGCGTGCTGTTTATAGCGATTTCAGGTGCCATGCAGGGAATGCTGAATATTGATCAGGGGGCGATTGTCAGCGGAAAATCCATGCTTGTGGTTCTTTCTCTGGCAATCGGAACGGTAATCAGGGAACTGATCGGCATCGAAAAAGGATTCGAACGCTTCGGCGAATATCTCAAGGAAAAAACAGGAAACGGCAATGACAGCCAATTCGTCAACGCATTTGTAATGGCCTCGCTGACCGTATGCATCGGGGCGATGGCCATTGTCGGCGCCATTCAGGACGGAATTTCCGGTGACTATTCAACACTGACAGTAAAAGCTGTGCTCGATTTCATCATTATTGCGGTGATGACTTCTTCGCTTGGTAAGGGATGCGTGTTTTCTGCGATCCCGGTTTTCATATTTGAAGGCACTATGACCGTTATGGCCAGGTTGATTACGCCCGTCATGACAGACCTCGCATTATCTTATCTTTCTCTGATCGGTTCCATTCTGATTTTCTGCGTTGGTGAAACCTGGTGTGGGGCAAGATGATTCGGGTGGCGAATATGCTGCCGGCAGTATTGCTTGCAGTTCTCGCAGCTTATCTTCCCTGGACCTTTTGATCAAAAACATCGATGCTCTTCAATGCCGAAAGAGGAATCTATAAATTTTATAAAGAGTTTTGCAGGTCTGATTAAAATAAGAAATACAAAAAAGAATCTTTGTCTGATTCTGTGCCTCGTATTCTGCATACTGACTTTTGCTGGAGCAATTTCGGTACGGACAGGAAAGGCTGATAATGCCGGATATGCGCTGATTCCTTGGCTGTTAGATCTGATCTTATTAAGACTGTATCAGAACAGCAGAAAAACCATTGAAGCTCATGCGTATCCAGCAGAAAAGTGATCTGATTTGCGAAACTGCGATTTTCATCCTGATTGTTTGATGGAAAAAGACAGGTCCAATTCAAAAGCAGTTATCATGATCCAAGATCATTGAAATACCCGCGGTTAGTGGATCTTCCAGGCATCGGTCATGAGACAAATCAGTCAGTCCCAGAAAACTCACCAAAGTGATCAGCTGGTTTAATTTGTCTCTTTGCGTGTGAACTTTCTGCGAAAACCGTTCGGAATCTGCAAAGTTTGAATTTCTGGAATACATGGAGATTGTGATTATGAAAATGAACAAGATTGTTTGCGCTGTGTTAATCATTGCAGCAGGCTGTTTTCTGTCGGATACATTCAACCACATCGTCAGCACGGGTAAAGGATGGCTGTCTCCGCTGCTGCTGACTTGCGGCTGCTTGTGCGGCGCATTTGTGTTTTTTGAAAAGAAAGAATAGACGTGCATCTTTGCGGTGCGGAAGAATGAAAGCAAAACAGGTTCGAAGCAGATCTATATCATTCTTCTTGACTGCTGGAGATGAAAGTTGTTAACTGAACAAGGTTCAGTTTGAGGGGGAAAGATGAACAAAGTTATTGCTTCGAAAGAAAAGATTTTAGAGAAATGCCGTCAGCTGATTCAGAGGCAGGGCTGGAAAGCGGTGAATATCCGTTCTGTTGCGAACGCCTGCAAAGTATCTGTCGGAACCATTTACTATTATTTTGATTCGAAAGCTGCTCTTGTTTCTGCTGCAGTGGAAAGTATCTGGCTGGAAATCTTCCGCCATCCCCTAGATGAAGTCATTCTCCATGACATTGAGGCTTACATTGTCTGGCTGTATCAGCGAATGGAATACGGAAGCAGGCAATACCCCGGGTTCTTTACTCTGCATTCCCTTGGTTTTCTGCAGGAAGACAAAGCGGACGGAAAGAAGAAAATGCAGCAGGCCTGGGATCATATCCGTCAGAGCATTCATTCTGTTCTTCTGCAGGACCCGAGAATTTCTCTGACTGCCTTTACCGAGCAGTTTACGGCGGAACAGTTTTCTGACGTGCTGTTCTCTTTGATGCTTTCGGCTCTGTTCAGAGAAGATTATGATCCATCAGCGGTGCTGGAGATTGTTCGCCGGACCGTCTTGACAGTCTGAATATTACTTCTGCTCTTCAGAGCGTTTTTTGGTCTTAAACTGAACAATGTTCAAATATGAAAGGATATAGACTATGCAAGCTATCATGGAAACTCTGTTTGATGTGGTTTATCTGGTTACGGTGATCACACTCGGAATACGGATGATTCGAGGATGCCATGGAAACCGGCAGTTCCTTCTTTTTGGCTGGATGGCGATCGTACTTGGGGCAGGAGACGCCTTTCATCTTGTGCCGCGCATGATTGCGCTATGTACGACTGGACTGGCGAACTACACAGTCCCTCTGGGCATTGGAAAATGGATCACTTCCATCACGATGACGATCTTCTACGTACTTCTTTACTATGTATGGAGGCTTCGCTATCACATTAAAAACCAAAACAGCCTGACCGTTCTGGTTTATGTTCTGGCCGGGATTAGAATTGTTCTGTGCCTGCTTCCGCAAAACGAGTGGACCAGCGCAAACCCGCCTCTTTCCTGGGGAATCTGGCGCAACATCCCGTTCGCGCTGTTAGGATTGCTGGTGATCGTGTTGTTTTATCGCAGCGCAAAACAGACGCATGATCACGCGTTTGACTGGATGTGGCTGACGATTGTTCTGAGTTTTGCCTTCTACATTCCTGTCGTCCTATGGGCGCATGTCATTCCAGCCATCGGTATGCTGATGATTCCAAAGACGTGTGCTTATGTCTGGACGATGCTGATTGGCTATTCTGCGATGAAGCAGGAATGCAAAGCAAAATAAGAGAAACAGTCCTGCACTGCATTTCTTATATATTTCGCCGGCAGCATTATTCTGAAAATCTTCTGCGTCTTTGGCGCCGTGCTCAAAGCTTGCTTCTTTGTGATCAGACAGTCTGACTTTACGCATCATTCTTTCCGGTCAATGAAGAAACCGGCAGGACATGCCGTGTCTCATTGATATTTAAAAGACTTGGCCCGCAATATGACCTGTTCAGATCGGCTCGAAAAAGATATGGTAAGCTGGCAGGAAGGAAATTTTGTATGGATCAGATCAGAATTGGTGAGTTGCTCTGAGGATTCCGCAAAGAAAAAGGTCTTACGCAAGAACAGCTTGCAGACCAGTTTCATGTCAGTCGCAGACCTGTTTTGAGATGGGGGACAGGAAGTAGTCTTCCGGACTTGCAGATGCTGGTTTTGCTGGCGGATTAGTAAGGTATCGAACTGAGAAATCTGCTGGGCGGAGAACGAAAAAACGACGAAATGAATCTAGATGCGGAAGAGGCCGCTTTCAAGGCAGCAAAGTATGGCTACGAGGATAAGCTGCGTTTTACAAAGTTGATGGACTGGTTGTTCATCGCAAGCACGATTGCAGGTCTTCTGTTTCTGGCACTGATGTTTCATGAGCCGGGTGATACAGACATGAGCGGTCTCAGTTTCGACATTCTGCTTGGTTGGGCGAGCGCGGGGACAGCTTTTACCGGAAAATACGAGGCAAGATTCAAAAAACTGTGATCAAAACAGACGCAGAAAATCAAGCCAGTTCCCGCGTGCAGTAATTCACATTTCCGCTTTATGCCAGTCTGAAATATTCAGACTGGCTTTTTCTTTTGGAATCCGGATTCAGCTGTGCGATCTGCTGTAATGCGAAGCTTTAAAAAATCCGTTTTCTGAGCGTGTTATCCGGATGAAATGAATAAACCGGTCATGGATTGAACGCTTTATAAATATTACAGGTATATAAAATCGTGAAATCAGAATCATTGAATATGATGAACAAAATAAAAAAAACGAAGACCATGCAGGTCAGGGAATTGCGTCAGTTCAGAAGGAGGGATTGCGAGATCTGTCTTGGTGCGGCTCTTGTCATTCTTCTTTGCATCGGCGCTCTCAAGTTATCCGATCGCTTCGGATTTCCCGATCTCATTCTGTTTATGTGATTAGGCATGCTTGTCGGAAGTGACGGAATTCTTCACAATTCTTATGCGGATCATCCCCAAACGGAACAGATCTGTTCTGCAGCGCTGATTTTTATCATGTTTTACGTGGGCTTCAACCTGAACTGGAAAGAGACCAGACTCATTTGCGCAAAGGCAGTTTTGCTCTCGACTTTAGGTGTGCTGATAGTGCGGGCGTCTGTGCTTTTCTGGTCTATCTTCTTTTTAACACTGAACGCAAAACAGCCTTTCTGATCGGGGCAGTGCTTTCTAGTACCGACGCGGTAAGCGTCTTCTCCGTTCTGTGCTGTTAGAACTTGAATCCGGACCGAACGATCCCATTTCCTATATGCTGACAGGGATCGCAATTTCTCTGATTCTGACCGGCCAGACCGGGAATGTCGTGCGGATTCTGTTTCTGCAGATCGTTTTCGGAATTTTCCCCACGCTACTTTGCTTCTGGTTTTGCGTCTCTGTTCTGAAGAACAAAAAGCGGATCTAGAGAGATCTCGCATCTGTTTTTCTGCTCGGACTTGTTCTGCTCTGTTACGGAATTTTGCAGGTTCTGCAGGGAAATGCCTGCCTGGCTGTATATCTGTTTGGTATTCTGGTAGGCAATTCAAAAAATTGCCTGGAAGCAGGAACTGATTTCGGTTAACGACGCTCTGACTTCTCTGGCGCAGATTCTGATTTTCTTTCTCTTTGGTCTTCTGTCGTTTCCAACAAGGCTTCCGGAGCTCTTCTGGCTGCAGGCATCTGCCTGATTGTGCTTCTTGCTGCAAGATCGACAGCCGTATTTCTGATTCTGCTACCCTTTGGTATGAACTGGAAAGAATGCGTCTTTATTTCATTGGTAGGACTTCGCGGCGCAGCTCGTGCGTGTTTGCGATTGCCGCCGTTTCTGCCGACGCTGCGATTGGAGATGAACTGTTTCTGCTCGTCTATCTTGTGAACTTTCTTTCTGTCAGTCTGCAGGGCATTTCGCTGCCTTTTGGCGCCAGAAAATTGGGCTGATTGATCAGAATGAAGATGTTAGAAAGACATTCTACGACTACTCGGATGAAATGATCTGCAGATGGTTCGGATGCTTGCAAACGAGTCGCAATGCTGGAGCGGGCAGACAATCAGCGAACTCTCGCTGCCCTTCAACGTATTGGCGCTGATGATCGAACGGAAAGATTAGGTTATTGCCCGCAAAGGAGATACAACAATTGAAGCAGGAGATGATCTGATTTTAAGCATTCCGGAATTTCACAACTCTGAAAGTGAAACGCTTCGCGAGATCGATCTGAAGACTGGCCATCTCTGGATTGGAAAGCCGGTTAGCAGACTGCATCTCGATTCAAAAACGCTCATTGCACCGATTTTGCGGGGTGATGAAACAATCACGCCGGACGGAAATACGGTTTTAAAGGAAAATGACTGCCTTGTCATACTTGACGGAGAGGAAAAACACAGAATCAAATATTGAAACTGCCGTTAAAACATACCGTCCGTTTCTGACTGAAACACAGGTGTCCGAACTTGTAATAGTTTGATTTTCTGATGATTTATAGAACAGTTCTCTATAGAAAGAGGATAAAAAAACGTCAAATCTAATGAAATATCAATGGTATACTGAGCATGTTGTAAACGAGGGACTCATTATGAGAAACAGAGACTACATTGAACGCCTCCATGAAACATCCCGAAAATTATTTGTCCAGAAAGGCTACGATAATGTCACGATGGACGAAATCTGCGATCAGGCCGGCGTATCCAAACCGACCGCCTATGCAGCCAATTTGAACAAGCCTGCGCTTCTCGAACATCTTTATCAGACGGATCAGATCCCTGATGAGCTGCGGGCAGCAAATACAACAGATATCCTCAGTGCGATTGACGGGCATCTCGATCTGATTCTTAATGAAATTTTTCAGTACGGACCAGGCCTTCTTAGAGATATACTGCGCGTAAAGCTCGAAGTTGTGCACGGAAGTTCGTTTATCGAGCGAACATGGTTCAGCTCGCTCATTGAGTGTATCGAACAGGCCCAGCAAACCCAAAAAATTGATAACGCGCTTGCGCCGCAGATGCTTGGCTCGCTTGTAGTGAATTTTATGATCGGGTATTGCTTTGAATACTCGATTGCCCATGCGGAAGAAAAAAGAGAAAACCTGTATTCAGGAGTGCGCACTATCCTGCGCGTCAGAACGGAAAGCGTATGAAGCGATCAGAAGAAAGAAAGCAGCAGCTGATGGAATCTTCCATGCGGCTGTTCAAAGAAAAGGGTTATGACAACGTGTCGATTGGAGAGATCTGCAAAGCCAATGAGATCTCCAAGCCGACCTTTTACAAATACATTCCGGCCAAAGAACTCGTACTCGTGGAGTATTTTCAGCAGGTCCGACAGGACGCAATGGAGCAGGCCAGGCAGTATATGGCTGAAGACCGGCCGGCTGCAGCGATCCAGAAGCTGCTTATCTGCATGATTGAAGCCGCTCTTGAACTCGGACCGAATCTCTATCGAATCTACTGGTCTTATCTGCTTCGGCAGTGCGCTGAATCTGACTGCCGTACGTCGGATCTGAAGCATCTTGTAGCGGATGCCATTGCCAGACTGCAGGAAAAAGGAGAAATTCTTTCAAAGGGCAATCCGGAGAAGCTTGCGATGGTTCTTCTCGATGTCTCGGAAGGATTCGGAATCAGCTGGGCAATGCTTGATGGATGCTTTGACCCGGTGGAAAAATATCAGGCATCCGTACGAGAAGTTCTCGGGGTGGTTGTAACTCCCGAAAAATATCAGAATGCAAAACTGTCAGCTGCGTGCTGACAGTTTTTTTCGCGGCTTTCGGTCGGAGTGAACCTTTTGCAAGTGTAGTATGATTGTTAGAAGGTGATTTTCATGAATGATTTTCCATACCCGGGCAAGTACACATTTGTCGATGTGGAAATCCCGAACCTCAACAACGACTGCATCTGCGCGATTTCGATCATCGTCATCGAAAACCGCAAAGAAGTCGTCCGCCACACAGAGCTGATCAATCCGCAGACTTTTTTCTCCGCGGAGAACATCGCCATTCACCATATTGGCCGCAAGGATGTTCTTGAAGCAAGAACGCTTGAACAGTTCTGGAAAGATTACGGGAAATATTTTCAGAAGCCGTATATCATCGGCGCGCACAATGCCAACAGCGATATCAGCGTTTTAAACAAAGATCTTGAGCGAATCGGCACGAAAATCTGCTCCGAACAGTACATTGATACGATGGATATCATGGAAAAGTTCTACTACAAAGGGAATCAGTGCAAAGGCGATCTGAAGCTTTCATCGATCGCCAAACGCCTGGAGATTGAACTCGACCATCACAATCCGCAAAGCGATGTGAATGCCTGCTATGAAATTGTGTGTTATATGCATCATTATTTCGCGATGGATCTTGAACCCTTTATCAGAACAATCCGTCCCCCAAAAAAGAAAAAAGCTCGCAAGGCAGCCGTGCCAAGCGCGCATCAGATGAGGATCTTTCTTCGCTATACAAGAAAACAGATCGCTCGAAAAATGCCTGCCGCGAAAATTTCCATGCGCAAAGCCAAGCATTGCGGAGATGAAGCCTATGGGGCAGGGGATTACGAAGGCGCGGTGTTCAACTACGAAATAGCCGCTTCCAAGCGCTGGGCGACACCGATTGTCTATCTTCGCTTGGCGGAGATTTACGATTCTCTTCACATGCAGTATGAAGCGCTGCAGATTTTAGAGCGCGGAATCCGCAATCTGTCATCATCCAAGCAATCCGCCAATGTGCTGCGAGCAGTTTCCAGACGCATTCGAAGCGCGAAACGGCAGAAAAAAGAACCTGAAACCACAGAATCCAGTGAAAACAAAACGCCTGAATCCGATGCGTGATTCAGGCGTTTTTCTGTCTTATTTTGTTTATTTTTCAGCAAGTCTGGAATACAGATCAATCATCTGCGTTGCGAGCACTTTGAACTGCTCGGCGCCCATCATCTGATCTTCAGCGTGCACAAGAAGCAGGCTTACTTCCACAGGAAGGCCGCCGGCTTCCTGCTGGATCAGCTGCGCGTGCGGGCCGTGTCCCTGGTTCATCAGTTCTTCGCCCTGCGCCATCATTTCTGCGGCTTTTTCAAAATCACCGCTGCGGGCCTGTTCAATAGCTTCCATGAAAGCCGATTTGGCTCCGCCGCTGTTGGCGATAATCTGAAAGCAGATCATTTCCATTCCGTCCATTAATTCCTCCCCGTTACCTGCGTACAGAATAAACAGAGAAGCGGAACAGGTCATATCGATGCCTTGAGATGGAATACTCAAAAGGCGTTCCGTTGTCGAGATAGGCAATCTGTTCAACAATCAGAACCGGTTCGATGTCTTTAAGTCCGAGTTCCTGGTGATCAAGATCATTGGAAATTCCCGCAAACGTAATCCGCTGCGAAGCGCCTATGCGAAATCCAAGTTCTTTTTCAATGTAGTTATAAACCGAGTGATGAAGAATTTCCTCCGTGATTCCCGGGATCACGGTCGGAGACATATATGTTTGTTCAATAACATACGGTTCATTGTCTACCAGGCGGACGCGCAGAATATCATAAACCGGATCATTCACGCGGATATTGAGGTGCTCCGCAATGTCTTCTGTCGCAAATTTCAGCGAAAAATGAAGAACTTTTGAAGAGCCTTTGCCCTGCGTCGCGCGCGTGAATCCCTGAAGCTCCCGCTCCTGCAATTCGAGTTCGGGGCGCTTGAGAGATCGGTTGAGCACGAAGCTTCCCAGTCCCTGCTTCCTGTAAATATATCCTTCCTGTACAAGCATATCGTAAGCCTTTTTCACAGTCATCCGGGAACAGTCGAACATTTTGCAGACAGTGAGTTCATCAGGAAGCTGGTCCCCGACTTTGTACTCGCCGCTTTCAATGCGCTCGCGCATGATGTCGTATATCATTTTGTATTTGGTTTTCATCTTTGTTCCTTTGCGAACATTTTGCACCTAATAGAAGGGAATGGCAACTCATTTGTAGACAATTGAATTGTAATACACTAGTTGTCCAAAAGTAAATGTATAGACAAAGAAATTATGATCTAATTTTTATAGAACAAAAGTATAGACATTTAAGAAAATGTGACATATCATGAACTTGCAAATGAAAAGGAGCACAGGATGTCAAAGGTATTGAAATTTCCGAAAGGTTTCTGGTGGGGCGCCGCGAGCAGCGGCCCGCAGACAGAAGGCTGGTATGGAAAACGGCATGAAAACGTCATGGACATCTGGTACCGCAAGCAGAGAAACGATTTCTTTGACGGTGTCGGACCCGATGTAGCCAGTGATTTTTACCACCACTATCCGGAAGATTTCCGGCTGATGAAAGAAGTCGGTCTGGATTCCTTCCGGACATCCATCCAGTGGAGCCGCCTGATTAAGGATCTGGAAACAGGAGAGCCGGACATGGACGGAGTGAAGTTTTACAAAGACCTGATCGCTCAGGCAAAGAAAAACGGGATCCGCCTGGTTCTCAACCTCCATCATTTCGATCTGCCTGCAGAGCTGCTGGAAAAATACGGCGGTTGGCAGAGCCGGCATGTGGTGGATCTGTTTGTGAAATTCGCGAAAACAGCTTTTGAGCAGTTTGGCAATGATGTCGAATATTTCACAACATTCAACGAGCCGATGGTCATTCCCGAAGCGGGATGGCTTTACGGATTCCACTGGCCCAAATACACGGGCAGGGGAAAAGAAGCCGTGCAGATTATGTATAACATCAATCTCGCGAGCGCGCTGGCAATTGAACAGTATCGAAAAGGGGGCTATCCGGGAAAGATCGGCATCATTCTCAATCTGACCCCGACCTATCCTGCAACAGACAGCGAAGCTGATCAGGCAGCTGCTGATTTTGCGGATGAGTTCTTCAACAAAAGCTTCCTCGATCCAGCAGTGAAAGGACACTTTTCAAATAAACTGACAGACGTTCTTGAAAAAGACGGCGTGCTGTTCAAATGTACAGATGAGGAACTGAGAACCATCGAAAACAACACAGTTGATTTCCTTGGCGTGAACTACTATCACCCCAAACGCGCCAAAGCGCCGGAGAATCCGCACAAATATCCGGACTGGATGCCTGACCGCTACTACGAGGAATACTGGTGGCCGCAGGCAAGAATCAACCCGTACAGAGGCTGGGAAATCTATCCGCAGGCTATGTACGACATCGCCAAAAACATTCAGGACAACTACAACAACATTCCCTGGTTCATTTCGGAAAACGGAATGGGCGTAGAAGGGGAAGAGAAGTACCGCAACGCCGACGGTTCTGTAGATGACGATTACCGCATCGACTTCTACAAAGAACATCTGGCCAGCCTGCATAAGGCCATTGAAGAAGGATCCAGCTGCTTTGGCTACCATCCCTGGACAGCCTTTGACTGCTGGAGCTGGAACAATGCCTACAAAAACCGGTATGGCTTCATCGGCATTGACCTCAACGACCAGTCCCGGTCCATCAAGAAATCCGGCCGCTGGTTCAAAACCGTATCAGATACAAACACCGTCACGATTGACGAGTAAGAGCTGACTCAAGCCTGAAAGGAATTTATGGAACAGACAAAATCGAACGGGTTCATCCAGAAATTTGCCGATTTCGCCGCAAAATTCGGTAATCTCCTGTATCTGCGCACCCTGCGTGATGCATTTGCCACAATCATGCCGCTTTACATTCTTGCCGGCATTGCCGTACTGCTGAACAACACCGTATTCACCTGGATCTTCTCTGGCGATACGCTGACAACCGTCCAGTACTGGGGCAACGCTCTGGTAAACGGAACCCTGAATATTTCCGGTCTGCTCATTGCAGCCACGATTGGCTACTGCCTGTCTGTAAACCGCGATTATGAAAACCCGCTGTCCACTGCGATTGTCGCAATGGCAGGTCTGATCGTCATGATGCCAGCAAGCGTATCGCTGACAAGCGCTGAAGAAGTGACAGGCATTTTCTCGGGCGTGCTGCCTTATGACAACCTAGGAACCGGCGCGATGTTTGCCGGCATCCTGATCGGTCTTGTAATTTCTGAACTGTATATCAAGATTTCCCGCATCGAAAAACTGAAAATCAACCTCGGCAACCAGGTACCACCTGCTGTCGGAAAATCCTTCAACGTCCTGATCCCGGTCATGATCGTGCTTTCCCTTTTCGCACTGTTTTCCACGCTGCTGCACCTGTGCGGAACCGATCTGATCTCTCTGATCAAAACATTCATTCAGGAACCGCTGCGCTCGGTAGGCACAAGCCTCTGGGGAACAATCATCCTGTATACCCTCGGAAACCTGCTGTGGCTGTTTGGCATTCATCAGTCGGTTATCTACTCTTCGATTCTTGAACCGTTGCTGCTGATCAACATCAACGAAAACATTGCCGCTTATGCAGCTGGCGCTACTATCCCGAACATCATCAACGTATCTCAGGTAACCTCCTTCGGTCTGCTTGGCGGATCCGGTTCCACGCTCTGCCTGCTGATCGCTACCTTTATCGTCGGCAGAAACGCTGCTACCCGCAACGTAGCCAAACTGTCCATTGCTCCTGGACTGTTCAACATCAATGAACCTGTTCTGTTCGGCTATCCGATCGTCTACAACATCTCCATGGCCATCCCGTTCCTGGCAGTCCCAGTTGTCGGCATCGTGATTTCCTACTTCGCGACCGCTCTTGGACTGATGAACCCCTGCGTAACTATGGTTCCGTGGACAACACCAGTTCTGATTTCCGGTTTCCTTGCTACCGGTATGGACTGGAGAGGCGTTGTCGTTCAGGCGATCGTACTGATCCTTGGCATCCTGATCTACATGCCGTTTGTAAAAATCAATGATAAAGTGCTCGCCCGCCAGGCAGAACTGGCCGGTGCTGAAGCAGATGACGAAGACGATGATGATATCTTCGATATCGACTAACGATCATTTAAAGGAGATCAGAATCTTATGAAAAATATTCTTCTCGTCTGCAATGCAGGTATGTCCACCTCCATCCTTGTCCGTAACATGCAGGACGCTGCCAAAGAACTTGGCGTAGATGCTTCGATCGAAGCCAAATCGCTTACCCAGGCCAAAAAAGACCTCGGATCTGCTGATGTCATCCTGCTTGGACCGCAGATCGGCTACGAACTCAACAACGTCAAAAGCATCGCCGGCAATGTGCCTGCCGCAGTCATCGACATGAAAGACTACGGCACAATGGACGGCAAAAAAGTTCTCCGCACTGCCTACAAAATGATGAAAGCTGCCAAAAAGGCTGCTGCATAATGTTCTTTCATCCGCCGCACGCATTGTGGCGGATTTTTTTAGTGATGGCATCTGCCGGCAGTTCTTAACAGAGCAGGATTAAAATAGCGAAAGTGTAAGGGGGACAAACAGATGAAACAGGCAAAGAAGAAATCCTGCAGAGCACTGATCGATATCGGCGGCGGACTGAGGGGAATGTACGCGACTGGAGTGCTTGATTATCTGATTGATCATGGCATTCATTCGGATCTGTGCATTGGCGTCAGTGCCGGCAGCGCCAATCTTGCCAACTATGTAGCCGGACAGAAAGGCAGATGCTACACTTATTACCACGACTACACATTTCGTCCAGAGTATTTTTCCGTTAGAAATTATCTGAAAAAACGCTCAGCCTTCGATTTTGACTATATTTTTTCCACGCTGAGCAATTCTGACGGAGAATATCCGATTGATTATCCGGCTCTTGAAGAGTCTTCTTCAAGACTGATTACAGTAGCAACAAACGCGATGAGCGGAAAGCCAGCGTATTTCTCCAAGAAGAGAATGAGCCAGGACAATTACCAGATCCTTAAGGGATCGTGTGCGATTCCGTATCTGTGCCATCCATGGAAGATCGCGAACATTCCTTTTTGCGACGGAACAGTCAGCGATCCGATTCCGATTGAAAAAGCTGTAGAGCTAGGAGCAGAGAAGACAGTGATTCTGTTTCCCAGGAATCCAAATCTCGAGCGGCAGAACACGGCGGTGGATCTGATGGTCAGAGCTCTCAGCCATTCCGCCTATGGCAAACGATACCCAAAAGTGGCAGAAGCGCTTGCGGTGCGTAATGCGGTCAACGATCGCTCTATGCAGGTTGTCAAAGAGCTTGAAGCGCAGAACAAAGCACTGATTCTCTCGCCGGAAAGCCTACATAATGTTCAGTCTCTGAAAGGAACGCCTGAAGAGCTCGATGCTCTGTATCAGGAAGGATATGCGGACGGTGCGAAGGTCGAAGAATTTTTCTTAAGCTAACGAACAGGAGTCATATATATGAGCACTCTTTCCATACTTGCGGTCAAGGTCAGTTCGAAACTGCTCGGGCTTGCCGGCCGCGGCGGATCCATGCCCGGATCCATCGGGCTGAAGATCGATCCGAAATCTCTTTCTTCGCTGAAATTTCGCGGACCGGTCATTTTAGTGACCGGTACCAACGGAAAAACCAGCACCGCTAACATGATTTCTTCCATGTTTGAACAGGCAGGAAAGAAAGTCATCACCAATCGCAAAGGAGACAATCTCAAAGCAGGCATCGCCACAACGCTTTTAAACGCTGCTTCTTTGGACGGCACAATTGATGCGGATGCGGCAGTTCTTGAAGTCGATGAGCTGAATATCCGACACGTGTTGCCATATCTTCCCGTCAGGGCCCTGGTCGTCAATAACTTTTTCCGCGATCAGCTCGACCGGGCAAGAGAAGTGGAGCAGCTGATCGAATCGATTGAATCCGTGCTTCCCGATTATGAAGGCACTCTGATTCTCAACGGCAACGATCCCAACACAGTTCGCCTGTCACTGGCGGCTCCCAAAGCCAAAGCGATGTATTTCGGCCTTGAGAAAAATCAGTATTCTATGCCGACTACAAAAGAAGCCAGCGAAGGAAAATTCTGTCCCTGCTGCGGGCAGCGCCTCGATTACGACTATTATCAGTATTCCCATATCGGTTCGTTCCACTGCCCGCAGTGCGGATTCGAAACACCACAACTTGACGCGGCTCTTTCCGACATCTGTATCGATGATCAGAGCTTTTCCTGGAACGGGCATAAAGCAAAAGGTCCGTATGAAGGCATGTATTCGATGTACAACTATGCAGCTGTCCTTGCCGTTCTCAAGCGGTTCGAACTGCCGTTCGAAGCCTTTGAAAAGATGCTAGCAGCTGCTCCGCATCCTGCCGGACGGAATGAGCGGTTTGAAAAAGACGGCCGCACGGTCATTCTCAATCTGGTCAAAAACCCAACGGGAGCCAATGAAGTCATGAAAGTCATCGAAAAAGATCCCAGTCCCAAAGCGGTTGTGATTGTTCTCAATGACCATGAACAAGACGGAACCGATGTTTCCTGGATTTATGATACGCAGTTTGAGCGCTTCATGAATGACGCGACAAAAGCTGTTTACTGCACTGGCACGCGCGGGGGAGACATGGCTCTTCGTATGGATTACGGCGGATGGACTGGCGAAATGCAGCTGTTTGACTCAGCAGAAGACGCCATCGAAGAAGCGATGGATCTTTGCGATACCGTTTATGCGGTAGCAACCTATACAGCACTTCTTCCGACAAGAAGAGTCATTGAAAAGAAGGTGAACGCATGAAGATTCGATGCGCATGGATGTATCACGATATTATGGATTTGTATGGAGATAAAGGGAATATCATGACCCTGCAAAAGCGCGCAGCTGACCGCGGCATTGATTTTGAAGTGCAGACAGTCGGCATCGGCGAAGAAGCGGATTTATCCAGCTTTGACCTGGTGTTTATCGGCGGTGGTGCGGATAAAGAGCAGCAGTCGCTGATTCCCGATCTTCTCTCGCGCCGGGAAAATATTCAGGAAGCACTGGATGAAAATACGTTCTTCTTGCTGATCTGCGGCGGTTATCAGCTGTTTGGTCAGTACTATGAAGCAGCAGACCATTCAAAAATGGAAGGCCTGAAGTTTGCGGATTACTATACAAACACCGGACAGGGCAAAAGCCGCTGTATTGGGAATATCGTGATTGATGCAGAGCTGGACGGAGAGACAATCCGCCTTGTCGGATTTGAAAATCACGGCGGGCAGACCTTGGGCGTGGATAAGCCTCTTGGCAAAGTTCTGCATGGGTGCGGAAATGCTTTTGACGCCGGCAGTGAAGGCTACTATAACGGAAAGATTCTCGGTACGTATCTGCACGGACCGCTTCTTCCGAAAAACGGCAAGCTGGCCGATTTTGTTCTGGCAAAAGCCATTGCCAAGCAGCATCCAGGCTTTGCGAGGTGCGATCTTTCAGAGCTTGAAAACAAATGGGAAAAACCTGCAAGAGCAGCGGTGCTCTCCCGCTTTCATCTAGAAGATCTTGATTAGTAAATTTCAGTTTCTGAATTCGATCCGGGTTCACAACCGGCAAGTTCAGGGACTTTTTTTGTATAGATAAGATAGAAGCTTAGAACTTCGCACTAAATTAGAGATGAAATGATCAGAGCCATAGAAGATGCTTAAAATAAAGGAAACAGAAGAAAAGAAGGAAATCGAATGAAGAAAAAACCAGAACGCTTCTGCTTCTTTGTTGATACGGAAAATGTTGGTATGTCCTTGCCTGAACAATTACCAAAGCATACAAAGATTCATCTGTATGTGACCACCAACGGCCAGAAGAAAATTTACCCGGAATGGTTCTCTAATAAAAAAGTTCAGATTGTTGTTATGGATCATGCACAGCTCAGGCAGAAAAATGAACTTGATATGCTGATCAGTGCAGATCTTGCGATGACGATCGATGAGGAGAAGGCAGAGAAAAGAGAGAGAACGACTTATATTCTGTGTTCTAAAGACAAAGGATACGATCCGGCTTTGAACATGCTGAGAAAGAAGTTTCCGGAAGCTTTGATTCAAAGATCCGAAAAGAGTCTGCCTGACGCGATCAGCGATGCCAGACTTTCAGTTGAAAAGAAAGCAGAGAAGCGGAGCTCGATAAATACAAAAACACCAATTCCGGCATCAGGTTTCGCTCCGACTGTGAAACAGCTTGAAACCATATCTGATGAACAGGCAAAAGCCATGATGGAACAGTTGCTGGGTGCCCTGCAGAAACTGGTTTCTGCGCAGCCTTCTCAGAAGAATGCAGAAAATAATACGGAATGTGCTGCTGTTGATGAAGTTTTGCTTCCGGGAAAAGATGAGTTTCTGGAATTGATCAAGAAGAATCCTGAAATTATGAACGTCTACCAGAATTCAAAGAAGTACTCTGTTTTCAGGAATAAACTTTCTTCAACGCAGAAAAAGAGACTCAGGATTCAGCCGGGTCAGAGAGATCGGAATCTGTGGATTGAGTTTGATCCCTACAGCAATCAGTACAGACTGTTCTGGTCAGGTCAGTTTACTCATTGCTCCAGCAAGAAAGCGGAGATTCTGGAATTTTATAAGCAGCAGCTATCCAAGATTTCTACATAAAATCTCAGGATCATAAACTTGAAACAACCAGTTGAATTGATATTATCATCAACTTCTTCATCTATAATATGGGCAATGAAGGCTTCATGTGCATCTACGGTCTGATGGGAACTTTTGCAGCCCTCGGCTTATTCCTGATTCCGACGCTGACAAAGAAATTCCAGAAGAAGAAAATTCTCATCGGCATCATTCTTGCTGATATTGCTGTTCGCATTGTGTTCTTTGTGATGGGCTATTCCAACGTTGCGATGCTGCAGGTAATGCTCATGCTCACTCAGCTGTTCCATGCATCCCTTGGTCCAGTTATGTCGAGTATGATTGCTGAAACGATCGAATATTCTGAAGTAAAAACAGGAAAACGCTGCGAAGCGATCACGTTCTCCGGACAGACATTCATGGGTAAACTGTCCGCAACGATCGCTGGCTCTCTGACAGGTCTGATCCTGGTTGGAATCGGTTATGTTCCTGAAGCTGCTGTACAGGCTCCGGCTACACTGAACGGCCTGTTCATGGTTATCTCGCTGCTCCCGGTTCTTGGCGGAATTATCCGACTGGTAATTCTGAAGTACTACACTTACACCGAAGAAGTATACGAGTGCGATCTGCAGATTCTCGCAGCACGCAGAGCTTCTGCAATCTGACTGAAACAGAAATAATGTTTGAAAAAGGAAAAAACTTGGAAATCAAAAGAACAGATCCCGGCATTGGGATCTGTTCTTTTAACTTTATAGATTTAAATACAATCGATCACGGTTTAAGCGTAAAAAACTGCACACAAAAATAAATGCTAACTATTTGCCGGAAGACTTTTCCAGAAAAACACAAACATAGTGTGCCGCATAAATACGACAGACAGCTGTACGTATTACGTCAATCATCAGAGTTTGTTCTTTGGTTGGATCTTCATAAAACGTCTGCGAAGCATTTCCTGTTTCCATCACTTCATGAAGCAGAGATTCGAAGATGCGTGCAAATGCATTAAAATGGCGTTCTGTATCCTTCTGATTATTCAGGGAAGAATATATGGCAATCAGGGCAGATATTTCCTGCAAAGTAAAGCATTGCTTGAGAACCATCACCACATAAAGATATGCAAGGTGGTAGGGCTTGTATCTCTTTTTTAACGGTCGCTTGACGATCGAAGTCTTGACGTAATTGTTGATCATGCTTGGGGTAATGCATGGTTTGTCCGAATCAAAATACAGGGGCGCCAGATATTTGGTCAGCAGAGGTATGACCTGGTCCATATAAAGATCAACATCCGGAAAGTCATCCCATCTTGGAGCTTTGTAGTCTTTGAGCTGCGCTGTAATTTGTGAAGCATTCATGAGTCTATTTTATCAGAAAGATTCAGTTACATATCTAGTAATGAAAAACAGATATAGAGTAGAATAAAACTGTATATAACAGATTTTATGACAAGGAGACTTTTATGATCCATATTTTCTGCGACAGTGCTTCTATGATTGAACCTGAATATGCTGCTGAGCATCAGATCTCGGTATTTCCGCTGCTGATTGAAATTGACGGCGGATGCAAAAAAGACCAGATTGAAATCAACGCGGATCAGGTCCTTGACGCGATCCGTAAAGAAAAAGTTCTGCATACCAGCCAGCCTTGCATGGGTGATAAGCTCGAGGCCTATAATCAAGCCCTGGAAGATCCGAGAGTTGTAATTCTTGATCTTTGCATGGCTGATGGTTTAAGCGGTACGTGGCAGAGCGCCTGTCTGGCTGCGGCTCAGTGCGAAGATCCATCACGTGTCCGGGTGATTAACACTAAAACTCTCGCAGGTCCTCTCAAAGCGATTGTGGAAAAAGCAGTCTCCATGAAAGAACAGGGAAGCAGCGCTGAAGAGATTGAAGCAGAAATAGAACGGATGACTGGCCGCGAACACTCGCTGCTTGCTATTGAAGACCTTGGCGCGATCGGAAGGTCCGGACGGATTCCTAAAGCGGCTGCTGCTGCCGGAAATATGCTTCATCTGGTCCCGGTGGTTGAAAAATCGGAAGACGGTACAAAGCTTGGAATGCATAAAGTGTTCAGAACAATGAAAAAAGCTTGCAAATCCATGGTCAATTCACTGATTGATGACGGAAAAGAAACACCACGCACTTTCTATATCTGTCATGCGCAGAATGAAGCAGCGGCGCTCGAAGCAAAAAAGATTCTTGAAAATCTCCTTCCGCAGGCAAAAAGTGAAATTCTGCCTTTATGTTCACTCTTCTGCGTGCACGGGGGTCCAGGCTGCATCGCGATTCAGGCCGTTTAGCGCAGTTGTACGGCTGGCTCTTTTTCCTTACAATGAGAACGGTGATAAAAATGAAAAAACTGATAAGCCTGATTCTGTGTCTTTTTATGGGACTGTCTCTGACAGGATGTTCCCAGAAAGTCTCATCTGTTCAAGTACAAGAAGGAGTCGACTTTTCTCTGGTTGATGTTCTTGAAGTCGATAATAAAGCCGCCAATACAGTGTTCTTCTACTTCTTAGCCGGCATCGATAACCAGTCTGATCAGGATTACCACATGAGTAACCTGAACTATGCCCTGATGGCACCTGATAAAAACGGCTATCATGCGATCAATCCGATTGATCAGTATAAATCGACAATTACAAACGATCTGAGACCTGGTATGTCTACATACGTATACGGTTATATCGGTGTTCCCAAAACCGGAGATCGTAATATTGGATTGTATGTAAAAAGCAAGGACGCCTTCCTTCCATTCGATGCGGTGAAAATCCGTAAAATCAGTGAAGATAACATCGTTCATTCAACGGATGCAGCCTACACGATTTATGAAGATGAGTATTATGAATTTGATGTAGATGCCAGTGAACTTGCCTATCATTACGATCAGGGCAATTCAACAATTGACGGTCTGAAGATTCACTACAAAAATAAAACAGACGACAATCTTGTTATCCCGTTCCTCTCTCCAATCTGTACAATTGACGGTTTCCGTCTTGATGAACTTCCAAACGGGGGAGATCTGAAAAACATGAACCAGGAAGAGATTTCTAAGCAGGATTTCTCCAGCAAAGGCATGCAGGCGAAAACTGAACCGCTGCGCGCCCAGACTCTTGGGTATGAGCTGTTCTATCTTCTTCCTGAACAGGAAGTAACTGCCAATGTTTCTTTCCTTGCGGAAGGCGTTATTCCGGATTTCTCTGCAAAGCAGAAAAACGGCATTACGATCAACATCAATTCGCCTTCTCTTGGCTATTCGCAGATTATGAAAGTTCCATATTAAACGATTCCTGAAAGACAGCTGCAGTGATGCGTTCCTGTAAAGTAGACAGGGAAAATAACTAAAGAGTTCTAACCAATCCTCCAATGGCTAGCCATTGGA
>JAAGKN010000075.1_pt1 | contig 53909 bp, 55 predicted proteins | sample 6206371 | NCBI WGS metagenome assembly JAAGKN01 (sample SAMN11533720, study PRJNA540317) | gut metagenome | isolation source: fecal pellets from male and female animal of same cohort | host: Peromyscus leucopus | place: USA:CA | collected 2017
AAGCGGGCTTATGTTGGGTACCGCGGTGTGCAAAGGAGGGACAAGCCTGGGTATTAAGTTTAGTGAACGGTTCCTGTCCGGCGGCCAACACTACCGTTACCTGTAATATCGGTAGCGGCGATCTGCCAGTGGTTAACCCTATAAATCCAGGAAGTGGAAAGTGCGCTACTGTTGGGCAATCCTGTTCTCCCGGCGGAAGCTATACAGGACATTGGGTAACGGATCACCGTGGTCAATGTTGCTGTGAAATTGATTGTCCAGCCAACCGTCCCAATAATGTGGAATGTCCCAAAAAATGCGTGCAATCTGCTATCGGTGGCGGTGCGGTAGGTTGGTAGCTCATGTCTTTTCAATAAAATAACCTATAAAAGATAAAGCCCCCGCTAATCCGGGGGCTTTGTTATAGGCTTATCTTGTTTATTTATCCAGCCGGAAGTGGCACCCGGCTGAGGTTTTATTCTTAAGTGCGGCGTACGTAATTAAAAGCGCGGTTTGTGTGCCGTTACGCAAATCAAGCAGTTCCTGGCACAAAGCCGCCCCTTTATAAAATACGTCAATTTCGTTATGTAAATGCCGCAGGATTTTTTCCGCGCGGCCCAGGTGCTTGGCACTGCGGATTAAACCCACATAATTCCACATCGTACTGCGAAGCGTTGCCAAATCCTGCTTAATCAGGTTAATGTCAGGTTTTTCGGACGGAGCCACCCACTCTTTCGGCTGCGGGATATGAAAACCGCCCGCAGCAATGTCCGCCGCGTCCGCTTCCGCGCACAAATACCCCATTGCCACGGCTTCTAACAAAGACGTACTGGCCAAGCGGTTCGCACCGTGGTAGCCGGTACAAGCCGTTTCGCCAATGGCGTTTAAGTGCAAGATATTGGTTCGGCCCTCCGGCGTAGCATATACGCCGCCGCAAAAATAATGCGCGGCCGGCACCACCGGTACGGGGGTTTTGGTCATATCAAACCCTTCTTCCAAACACTTCTTATAAATAGCAGGGAAGCGTTCTTTTGTTTCTTCGGCGGGATTATGGGAAATATCCAGATACGCGCAATCGTGCGATGTTTTAAGCCGTTCTTCTTCTATCGCGCGGGAAACGATATCGCGCGGAGCCAAATCTTTTAGCGGGTGATATTTCTCCATAAACGCTTCGCCTTTGCAGTTGCGCAAGACGGCCCCCTCCCCCCGCAAGGCTTCGGAAAGCAAAAAACTTTTCCCTTTGGCAAATACGGTGGGGTGAAATTGCACAAACTCCATATTCATCACGCGCGCACCCACGCGGTACGCCATAGCGATGCCGTGGCCGTAGGAATGCTCCGAATTGGTGGTATGGCGGTACACCTGGCCGATGCCGCCCGTAGCGAGTACGGTTTTTTTGGCGGTTACGGCAAAAACTTCGCCCGTTTTATTGTCCAATACATATGCGCCGAATACCGTCAACGGATAGTAACGGTCCATCGGGTCGGCGGAACTGTGGGACAACGTCAGCAAATCAATGGCGGAAGCAAACTCCCGCACTGTTACCAGCGGGTTTTGGCGCACGGAGGCCTGAATGGAGGAAAGCATAGCGTGGCCGGTAGTGTCTTTAGAATAAATAATGCGGTTTTTCCGGTGCGCGCCTTCGCGCGTAAAGCGCAGTGCGTGGCGGTCGTCGCGGTCAAAATTAACATTTAAATCGCGCAAAAAAACGTCTTCCACCGCTTTGCAGCCGGCCTGGGATAACGCGCGGACGGCCCCGTCGTTGCATAGACCTGCGGTGGCCAGGCGGACGTCTTCCAGCAAATCGTCCATCTGCAGATTGGGCTCGTACACAATCCCGCCCTGTGCCAAATCGCTGTTGGCCTGGGGCATTTCCCCACAGCACAAAAGCAGGGTTTTTAAGCCCTTTTTGGCGGCTTGGTGGGCGTAAACGCAGCCCGCAATCCCGCCGCCGATAACCAAACAATCCGTTTGAATGACTTTCATATATCTATATTATATAAAAACCGCCCGTTCCCCGGTACATAAAAAGACCGAAAAAGTATTGCATATTATTTTTATATTTGTTATTATATATCCCGTTATTTTACAACCGTTGTAAAAATTTGTATAATATTTAAGAAAGATAAGAAGTATTCTCCTTATCTGAATTTTAAAAAAGGAGAAAAGAGATGTCCAAAATGTTGGAAAAAATCGCCGAAGCGCTCATTAAATTGGGTGAAAACGTAAGCGGCGCCAATTATATGATCGGCAAATAAGCCGCCATATAGCGGGGCGGGAAGCTCCGCAACAGTAAGCAGTTTGAAGCCGGGAGAGAATAACCCCGGCGGACAGGGGAAAAGCCCCCCTGTCTAAAACGGCCGAAAGCATAAACCCGTAAAGCAAAAGCTTTATGGTTTTTTATTTTATACACGCCCGCGCTTTGGCATAAAAAAATCCGCCCCGAAGAGCGGATTTAACAAATAAATACTTTTTACTTTTGGCAAGAAGAGGCCGTTCCCGTGCCGGTGCAGGTTATATAGCCCAGCGAACGGCAAAAATCTTCATCTCCCATACATCTATCCGCAGTAAACTGCCCCATTGTCTCCGGGTATACCTGGATGCTGTAATTTTGGCTGATACGTTTGGCGGTTACACTGCCGGAGGAATTAACGGTAATTTCAAAGTACTTGGTTTTAACGCAGTGGTCGCTGGCGGCAGAGCAAGCCTTGGGGTTGGAAAGAGCTACGTCCAAATCCGCAATGTTAGGCCTTCTCTCGCAAGTGCCTTCATTGCAGGACTCCGCATAATACCGCTCCACGCCGGAAAGCACCGTATGAGCAGCCGTCAGCCCTTCGGAAAAATGGCTGCGTTCCACCGCTTTTTTATACGATCCGGCCCCAACCGCCGCCAAAATGGCTACAATAATCACCACCGCCATCAATTCGGTAAGCGTAAAGCCGGCGCAATGCGGCGTTTTAATGTTTAAAATTTTTCTAAGCATAAACAAACCTCTTCTTAAAAGTGGATATATTTATTATAACCTTTTTTGAACGCCTTTCAAGCCTTTTTATCCGCCCCGATATTGAAAAACACGCCCAAAACCGATATACTAAATGAAAGGAGAACGATATGAAAAAAAACAAATTTGGTTTTACCCTTATTGAATTATTGGCAGTGGTGCTGATTATCGGCATTTTAACGGCAATCGCCCTGCCCCAGTACCGCAAATCCACCCAGCGCGCGGAAGCGATGGAAGCCCTGGTCAACTTAAAATCCATCTTTGAATCCGCCAAACGTTACAAATCCGCCAATTCGGAAGCCCCTACGAAATTAAACGGGCTGGACGTGTCTTTCTATGACGCGGACACCGAAAACGCTTCCACCTTTAATATGGGCAAATTTACCTATAAGTTTGATGGCGATTATATCTCCGCCTGCCGCAACAACGATGCGTGCTGCTTTAAGATGTATTATACCTATCCTCCCCTGGGCAAATTCGGCAAAGATCTGGGCAAAGACGTCCTGACCTGTATAGGAACACCCGACACGAAATACGGCTGGATATGCGAAGCGATGGGCTACGATAAGCTTGACGGAAATGAATATAATATGAGCAAAGAAAATAAATAATTTTTACAGAAAACCGGGCCTTTTTGACCCGGTTTTATTTTTGTAATAAATATCATCCCCGAATGTGGGCGGCACCCTCCGGACCAGCCGCAGGGAAAAACAGCACAGTAAACAGACCGGTCCCGCCCCCAAGCCCAGGAGGACGACAAACAACAGATCCCCGACTACTACCTTCGCGAATGACTCCCTATACAAAAACCCCGCCTTACGGCGGGGTTTTTATTAGATAACGGTTAGCGGCGTTTACGCTTTTTGGTAAATTTTCCAAACGGCTTACGGGCTTGGTTTTTCTGCGCCGGGCGGTCGCCCCCCGCGGCTCGGGCCGGCCCCGCCATACGTTTAAGAGATTTTTTACTTGCGCCCACCTTTACGGTGCGAAACGGATTTTGCGGCTGGGAGGGAGACTCCGGCGTTTCCAGCACGCGGGCGGCGGCGGACGCTTTACGGAAAGTGCTGGGCTTTTTAGGCGCACGCTTAGCCGGTTTAACAGAAGAGGAAACATCCTTTTTAGCGGGGGCTTGGCGCAACGCTTCTCCTTGGGGTAAATATACTTCGCCCGATGCTAATAACTCTTTCGCCACCTGCGTCGCTTTGGAAGCGCGCACTTCGCACTTGATGCGTTCTTTCTTACGGCTTTTGGCGTGAGCTTCCCCCTCCTCCTGCGCTACAAATTTGGGGGCGGGAAGGGGCTCAATTGTCTTTTGAACCGTACGCACGGGCACAGTAAATTTGGCGGCTTTACAAATGTCTTTCCACTTTTGTCCGTCATCGGAAATAAGCGAAATGGCGCTACCCACCGCGCCCGCGCGGCCCGTACGGCCGATACGGTGGATATAATCTTCGGGGCATTGCGGAAGGTCGTAGTTAATCACGTGCGCAATATGCGGTACGTCAATCCCGCGGGCGGCTACGTCCGTAGCCACCAACACGCGCACCGTTTGGTTTTTAAAAAATTCCAATACCTGCCGACGGCGGTTTTGACGCAAATCCCCGTGCAGAGCGTTCGCTTTTTGCCCGTATAATTTAAGTTGCTTGGCAAGGCGTTCCGCCCCGTGTTTGGTGCGCGTAAAAATAAGAACAGAGCCTTGGCGTGTATTAAGTTCGTGCAAAAGCTGGGGCAGTTTTTCCCGCACGTCCACGTGTACGATTTCCTGCATCACCAAATCAGCCGGAGAAACGACGGAGCCGATTTGCACGCGGACAGGGTCTTTTAAAAATTCATTGGCAAGCGCGGTAATTTCTTTGGGAAGCGTAGCCGAAAACAACAGCGTTTGGCGCGGCGCGGGCAGAGCGGCGGCGATGCGGCGCATATCGGCTATAAAGCCCATATCCAGCATACGGTCCGTTTCGTCCAACACCAAATAATGCGTTTTCTTTAAATCAATGCTTTTGCGGCCCATATGGTCAATTACGCGGCCCGGCGTGGCGATAATCACGCGCGGCTTGCCGCGAAGCGCGGCAAATTGTTTATGAATGTTATCCCCCCCTATCACCAGGGCCGCTTTAAGCGGATGAGCTTCATCCGCCAACTTTTTAAGTTCGTCATACGTTTGCTGGGCCAGTTCGCGCGTGGGCGATAAAATAAGCGCATTTTCGTCGGGATTTTCGGCCAGACGCGCCGCAAGCGGCAATAAAAAGGCCAACGTTTTACCTGTACCTGTTTGGGCGGTGGCCAATACGTCCCGCCCGTTTAACGCGGAAGGAACAGCCTTGGTTTGAACGGGGGTAGGCTCCGTAATCCCCTGGAGCGTTAAAGCGTTTTGCAAAAATTCGGGAAGTTCGTTAAAAACGTTCATCTTAATCCTCCGCCATAGCGGCTTCGCACTCTTCGTTTAGGCGCAGCCATTCTTCTTCCGCGTCTTTCAACTGGCCGTTTAACAGGGCCAGTTCAATGCTGGCGTCCGCCGTATACTGCGCCACCAGCTGTTCTTCCAGCGCGGTTTTGCGGGCGGACAGTTTTTCAATTTTTTCATCTAATACGCGGATTTCTTTTTTAAGCGGAGCCACGCGCGCGCGCCGTTCGGCCGCCGCTTTGCGCTGCGCTTCTTTAGAAGTCATTTTATCGCTGGCAAGGTCGCTGCGGTCGTTATTTTTAAGCAGCTGGGCTTTATAATCATCCAAATCGCCGGTAAACGTCTGGCAGGTGCCGCGGCGGACAATCCACAACGTGTCGCACGTCAGTTCAATTACGTGCAAATCGTGCGTAATCAGCACCACCGCCCCCTCGTAATTGTTTAACGCTTCCAAAAGCGCCTGGCGGGACTGGATATCCAAATGGTTGGTGGGTTCGTCCAAAATCAGCATATGGGGCGCATCTTTGGTGATTAATGCCAGCAACAGGCGCGATTTTTCGCCGCCGGAAAGTTTGCCGATTTCCGTGTCCGACTTTGCTTTATTGAGCCCAAACGCCCCCAGCTGCGCGCGGACTTCGGTCTCCTTAGCCAGCGGCATAACGGCGGAAAGCTGTTCGTAAGGCGTTTTTTCCACGTCCAGCTCTTCCGTTTGGTGCTGGGAAAAATAGGCGATTTTCATTTTTTTAGCCACTGTCATCCGGCCGCTCATCAAAAGCAAACGGTGGGACAAAATTTTGGCAAGCGTGGACTTACCGTTCCCGTTTGCCCCCAACAAAGCGATGCGGTCCCCCGGTTCAATACGCAGGTTGACGTACTGAAGGACAGGTTTTTCGTCATACCCGGCCACGCCGTCTTCAATCGTAATCAGCGAATTTTGCAAAGGCTCCGGCGAAGGGAACTGAAAGTGCGTTTCCGGGTCTTTGGGGATTTGCGGCGCGTCGCCCAGTTTTTCAATCATTTTAATACGGCTTTGCGCCTGTTTAGCTTTGGTGGCTTTGTAGCGGAAACGGTCCACAAACGATTGCAAATGCGCCACCACGCGTTCGTGCTTGGCGGCCGCCAAGCGCGCGCCTTCAATGGCGGCGGCGCGGGTGCGTTCGTACGTATCGTAATTGCCGTTGTACAGTTTTAACTGGCCCTCTTCCACATGAATAATTTTGTCGCACAGACGGTTTAAAATATGGCGGTCGTGGCTGATGATAAAAACGGTTTTATCCAAACGGACAAGGTAATTTTCCAGCCACATGGCGGTTTCAAGGTCCAGGTGGTTGGTGGGTTCGTCCAAAAGCAGGCAGTTGGACGGCGCATACAGCGCGGCCGCCAAGTTGGCGCGGACCTGCCATCCGCCTGAAAATTCCTTAAGCGGACGTTTGAAATCTTCGTTTACAAACCCAAGCCCGCTTAAAATGGCGCTGGCGCGCGCTTCGGCGCTGTGCGCGCCCAAAAATTCCAGCTTATCAAACACTTCGGCCATACGTTCGCCGGAAATGTGGGGGTTTTCAAGCTCTTTGTTAAGAGCGGTCAGCTCTTTATCGGCCGACAAAACATAGTCCAACAGCGGCACGGACGGATCCGCAATTTCCTGCGCCACGGAAGCGATTTTGGTTCCGCGGGAAACGTCAATCTTCCCCCCGTCGGGCGAAAATTTGCCTTCAATTAATTTAAAAAGCGTACTTTTGCCGCACCCGTTGGGGCCGACGAGGCCCACTTTTTGCCCGTCTTGGATCATAACGGACGTATCTTCAAACAACGTGCGCAAGCCGAAATGAAAGGAAAGATTCTTAATGTCTATCATAGGAATAATACTATTTTACTAAATATAGCGCACTTGCGCCGGATACAAATCCCCTCAACGGCTCCTATCTCTTGCGTAATTCCACCTACACGTCATCCCCGAATGTTGGCGGCCCGCAGGGTTCGGGGAGCTGTCGTTATTAAAGAGGAGGAGATTTCCGACTACTACCTTCGGGAATGACATCTATTTTATTGAAAAGACCTTCTGTTCATCTGTTTGTCAAAACCCATTTTATGATTGTTCTTATATTCTCATACTAAAACGGCCTTTTCCCACGGTGTAATCTAATAAAAACCCCCGCCTCGCAAGAGACGGGGGTTTACCGTTAAATTAAGGAAACGGTTAGAATTTAATCAACATACCAAGCTGGCCTTTGGTGTTATCTTTACCATAGGAGGCTTTGTTGAATTCACCTTCGTTGCCGTATTTGGCATAGCCGACGCCGGCAAACAGTTCCACATATTCGTTGTGGGCATATTTGGCGGTGAGGTCAGCTTCCAAGGTGGCGGAGTGGCGGCCGAAGCGGCTTTGGAAGGAATAACCGTCCAAAGACACGGTCCATTTGTCGTAGGGTTTGAAGTCAAAACCAACGTTGAACATACGTACGCCGTCATCGGTGTAGTTAAAGATGTCGCCGCCCAATTTATGGCCGACGAGCAAGCCGGGCGTATAGTTGCCAAAGGCGGTAAAGTCGCTGGCGTACAGGAACGCGCCGCGCACACCGACGGCTTCAAAATCTACGCCGGCATCCACTTTAACCATATAGCCGGTTTCATGGTGTTCTTTAACGAGTCTGTCACCGGCGAAGTTGCGGGCGTATTCAACGCTGAGGAGGGCGGCTTCGGGGTTAATGGCCAATTTGGCGCCGTAGAAGCCGGAGTTGTTATCGCCAGTTACCCAAGCGGTGCCATCATAGCGTTTTACATTGCGCAAATCATAGCCATAGGCCTGCAAAGTAACGGCATCGGTAAGGTTCAGTTTCAAATCAGCACCATAAATGGCGGTACCGTCGGTGGCGGAGGCATCATAACCCAAATAAGCCACTTTACCGGCAATCATCGTGAAGGATTTGAAATCATCGCTGTAGGTAATCTTGGCGGCGTCTAAGGAGCTGGCCAAGCTGGTACCCGTTTCTGCGTTGTAGTGGTTGGGGCCAAAATACATTACGGCGCTGTTTTCATCGCCGTAGAACTGGCGGCCGACCGTGGCTTCCAAGCAGCAGAACAAGTTGGAAAGCACCACATTGGCTTCGGCCAATTTCATACCTTCGGCGCTGTCAAAACCAGTGTTGGCTTCGTTATTGCTGCCCCAGGCATAGCCATATTGAAAGAGCACGTTGGCGCGAACGTCTTCAACCAGGTCAAAAGAAAGACCGGCCAAGGCGCGGGCGTTGGTACCGGAGTTATAATGCTCACCTTTATTATGGTGAACGTCAGAGGCGATGGTCTGGATTTCGCCTTTGAGGGTTACGTTTTTAAGTACGTCGGCGCTCGCCGGGAAGGCCACAGCCATGGCCAACAGCAAGCCTAATAGTTTCTTCATGAAGGACTTCCTCCTGTGTGATTTTAACTACCCTACCTATCTATTAAAACTAATTTAATAAACCGATTTCAAGCGGTTTTACAAATCCCGCTTGACACATAAAAAAAGAACTGATATCCTATCTTCCGTTTATTTTTTACCACGCCTAAAGCGGCACGCGTACCGACGGCAAATTTGCTTTACACAAAAAACGGACCGCCAAAATTTGCGGTCCGTTTGCACTGTTAACGAAAAATAGTTTAATAAATGGAATTCCAGTTACGGGTAGTAAACGAAAACTCTACACGGCGGTTCGTACGGCGGCCTTCGTTGGAATTATCCAGCGTCAGCGGGCGGTCTTTACCGTGGGAGTGAATGCGGATGCGTTCCGCATTTACGCCGCGGCTGACTAAATACGCTTTCATCGCGGCGGCGCGGGAGGAACCGAGCCAGTAGTTATATTCTTTAGAGCCCAATACGTCCGTATGGCCTTCCACAATTAAATGGTAGGAAGGATGGGTGTTCATAATATTAGCCACTTTATCCAAAAAAGGGTAAGCGTAATCCGGCGGGCGGATAGAGTCAAACTCGTAGGTAATGGCCGGCAGTTTAAGCGTTTTGGCCATGCGGGCTTCGCTCTGGTTATAAAGTTTTTCATTCAGGCGTGCCTGTTCTTCAATTACCGGGTCCTGCTTGGCCGGGGCGGGGATATCTTCATCCTTATTTTGGGAAGAAGCACACGCAAACAGCGCGGCGGAAAAAATAAAAAGTAAAACGGTTTTAAATTTCATATACAAAAATCCTCCTGTCAAAATTATACCACAACTGCTATACAAAATAACAGAAAAATCCCTTTTGTTTCGGTTATCCACACACTGTGGACAACCTGTGGATAACTGCCCCCGCACTCTACACTTATCCCAAAAAATATGCCGTTTTATAACCCGCTGCGGCCCAAGCCGCACCCTGGGTGTGGATAACTCCGTTTTTTTGTGGATAACTTACCCTGCGTATAGGAAAGGCGGCCAATGTTTATATTATTTCCCGACGGGAAAATAAATTTTTCCCCACTATAAACATTTTCCGCCTTTTTTTAAAAACCTGTTGACAAGTTGTATTTTTTTTGCATAAAAACGCGTTTTTAGGCCGTTTTTATTATTTTTTCAACTTAATTTTGATGGAAAAGGAGGGCTTATCCACAACCGGGCGGATTTTTACCGTTCCCGCTTCCGCGCCCGGCAGGGCTGAAAACGAACCCGTCGCCGCGTCCCACGCCAAATACATCGGGCTGATGCGTAAAGAAGCGGGCACATAATCGTACGCAAACCCGTTTTTAAGACGCGCCAAAAAACGGACGGAAACAGTTTCTTCCGTACCGAGGACGAGCGCATCTCCCCCCGTTTGGGCGGTTAAACGCGCCAGCGTTAAATTTTGGGCGGGCGCAAAAAAATAAGCGGCGGGCAATGCGTCAAAATAAGCGTCGTTGTCCCGCGTATACTCCAGCGCAAAGCCGGGGCCATACGCCAGGCCGGCCGCTTCCAGCGTTTGCTGGGCAGATGCCAGCTCCGCTTGCGTCCCCGTTACAAACGCCCGGAAAGACCTTGCGGGAAGCTGCGCTTGTTCCAGCGCGCGGCCTGGAGAAGCCAGTGAAATTCCGCCAAATAAATGCGGGGTTTTTAATAACGCCAGCGCGGCGGAGGCCCCAGCCTCCCCGCGGGCGGCTATAATACGGTTTTCTTCCCCCGGTAGTACGGGATAATTGGTTTCCAAATAAGGCACCAGTTCGCGCGATACAAAACGCGTTATTTTATCGGCATCCGCGTAATCTTCGTCTTGAAAGTCAACGGCGGCCACAATCATTTTATTGTTTTGCAAAAAAGCTTCCGCCTGGGCGGCCTGCTTAGGCCCCGCCCCAAACAAAACGGCCAGGGGATAACTGCCCTTTAGCGGAATAAATTTTTCCGGCAAAAAAACGGTCAGCGTATGTTTATTGCCTAACGTGGCGGACGGAAAATGAGCAAAGGTTTCCCGTCCGGGTTTAATAAGCATAATCTCTTCGTCTTGGGCGAAAAGAGCAGGCGCGGCGCACACCGCCAACGCAAGCATAAAAAGAATTTTTCTCATATAGCAGAATTGTAGCATATCCCTTGCCATAACAACCAGCCGGGGCCTATAAGGGCCTGGGTCCAATGGCCCTTGAAAACCGCCGCGCAATCAGGTAAAGTATGAATAAGAAAAGAGTTTATGGAGTAAAATTATGAAGAAGAAAACATCACTGCGCTTTTTATTAGCGTTGGGAAACACGAAAGTCGTGGTCCTAAACGAACAGGAAGGGATGCAAGTTTATTCGGACGGAGCGTCCTCCCGCAAAAAACACGCCGTCGCCGCCGAACGTATTTCGGAAGCGTTGTCGGTCGCGCAATAATGCAGCCGCGTTTTTACGCCTAAATCCATTTTATTTCCCGCGCCGTTGCCAAAACGGCGCGTTTTTTATTTCCCTGCTCCGCTTTACCGCCGCAAATTCCCCCGTTATGTTATAATTTCTTTAAGAGGTACTATATATATGAACAAACAAACACTGCTCCTGCTTACCGCCGCCGTATCGCTGGCCGCCGCACCGCTGGAGGCCAAAACCGCGCTTGAAAATGCGCTCCCGCTTTTGCAAAAAAACCACCGCTCGCTGGCCGAAAACCAACAAGTTTTAACCGTTTTCCGCACGGCAAAAGACCCGGACACCGTCTTTGCCGCCGGGGCCAGCCTGGTAAAAACGCCGCCCGCCAAAGCGCAGGAACCCGCGCTTTTTAACTTAATTATGCGCGCGGATGACCCGCTGAAACAAACCTTTGCGGCCGTTATCATCACCGCCATGGGCAAACGCATGATGAATTATCCCCCCTCTTACAAGAAGCCCTAACCGGTAAAGACCCGGCCCTGCGCGCTTATGCCGCCGGCGCCTATACGCTGATTAATCCGCAGGATAAAACGTACGCGGATGAAATTGTCCGCCTGTATATTTTTGACCCGGCTTTCGCCCAACGCGCAATGAACCAAGCCGCGGACAACGCAAAAGAACAATTTAAACACTTAAAAACCGCTTCCGGCAGCCAGGATCCGCAAGTCCGCGCCGCGGCCGCCGCCTGGCTGGGTGCGCTGCACACGCAAGAAGCCGCCAAACAACTGCTTAAAATGGCAAAAACGGAAACGGATGAACAGGTGTCCGTCCAAATCGCCACGGGGCTGGCAAAAAACCGGGCTTATACGATGGAATCCGCCGCCAAAGAATTGCGCCGCAGCCACCGTACGCCCCAATCCGCCACCTATGCCCTTGCACTTGGGTTTATGACGGGCAACGCCGTGGAAACACTCCGCCAGGGGCTGGCCTCCAAAACCGAAAACGTACGCGTTAATTCCGCCCGCGCCTGCGCCTATATGGCCGGCGTACTGGCCAACCCGGACGCTTTCGCCTATTCTTCGGACCGCGCCTTTGATACGGGCCTGCTCAAAAGCTTAATTCCCGCGCTTAATATAATGGAAAAAACCGGCACCGACGATGAAAAGCTCTACGCGGGCAACGCCCTCAGACAAATCGAAAAATTAATGGAGTAATTATGCAATACCCCCCTTTAAAAGTAAAAAAACTGGCCCCGCACGCTAAAATGCCCCACCGGGCGCACCCTACCGATTCGGGCGCGGATTTATTCGCGCTTGACAAAACCGTCCTCGCACCGCGCACCGTTACACACGTACACACGGGCGTATGCGTGGAACTGCCGGAAAATACGTCGGGCATTATTTGGGGCAAAAGCTCTGTAGAGAGCAAAGGCATCAAGGCTATGGCCGGCCTGGTGGACGCGCCGTACCGCGGCGAACTGATTGTTTGTATGTATAATTTAAACGATACGGAATTTGTGTTTGAAGCGGGGCAGAAAGTGGCGCAGCTGGTGATAATGCCGACGCTTTACCCTTCTTTTGAGGAAACGTCCTCCTTAAGTGAAACCGCACGCGGTGCGGGCGGGTTCGGCAGTACGGGAACCAAGTAAAAACAAGTTTTTCCGGCGGGCGCAGTTAATGCGCCCGTTTTTTTGCGCAAAAATGCCTCCGGGTCCAAAGACCTATTTTTCGCATTCCGCGTACCCAACCGTTTTTAGGCCCTTTGGCCCAGGGGAAAAATGGGCCTTAATTTCGCTTGTTTTTTGTCGTAAAAATGCGATAATAAAAAGGACAGTAACCCACTAACAAAGGAGCAGTTATGAAAACTCAAATTACCTTGGCGGTCGCGCTGGCTTTTGTGTGCAGCTCTTTCGCCTTTGCCCAAGACACGAACCGCAACATTGAACGCAAAGTTAAACAAGAAATTTCCAGCCGTTACGAAACGCCCTCCCAAGTCCGCGAACGCGTATTAGCCGAATTGGCCGCAAAAACGGATGCGGACTCTCAAGCCGCTTACAGATTCCTGAAAGTAAAAAACGACCTTATCAACCATTACCGCGCCGGAAAAATGTCAGAAGCCGAAACCAGAGCCATTGAAGCTTATAAATGCGGGCAAATCTACGAAGCCTACGAAGCGCTGGGCTTTAATTTGCACGCTGTCGTAAAAGATTTAGACGCGCTGAACCTTTACCAGCCCAGCTTTACGCTGACGGTATTTGCATGGCCCGTTACCCCCCAGTACCAAGACAACAACGCTTACTTGGAAGTGGCCCGCGTAGCGAATGCCCGCAAAATTACGTTAGAAGTGATGCAAGAAAAAGTAAACGAATTGGCCCCCGGCACCGAGAAAAGAGCTTTGCGCGAATACGCCCTCAGCTACTATCAAACGATGAACGAATTATTAAACCGCTACGCCATTGACCAATCCACCGAACAAGACAAACAAGCCTTGGCCCAATATAAACGCGGTGACGTCCGCGAAGCGTACAACACGCTGGGCTTCCAATTGGATAAAGTGGTAAAAGCTGTGGAGGCGGTGGAATTTTGGCCCGGCAGCATGCACCCGACGTTCTTCCAGTGGCCCGAAAAAATAAACTGGAACAATAAATAAATTTTAGTTGCGGCAATGTAAAACGGACGCTTTTTAAGCGTCCGTTTTTTTGTCTAATAAAAATCCTCAGCTATGCCGGGGGCTACTAAGGTTACACTGGCGGGAAAGGCCGCTGTAGTGAGAGTATATAAGAACAAGAATAAAATGTTGTTTTGCAAGCAGGTAAACAGCGAGTATTTTTAATAAAATACAATATTCTTGCCGAAGGTGGCCGGCCCGCATTGAATGGAAAGTAAAAAAATCCCGTAAAAAATAATGTTTAAGCGCAAAAAAAAGAACCGCAGCAATTTATTACTGCGGTTCTTTTTATTTGGCAAAAACGGTGCTATTCCAAGACATAGCCCGCCGAGGCAAAGGAGTCGCACAGCTCGCGCCCCTCACTGCCTTTGGGCGTACAGGTGCGTTGCCCCTCTTTGGCGGACAAATTATTATAAAGTTTTAACGTATACCCGTCGCCGCCCAAATCGCGCTCAATTTGAATATATTCCCGGGCTAAGGTATAAGTAAAATCTTTCGTTTTGTAAACGCTGTTGCTGCTCCAATCCCCGCCGGAAATTTTGATGTCCAAACTCGTTTTGTTCGTAGGAGCCACATTTGGCTGCAAATCAAGTGCGCGGTTGGCCGATTCCAACAGAATGCGTCCGTTGGAAAAAGCTTCCGCCGAGCGGGATTTTTCAACGGCTTTTTCGTACTGCGGCAACGCAATGGCCGACAAAATACCGATAATCAACACTACCACCAATAATTCTATAAGCGTAAAACCTTGTTTCATACTTCCTCCTAAAAGATGTCTTGCTTACAGTATAAAACACCCGGAGCGAAAATACAAGTTTTTTTCGCTCGTTTTTACTATAGAAATGCTCCGAAAATTTGCTATCATTAAGTATATGCAAAAAATCATTAAAATAAACAATTTAAAAATTTCCAATAATTTACCCCTGGCGTTTATGGCGGGTACGTGCGTTATTGAAAGCGAACTGCATTATTTGGATTTTGCCAAAAAGCTAAAAACGCTTATCGCCAAAACCAAACACCCTTTTATTTTAAAAGCGTCTTTTGACAAAGCAAACCGCACCTCGGTAGACGCATACCGCGGCCCCGGCCTTGCCAAAGGGCTCGAAATTTTGGCCAAAGCAAAAAAAATGACCGGGCTGCCCGTTCTGGTCGACGTACACGAACCGTGGCAGGCCGAAGAAGCCGCCCAGGTGGCCGACATTTTACAAATCCCGGCGTTCTTGTGCCGGCAGACCGATTTAGTTTTGGCCTGCGCCGATACGGGAAAAGCCGTTAACGTCAAAAAAGGCCAGTTTTTAGCCCCCGGCGCGATGGAGCAAATTATTAAAAAAATCGAATCGCGCGGTAACAAAAACATTCTGCTTACCGAACGCGGCGCCAGCTTTGGCTATGGCGATTTGGTGGTGGATATGCGCTCGTTAGAAATTATGAAGCAGTTTGGCTATCCCGTTATTTTTGACGCTACGCACTCCGTTCAAAAGCCGGGCGCGTTAGGCTCCTGTACCGGCGGAAACCGACAAATGGCTCCCGTTTTGGCAAAAGCGGCCGTCGCCCTGGGTATTGCGGGCGTGTTTTTTGAAGCGCACCCGGACCCGGACCACGCCCTTTCCGACGGCCCCAACTCGCTTGATTTGCCGCTGGCCGCCAAAATGACGCGCGAACTGTGCGCCATCGACCAAGTGGTTAAAAAATTTAAATAACATGAACGATACGCCCGCCTGGAAACCCACGCTTGTATGGCACGCCAAAGTATTTGGCGTACTGCTTGCGTTGTGTACGGCGGCGTATTTCGTTCTTGCGTATGCGACGGCAAAACTGCCCGCACCGTACCAAAAACGCCAGCCCGCGCCGGAAGCGACGCCGTGGCTGAACAGGTAATTTTATGATTCCCAAATACTCTCCCTCTGCTGTCAAAAAACTGGCTTTGGAAGTGCTGGACGTAGAACACAAAGCCCTGGAACTCAGCCGAAAAAGCATCGGCGCGGAATTTTTGCAGGCGGTGGATGTTATCGCTAAAAGCAAAGGCCGCGTGGTAGTGCTGGGCATTGGCAAAAGCGGCCTTATCGGGCGGAAAATAGCCGCCACCCTCGCGTCTACGGGTACGCCGTCGTTTTTCGTACACCCGGTGGAAGCCCTGCATGGGGACCTTGGCATGATTACCCCCGGCGACGTTATTTTGGCGCTTTCTTTTTCCGGCCAGACGGAAGAAATCAACCGCATTCTGCCGTCTTTGGAACGCCGCAAACTAACCATTATTTCTATGACGGGGCATAAAACATCCAAACTGGCCTTAATGTCGGACATTCACATTCCCGTTTACATTGAACGAGAAGCCTGCCCTTACAATTTGGCGCCCACGGCTTCCACTACCGCCACGCTGGCTATTGGCGACGCGCTGGCCTTATGCCTGATGAAAGTAAAACATTTTGAAAAGCGCGATTTTGCAACCTTTCACCCCGGCGGCTCCTTGGGCAAACTGCTCACCCAGCAAGTAAAAGATTTAATGCGCACCGGAAAGAACAACCCCGTCGTACCGCTGACCGCCACCGTACAGGATACGCTGTTTGTAATGACGAAAACCGGCGGCGTAGGCGCGACGAGCGTTATCGACAAAAAGGGCAAACTGGCCGGCTATTTTACCGACGGCGATTTACGCCGCCTCCTTCAACAGGGCGCGGACGTATTAAATAAAAAAATTACCGAAGTGATGACGAAAAATCCGCACCACTTAACCGACACGCTTCCCGCCATTGAAGCCGCCAAAATGATTCACGCCACGCACGTGGATAATTTACCAGTGCTGGACAAAACCGGCAAAGTGGTAGGTATTATCGACGAAAAAGACTTAATTGAATTTTTGGCTTTACTGGATAAAAAATGAGAAAAACGCTCCTTCTTTGCGCACTGGCGTGTCTGCTGGGCGCCTGCGGCGGAAAAGAATCTTTCGCCCCTGATGAAAACGCAGGAATGCAAATGGCAAGACGAAAGTGTCCATTTTCGAATCACAGGACAACCAAAAAAAATGGCTTTTAACCGCCGAATCCGTAGACTTTGCCGACCTGCAAAGCGCAACGCTTAAAAACCCCGAGCTTTCGCTTAAAGAAGACGGGACCGACAGCGCGCGCGTATCGGGCGACGCGGGCACGTTTGATTACGCAAAAAAACTCGTTACCATTGACGGAAACGCGCAAATCGTATCCCTGGAGGAGGACGTAGTCATCGCTACCGACCATGTTTTTTACGATGTAGACAAAGACCGTATTTGGTCCGACGATAAAACCACCGTCACCCGCGGCGCGGCTAAAATCACCGCGCGCGGCGGCGTGGAAACCGATTCCAAATTAACTAAAATTGAACTTAAAAAGCAGTCCACCCGCCTGCCCCAAACTACGCGGGAACTGCAACGGAAAAAATAATGAAAAAAACTTTCGTCCTTTTTCCCGTTCTCTGTTTTGCGGCGTTTTTTAACGCCTGCAAAACCGCACGCATTGAAGGGCCGGCAATAGCCGTTCCCCCCGCCAAACCGCATTTATTGGCGGCAAAAAACAACCTCCAAAAAAAGCGGAAAAACGCCACGCAAATCCCCCCTGTGCTGGGCGGCGTGGTGAAGAGCGACAGCTGGGTAATTTATAAAGACAAACAGCAAGAAGAATTTAAAGGCAATGTTTCGTATGACAACGGCGCATACATCTTTAAGGCGGATTACGCCCTGTCCGAACGGGCGTTCAACCGCTTTTCCGCCCGCGGAAACGTATGCCTGCGCCAAAACGGAACGGGACGGCTCCTTTCTACGAAGCCTCCGCCGACAACGCCCAATACAACTATAAAACCCAAAAAGGCTATTTGTCCGCAGACCGCAAAAAAACGGTCAAACTCCTTTTTACGGATGCAAAAAAGCAAACCGTTACGGCATACGCCAACCGCGCCTCGTTTAACTTGGAAGAACGGATTTTTATTTTGCAGGATAATGTACGCGTGGAACGCCCCACGCCGGAAGGAAAAGAAATTTTAACCGCCCAAAAAGCCACTTATAAACAAGCGGAAAACTACGCCTTGCTGGAAGGCCAAGCCAAAGCAACCGACGGAGCACGCACGCTGGAAGCGGACTCCCTCGTTTACGACGGTAATAAAAACACGTCTTATGCGTACGGCTCGCGCCCGCTGGCATACGGCACAACCGACCAAGGCACTTTTGCTATAATAGCCGATAAGGTTTCAGCCGACAACGACGGGAATAAAATATCGCTGGACGGGCGGGTTCAGGGCTGGATGGTTTCCCCGCAGTTAAACAGGGCGGATGTAAATTCCAAATTTTAGAGGTTTTATTTTATGCAGCTTCGCAGCGAACAAATCGTCAAAGTATATAAAGACCGCATGGTCGTAAAAGGCGTGGACATTCACGTTAAATCCGGTGAAATCGTCGGCCTCCTGGGTCCCAACGGCGCGGGCAAAACCACTTCTTTCTATATGCTGGTTGGTTTTATCCGTCCCACCAAAGGGCATGTGTTTATCGACGGAAATGACGTAACCGCGCTGCCGATGTTCGAACGCGCCCGCCACGGCCTTGGATATCTGGCACAGGAGCCCACCATTTTTAAAGGGCTGACTGTGGAAGAAAACCTCCTGGCCGTACTGGAACGTATTTTGGATGACAAAAAAGAACAAAAACGCCGCGTGGACGAACTGCTGACAGAATTCGGCCTTACCAAGCTGGCCAAACAAAAAGCGTGGACGCTCTCCGGCGGAGAAAAACGCCGCATGGAAATTGCGCGCTGCATGATCAGCAACCCGAAAATCATTCTGTTGGACGAACCGTTCGTAGGGATTGACCCGATTACCGTATCCGACCTGCGGCAAATGATTTTTAAACTTAAAGACAAAGGCATCGGCGTACTGATTACCGACCATAACGTGCGCGAAACCCTGCCGCTTACCGAGCGCGCTTACCTTATTTACGACGGTAAAATTTTGGTGGAAGGCGACCAAGATACCCTGCTTAATGACGCCAACGCCCGCCGCCTGTACCTGGGCGAAGACTTTAAAATGTAATGATATGGATACCTTTTTTGAAGGAATTACCAAAGAATTAAAAAGCACTTTTGACAGCCGGTTTTATGACCGGGCGCAATTTATTCCCTCCGCCAAAGAAACGGTGGAAATTTTCTGCGCGCTGAAAGATTTTTTATACCAATATCCGCTGGTTTGTAACGAAACGGTTTGCAGTGCACCGCTTAAAACACTGGCCGGACGGCTGGCCAAACAAATCAAAAATTCGCTCTGCCTGCTGTGCAAAGAAAAAGGCGACTGCAACGCCTGCGCAGACCGGGCGGAACAAATCACGCGCGATTTTATCGCCGCACTGCCGGACGTGCAAAAACTGCTCGTCAGCGACGTAAACGCCGCCTACGAGGGAGACCCCGCCGCCGTAAGCCCCGTGGAACCGCTGCTTTGCTACCCGGGGGTAACGGCCATTACGTTTCAGCGTATGGCGCATTTTTTATATGCACAGGGGGTGCGCCTCATCCCGCGCATCGTTACCGAATACGCCCACAGCATTACCGGGATTGACATCCACCCCGGCGCGCAAATCGGCCCTGGTTTTTTTATCGACCACGGCACGGGCGTAGTAATCGGCGAAACGTGCGTGATTGGGGCCAACGTAAAGCTGTACCAAGGCGTAACGCTGGGAGCAAAAAGTTTTCCGCTTGATAAAAACGGCAACCCCGTAAAGGGTATTAAACGCCACCCCAACCTTGAAGACAATGTGGTTATTTACGCCGAAGCCACCGTACTGGGAAACGTAACCATTGGCAAAAACAGCGTTATCGGCGCGAATAAATGGGTGACGCACGATGCTGCCCCCCAACAGTAAAATAAATTAATTTTTCCCACCAAAAAAGCGGCCCCGGTTAATGGGGCCGCTTTTTATTGTGCACTCGTTTTAAATCAGTTTGGTTTTACGCCTGCTTCATACAAATCCAACGACTCACAAACCGCTATGCTTTTGACTTGTGCGCTGTAACACCGCAAGGCAGACTTCTGCCCGGAGCGGCCTTTTTGGTATGGGTTCCAAATCACATAATCGTACTTGGTACCCGCGTTGCGCTTGGCGGTTACGCCGGGGCAGTCCGTCCCCGGAATAATAGCGTTGGTTGCGCTGTTAATCGTATAGATAAAATCAGCCGTTGTAATAGTGCTTCCGTCAGCACTTAATTCACCGGGTAATAAAGTGGCCAGTTTTTTAAAAGACGTAGGGCAGGCATTCGCCCCCGTGCGTCCGGCGGCGTAGGCGTACACGGCGTCGTTTAACGCTTTTAAACCCACCATCGCTTCCGTAGCGCGGGACCGCTCAATCGAACGCGTATACTGCGGAAGCGCAACCGACGTAAGCACCCCGATAATCAACACTACCGTTAAAAGTTCAATCAGTGTAAAACCTTTATTCATAGCTCCTCCAATACTGTAATTGTAGCAAAAAATCAGAATTTTAAAGCGGCCACGCGGGCGGCGGCTTCGCGCGTGAGTTCGGGCGGATTAAACGCCGTCAGGCGGAAATATCCCTCTCCGCACGAACCAAACCCTACGCCGGGCGTACCTACCACGCAGGCTTCGTTTAACAGCTTATCGAAAAAGGCCCAAGAATCAAGCCACGCCGGGGTTTTCAGCCACACGTAGGGCGCGTTTTCGCCGCCGAAAGCCGTAATACCGGCATTTTTTAAAGCGTCTAAAATCACGCGGGCATTTTCTTTATATCCGGCAATCACTTCGCGCGTTTGTTTAAAACCTTCCGGCGAGTATACAGCCTCCGCCCCGCGCTGGACGATATACGGCACGCCGTTAAATTTGGTGGTTTGGCGGCGCAGCCATAACGCGTTTAAGGATTGTTTCCCCCCTTGCGCGTCCGTAATTTGGAGGGCTTTGGGCACCACGGTATACGCACAGCGCGTACCCGTAAATCCGGCCGTTTTAGAGAACGAGCGGAACTCTACCGCCACTTTCTCCGCACCCGGGATTTCGTAAATGGAATGAGGGACGTTTTCATCCGAAATAAACGCTTCGTAAGCGGAATCAAACAAAATAACACTGTTATGTTCCAACGCCCAATCCACCCATGTTTTAAGCTGGTCGCGCGTTAAAGCAGTACCCGTAGGATTATTGGGAGAACAGAGATAGACGATATCCGCATGTTCTTGGGGCAGCCGGGGCGCAAAATTATTTTCTTCCGTGCAAGGCAAATAAATAACGCCGCCATAACGGCCGCTTTCAAACGCGCCGGTGCGCCCGGCCATTACATTGGTGTCCAAATACACCGGGTAAACGGGGTTTTGCAAGGCCACTTTGCTTTCGGACGAAAAAAGTTCCTGAAAGTTGGCCACGTCGCTTTTGGCGCCGTCGCTGACGAAAACTTCGTCCGCGGACAAATTAATCCCGCGCGAAAGATAGTCCCCTTTCAAAATGGCTTCGCGCAAAAAAGCGTACCCCTGTTCCGGCCCGTAACCGCGGAAAGTGCCCGCTTGGGCCATTTCATCCACGGCTTTGTGCATAGCCTCCACCACGGCGGGAACAAGCGGCTTTGACACGTCACCAATGCCCAGGCTGATTACCTTTTCATCCGGGTTGGCTTCTTTAAAAGCGGCCACGCGTTTGGCGATGGTTGAAAACAAGTAACTGCCTTGCAGTTTTAAATAGTTTTGATTGATAAGCGTCATTTAATTCTCCAAATAATTTCCGGTAAATACTTCACGTGCCGGGCCCGTCATAAAAATATGTTTTTGCTCCGGCCACGCAATAAACAACTCGCCGCCGTCCAGCTTAACGGTTATTCTGGTGTCCGTTTTGCCGTTTAATACGCACGCCGCAGCCGTGGCACACGCCCCGGTCCCGCACGCGCTGGTAATCCCCGCGCCGCGTTCCCATACGCGCATGCGGACAGTTTTATCGTCAATCACCTGTACAAATTCTACGTTCGTTTTGCGCGGAAACGCCGGGTGAGTTTCCAATTTAGGGCCGAGCTCCGCCACGGCGGCGGCTTCGGCATTATCCACAAATGTTACAAAATGCGGGTTGCCCATAGAAACAGCCGTGCCGAAAATTTGCATTCCGTCCACTTCAAGCGGCACGTTAACAGCATGTTCATCCGCCGCGCCCGTCATGGGGATTTGGCCGCGCGTTAAACGCGGCACGCCCATATCCACACGCACAAGGCCTTTTTCAATATCAATGATATCCGTCAAAATAGGGCCCGCCAAGGTTTCCAGCGAAATTTGCTTTTTGTCCGTCAGCCCGCGCGTAAACATATGAAGCGCCGCACAGCGCGAGGCGTTGCCGCACATTTCCGCTTCGGAACCGTCCGAATTGATAATGCGCATGCGCACGTCCGCCGTATCGGACGGAAGTAATAAAATCAGGCCGTCCGCGCCCACGCCGAAGCGGCGGTCGCACATGTTTACGGCCAAAGAAAAGGGGTCTTGTACGGACAGGGCGGTCTTTCCGTCTAAAAACACGAAATCGTTGCCAAGCCCGGTGTATTTAGTAAATTGCATATATTTTTATTTTATAAAAACGGGCGGGCAATTTGGTAAGATATTTTTATCTTAAGAAAAGGGGTAAATTTTATGGAATTAATGCAAGCCATCCGCACCCGCAGAAGCGTGCGTAAATACCAGGATAAACCCGTAGAACGGGAAAAAATAAACGAATGTATTGAAGCGGCGCGCCTTGCGCCGTCCGCCTGCAACTCACAGCCGTGGCATTTTATCGTTATTGACGACCCAAAAGTAAAAGAGGCTTTTTGCAAAGAGGCGTTCTCCGGCGTGTACAACATGACTAAATGGGCCGAAAAAGCCCCGGTTTTAATTGCGGCGGTATCAGACAAAGGTTCTTTTACCAGCCGTATCGGCAACTTTTTCCGCCGGACGGAATTTTATTTGGTGGACCAGGGCATCGCCTGCGAACACCTGGTTCTGCGCGCGTGGGATTTAGGCCTGGGCACCTGCTGGATTGGGTGGTTAAATTCGGACAAAGCCGAAAAGTTTTTTAAACTCCCCAAAAGCAAAAAAATAGAACACTTAATTTCGCTGGGATACCCGGCGGAAGAACCCGCCGCACGCCCGCGGCAGACGTTTGACAACATTGTAACGTATAACGAGTATAAATAACAACCGTCCTTTTGACAGGAACATAAAAATACCCGCCGTTTGGCGGGTATTTCGTTACTTTTCAAATTTTTCTTTAAACCACTTAATCACCCAATCGGGTTTATAATCAATAATCTTGCGGTTGTGCGGCGTAAAACTTTCCGGCGGCGCGATAATCTGTTTTTCACGCGGCAGGAGCGGGTAAACATAATCCGTTACCACTTCTATATTGGGGTACCACAAGTTGTGCACCTTTTTATCCACCCAATGCTGAAGCCCCAAATTAGGCAAATTAAGCCCCGCAGAAGCCGCCCAAAAAACGGAATTAACGGCAATCACATAAAGCGCAAACTCCGCCTTTAAAAGTGAGAGCAAATGCCACGTTTGGTTAATGGAAAACTTTTTAATGTCAATTTCCATATAATCCGCATTTTCCAACGGGCCGCCTTTGGTAACGCTCATTACAAAATACCCCTCACGAATAAGCCCCTCCGCCAGTGCGCGCATATGCGGGTAAACGTAATTAGACCCGCGAGAATCCAACTGGAGAAAAATAATCCCCTTTTTGCCTTTTGCCCCCCGGCGCACTGCTTCCAGCGTTTGGGCCACCACCGGGGCAGGCGTTTGCGGAAAATACATTACGGGCGCGGGAACATCTTTCGGCACGGGGAGCGAAAATGTTTCAAACAAGCTGGTCACGCGGTGCGGAACTGTTACGCCATACTCGTAATACACGGGAACGGCTAAAAAGCCATCGGGTATATTTTGAAAAGCGGCGGAATAATCGTAATTTTTCCAAATCAGAGGGTGGCGGAAACCCGTAAAATAAAACACTTTTTCAAAATTGGGGTTTTCCTCCAACAGTTTGCCTACCAAAGGAGAATTGTTACGGTCAAACTGCGCGCCCACGTGCGCATGGAAAGGCAAGTTCGGATATTTGGCCTTTAAAGCGGCCAACATAGGCGTCGTATACAAATAGTCGCCGATACCCATAAAAAAGATAACGCAACGCCTTTTACGTTTGGATTACTGGCAAGGGCTTTATCCAAATCGTAAAACACATGTTCGTGACGGTAAAGCGGACGATTTATGCGGTACCATCCTTTATTAAAAGGAAGCGTCTCGCGCGCAGATTCGCCAGCGGCATGCTTTTTGTCAAACCGATACCACACGGGCGTATGCGTACGGATAAAAAAGAACATTTTATGAAATAACCAGCGCAGCGTTTCGTAACAAACGCAGATTTCGCGGTTGGCGCAAATCCAGTTGCGCAATTTGTATTCTTGCATATATTTAAGTATAGCAAACAAAAAGCCGCCCCGAAAGGAGCGGCTTGTTTGTACACGGAAGAGCGGTTATTTATCCAAATCCACCAGTTCGTATTGGCCGCTGCCCATACCAAGTTCTTTCATATAAGAAAGCTGGCGCAAACCTTCGCGCGATTCAATACGTTCTTTTAAATCGTGCAGTTCCGCTTCGGGCAGTTGGTATACCATATCAACGGAGGCTTGGTCCACCGCCACCAAATCCGTGGACGCTAAAATGCCAATATCACGCGCTTTTACGGGCGCGGCGGAAGTTCCGGCACAATCGCAGTCAACGGACATATTGCGAAGGACGTTTACAAACGCAATATGTTTGCCGAAATGGTCCACCGTCGCTTTGGCGGATTCGGCCATTTTTTCTTGGAACAATGCCCCGGTAGAGCCCCAGTTATTGTCCCGGCTGGAGCCGTGAATCATCGCTTTGCCGATTTTGCCGTCCGCACAGCCAATCGCAATATTTTTCATGGAACCGCCGTATCCGCCCATGGCGTGCCCTTTAAAATGCGTTAGCACCACCATGGAATCATAATTTAACATATGTTTGCCAACGGACATTTCTTTAAAGTGCTTGCCGCCGTTCACGGGAATCATCGCCGCGCCGTCCGAATCCATAATATCCACTTCGCTAAATGTCCAGCCGTTGGTTTTCAAGGTTTCGCGGTGGCCTTTGGTGGTTTGGCGCGGGCTGGGATACAATACGTTGGTTTCCACCAGCGTGCTGTTGGGGATATGTTCCCATAACGCTTTTACCATGGGAACGGGCAGAATGTTCGGCCCGTGCGGCTCCCCGGTGTGAAACTTAATGGCGGTTTTGCCCTGAATGTTTTGTCCGATTTTGTCGTAAATTTTAACAAGGCCTTCCGGGCTGATGTCCCGCGTGAAATACACAACGGCCTTGGCCGGTTTATCCGCAGGTTTAGTACCTGCCGGAGCGCACGCCGCCGCTACAGCGGCAAGCATAAAAACAACAACTTTTTGCATAAAACCTCCTATATAGAAATATAAAATTATTGTATCAACTGGAGTTAACTTTAAGTCAATACCCATAACACGCGCAGGGAAAATGCAAATAACAGGATTTCCCCTCCGCGCGGTGCATCTTATTATCCGCCTGCCGCAACAGCCTTACCGCACGGTAAAAACGCGTTTGCCAAACGGGGGCCAAAGTTATACAATATATACAAGCCGGAGTATCCCTCCGGGCTGCCGTGCTTTTGCGCGGCGTTTTACCGTTTTAACTTACGCAAAAGGAGACTTCTCTACTATGGCTAAACTAGTTGCTATGGACGGCAACGGCGCAGTATCCCACGTCGCCCATGCCACCAACGAAGTAATCGCTATTTACCCGATTACCCCGTCCTCCACGATGGGTGAAATCTGCGACGCCAAAACCGCCAAAGGCGAAACCAACATTTGGGGCAATGTCCCGTCCGTGAGCGAGCTGCAGTCCGAAGGCGGCGCTTCCGGCGCGGTGCACGGCGCTCTTACCGCCGGCGCGCTGACCACCACTTTCACCGCTTCCCAGGGCTTGCTTTTGATGATCCCCAACATGTACAAAATCGCCGGCGAACTGACGCCCACCGTATTCCACGTGTCCGCGCGCGCCATCGCCACCACGGCTTTGTCCATTTTCGGCGACCATTCCGACGTTATGGCCGTACGCCAAACCGGCTGGGCCATGCTCTGCTCCGACAATCCGCAAGAAGCCATGGATATGGCGTTAATCTCCCAGGCCGCCACGCTGCGCGCCCGCGTACCTTTTGTACACTTCTTTGACGGTTTCCGCACCAGCCATGAACTCAACATGGTGGAACCTTTGTCCAAAGAACAAATGAAAGAAATGATTAACGACGAGCTGGTGGCCGAACACAAATCCCGCGGCCTCAACCCGGAACACCCCACCGTGCGCGGCACCGCCGCCAACCCGGACGTGTACTTCCAGGCCCGCGAAGCCGTCAACAAATTCTACAACGCCGTGCCCGCTATCGTAAAAGAAGAAATGGCCAAGTTTGAAAAACTCTCCGGCCGCAAATACGACCTCTTCCAATACGTCGGTGCGGAAGACGCCGAAAGACTCGTAGTCATTATGGGTTCCGGCGCGGACGTAGCCCAAAACGCCGTGGAAAGCATGGAAGGCGAAAAAGTGGGCGTGCTTAAAATTAAATTGTTCCGCCCCTTCTCCATTGAAGATTTCGTACGCGTAATTCCGGCTACGGTCAAAAAAATCGCCGTTATGGACCGCACCAAAGAACCCGGCTCCATGGGCGAACCGTTGTTCCAGGACGTTTGCGCGGCGTTCCTTACCAAAGAAGCCAAAGCCAAATTCCCGGCTACCCCGCTTATCATCGGCGGACGCTACGGTATCGGCTCTAAAGACTTTACGCCGTCCCACGTCAAAGCCGTGTTTGACAACTTGGCCCAAAACGAACCGAAAAAAGATTTTGTCGTCGGCATTAACGACGATTTGACCGGCAAATCCCTGCCCGAAGCCAAACTGGCCACCAAATCCGGCAACGACATTTTCGCCGCTTTGTTCTACGGCTTGGGTTCCGACGGCACCGTAGGCGCCAACAAAAACACGATGAAAATCATCAGCGCCAACGGCTTCTTTGCCCAAGGGTACTTCGTGTACGACTCCAAAAAATCCGGGTCTATGACGACGTCCCACATCCGCTTCGGCAAAAACTACATCCGCGCGCCTTACCTCATCCAATCGGCTGATTTCATCGGCGTGCACATGTTTGACTTCTTGGATAAATACGACGTGCTCGGATCTGCCAAAGAAGGCGCCACCGTGCTTATCAACTCTCCTTACGGTGCGGAAGAAGTGTGGAACCACCTTACCGCCGAAGTGCAGAAAATCATCATCGACCGCAAACTGAAAGTGTACGTGATTGACGCTTCCGAAATTGCGCTCAAAACCGGCATGGGCAGCCGCACCAACACCATCATGCAGACGGCCTTCTTCGGTATTGCGGGCGTAATCCCGGCCGAAAAAGCCATCGCCGACATTAAAGAAGCCATCAAAAAAACCTATTCCAAAAAAGGCGAAGAAATCGTACAGAAGAACTACAAAGCCGTGGACGCCGCCTTGGCGGGCCTGCACGAAGTAAAATACCCGGCTGAAGTAACCTCTAAACTGCACACCAAAGCCCCGGTTCCGGCCGAAGCCCCCGCGTTTGTAAAAGACGTTCTGGGCGAAATGATTGCCGGCCGCGGCGACCAGCTGCCCACCTCCGCCATGCCCGAAGGCGGCGTTTATCCGACCGGCACCACCCAGTACGAAAAACGCAACATCGCCATCATGGTTCCGCAGTGGGATCCCAACACGTGTATCCAGTGCGGTTTCTGCTCCTTGGTCTGCCCGCACGCCGCTATCCGCATTAAAGCGTACGACGGCGCGGCCTTGAAAGACGCCCCGAAAACCTTTAAATCCGCCGATGGCAAAGCCGACCTCGCCGGCCTTAAATTCACCGTTCAAGTGGCGGTGGAAGACTGCACCGGCTGCGGCGCGTGCGTATATAACTGCCCGGCCAAAAACAAAGAAAACCCGGAAAAGAAAGCCCTCAACATGGTGCACCAGTTGGACGTGCGCGAAGACGAAATCGATAACTACGCTTTCTTCCTGGGCCTGAAACAAGCCGAAATCAAAACGAAAAAAGAATCCGTCAAAGGTTCGCAGATGCGCCAGCCTTTGTTTGAATTCTCCGGCGCGTGCGCGGGCTGCGGCGAAACGCCCTACGTCAAACTTTTGACCCAGCTGTTCGGCGACCGCTTGGCCGTTGCCAACGCCACGGGCTGCTCGTCCATTTACGGCGGCAACCTGCCCACCACGCCTTATTGCAAACGCGATGACGGCAAAGGTCCGGCGTGGGCGAACTCTTTGTTTGAAGACAACGCGGAATTCGGCCTTGGTATGCGCTTGGCGTTTGACCAGCTGAACCACGACGCGAAAGCCGCTCTTACCGAAGCCAAAGAAGGCGGCCTGAAAGAACACGCCGCTTTGATTGACGCAATCTTGAACGCCGACCAAACCACCGATGCGGGCGTGGAAGAACAGCGCAAACGTGTGGCGGAACTGAAAGAAATCTTAAACAAAGGCGCCGAAAACGGCTGCGAAACGTGCAAACGCGTACTCAGCCTGGCTGACTACCTCATCCGCAAATCCGTGTGGATCTTGGGCGGCGACGGCTGGGCCTACGACATCGGCTACGGCGGTCTGGACCACGTCCTGGCCAGCGGCAAGAACATCAAAATCTTGGTGCTGGATACGGAAGTGTACTCCAACACCGGCGGACAGATGTCCAAAGCCACGCCGTTGGGCGCAAAAGCCTTGTTCGCCGCGGGCGGCAAAACGATGCCGAAGAAAGACCTTGGTATGATTGCCATGACCTACGGCAACATCTACGTGGCGCAGGTAGCCATGGGCGCGAACATGAACCAGACCATCCAAGCCTTGGCGGAAGCCGACGCTTACGACGGCCCGGCTTTGGTAATCGCGTACTCGCACTGCATTGCACACGGGATTGATATGTCCAAAGGTATGGGCGAAGCCAAACGCGCCGTACAGGCCGGACGCTGGATCCTGTACCGCTTCAACCCCGAGGCCCGCTACGAAGGCAAGAACCCCTTGCATATCGACAGCCCCTTGGGTGCCCCGACGCTCCCGCTGGCCGATTACATGAGCGGCGAAAACCGCTTCAAAGGCCTCATGAGAGACAACCCGGAACTGGCGAAAGAGCTTATCAAACGCGCCGAATCCGAATACGCCTGGAGACGCGATTTGTACAAACAACTCGCGGCTATTGAACCGGCTGAAAAAATCGTTAAGTAATTTACGATAAGGATAAAAGCCCCTGGCCATTAGGCTGGGGGCTTTTTTATCCTACCAATGGCCGCGATTTGTACAAACAACTCGCGGGCCAGAGCCTGGCCGCCCTTTTCCACCGCACTCATTTAATTAGTTTAAGCCACACTATTTTGGATATACCGCTACTGTATGCCATATCAAAAAAGAGTTCCCGGTGAAAAAGTAGAAAAATAGTTTGCAGTTAAGCATTAAAAAGCCCCGGTTATGCGTTAGCATAGCCGGGGTTTTTATATAAGGTTTTCTGAGGTTAAGGCAAGTCAAATAACCGCATACACCAACCGTCCTGAGCAGTTTTTGTTGTGCCCAGTACATCATGACAAAAAGAACCTTCTTCTACCGAATGACAAGAATATTCTGCGCAGGACAAAACTAATTTTTTGTCTCCCGCCAAAGAAAACCCATATCCCCCATAGCCTGTTACTCCATAATTTCCCATATATACAGCAAACTTAGGTCCTCCTCCGGCCCGGTGTAATGTAATTTTATCAATTCCGTTGCCTTTACTAATAAAATCCACACAACCAGACACCTCCCGCTGCACCTTAAAATCGGGCCAATCCAACTCTAGTTCATTAATACAGGAGGCATATTGTCCATTAGCCAAAAAGTAAACTTCTTGGGCATTTTGTACATCTTTTATTAAAGGCAGCAGGCGGGCGGCACGTGCACGTTTGACTGCCCGCTCATATTTTGGCAACGCCACCGATGATAAAATACCAATAATTAATACCACTACCAATAATTCAATAAGCGTAAAACCTTTCATTTTGATACCTCACATAATAGGTGATTGCCGAGTGTCTCGCGGCCCGCAAAGCCCGGAAATCTAAAAAGAAAACGGCCCAGTAAACAGACTGGACCCGGATCCATGTCCGGGATGACGGCTTAATTAAGCGTCATTCCCGAAAGCTTCTGCCGGGAATCTCTCCGCGCCTAGCAACAGAACCCCGACTACACCCCTCGGGAATGACAAATATAATAAGTCATCCTGAGGCGTTTTTACTCAGGATCTGCCGATTTTTATAATAAAAGGGAGATCCCGTATAAAAACACTACGGGATGACCTTGTTTTCTACAAACCCTATGGTATCAAAAAAAAAAAACGGGTCAAGGCTGCCAGAGCCCTCCCGTTTATCCTCCACTTAAATACCCAACAATATATTCTTTATAACTACCTAACGCAAACACCCCCGCTATATTAGCGGGGGTGTTTTAGATCTATAGCATTCCAAGGCTTCCAGCACCAGGTTCAAAAGGTTGAAGATCCTTATCGCTTCCATTATAGCCCCCATCCGATAAGGTTTTGCAAGAAGCGTCAGGCTGCGGCGTATAGCTTTCCGCTTCTATACACTCCGCATACGGAACAAGTAAGTAAGTTCGTAGCGAACCATTCCCATAACCGCCAGAGGTATTAGCACATCCTTTTCCCCACATAACATCCCCTAAAGGGGCATACTTTTTTCCCACCACACAGGAGGAACATTCTTTGCCAGGAGTACAGCCATACGGATAACTTTCAAAATCCGCTCTCATAAGTTCGGCTATAGAATTTGAATGTGTATAATGCTGCTGCAAAGAAGTATCCATACTGCACAAAGAAGGACAATTCTTCACACCCCAATTATTGAGCCTAAGACACTCATCATATCCGCCACAATTTAAACAGCCGGTAGGATAATCCTTAAATTGACAATGAATTAAGTTTGTTAAAAATTTCTTTTTTTCCGTCGGCGGGGTTTCCGGCTCAGGCTCGGGGTCCACCGCAGAAGCCGCCGTATCCCCGCACACCAAATACAGTTCCTGACCATTCGCTCCGTCTAACGTTAACGTCTTCCAGTGCATTTGTCCGTTGCTCCCGCCTTTGCCTTTACAAGCAGGGAACTCTTTGCCAAATAACTCCAGTTTGCTTACGTTCATTGCCTCGGCATTCAAGCTTTCCATCTTTCCGCTTTGAACGCGCACGTTTTTAAAACTAATTTTCCCGGTGTCAGCAACGACGGAGCCTAACGTCATATCCCTGCCGTCTACGCCGCGCCCGCCGTTTAAGTCCAATTGGCCCTTGTTCAAGTTTAACACTTTTCGCCGTTAAGTTTGCGGAAGAGTCATCACACCCCAAACTCATTGAACACGTGTCCGTTAACCCTATATCCATGATTTTCCTACATTTACCTGCGAATACGCCACATACGGCACCGGAAAGTACGTTACCATACTCATTTTATTGGACGCGGCAAACCCCGCCGCGGCCGACAATAAAAATGTTCCTATTAATAATTTTTTCATAAACGCTCCCATTACTTGCTATATTATTGTGGGCAGGACCAGGTTAATCCTGTTTTTTTATCTTTCATGGCATACGCATCGCAGGCGATATCCTTAGAGCCCGAACACCAAAAATTACCGTAGGAAGCATCGTTAGCAGAGTCCACAGGAGCGTCTTCCCCTACGTATAAAAAGCTGGTGCCGGCATAATCGCCTTTGCGGCGTACTGCGCAAATTCCATTTATAACCACATTGGACGTGGAACCACCCGGATTAATGGAAAAAACAAAATCTTTGGTAATACATTTAAAATTATCGCTGCTTTCGCACGGCATGGTAAAATCCAAATGTCTTAAGTCAAAGTCCTTGCTATTGTACTGTTCTTTTCCGGCGGTATCCAACATACGCGCTTTGGCGTCCCACAGTTTTTTGGCCGTAACGCGCGCCTCGGCAATGCGGGATTTTTCAATCGCTTTGTCGTACATAGGGGCGGCCATCGTAACCAGCACCACCACAATCATCACCGCCACCAAAATTTCCACTAATGTAAAACCTTTTTTCATATCCGTTCCTTAAAAAGAAAGATTTACTTTATCTAAGCCCATAATATCGCACTGGTCGTCCGTTCCGCCGCAATAAAGGGTCATAGAATTGGTGTTCAACCCAATTACGGCCCCTTCCAGCTTTCCTTGGAGCACCTTTGCTTTTACCCATTGTTCGGCAGGCAAGGTATAGGAAAAGCGGGAGCAGTCCATTTGTTTCCCGTCGTTTACAAACTTGCACCCGGCGGGAGCTTTGTCAAACATATCCAAGCGCGTAAATACGGCCTTGCCGGGCTGAGCCGCCGCCAACTTGGCAAAAGAACGGTAGCCGAATTCTCCCGCCAGGCGTTCGCCGGAATCGTAAATACTGCGCAGCATCGCTTCCGCCTCCGACACGTGCGCCTTTTCCACCACGCGGCGGTACTGGGGCATCCCCACCGCCGTTAAAATGGCTACAATCAGCACGACGGCCAACAGTTCAACCAACGTAAAACCATATTGATTTTTCATATACTCCGCCCCTCCGCTACGGCTGTACCTTGCGGTAGATTAAAGCGCTGTCCACGGCCACGCTGTGGGAAAGATCCCACTTGGAGGCCCACTCAGCTTTAATAGGCGTAAACTGGAGCAACGTCCGGCAAGAATTGCTGGGATTTATATTTAACGTATCACAAACATCCGTTCCGCCACAGCAAGTAACATTAGAACCGTTATAATACAAAGTGGTTCCTTTATACTTGCCAGAGGTTAACGAAGCAGAGACCGTGGCCAACCGGGGCGTTAACGCATAGGTGCAGTTTTCCGTATCCCACACTTGGGAACTACTTCCCTCTTTTCCTTTTAATTCTACATCCAGCCGGGCGAAAGTAACGTCCGACGTATCATTTAACCCCGTTGCGCTGTTTTCCGTAATCAGGCGGTCGCGCGCGTCATAAATGGCGGGAAGCATCTGGAGAGCCTCCGCCACGCGGGCGCGGTCTACGCTTTTGCGGTATTGGGGCAGCGCAACAGCGGTCAAAATACCCATAATCAGCACAACGGCCAATAATTCAATTAAAGTAAACCCTTTTTTCATAAAAACCTCCGGGATGTATATAATAACAGTATAGGAATTTTCTCTGTTTTTACAATACCCATTATAGCTAAAAAACACTTTGTCTGCAAAATCATTTTCCGGCGCGCGAACGGCAAATTTTGTATGATATATTCCGGTTTGGCCGCAAAGACGGCCGCAAACACAACCGGGAGAAACGTTTTATGAGAATTCACGACGATATCCAATTAGATTACTGCGACGTACTCTTACGCCCCAAACGCTCTGCGCTGGCGTCCCGCTCCGAGGTGGAAGTCCTGCGCGAATACGCCTTTAAATGGTGCCCGCGCACGCTGAACGCCACCGGCATCGTGGCCGCCAATATGGCCACTACCGGCACTTTTGAAATTGCGCGCGAAATGCAAAAACAGCATTTAATGAGCGCGCTGCATAAACACTACTCGGCCGAAGAACTGCTTGCGTTCTTAAAGCAAAACGCCGAAGAATTCGGCAACAACGATTTGCTTTTCGTCAGCTCCGGCGTGTCGGACGCGGACTACGAAAAACTGACCGCTGTAATGAAAAGCGGCCTCATCCAAAACATCTGCGTGGACGTGGCAAACGGCTACTCCCCCTACCTTATCAATTACATCCGCAAAGTGCGCCAGGCCTGGCCGGAAGCGTTAATTATGGCCGGCAACGTAGTAACGGGCGATATGTGCGAAGATTTGATTTTAAGCGGGGCGGATATCGTGAAAGTAGGCATCGGGCCCGGGTCCGTATGTACTACGCGTAAATTGACCGGCGTAGGCCGGCCGCAGTTTTCCACCGTTATTGAATGCGCCGACGCGGCGCACGGCGTGGGCGGTATGGTATGCGCGGACGGCGGCTGCACCGTTCCCGGCGACGTATGCAAAAGCTTTTGCGCGGGAGCCGATTTTGTAATGCTGGGCGGTATGCTGGCCGGACACGAAGAAAGCGGCGGAGAACTCTGCTCCAAATCTTTCCAAACGGGCGAAGTGGATATGATTGACGATAAAACCTGCGCCATGCGCATCGTGGAAAAACAATATAAAAAATTCTACGGGATGAGCTCCGAATACGCCCAGGACAAACACTACGGCGGTATGAAAAAATACCGCGCCAGCGAAGGCAAAGTGGTGGAAATCCCGTTCCGGGGCCCCGTGGAGCCGACGCTTTTGGCCGTGTTGGGCGGCATCCGCAGCTGTATGACTTACATCGGCGCAAAAAGGCTGAAAGATATGCCCAAATGCGCCACTTTCTACCGCGTCAACCGCCAATTAAACACCATCTTCGGCAACGAATAATGTTTCCGTTTTTTGGCAAAACCGCCCCGCAAGGGGCGGTTTTTTTACGGCCTAAACTAATTACTTTTTCGGCTTGTGAGATGACGCGCAAAAAAGCATACTGGTTATATCCGGAGGTTATCCGGCACAAACGCGGCGCATTGCAGGCAAAGACGCCGCACACGGACCGAGGGGGTCGGGCCGATGCTTTTACCCCCCGCCAACATGTTGGTACCCCCCTGTTCTTCACGGAGCAGGGGGTTTTTATATCCGTTTTTACACCGCTAGAAGACAGGCGGACCGAAAACTGTTACAATATAACATATTCGCCCAGCAAGCGGGCAAAAGGAGAACAAGATGATTAAAGAAGGTTCTAAAGTCAAATTTGATTACACCCTGACGGTCGACGGAAAAGTGGCCGATACCTCCGCCGGACGCGGCCCGCTGGAATACACCCACGGTGCGGGGCATATTATCCCCGGTTTGGAAGAAGAACTTTTGGGTATGAATGTAGGCGACAAAAAAACCGTTAAAGTAGCGCCGGAAAAAGGCTACGGCAACGTGCTGGAAGAAGCTATCCGCCGCGTACCGAAAGAAGCCGTAGGCGGCGCCGACAGCTTGAAAGTAGGCGATATGGTGGGTGCCAGCAATGCGGGGCACACTTTCCGCGCGGTAGTAAAAGAAATTACCGATAAAGAAGTAGTGCTTGATTTCAACCATCCGCTGGCCGGAAAAGAATTGAACTTTGACGTAGAAATCAAAGGAATCAACTAAAACCGCTTTTTTAAACGCCCGGGTTTACACACCCGGGCGTTTTTTATCCCCCCTCTTCCGCATCCGGCAGGAAAAAAGTACAATATAATTATCCATTTCAACAAGGAGAAACGCATACTATGAAAAAAGTAATTTTACTTTGCACGGCCTGCGCATTGCTGACGACGGCCTGCACCACCCCCGGCAAAAAAACCGCTTGGGGAGCCGCCGGAGGCGCCGCCGTGGGCGGTATCGCCGGGGCGGTTATCGCCAACAACACCGGCCACAAAAGCGAACACGGCGCCATTGCGGGCGCGTTAGCCGGCTTGGCCGCGGGCGGCCTGTTGGGCAATTATTACGACAGACAAGCCAAAGAACTCGCCAAAATCGCCGAAGTGGTTAAATCCGACAACGGCATTCAGGTTTATTTGAAAAATGATATTTTGTTTGCCACCGGCAGCTCGGAACTTTCCGCCGCTTCCATGCAAACGCTGACGGACCTTAACAAAGTGCTTAAAAAATATCCCAAAAACCGCATCGTCGTACAGGGATATACGGACTCCACCGGCTCCGCCGCCATTAACAATAAACTCTCCACCCAGCGCGCCAAAGCCGTGTACGACTTTTTGCTCGGCAGCGGGCTGAAAACGCTCAGCATCACGTACGTAGGCTACGGTTCCTCTAACCCGATCGCCTCCAACGCCACCGCCGAAGGCCGCGCCCAAAACCGCCGCGTGGTGCTTTCCATCACCGCCAACGAAAAAGACATTAAATAGTTCTTTTACGCAACAAAAAACCGGGGCTTTTTACCAGCCCCGGTTTTTTATTTTTTCCCGCCGGAAAACAACCTAAAAAAACAGTGGCAATTCCCCCGCTAATTTGCTACCCTTACTATATGGTAAACCAGGGGAACGAACGCTTAAAAGCGCTTATTAAACTGCTGCAAACGGAATCGGAGTCGTACGGCCCCGTGCTTAAGCGCGAACTGGCCGCCGCCATTAAAGCCAATCCGGCGCGCGTACAATGCGTACTTTTGGAAGAATTTCAAACTTCCGCCCCGCTCCCCGTCGTCCACACCCTGGAAGAAATCTGCTGGGAAGATTTAGCCGCCGCCTTGGCGCGCTTTGCGGCAAAAATTAACCCCGACCTGGAAGAAGGCCTGGCTCTTTTATCTAAATTTACCGCTCCCGCCGTCAGCCGGAAAGATGTTTCCGCCCCGCTGGACGAATTGGCGCGCGAACTGCGCCCGGCGCTTTTAAACGCCAAAAACCAAGCGGAAATCGCCGGGATTTTAAGCCACTATTTTTTCCGGGTGCGCGGATTTCAAACATTGCCTTCCAATTTAGACGTAAAAGACATTTCCTTCGCCCGCTTTTTACGCAAAAAACGCGGCTCCAGCCTTTGCGCCGCCTGTTTATACGCCACCGTTGGGCAAAGATACGGTTTAGATGTTAATTTAGTGGATTTGGCCGGGCGCGTATTGGTACATTTGCGCGGATTTTCCGGCCGGGAATCTTTATTCATTGACCCGCTGGACAACGGCAAACTGCTGCGCGAAGAAGATTGCCGCAACTACATCAGCGCACGGCAAATTGAATGGAACGATGAGTTTTTATCCCCCCTTTCCTCCCGTATGATCGTCCGGCGGCTTATCGCCAATATGATTTACGCCCTAAACAAACTGCGTGATGAACGCCGTTTAAAATACCTGCGGGAATATTTAGAAATCATTAAAGGATAGTTTGGAGAGCCTATGAACTATTACGTATACTTAATCATCGCCGTGGCGTGCTTTGTCGGCGAGATGTTTACGATGGAATTTTCGTTGGCGTGCCTGGGCATCGGCGCATTGGGGGCGGCGGGAGCCGCCTGGTTTAACCTGGGGATTTGGCCGCAGGTAGGCGCATTTATACTTGTTTCCGCCGTATGTTGGGCGGGCATCCGTCCGTTTGCACTGCGCCATTTGTACGGCAAAGCCACCAACATTAAAACCCCGGCCCAAGCCGTCATCGGGCAGGAATGCGTGGTGGAAACCGATTTGGACCCCGTACAAAATACGGGGCGCGTAAAAGTAAACGGAGAAAGCTGGAAAGCTTCCGCCGAGGCACCCGTGCCCGCCGGCACCGTATGCGTAGTGGAAAAATTAGACGGCGTAACCTTAACGGTCCGCGTCAAAAAATAGCAGCAGGAACGCAATCTAACAATAAAGGAGAAGAATATGGAAGGATTGGGAGAAATGGGACTTGTCTTTTTAGCGGCGTTGGTTTTCTTTGTAATCGTCATCATCGCCAAAGGGATTATCGTCGTCAAACAAGCGCAAGTAATGATTATTGAACGCTTCGGCAAATATCTGGAAGTGTTAAACCCGGGTATCAACTGGATTATCCCCATTATGGATAAACCGCACTTGATGGAATGGCGCAACAGCCGCGAATATGTAGACGGCGCGGGCCGCACGCGCTCCGTACCGTATATGGAAATGCGCGATACGATTGATATGCGCGAAACGGTGTACGACTTCCCCCGCCAAAGCGTTATTACCAAAGATAACGTAGGCATTGAAATTAACGCGCTTTTGTATTTTCAGATTACCGACCCGCTGAAAGCGGCCTATCAGGTGGAATCTCTTCCAACAGCTATTGAAAAATTAACCCAAACCACCTTAAGAAATATCATCGGCGAAATGGATTTGGACCAAACGCTTACCTCCCGCGAAATTATTAACGGCAAACTGCAGGTGATTTTGGATGACGCTTCCAACAAATGGGGCGTAAAAGTAAACCGTGTGGAATTGCAGGACATTATTCCCCCCGCCGCCATCCGCGAAGCGATGGAAAAACAGATGAAAGCCGAGCGCGACCGCCGCGCGATGGTAACGGAAGCCGAAGGTACTAAAACGGCCCAAATTTTAAAAGCGGAAGCCGTGCGCGAATCCGAAATTAAAAAAGCCGAAGGTATGAAGCAAGCCGCTATTTTGCAAGCGGAAGGCGTAGCGGAAGCTAAAATTAAAGTAGCCAACGCGGAAGCGGAATCCGTCAAAATAGTGGCCTCTACGGTGGCACAGTCCTCCAACCCGGCCAGCTATATGATTTCGCTGAAATACATTGAAGCTCTCACAAAAATGACGGACGGCAAGGACAATAAAATTATTTATATGCCCTACGAAGCCAGCAACGTATTGGGTGCGGTAGCCGCCATTAAAGACTTAACGGGCGGTGCGGCCGCCGTAAACGGCAAATAGATATTTAGGACAGCAACAATACTCCCCGGCCTTTTTAATGGGCCGGGGTTTTTAATTTTCTAATACCCCCCAGCTATGCCGGGGGATATTTAAGGCAGTTTTTTCTTCCGTTATTATTTCCGCCTTTTTGCCCTGTTTATAAAAAGCCACCAAAATGGAAAAGACGTTTTATTTGTCCGAGCCGAAGGCGAGTTGTAAAACGCCCCGTTTTGGACTGCTTTTTATAAGGCATTGGGCGGTGAGTTTTTTGTTACTTTTTGTCGGCACAAAAACTAAAAAGATAAACTTTCGGGAAATAGTTGCCCATAGAAGCAACGAAACGCAAAGAAAAATTCTTTGCGTTTCGTGCGTACTACTTAAAGATAACGTCAGCCGTTATTTAACACTGACGTTAAAGGCAATGTCTTCCCGTAAACTGTTATGCACCGGGCAATCCTGCGCCGCCTGTGCATAAAACGCTTTATGTTCGTTTTTAAACGCATCCGGAAAGGTAAACTCTATTTTTATCCCCGTTACACGCGTATGTTTATCGTCAAATGACGGCTCCAGCGTCACTTCCGTACCGCTCAGGTCTTCCCCGCGCTTGGAAGCAATAAACCCCAGCTTTGTCATCATACACGCCCCCAAAGCGGCGCATAACAATTCGCCCGGGTTCATATCGCTGCGCGGATCCACATAGGCTGTTTTTACACGGGCGGCGGAATTTTCCAGCACGCCCGATGTTTCTAATTTTTTTTCAAGTCTTGTTTTAATTATTGCCATACTATCTCCCCCTTTAAGGATACCCATAATATAGGAGGAGTACGCTTCGCCGCCAAAAGATTTTTTATATTAGAAACCGCTACGGCAGCGTATATGAAAGGTACCGCACTTCGCGCTGGTTGTTACGGATTTCGTAACGGAGGATATCTTGCGGCAGCAGTTCAATGCCAACCAACGCCAGCTCGGAATGCGCATCGGAATAAGGATCCGGGAAGTTGCGTAACAGACGGGAAAACACGCGTTCCCCGCCGCGCCATACTTCTATAGAGTGAACTCTTTCAGAAGGTAAAAGTTTCCCCAAGTTCCACCCCCTAAACAATAAAGAACGGGAGTAGCCGGGGTCTTTACCCAAATAACGGCGCAATAATAACGGTAAAACCCGGGGTAAATGAACGGCGTAACTGCGGGAGCGGCCATCGGGGGCCAAACAGCTGCCCGTATGCAGGCCGACGGCACGCCATTCCCCCTGGAAATATTGCAAAACGGGCGAACCGCAATAGCCGCTGATGTTAAAAGGCGCCGCCAAATTCTCTCCTGCGATTACCCGGTCCGATATCAACCCAAAACCTTCCGCGCTAAAAATATGGCGTTCTACCGGCAAAATTTCATCCAGCCCGGCCACCCGGCCGGATACATAGCCAAAAGAATAGGCGGTTTCGTTTAAGTTGGGCCATCCTATTTCCAACGGCCGGACCGCAGAAAAATCTTGTTCCGGGAGGAGCGCCAAAGATACGTCCGGCGCGTGCCACCCGGCGTTTCCGTTAACGGCGATGGTAATTTCCCGCTCCTGCGGTAAATTATTTTCTCCTGCAAAGCGAATAATGCGGCGGGAACCCGCCACGCCGCCTATGTGGTAAGGCATTGCCACCCATAAACGTTTATGGGCGCGAAAAATAAAACCGGTCCCCAACACCTCACTTGCTCCCGGGCGGGACACCTGCACAAGCGAGCGGGAAACATTATTCAACAGCCAGGCCTGTTTAAAGGACTGGCGCGCCACCGCCGCCGCTTGGGGCGACAATACGGTTTTTGCCCCCCGCAAAAGCCCTCCCTGGGCGTATACAACGGGATGAACAGCGGCCAAAAACAGCATAAAAATAAAAAATTTGATTAAACGCATATATTATATTTTGACAGATTATACATAAGAAAAACAGAGTCAAAAGACCCAGACTTCACCTAGGTCCGTTTGTAAATGAAGCAATAAAAAGCACCCGTTTGGGTGCTTTTGTAAATTCTCTTAACAGGACTCGGCCACAAGTCGCCTCGTTGACCCTCGGCGCTCGCAGCCCCGCCTCGCCATACTCGCCTTTCGCTCCGCTCAAACTCGTATAAGGCTCCGGCTTTCTCGTCCTAACGCGGGCAAAGCAGTTTGCCCGCTCTCGGGGGCCCACCCATTAAAAAAAGCACCCATTTGGGTGCTTTTTAAATGGCTCCCCGAGTAGGACTCGAACCTACAACCTACCGGTTAACAGCCGGTCGCTCCACCATTGAGCTATCGGGGAAAAATCTGTTTTTTAAACTGCTTATTCTTGCTACATAATTATTGTATTAAATAATTTTTATTTTGTAAATATTTATTTTGTTCCGACGATAAAATTTTCCAAAAATCTTCTTTTCGGCGCATAAAAACACTTACAAATACCAGTATAGCAAATAAAAAGACCAAACCCTCCAACATTTGCATAAGCCCCCCTGCATATATCCACGCCGCCAGCCCCAAAATACAACAGCTTTCCACCGCATACGTCAAAGCGGCAAACAACCCCAACGTTTTACTGCGCCGTTCCACCGGGGTACGCAATAAAATAATGCTTGTCATCATCGCGCCAAACGCGCCAAACGGTATACCGCATAAAGCGGTCATCCCAAGCACCGCCCACACGGGAAGATGAAAATATAAAACAGCCACCGATAAAAAATATCCCAAATAATTAAACGTCAGCAATTTAAAAAAAGTAAATTTATCTGCCCGCGCGGCAAACGCCAACGCACCCGCAAACGCCCCCAGCCCAAACGCCGCCCCTAAAAAACCTAAATATACCGACGAAAAACCATGCTCATAAATATAAGTGGGAAGCAAAATAAGCTCCCAGGATTGCCCCAAAATAAACGTCGGCACCATAAACAATACGGGCTCCCATACCATACGGTCCGCACGCACGGCGCGCCACACCTCCCCGTAAGACGGCACGGGCCGAAGCTGCCTTGGTTTTCGGTGAGAAAACATTACCACGCATAACACCACAATCACCGCGCAAAACGCCGCACACCACACCCAGGCGGACAATAACCCGCAGCACGCGATAATCGTTCCGCACAAAACGGGCCCTACGACGGACATAACCCCGTCAAAAGCCTCCACAAACCCCGTAGTTTTAGACAGCGGCACCCCCGCATAACGCGAAAACGTAGGCGAAAGCGCGGTGCGCGCCAGTTCGCCGGGCGCGTCAAAAACGGAACTTACAAAGACAATCGCCCCCACCAGCCAAGGGTAATCTTTCCCCGCCAAAATAAGAACGGGAACGCACGCCAAAAGCGAAAATTGAATAACTTCGCACGAGAGCATCGCCTTGGAACGGCCAATTTTTTCAATAAACCGCGCACCGAATATGGCGGAAAAAATATTGGGCAGCAGGGAACAAAAACCTACAAAACCCGTCCATAACACGCTGCCGGTGGCGGAAAGAACGTACCACGGCAGCAAAAGCTGCATAAACTGATTCGTAAGCGAGGATAACGCCTCCGTCGCCAAAATCAGCTTCAGCGGGGTTTTATTGGATTTTGTAGTTATTTTTAGCATCTTGCATCCTTTGGAAAATTATATAAAATGATAACTGTAAAGGGGGATTCTATGGCTGATTACAAAGATTATTACAAAATTTTAGGCGTAAATAAAACCGCCTCGGACGCAGAAATAAAAAAGGCCTTTAAAAATATGGCGCGCAAATATCACCCGGATATGCATTCGGAAGCGGACAAAGCTAAAATGACGGAAAAATTTAAAGATATCAACGAAGCGTATACCGTCTTGTCCGACAAGCAAAAACGCACGATTTACGACCAAGTAGGCCAGCAAGGCTACCAGGATTATGCCCGCGGCGGAGGAGCCTCGGCCCGTTCCGGCGCCGGCGGCAACCCGTACCAAGGATACCAACAATACTCCTACGGCGGCCAGGATTTTGGCGGTTTCGGCGGAGCGCAGGGGTTCTCCTCCGGCGGGGGCGGAGCGGACTTCAGCGATTTTTTCCAAAGTATTTTTGGCGGGATGGGCGGAGGCGGCGGCTTTGCCGGATTTGGACAAAATTTCGGCCGCAGCGCGGCTTCGGGCCAGGCGGCGGGCGACGTGGAAGCCGAGCTTGCCCTTAACCTGGAAGACGCCCACCGCGGCGGCAATATGCAGCTGACGCTGCCCAGCGGACGCACCGTAACGGTTAAATTTCCGGCCGGAGTAGGCGAGGGTAAAAAAATCAAATTAAAAGGGATGGGCAACCCCACCCGGCGCGGAAACGGGGATTTGTATCTAATCGTAAAAATCCGCCCGCACGCGATGTTCCGCCTGGAAGGAGAAGATTTACACGTACCGGTAACGCTTATGCCGTGGACGGCCGCTTTGGGCGGGACGATTTTCGTCCCCACGCTGGACGGCCCCGTAAAAGTAAAAGTACCCGCCGGCACGCACAACGGCAAAAAACTTAAATTAAGCGGCAAAGGCCTCAGCGCAAAAGGCAGCCTGTACGTTACGTTAACGGTGGACGTGCCGCGTACGCTGACCAAAGAACAAAAAGACCTGTTTACGCGTCTTGCGGAAATCAGCCAATAATATCAACCCGGCCCAACGGCCGGGTTTTTTGTTTTACCAATACGGAAAAAGTATAATATTAAAAACTTTACCAAGGAGTATGCTTATGACCACCATTTCCTGCACTTATACGGGCGACGGCGAAACCAAGCTCGTCCACGGCCCTACCAACACCGTTTTGGAAACCGATCTTCCGCCGGATAACGGCGGTAAAGGCCGCCGTTTCTCCCCCACCGATTTGCTCGCCTCGGCCTTTGCCTCGTGCGTACTGACGATTATGGGTAAAATGGCCGCCGCCCGCGGTGAAAAGTTTGACGGCGCCTCCGTTACCATTGACAAAATTATGGCCGCGAACCCGCGCCGCGTGGGCGAATTTGTGTTAGAAGTAACGTTCCCCGCCCACTTTACCGACGCGCAAAAAAAGTTCTATTTATCCGCCGTCAACGCCTGCCCCGTACACCAAACGCTCCACCCGGACGTAAAAGTTACGGTCAACGTAAAATAAACAGCTTGCACTTCTTTCCCCGGCCACACGCCGGGGATTTTTTTGTAATATTTAAAAAAATCCTGCGTATTAATATATGACGGCCCTAATAAGGAACCCTTATGAATTTTGCGGATTATTACCAAAACTTTTTTACGCGCATATACAACTATGCCCGCTACCGCACTTCCGGTCCGCAGGAAGCGGAGGATTTGACGGCGTGTATTTTTGAAAAATTATATAAGCGTTTTAAAGATTTTGACCCGCAAAAATCCACGCTTGAAGCCTGGACGTTTATGCTGGCCTCCGGCGCGGCCACAGATTATTTCAGACGGCAAAAAATCCGCCGTTTCTTTTCGTTTACGCAAGAAGAAGAGGACGCACTCGCCGCGGATGAAAAAACCTCCGCGTCTTTGGAAAAAGCCGAAACAGTTCACAGCTTGCATAGCGCGCTGGAAAAGCTGTCCGACAAAGAACGGGAACTGCTTAACCTGCATTATTACCAGCAGTTAAAACAGTGCGAAATCGCCGCCGTAACGGGTATGACGCAAAGCAACACCGGGGTTATTCTGCACCGGGCCGTACAAAAATTAAAAAAATTACTGGTGAACAAACATGACAACGCCGCTTAAAAAACAACTCCAAACGGGCTTTACGCCAACTGCTGGCGCACAAGAACGCGTATGGCGCCGGCTTTCCGCCGCACGCACGCCCCATACTGTCGCGCACGCTACTCCCCGATGGGTATTAGCGGCGGGTTGTTTGGTATTGCTCATCGTTTGGGTGGCATTACAGCCAGTGGCAACACCAAGCCGTCCAAAAGCGGCCCCGTTAAGCATAACCGCGTCTTACGAAAACCAACGCTTTGGCGAAGCAGGTCCGCGTGGATTGGAATATGGTACCCAATATGTTCCGTTCCGGTAATAAAGGAGAATTATTATGAAAAAACAACTGTTTCTTTCTGTTTTAGCACTGGTTGCTTTCACCGCCACAGCAGCGGCCACCAACTGCCGTGCCATCTTCCCCAATAAAAAAACATACGAGCGGCACGACAACATCAACCTTCCTTTTGAAAACGACCCACTCCTGCCCGGCCAATGGGCGGCGGTGGATTTTGTAAAAACTCCGGCGGATTTTAATCCCTCCGCGCCCAAACACACCCAGGAGGATTTATTTTTAGAGGAAATGATTTTTCTTCCCGAAGGGAAAACGGCGGCCGCGCAGGCCATTACCTGGACAAAGGGTTTTGTCCTGCACGCGGGAGACCGCACTGCCTCCGCATATGAAATTAAGAACATTGACGGCAAAGAATATATGTTTTTGGAATGGAAAAGCGGAGACTACATTTGCCTAGGGCGCAAACCGTATTATTACGTATTAAAAAAATCCGCCGGCCTGCGCACGGATGACGTAAACCTGCCGTTTAAGAACGACAAAAAAGTATTAGGCAAATGGCAAACGGTGGATTTCGTGTTTACGCTGGAAGATTTCGTCCCCGGCAAAAAATACTGGCGCGGAGATTTGTATCTGCAAACGCTTACGTTTCAGCCCAAAGGCAAAACCCCTATGTCCCCTGCCATTACCTGGACAAAAGGAAAAGTTCTGCACCACGGGGATAAAACGGCCTCGGCCTACGAAATTAAAAAAATTGACGGCAAAGAATATATGTTTTTTGAATGGAAAAGCGGAGACTATACCTTCCGCGGGCAAAAACCCGCTTATTATGTGCTAGAGCGGAAAAAATAACCTGATTATCCCACCCGGACGCGTTTAGACGCGTCCGGGATTTTTATATGGGCAAATTTATATAATAAGGGTATATGGCTAAAATCAGCTGGCGGGAAGCATACGCCAAAACCAAAGAATTTATTAAACTTTCCCTAAAGAAATACTCGCTGTTTCTTTTGCATCTAACGCCGCACCAAAATATCGCGCAAACTATTTTGGCGTATACGTTTTTGGGCTGGATTCTCCTGTCCCTCCCGTTTATGAACACGACGGACGTATCGTTTTTAGATAATTTGTTCACGTCCGCCGCGGCCGTTTCTTCCGCCGGGCTTAACAGCGTAAACTTTGCGGATTCCTACACGTTTTTAGGCAAATTGGTGGTGCTTATTCTTATTCAAATCGGCGGCGTGGGATATATGACGTTCTCCTCGTTTGTTTATCTGTCTTTTTCCGAGCGGCACCGCCTGCGCAAATCCCAGCAGGAAAACTTAAGCGCCGAGGTTTCCCTGCCTAAAACGCTTAAACTGTCGGACTTTTTATGGGCCGCCATGGTATTTACGGTAATAGCGGAACTTATCGGCGCGGTATTTTTGTTTAATTACTTCCGCCATCACGATTACGGCATTTTTGACGCGGCCTGGTACGGTATATTTCACAGCGTGTCGGCTTTCTGCACGGCGGGGTTTTCGCTTTGGAACAACAGCCTGGAAAACTTTGCAGACAGCAAAACGATGAACATCGTCATCTCGTGCCTGACGCTTTCCGGCGCGATGGGGTTTATCGTAGTAACGGACGTATTTAATTTTATCCGCCGCAAAACAAAACATATTACGTTTACCACTAAAATTATTGTTATCACCACGGCGTGTATGGTGGCGTTCGGCACGTTTACGCTGTTTGTAACCACGCCGGGCATTACACTTTTGGAAGCGTTTTTCCAATCCGTCTGCGCGATGACTACCGCCGGGTTTAACACCGTAAACATCGGCAATTTATCGTCTTGCTCGCTCTTAATTTTGATACTTTTAATGAGTATCGGCGGTTCCCCCTCCGGTACGGCGGGCGGGATGAAAACCACCACGTTCTGCAGCGTACTGGCCATTATGTACAACCGCCTGCGCCTAAACCCGCGCGTAGAATTTTTAGGCAGAAGACTGCCTCTTTTGCGGCTGTATGCGGCCACGTCTACGCTGCTGGTGTATGCGTTTTTCCTGTTTGTAAGCGTGTTTCTTTTAACCTGGACGGAAGATCTGCCTTTTATCAGCCTGGTGTTTGAATCCTCCGCCGCGCTTGCCACAGCCGGGCTCTCCACCGGCATAAGCGCCCAGCTTTCCACGCTGGGCAAACTGATTATCATCGCCACGATGATTGTAGGCCGCATCGGCGTGGTAACCTTTGGAATGGCCCTGCTGGGACACGATAAAGACGACGAAGACGAAGAAAACGAAAAGCCCGTCAAAACCGAAGACGTGGCGGTATAGAGGACGCTATGAAATTTTATTTAATCAGCCTGGGATGCCCTAAAAATTTAACCAACAGCGAAGAATTTTCCGCCCGCCTTTTGGCCTCCGGACACGAAATGGTTTTTACGCCGGAAGAAGCGGACGAAATTATCGTTAACACCTGCGGATTTATCGCGTCCGCCGTGGAAGAAGCCAAAGAAGAAATTCGCTACGCGTTAGACTTAAAAAAAGCCGGAACCGTCAAAAAAGTAGCTGTTACCGGCTGCCTGGTGGAACGCTTTAAAGAACAAGTGGCTAAGGAATTCCCGGATATTGACACCCTTTTTTCCATTGCCGCGCAGGAAACGGTGGAAGATACGCTTACCAAACAAGGCGTTATTTTGGATCCGCTCCCCAAATCCCTTTATTTGCCGGAATATAAAATGAGCCTTACCGCGCCGCACACCGCCTATTTAAAGGTGGCGGACGGCTGCAACAACCGCTGCGCGTATTGCACCATTCCGTTTATCCGCGGCAATTACCGCTCCAAACCTATGGAAGACGTACTGCGCGAAGCTGAACTGATGACGCAAAACGGCGTGAAAGAAATTTCCCTCATCGCGCAGGACACAACCTCCTACGGCATGGACTTGTACGGCAGGCCGCAGCTGGTGGAATTACTGGAAAAACTGCTTAAAATTGACGGGTTAGGCCGCCTTCGCATTATGTATGGGTATCCGCACCGCGTAACCAAAGAACTCGCGCAATTAATGGCGGGGACGGATAAAATTTTCCACTACATTGATATCCCCCTCCAGCACATTGCGGACCCGGTGCTTAGACGTATGAACCGCCACTGCGATTCTGCGCAAATCCGCGCCACGCTGGATATGCTTAAAACAGAAGTGCCGGATATTTCGCTCCGCACCAATTTTATCGTAGGCTTCCCTGAAGAAACAAAAGAAGATTTTAACGAACTTAAAAAATTCGTCCAAGAATACGAGTTTGACAATATGGGCGTGTTTGAGTATTTCCGCGAACCGGGCACGGCCGCGTACGGGATGGAACAAATCCCGCAGGAAGTAAAACAGGAACGCTCGGCCGAACTGGTGGAAACGCAAAGCCGCGTGATTGATAACATTAATAAACGCCTGCTGGGCACCACGCTGGAAGCGATTGCCGACGGGCCGGACTTTGGCCGCACCTATAAAGACGCGCCGGATATTGACGGAAAAGTAACGTTTACCAAACCCGTAGAAACAGGCAGCATTTTTAAAGCCCGCGTGGTAGCCGCCGAAGGGTACGAACGCGAACTGGAACCGCTGGAAAAATAATTTGCCGTTAAAAAAGCCCCGCTCAAAACGGGGCTTTTTAATTATTTCATACGGTAAAATTCATACAAACTGCCTTCTTCGTGATCCCATACGCCTAAAGAGCGGCACATTTTGCGCCCAAAGGAAACCTCCGCGCCACCACCATCCGTTCGGACTATGCAATAACGCACGCCGGGATTTTCTGCAGCGTAATCCAAATTCTTACGATAATACCCATACCGGGCTCCATGACAATACACACTGCTGCCAAACAGGCGGCAGTAATACCCCGGATAGTCAATTCTCTCGTTTCCGTCCTCCCCCCTAGTAACCGTTCCTCCGCCGGGAGGCGTAATATCCAATTCAGCAAACGACTGGGCATACCTGTCGTTAGCCAAATAATATACTTCCTGCGCCTGCGCTAACGCCGTAACAATTGGTTGGAGAGAGGAAAAACGGGCTTTGCGCACCGCCACCTGATACTGCGGCAGTGCCACCGCCGATAAAATGCCGATGATTAATACGACAACCAATAACTCTATTAACGTAAAACCTTTCATATTATACCTCCAACAATAAATTAGTCATCCTGAAGTGTTTCTATTCAGGATCTACCGATTTTAATTAATATAAGGTAGATGCCGAGCTAAAACTTCTCGGCATGACATCCCTAAAATCTTTCACAAAACCCATATTATCAAAAAAAAAAAAACGGGTCAAGCCTGCCGTTTAATGACAAAAAACCCGGCGGACCGATACATCCGCCGGGCATAAAAACAGCAAACAACCTTTATAACTGGTTCGTCAGGCCGTTAATTAAAAAGTACGTCCAGGCCAGTTCCAACGGCTCCGTCATTTCTTCGGAGTTTTCAAAATCTTTTTCAAACAACCGTTCGGTCAGTTCGGCTACAAAAGCCGGGTCGGAAATACCCAGGCTCATTTCTTTATTGACGTACAGGCTCATCTTATCAAAATTGGCAGAACCCACCACCGCCCAGCCGTCGTATACGGCGGCTTTTACGTGGCTCATCCCGTTATAAAAATACACGCGCACACCGTTTTTAAACAGTTTATTGGCCATAAAACGGTTGTTTTTGTCCATAATTCCCACGTCGTTTTTACCGGGAAGCACCACGCGCACATCCACCCCGCGCCCGCGCGCGTCAATCAGTTCTTTTACAATACGGTCATCCGAAAAATACGCGTTTTCTATATAAATGCGTTTTTTGGCGCGGCGGATCGCTTCGCGCTGGGCGTTAAAAATTTCGCTGTCGTTGGGCTTGGTATACATCAAACGCACGTCAATCATACCGGGAGTTTCGCGGTTTACCTCACGCGCGCGTTTGCTGAAGAGTTTGCGGTATCCGGCGGCCCAATCGCCTCCAACCCCGGTAAAAGACCAGTTCTGGTAAAAATTTTTCACCAGCCGGCCGACCACGGGGCCCTCCAGCGCCACCATCATATCGTGCCAGGTGTAGCGGTATTCCTCGCCGATGTTCATCCCGCCCGTATACGCCAGCTTGCGGTCCACAATATACACTTTGCTGTGGTCAAACGTACTCCACGGGTTTAAATGCGTACGCGCTTTGGCGCGCGATTTTTTGCGCAAATAAGACGTAATATACTTGGGCATTACAAAATCTTCCGACGGTTTTAACTCCGGGTTCTTGCCCGAATTAAGCACGGTATTAAGCTCATCCACAATTACGCGCACGTCCACCCCCTCCGCCGCGCGTTTTTTCATCACGTCGGCAATGGAAAGCCCGTACGGATCCGCCATAAAAATATACACGCTTGTAAAAATACTTTCCTGCGCGCGCTGCATAGCCAGCATAAAGTGCGGGAAAAATTCCTGCCCGTCAATTAAAAGCGTTACGCTGGCCTTGTAATTTTGCTTACTGATTTTTTTATCAAGCCACTTGTTAAACACGGTTAAATCCATTTCTTCGCCCGTTTGGTTAAGCGGCGGAATTTCGTCCAAATCTCCTACATACGGAGGGAACATTGTATACAGGCTGGAAGTCCCCGTGGCGAACAAACGGTGCGATGTGGTAAACGGAGCCTTTACCGCCCCAAACAAATGGCTTTTGATAAAAAATGAATAAATAAAAGAGGCGGAAAACCCCAAAGAACCCATTTCTTTTTTTACTTCATAATAATCCGGCAGAATGAGGCGCAGCCCCAAATCTTCGCGCGTGTCCACATATACGTAAGGGGACATGGGCACATTATCCAGCCGCAGTAAAAACCGCGTGTAGGCGGTGCCCGAAGCGGCCGTCATTTTTTTAAGCTGTTCATACGCCAGGCGCGAAAATTGCGCCGCATCCAACTTACCCACAATTTCCACTTCCCCCGGAGCGTCCTTTAAAAGCACCAAATCGGCCGTTCCGTCCGCCCGGCGGACAAGCATGGTTTCCTGCGTATTTAAAAAGATAATCAATCCCTGGTTTTCCCGCTCCGGCACCAAGGGCAAAAGCGTTTGCTTGATTACTTCCGCCCATTCCCGGCCCGCCACGGCCACGACTTGCTTATTGGGGAAAGTTTCCCCTTTTTTGGCGGCGCGCAAAGACAAAAGCGCTTCATCACGCCCGGCGGCATCTTTCAAGTCCGCCGTAAAATAAAAAGGAGTATTCTCCCATTCATAACGGATAAAAAGCTTATCCCCGGAAACAAACGCCTCCGCGGGGTCCGCGCCGTGCTCCGCTACAGAACGCAGCATATCCGTTTTGCGCGGGGTATGGGAACAGGCAGCCGCAAGAGCCGCCACACAAAAAATAATAAATAACCTAAAAATTTTCATATTTGTATTTTACAAAATCCGGCCAAGCGGCGCGGGCGGATAGTGTATAATAAACGTATGTCCCATACTTTTAAAACCCCGTATTTTTCCGCCGTTGCCAACGTACTGGCGGAAATAGAAAATACCCAGGCGGACGCTTTGGAAGGTGCCGCCCGCTTAACGGCCCAAACCATTGAAAACGGTGGCGTTATACATACCTTTGGATGCGGCCACAGCGCAAGCGCGGCCCTGGAACCTTTCCACCGAAGCGGCTGTTTTGCCGCCGTAAACGCTATTTTGGACCCAGGGCTTATGTTCCAATGCGGGGCCGCCGCCGGAACCGCTTTTGAGCGGCTGGAAGGATACGCCAACGCCGTTATGGCCCGCCACGAATTTACCCCGGAAGACATCCTTTTTATCTTTTCCAACTCAGGGCGCAACCCGGCAGGGATAGACGCGGCGTTGTACGCCAAAGAACGCGGCGTAAAAACCGTAGCCGTAACCGCGGCCGGAGCGCATAGCAAAAGCGTTTCCCGCCATTCCAGCGGTAAAATGTTAAAAGACGCGGCGGACCTGACGCTGGACAATTGCTGCAGCGCCAACGAAACCGCCCTGGAAACCGCCGGCGTGCAAACCGGCCCCGTTTCCACCGTGGCTTCCGCCTGCCTGTTCCACGCCGTACTGGCGCGTGCGTCCGAAATACTGGCGGCAAAAGGAATAGAACTTCCCGTTTACAAAAGCAGTAACGCCGGAGGGGACGCACACAACGCCCGGCTGGAAGACAAATATAAAAACAGGGTTAAACATTTAAAGTAAAACCACCTATACACTAAAAAACCGGGGAAATTTCCCCGGTTTTTTTATTTTAAATACGGTTTTATTTCTTTATATATTTTTTCGGCCACTTTTTCATATCCGGCGGCGTTGGGGTGAATCATATCGGATTTAAGCCTGCGGTCGTGAAAAATGCCTTTCATAATGCCCGGTACGAATACGGCCTGTTTTTCCTTGGCCAGTTTTTGGTAAGCCGCGGTATATTCCCCCATCCCCGGGCCGCCCGTGTCTATAATTACGGCCACGGCTCCGGCGGCTTGAACTTCATCCACTATTTGGGCAACGGCCGCCACGGCGGCTTCGCGCGAAAGGCCGCGCATATAATCGTTTGCGCCGAACTCAACCAACACCATATGCGGGTTTACCGCCAATACCTCCCCCAAGCGAGACGGCGCATTTACCGCCGTATCACCCGAAAGGCCGAAATTTAGTACAGGCCTGCCCAATTTTTGGGACAATACATCCGGGTAGGACGCCCCTTTCGGTGCGCCGTAACCGGCGGTTAAACTGTCCCCAAACGCCGCAATAACGGTATTGGGATTATGCAAATTTTTAATCTCAGGCGGACTTTTCATAAAATAAAACGCGCACACGGCAAGCAAAGCCGCTAAAATCCATTTTTTCATAATTTATTATAACAAAACGTCTAACCCTTTTTCCCGTACGCGCGCGAACGAAACCGGGGTTGACTTTTCGCTCTTTTATTATAGAATAAAAGTATGAACACACCACTGACGAAAGAAGAGCAGGAAAAATTGTTGGACGCGGCCCAGGCGGCGCGCGAAAATTCTTATTCCCCCTACTCTAAGTTTAAAGTGGGGGCCGCCGTATTAACTTCGGACGGAAGCATTTTTACGGGCACAAACATTGAAAACGCTTCTTACGGCTTAACCGTCTGCGCAGAGCGCAACGCCATTTTTGCCGCCGTAGGCGCGGGCAAACGCAACATCCGCGCGCTTGCGCTTGTTACGCAAAAACTGCCGGGGCTGGATTTTAATTCCCCCTGCGGCGCCTGCCGCCAGGTAATGAGCGAGTTCATCGCGCCCGACGCGCCTGTTTTAATAGCAGTGCTGGATGAAGGGAAACGGATCGTTTACACCAAACAACTGCAAGAATTAATGCCGTTTCCATTTGATAAATTTACGGAAAAATAAACGCGGACGCACATCTGTGCCGTGGGGGTATGCCAATGATAAACATCCGGTATAAAGGCCTGGAAGCGCGCCTGCTGGAAAACGATTTTCTGCGCCTTACTTTTCTGCCCGCTTACGCCTGCAAACTGGCCGGGTTGGTTTCTAAAAAAACCGGGCGGGAATTTTTATTTCAGTCTTCTAAAACAACGCTTGAAGTTCCGCCGTACGGCGCGCCGTTTTCCGCCTACGATTCAAGCGGGTTTGACGAAGTATTCCCTTCCATTGACGCCTGCCCGTACCCGGACGGCCCGTGGAAAAACATCCCGGTGCCGGACCATGGCGAAGTGTGGGCCATGCAGTGGAGCGCCGCCTTTGCGCCGGACGGAAAAAGCGTAAAATCCGTTGTTAAAAGCGAACGGTTCCCATATATTTTATCCCGCACCGTTACGCTTAAAGACAACGAAGTTTTATTTGAATATACAGCCGAAAACACGGCGGACGAACCCTTTGAATTTATTTGGACGCCGCACTGCCTGCTGGCCTGCTCCCCCGCCACCCGGCTGTTAATCCCGGATAACTTAACCCAAGTAATGACGGTGGAGCATTCCACCCAACGATTGGGCCCGTGGGGCACCCGCCACAACTACCCGATGACGGTGGACGTACACGGCCGCCCGATGGATTTAGCCGCCACGGAGCCCGCCGCCGCCCAAAATTGCGAAAAGTTTTACTTTACTTCACCCAACACCGCCGGGTGGTGCGGCATAGAACATACCGACACGGGCGAACAGCTAATTTACCAATATCCCGCGGATAAAATTCCATACCTGGGCGTTTGGAAAACGCAAGGCGGCTACCGCGGAGATTATAACCTTGCGCTAGAACCGTGCACAGGCGTATATGACGACTTATACATAGCGCACAAAATCCGCCGCGCGGCCGTTATTCCGCCGCACGGTACGTATACCTGGACGCTTAAAATGACCGTCCGCCAAATGTAATTTATCAGGAGAACGCTATGACCCAACCCGATTTATACAGTAAATTTGATGAAATTTTCCAAGGAGAAAAACTGCATTTCTTTGCGCCCGGCCGCGTAAACTTAATCGGCGAACACACCGATTACAACGGCGGACACGTTTTTCCGTGCGCGCTGTCTTTCGGTACGCACTGCATATTTGCCCGGCGCAACGATACAAAAATCCGCCTGCACTCTTTAAATTTACCCGAAAAAGGCATTATAGAAGCCGACTTAAATAACATTGAATACAAAAAAGAGCAGGACTGGGCCAACTACCCCCTCGGCATGATTAAAACCTTGCAAAACCACGGCTATAAACTAAACC
>JAAGKN010000318.1_pt1 | contig 53896 bp, 33 predicted proteins | sample 6206371 | NCBI WGS metagenome assembly JAAGKN01 (sample SAMN11533720, study PRJNA540317) | gut metagenome | isolation source: fecal pellets from male and female animal of same cohort | host: Peromyscus leucopus | place: USA:CA | collected 2017
GACACCTGTGCACCAAGGTGCGTCCGAAAATACAGGAATATACGCCCGCAAACATACGAACAGCCGGCGATTCGGACGCACCAAAGTGCGTCCCTACAAAGCGTTGCGGTTCTATGCGTTACAAGTGCAGTTACAAATAGGATTATTGCCCGTATGTAGAGACGATGTACCACATCGTCTCCGTAACCATATTATGTTGCGTTCAGTATTGAGACGAGGTAATACCTCGTCTCTACAAGACGGTAATGAAGCGGTAACATTTCTGTAAATAAGCGGCGGTTATTTTGCGAACACGTCCCATTTCCCCGATACGGAAAATCACAAACCGCGTTGTTAATACGATTGTTACCCGCATGTAGAGACGATGTACCACATCGTCTCCGTAACCGTACCGCACGGCGTTCCGTATTGAGACGAGGTAGTACCTCGTCTCTACAAAGCGGCGATGAAGCGGTAATATGCGACGATTCGGACGCACCAAGGTGCGTCCCTACAAGACGTTATTATTCAATACGTTACGAAAGCCGCTGTAAAAGGGTGCTGATTACACGGTGAACAGGTGCTGATTACAATGCAAAAGGGTGCTGATTACATTGTAATCAGCACCATTTTACTTTGTAACACGCAAACAGGCACGGCATATTGCCATGCTACAAACGTTCCGATATGAAACCGGCGCTTGCACGGCCGGATGCCGTGCCTACTTCTGTTGTCCGTTGATGACGTTTCCGCCCCATATATCCGCGAAGCGCATCAGGTAGGTATCATACTGCGTCAGGAACGGTTTGAACGGAGCCTTTACGCTCTTCGGCTCGGCAAACGGTTTCGGAATGCTGCCGCTTCGGGTGGCGTACATACGGAAACTACCGGTCTTTTCCGGTGTCTTGTCCGACCATACGCCGAATGCCGTGCGCGCAAATTTCGGGCCTTGGCCGCTCACCGCCGCATTGACCGTTATCACAATGCCGCGGTCTGTCTGCTCGAAGCTCACGTTTCCGCCGTCACATTCAAACACCACTCCGTTGCCTTCGTTGTCCGATACCCATACGGCGTCACAGTTCATGCGGTTGCCCTCAAAATAAATGTCATCCTTCTGCAACGCCCAGAAGCCGTATCTGCCGGCCTGCTTACGGCCCGGATAAGTGGCATACGGGCCTTTGCCTATCCACTGCACACGGTCAAAGCGCGGCGACATGAGGTAAGCCACGCCGAGTTCTGACAGGAAACGGCGCGCCGTGTCAGGCACAAGAGTATATGAAACGGTGTTGCCCTTCTGCTCCACCGTAGCCCTTACATACGGGTTGTCCATGGGTTGCAGGTATTTCTCTATCCTGTCCGCGGCCACTTTCAGATTCTCGCACATCGTAGGTTTGCGCCCTACCCTTACCATCGGGACTCCCTGCACGTAGTCGTTCCATTCCTTTGAACCTACGGCGGGGAAGGTTTTGCCGTCGGCAAAAGTGAATGCCGGGGTCTCATGTCCCTCCACCCGCAGAGCCTGCCGCAGCATCACATAGCCGGCCTTGTTCCTTATCGTAACGTTCAGCACGCCCATCGCACCGTCAGCAAGCTGCGGCACGGCCAGCGTCTGTGTCATTTCGCTGTGCGGAGGGCAGTCGGGCGAGAACGAACCGGAGGCCACACAGCGGCCGTCGGAGGTCAGTTCCCAACAGAAATCCACATTATCCTTGAGGTTAAGGAAGTCATAGCGGTTTCTTACGTGCAGCGAACCGCGGAACAGGGTGTCTGTCACCGCCGCCAAAGCGTAGTTGTGTTGCAGTTCATAATAGTTGGGCAAAGGCGTGCGGTCAGCGTAAAGCAGACCGTCGGTGCCTTGGTTTCCGTGCATCTCAAAGCCCCCGTTCTTCGACGTGAACACCCTCTCCTCATAACCGTAACGGTCTTTCAGATTGTCTTGGAACGGCATACCCTGATCTACCCATTCCCATACCGAGCCGCCGACGATGCCCGGTGTGCGCTCAATTATCTCCCATTGCCTGTCGTGATCCTCAAAGGAAATGCCCAAGGTGTGGCAGTATTCCGTGAATATCAGCGGCCGGTCGGTCTTTGTATAGAAGTCTCTCAGCTGGCTTGTGGTGGGATAATGCGGCGCATATATGTCCGCCACGGCCGGGAACTTCCTGAATCCCACGCTGCGGAAGTAGCTGCCCTTCTGCGGATAGCATATCATTCGCGTCGTGTCGAGGCTCTTGGCGTACTCTCCTATGCGCTGACAGCTCTCCGGCAGAGGGTTCTCGTTGCCGAGACTCCATATCATTACCGACGCATGATTCTTGTCCCTGTCGATCGTAGCCTTTGTCCTTGTCCTCAGAATATCATAATATGACGGTTTCTTCAGATGCTTCTCACCCCTTGAAGCAAACGGGACCTCGTTCACAATGTAGAACCCTAACGAGTCGGCCAGTTCGTAAAACCTCGGTTCACGGGGGTAGTGCGACGTGCGGATGTAGTTTATTGACGCCTCTTTCATCAGCTTCATGTCTTTCAATGTCAGCTCTTCGCCGATTACCTTCACCCTCACCGGGTCTGTGGCATGACTGGTGACACCGCGGAACTTGATGGGCTTTCCGTTCAGTTCAAGCACGTTTCCGTCCTTTACTTTAAGCTCTCTTATGCCCACTTTGCTGCTGAACGTCTGCACTACCCTGCCCTTTTGCAGTACATCCACCTGCAATGTATATAGGTAAGGGGTCTCCGCCGTCCACAGTTTCGGACTGCTTACCGTGGCGGTCAGCAACCCATTGCCCCGGTTTTCCATGCGTGTCACCGTCCCTTCGGCATCCGTCAGCCTCGCCTCAACGGCCGTTTTCCTGCCGGCATTGGCCACTTCAGTCTGTAATGTCACCCTGCCGGTGGCGGAAGTGGTTACGGTCATGTCGGAAAGATGCACCTCCGGTGCGGCGAAAAGCGTGACATCACGGAATATTCCCATCGGTGCCCAGTCGTCGGCACAGTCAAATTCAAAGCCTTGGAAGCGTGAATAGACACGCATTGCCAGCCTTTGCGCCTCACCCTTGAACGCCTTTTTCGTCAGAAACGGCGTGATGTCGAAGAGGCAAGTGTTGTATGCCTGCTCCCATGTGCCGGCCTTCTGCCCGTTAATCCACAGGTCATAACCGCGCAACACGCCGTCAAGTCTCATGACAACACGCTTGCCTTTCCATGCGGAAGGCACCGTAAACTCCATCCGGTAGTAGCCCGTCAGCGAGTCAGGGAATGAATAACGCGCCTTGCAAAGGCCGTACTGCTCCCAGCATCCGGGCACAGGCACGGTTGTCCACGAAGCATCTTTCTCCGGAACCGAAGTGTCCTGACCGATGCCATCGACCACCTTTATGTCCCAAACACCGTTAAGGCTCTTGATGAAAGCCTTGTCCGTCACGGGGTAAAAACCCTTGAACGCATCGTAAACCTCAGCCCTCAGCGTGGCGGATACGAGCAAAAACAATAATAACAGTTTCTTCATTTCAGTATAGTCAGTTTAGTTTTTAACGGGAAATACATAGAACTTGCGGTCCACATCGAAGTCCACCATCCACTGGTCAAGCACTATGTGGCTGTCAAGAGCCGTCACCGTGAGCGTATGTTCACCCTTTGATAACGTGTGAGTTGCGGTTTTTATTGCCTGTCCGCGCAGCACATTCTTCTTCCATGTGTCCGAACGGAACTTCTCTTTCAGCGAGAATACCTCCGGCTTACCGCCGTCAACGCTTACCGCAAAGCGCAAGTCTCCCTTGTCATTGGGCTGTGTCGGTATCAGCGCCATGCGCAAAGCGGCCTTCCCTTCCTTCTCTGTCGTGAAACGGTATGTCACCGTTCCGCCCTTGGGCATAGCCACCGCGTTCATGCTGTGACCCAGCATCTGGACGCTACGGACACCCCTTGAGGCGGAGGTATAGTCGCAGGCGTTGCGGCATACGAACGTACCATCGGCCATATCGTCAACGGATTTCGCCACAGCCACCTTTCGTCCGGCATAACGTTCCACCTCTTTTCCGTCAGGCCATAGCGGCAATGACGGCGGATAGAACACGAAGAGGTCACGCGGATTCATGCACATGGAGTGCTTCCAGCGGCCTCCCGCCATGGTATTGTTGTAGTAGTCCGTCCAGCGTTTGATGTCGTTGTAAGCCTTTACGCTCCTTGCGCACGCTGTCATCAGCGCCTCCTGACGCGAGTAGAGCGTGGTGTCGCACGTGCCGGGGAACATCGTTCTCGCCCTCTGTGCCTCCAACATCTTCACGCTCATGGCCGCCGCACAGTTGACAGGATACTGTATCTGCGCGAAGAAAGCGTCGCGCCTGTCCTGCGACACCAGTTTCCCGGCCTTCTCCACAGCCTGCACTACCGCCTCATAGTCGTCAAGATAGCGCTGCAACTCGTTGCCGAACTCCCTCTCGCTGAACTCCGTATTGGCCACTTGTGACCATCCGCGCCAGTACTTACGCTTGTCAAGCTCCACCTGATTCCATCCCATGAACTCCGGCTTGCGTATGCCGCACAGTCTGTAAAACTCCTTCATGGCGGGCAGAAGAGCCTTTCCCGCCGTCTCGCCATAGTCCCTGCACAACCACTGTCCGAGGTGGTTCTCCAAGGTGTTTGGCGCCACGCAGTCTATGTTCCACGCCATGTCGAGGAACAGTTCAAGGTCGTAAGCCGCGGGTTTGAGGTCATGCACGTTCACTATCCACAGCTTGCGGGCGTTCATGTCATACGCCTCGCGCATCTCGTTATAGACCAGTCCGGGCTGAGTAGTACACAGCCACATATAGTCGTGCGGCCTTCCCCAATAGCTGAGATGGTAATATACCCCCGCACCGCCGCTGCGCTTCTGCTGCAAACTGTCGCTTAGGCGGGTCATGTAGCCATAGTTGTCGTCGCACCACACCAGCGTTACGTCCTCAGGAATGTCCAGACCGTTCTCCATAATCTGCAAGACCTCCTTGTAAGGCACGAACTGCTGCGGTATCTTCGTCACGTCCTTGTTCACATATTTTGCGAGCATCTTGCGCTGGTCATATATCACCTGCTGCAAGGCATCAGTCTTTTCCCGCATCGTCTTCACTCCCTCCATCGAGCCGTCGTGTATGCCGCGCATTCCGATGGTGTAGAAGTTCTCATATCTGTTCACCTCTTTCAGCCTTTCCGTCCAATACTCCTGCACGGCGGGACGGTTGGTAATGTAGTTGTATGCACCGCGTTTCTTCACGTCCCACTCACCCACGTTGTTGCGCATCATGGGTTCGCAGTGCGACGTTCCTATCGTTATCCCGCAGCTGTCGGCCACCTCTTTCGCCCCCGGAATGAGATAGAAGGGCGTCGTTATGCCATGCATACCCGGCCAGACGGCGTTGGCACGCAGGCGCATCAGCAGCTTGAAAATCTCCTTATAGGTCTTGGCGCCGATACGCCCCTTTACCGGCGACGGCTCAAAAGTCTTCCAGCTCCACGGTTGCAGACTCCAGTCCTCGTCGTTGAGGAATATGCCGCGGTACTCCACCGACGGGCTTTGGAACGTGCGGTAGTCTCCCGGCACCGTCAGCCTGCTGCGGTGTTCAGGCGTAACATCGCCCCACCACACCCACGGTGACACGCCGGCAAGGCGGGAGAGTTCGAGTATTCCGTATGCCGTTCCCCTGCCGTCAGAGCCCGCCACGGCCAGTTGCCGGCCGTTCACGCCTTCCGTCACCTTTATATAAAAGGCGTCTTTCACGGCCATTATGCTGTCAACAGGCACGCCGCACCTGCGCAGCCACCGTGCGCCGGCGGCATCCCTGTCCAACTGCACTACGCGTACCGCCGCGCGGTCAGCCGCACAGCGTACTGGTTTCATGCCCGTAACCTGCCTGATGTCCTCACAGAACATCTCCATGGCCGTCACCGTTACGGGTGACACATTGTTCCTGACATTGACCGTGACGGCTTCGTTGCCGTCGAACCATACAAAGTCTTTCGGTGCGCCGATTGCCATAACACTGCAAAAGGCCGATAGCATTGCTGCGAATAAAATTCTCATGATAGTTATATTGTTTAGTTGTTTATCCGGTTGGCAGTTTGGGTATGTTGGTTGGTTGCCAGTTGTAGGGACGCACCTTGGTGCGTCCGAAGTGCCGCATTTGCCCGTATCGGCGGACGCACCAAGGTGCATCCCTACGCACATTCATATCCCGCTGTTGCAGAGGTTGTTACGGGAGTGTTTGTAATCAGCACCTGATTACCCTGTAAAAGAGGCCTGTTTACACTGTAATCAGCACCTGATTACAGTGTAATCGGCACCTGATTGCAAAACTGGCCGTTTGCCCCTCTTTCACGCCCGACCGTGAGACCCGCATTCAGAGGCGGCTTACACACGGCAAGGCTTTACGGTTGCAAAGGTAAGGTGAACACGGAAAAAGATGGTTGTATTACATAAAAAAGGGGTTAAATCATGTTTTTTCAACCTTTTCGGAACATGATTCAACCCGTTAAGCGGTGTTTTTCCCGCTTTTCCCGGCGGGAAATTGAAAAAGAACAGAACTGTTGTTATTAAACAAAAGTCACAACAACCATGTGGCGCAGACCCTCCTTATCTGTTCAAGATGGTTCTCCATGGCGGGTTTCAGCCTTGCCTGCGCCATGTTGTATCGGCTCTGCATATTGACAAGCATTTCCGGATTAACGCCCAATGCCGCCTCGAAAACCAATGCAACGTCACTCGTCACAGGGCGTTTGGCATTGAGAATCTCATTCAGCATGGTATAGGACATACCGACTTTGGCCGCAAAGTCCTTTTGGGAAATGCCCCTTGCTTCTATTTCTTCTTTCATCACATCACCAGGATGTGTAGGAAGCCTGTGTGCGGTTATGTTCATGATGATACTATTTGTAATGGTTTGACAACTCTTCTAATGTACAAATGGTAAGCAATGTTTCCCCTACTGTCTCCTGAATGGTAAACTCCAGCCTGTATTGTTTGTCCACTCTGACAGAAAACATCCCCTTCTTCTCTCCCCCCAAAGCCTCAAAATTCAATGATTTCAGCGGAAAAAGGTCTTCCTTGCGTGTAGCACCCATAAGGGTATCCACACGCTTTTGGTATTTCTTTACCACTTGGGGCTGGAAACGATGCTGCTTGTCGCTGCATCTTCCGGCCTCATAAAGTTCTTTCAAATAATCTTTTCCGTAATCTATTATCATTGTAAATGATTATTGATTGCGACCGCAAAGATACGAAAAAAGAACCAACTATTCACTTTTTTAGTGAACAATTAGTTCTTCATTTGCTTTAATTAACACATCTTTTACAGGAATGTAACCGTCCGGACAGGAAGAGCTGATGCCGGGCTATGTAACATAAGAACGTTCATTCATACAAATTTCCCGCCTCACACAACGTTTATTCGGGAAAAAATGATTACCTTTGTCCGTTGTTATCTAACTAATAAACCTTCACACTATTATGAACCTTCTGCGTCAACTGATATTGCTACTCGCCATAATATTGCCCATACCGTCATTCGCAGGCGGCATAGGCGACGTGAGGTTCACGCAGTTCTCTACTCCCGACGGGTTGCCAAACAGCATGGCGCACGGCATATATCAGGACAGGGACGGGTTCTTATGGATACCTACCTTCTACGGATTGTTCCGCTATGACGGCAGTAACGTGCGTACATACAAGTCGAACATCTACACGCCGGGGCTGCTGGTAAACAACAATGTGCTGTGCGTGGCGGAGGACCTTGCACACCGTCTGTGGATAGGTACGCACGGAGGACTGTGCGTGCTCGACAAACGCAGCGGCCGCATGAAAGCCATGCGCCTCGAAGGTGCCACCAGACAGCGGTTGAACCGGATATGCGTCACGAAGGACAACCGCGTGTTTCTCGGTTATATCAGCGGCATGGCGTACTATGACTCCAAGCGTGACATACCGGTACGCATGACCAAAGGCAACTGTAAGGGCGACGTGCCGGCCGACATTAACATACAGGCCATAATGGAATATGGCAACGGCAACCTGCTCATCGGCACATGGAAGGACGGTCTGTACAGGTATAACACGCGAGAAAACCGCTTCACTCATTACCCGCCTCTTGATGAGACGAACTCGGTGATGGACTTGTTTCAGGACTCGCAGGGCACGATATGGGCGGGAACAAGCGGTGGAGGCATACACAAGTTAGTCTTTTCCTCTGACATGAAGACCGTCACCGTGGCAAGGACTTTCCGCCATGAGGCCGGGAAAGACACCTCATTGCCGTCTGACTTCATCTATTCCATACACGAAGACCTTATAACCCGCTCGCTATGGGCGGGCACACGCAACGGAATCGCAATCATGCCGTTCGCGGAAGAGGGTGTTTTCACGAACTACTCGGAGACAAGCAAACAGCGTTTCCTGCCTATCGGCGAGGTGAACACGGTGATGCGGGACAGGAACGGCATGATGTGGATAAGCACAAAGGGAGCGGGTGTGTTCAGCGCCGACACCCGCCGGCAGCTGTTTGAGGTGACGATACCGGGCAGCAACGGCGGGAAACGCAACGAATACATAGCCACCGTGCTTGTCACAAAGCAGGCGGGAACGGCGGAAAACGGCGTTGAAGCCATGTATGCGGGCTGCGGATACGGCATAGAATACACCTGCGGAAACGTGCGAACGACCATCATGCCGACAGGAAGGCCGTATCATATATCTTACAGCAATATATATAAAGAGGTGTTGGCAGCCGTTCATGACGAAGGAATACTCGTGTGCCGTGACGGCAAGATGGTCAGACAATACAAGCGGTCGAACTGTAATTTCATTCCGCACGACCTTGTCTATTGCGTGCATGAGGACAAGAAAGGGAACTGGTGGGTGGCTTCCTACAAAGGACTCGGCGTGAGATATGCCGACGGACGGGAGCTGTGTTTCAGCAAATCACCACACGCCGACAGGCTGCTGACAAGGGAAACGACCGCCATTGTAAGCGACAATGACGGCTCGCTGTGGCTTGCCACCGCCGCTGACGGCATCATCCACATAACCGGAAACACGGACAATCCGCAGGCGTTGCGGTGCAAAAGCTACACCACCGGCAACGGACGGCTTCCCGCAGGCACGCCACTCTGTTTCCTTATAGACAACAGCGGCTCCCTGTGGGTGGGCACAGAGGGAAGCGGGCTGTGCCTGTATGATTCGCAAAAGGACCTCTTCCGCTCCGTACACCAGCAGTATAACCTCCCCGGAGACATGGTGGCAAGCATGGAAACGGACAGTGGCGGCAACCTGTGGATAGGCACAAACCAAGGCCTTGCACGCCTGTCGGTAACGGGAGAGCGGGCAGGCCACGCAAGGATATTCACCACAGCAGACGGGCTGCCGGACAATTTCTTCAGCCCGAACGCCTCCTGCCGCAGCGGGGGAAGGTTCTATTTCGGCACGACAAAGGGCATCGTCTCATTCGGAGAGGACATGGCCGAGGGCGGAAAGTCTGATGATCCGCTGCGTATCACGGACATACTAATAGACGGTCACCCGCTGGAAACGATGGAAAGTGACGCGCGTAACGACATAAGTCCATACACGCCGGACTTCACTGACCGCCTGACCATACCGTCAGAATATTCCGGTTTCACCGTATGTTTTGCCTCGTTGAACTACCGTCAGCAGCAAAAGACGAAGTATGCCTACCGCCTTGTGGGGTATGACGCCGTTTGGCATCATGCGGACGCCATCATGCGCACAGCCTCTTACTCGCATCTTCCGGCGGGGAAATATACCCTTGAGATTAAGGCTACCGGCGAAAACGGCGAATGGGGGAAAGTGCGCACGCTGTCGGTTGCCGTTCTTCCGCCGTTCTATGCCACGTGGCAGGCCTTCGTCCTGTATGCCATTCTGCTGGCACTGGCTATGTTTGGCGCATGGTGGGAGACAAGAAGGCGGCTGATGCTACGCAACAAACGCCATGTTCAGGAAGGGGAAACGGACAAGGTGCATCACTTAAAGTTGCAGATATTCTCCAATATCCCCACTGACGAGGAGCGTTTCCTTGACAATGCCGTGGCCTGTGTCAACCGGCATATAGCCGATGCGGACTTCAACGTGACGCAGTTTGTGGAGGAGATGGCGACAAGCCGGACGGTGCTTCACAAGAAGCTGAAATCCATAACGGGGCTGAACACCACCGCCTTTGTGCGCAGCCTGCGGTTAAAGGCGGCGTGCAGGATTCTTGACGAGAACCCCGCCATCCGCATTTCCGAACTCGCTTACCGCGTAGGATTCAACGACCCGAAGTACTTTTCCATCTGCTTCAAGAAGGAATTTGGCTTGCAGCCCACCGAATATGCCGCCAAGGCAGGGGAAGAAGAGTGCCGCTCACGCCCGGCAACAAGGTTGACAAATGTTTCAATAAGGTAGAAAGAAACATCTGTCAACCTTATTTTTCCATCTGTCTCCTATACGAAAGGACATAAAACACTAACTTTGCGCGATGAAGTAAAGTTATGATTAAATCTATTGTATAAGATGAAACAACTGTATTTATTGCTTATTACATTCATGCTATGCGCCGTAAACCATGCTGCGGCGGAGACAAAAGTCATGTTTCTCACTGGCGGGCAGTCAAACACCGACGGCCGTGTGCCGGCGAAAGACCTGCCCGATTTTCTGAAAGAACCTATCAGGATGTGTAAAATCTCCTATCACTGCGGTTATAATCCGGAGCGTGCCGGCAGGTTTTACACATTCCAAGCCGCGGCAGGAGGCAGGGGTAACAGCAGCAGATGGACCTATGACGCCGTGGTGTATCACCATATCGCGGAGCAATCAGGAGTTCCTTTCTATGTGGTGAAGTGCAGTCAGGGCGGCACGAGCCTTGATCCCATGGCCAATTGTTCAGGGCGTATGGCTAAAACGACATCCGGTAACGAAGAGAAAACAAGCATACCGTTCTATGGCGTGTATGACGCAGACGGGACATTCCGCCCTATGTACGGCAAAGGGTATCATTGGAGCGCGGACAGTTCGTTCCTTGCTGACACGGAAATTGCCGGCACTGTGTATGAAAAGGACGGCAATCGTTTTACCGGCCAGTCACTGCTGAAAGCATGGGTGTCGGCCACTGACGCTGCCATCGACTCGATAGAGGCAGGCGGTGACAAGGTGGAGATAAAGGCAGTGATGTGGCATCAGGGGGAAAGTGACTACAAAACGCCCGCCGGGTATCACGACAGCATGAAGGGAATGATAGCATACGTGCGCCGGCATATCGCCGAAAAGCTGCATGACAAGAAGTACCTGTCGCTGCCGTTCTACCTCGGAACCGTTCCGCATTCGTCAAGAATGTATAACGCTGACATAGAAAACGCGATGAAAAAACTTGGCAGGGATGATGCGAATGTACACGTCATAGACCTGAGTGACCTGTCAGTGCAGAGCGACAAACTGCATTTTGACGCCTCATCAGCCGAGATTTTCGGTGAAAGGTTGTGGAAAAGAATGAAGAAGGACATACGATTCTGACGTGCAAAATATCCCATTGCAAACCAATACGTTACAAAGACCGTCGCAAAAGGGTGCTGATTACATTGCAATCAGCACCCTTTTGCATTGTAATCAGCACCTGTTCACCGTGTAATCAGCACCTGATTGCAGATGGATTTGTCTGCACCCCTTTCGTGTCCTGTTATCAGTTCCTTATTCAGCGGCCGTTTGCGGGCATCTGACATCGTAATGACACGCCGGTCAAAGCAATATGCCGCCCTTGCGGCCAAACAGCCGTGTTACTGCAAACATGTGGTTAAAAAACATTAATTGTATATGGTATATGCCATTACATTACCTATTTTTTATTACCTTTGCTTAACGATACGTATGAAAAAACATAAAACCCGTCAAGTGGGATGGTTACGGATACAATAATATCAGCTCTTACCAATCTGTTCGCGCTGTTCTGTTCCAGAGGCAACGTGGACACGAAGGTTTCGGCTAAGATGCTGGAAAGCTATCTCGGCAGCCATTTCGGCATACGCAACAAGGAGCAATATGTCAAGCTATATCAGGATTTAAGGGGCTTTTACGAGGATATGCCGGAACTGGATACGGAGGGTATTGTTGACGGTATATGCACGGGTCTGAAATCTGAGATACGCCAGGAAGAGGGGGCTATGGTGCTGCTTCGGCTGATGGAGTTCTGCGCCAAGACACCGGAATACTTCGATGTGGAAGACCCTATCTTCACACGCACAGCCCAAAAGTTAGGGATTCCCAAAAGACTGTGTACGCTGTTCGCGGACTTTGTGCTGGGCTATGAGACGCGGGACGTGAAGCTCTGCCGGTTCGACGGGTTCAAGGCTCCGGTCAAAACGCTTTGGCTCAGGACGATGAACCTGATGGTGTTCTCTTACGATGGCAGCGACATCAGGAATGTATTGTTCAACGATGTACCTGTCGTCAAGGGCATGTATCAGGTGTGGGACACCAGTGGTGTGCTGAAAAACAGGCTGGGCAAGCCGGTCTATTACTCCATGGTTCTTGCGCAATATCATGCCGCCAGCAAGAAGGGAAGAATACAGTTCTCGGGCAGAGACGTTGATTTCTACTATCCAAAAAGCAAGGACGGGATACACAACTTCTCGTTTGACATGCACGACGGGGAGCTGATTGCCATCATGGGAGGCAGCGGTTCGGGCAAGACTACGCTTATTTCCATTCTCAACGGCAACATAGTGCCGCAGAAAGGCAGCATAACCATAAACGGATATCCACTTGACCATCCGAAGGCCAAGGCACTGATAGGGTTTGTTCCGCAGGATGACTTGCTGATAGAAGAACTGACTGTGTATCAGAACCTGTACTATACCGCCAGACTATGCTTTGACGGTATGCCGGAAGAGGAGATAGACCGCAGGGTTACAACCACGCTGAAAGACCTCGGACTGTTTCAGGCGAAGGACTTGAAGGTAGGCTCCCCTGTCAAGAAAATCATCTCCGGCGGACAGCGCAAGCGCCTCAACATTGCCTTGGAACTGCTCCGCGAGCCGGCGGTACTGTTGCTTGACGAGCCTACATCGGGGCTGTCCTCGGCAGATACGGAGAACGTTATATCGCTGTTGAAGGAACAGACGGCCAAGGGAAAGCTGATAGTGACGAACATACACCAGCCCTCTTCCGACGTGTATAAGCTGTTCGACAGACTGTGGTTGCTTGACAAGGGAGGCTATCCGGTATATGACGGCAACCCGATAGAGGCGATAACATATTTCAAAAGAGCCGCCAACTACGCCGACGCAGACACCAGTACCTGTCCGGTATGCGGCAATGTCAATCCGGAAGTGGTGCTGAACATAATAGAAGCCAAGGCACTTGACAGCAAGGGGCAGGTGACAGGAGAGCGTAAGGTGACGCCGGAGAGATGGCATCAGATGTATATCGACGGCAGGCCGGAGATGGGAAAGCCGCAGAAGTTCGGCATTCCCGAGACGGAACAGAAGAAGCCTGGCGCCTTGAAACAATGGTGGATATTCATCAGGCGCAACGTGATGACGAAGGTAACGAACGGGCAGTATCTTGCGATAACATTGCTTGAAGCCCCTCTATTGGCACTGGTATGCGCACTGCTGACCCACTACACCCCGCCGGGAGAGGACTATTCCCTGATGAACAACAAGAACCTTGTGTCATACTTGTTCATGGCCGTGATAGTAGCAACGTTCGTCGGCATGAGCGGTTCGGCCGAAGAGATAATAAAAGACAGGGCTCTGCTGAAACGGGAGAAGTTCCTTAACCTGTCATACCATAGCTATATATGGTCGAAAGTGACGTTGATGGCAGTAGTATCTCTTGTTCAAACGCTGTTGTTCATTGCGGTAGGCAACAGCATAATGGAGGTAACGGACCAGTTCCTTGCATGGTGGGGCATACTGTTCACCACCGCAGTGCTGGCCAATCTCATGGGACTGCTGCTCTCGCAGAGCCTCGGTTCGGTGGTAGCCATATACATAACGATACCCATACTGCTCATTCCGCAGATACTACTGTGCGGCCTTGTGGTCAGTTTCAGCGACCTTACGCCCAAGAGCACTACGGGAAACGTGCCGGTTATAGGCAACATCATACCGTCACGCTGGGCATACGAGGCTCTTGCCGTGGCCAACTATGCTGGCAATGACTATGAGAAGGACTACTTCAAGCTCGACAGAATCAAGTACGAAACGGAGTATTACCGGCACGGATTCATATACGAATTGCAGTCAGCGAACGAGACAATGGAGCAGGACCGCTTGCAGGGCAAGGCGCAACAAGCCCCCGAACACCTCACGCTGTTAAGGACAGAGCTGCCGCATCTGGCGGAAGTATGCGCCATGAAGCCTTACAAAGGCGGTTATGACTACCGGTCACTGCACGCCTATCTGGAAGAGGCGGAGCGGATAATGCTCATCAAAGGCAACGCGGCAACGCTGACAGCCGACCGCATGAGAGTAGCCATGGCGGCCGACATAGGCAAAGACGGGATGCTGGAACTGAAACGAAAGAGTTTCAACCTGCAACTGGAATCCCAACTGGCGGGGCATGACGCAAAGCGGCTTTGCGATGTTGTAGATGGATATATCGTCCCACGCGCGGCCTTTGTGTATCTGACACCACGCACGACAAACGGCAACGCGCCGTTTTACAGCAGCGAGAAGCGTGTGGGAAGCATGACGATACCGACCCCATGGTTCAACATATCGGTGATGATGTTGATGTGCTTAGCGGCCGTAACCATGCTGTTGCAGGACTTTCCCGGCAGGTACATGAGAAGATAACATTACGTAACAAGACAGAAACTAATATTAATAACCAAAATCAAAACAAAGTCTATGAAAAAGTTTTCTTTCCTTTTGGCTGCCACGGCAGCTCTGGTATTGGCTTCATGTGGAGGCAAAAAGACCGACGCTAACCAAGAATCAAAGGACTCAGTGTCTTTTGAACAGTCACAAATCGAGCAGAAAGTCATGGCGGAACTGGACTCCGTTGCCGACATCTACAATTCACTGAACCCGGTGGAAGGCGTGTTCGCCAACGGCAAGATACAGCTGTCGGACGAAGAGTTGAAGGCAAAGCCCACCTATCTTTATGACTTGAAGAACATAGACAACCTCTCACTGTTGTCACAGAAGTACCGCGCACTCGGCGTACTTGCCGTTGACGCCAAGGTTGCGGAAATCTACAAGATGGACTCTGACGCATACGCTGCGGCGATAGCGAAGATTGCCACCGACGTGAACGACCCCGCCGTGAAATTCAACAAGGATTACAGCGCAGAAGACCTGAAAGCCTTTTACGCTGCGGAAAAGGAGAACGGCCGCCTCAACTTCTTCTGGGAGGCTTCCGCTGCGGCAGTGGTGGAGAACCTCTTTGTGCTTTCACAGAACGTGGACAAGTTCCTTCCCGCATTTGATGACAAGTCAGCCTCTGAGTTCAGCTATCACGTTGCGCTGCTGAAGCTGTCTCTCGACGACCTCGCCGAGTACGACACACACATCAAGGAGCTTGTTGACATCCTCGCTCCGCTGAACGAACTCAACGCAATCAACGTGGACCAGCTAAAGGAACAGATAGGCAAGATGAAGCCACAGATAGAGACTGCACGCGCACAGATGCTGAAGTAACAATACAACAAGCCTTTAATAACACGAAACGTGAGCCCGACGAGTCACACACTTGTCAAGCTCACGTTTTTTGTTTCCACGCCCAAGGATGCGGTTCTGCAACCTGTTGGTAATCAAGCATGAAAGGAATGCGTCTGTAATCAGCACCTGATTGCAGTATAATCAGGTGCTGATTACAGTGCGATTTGCACCTGATTACAAGGTAATCAGCACCCTTTTACAACGTCTTTTGTAATACACAGAACCGCAACGCCTTGTAGGGACGCACCTTGGTGCGTCCGAATTATCGCTTTTCCAGCATTGGCGGACGCACCAAGGTGCGTCCCTACAACGTTGTTTATAGTCATCCGGGTGTGTGTTTCATATCCCTACGGTTTCCCTTACCGCCTTACATATCTTGCCATCCATATAATCACATTTTCTTTATTAAGCATAAGACTATATATAAATGTGTTTGTTATCCTGCCATAAACATACAAGCCGCCGCTTGTAAAACCGCCAAACAGGCGGAGATGTCAATTTGCCATCTCCGAGATGAACATTATACGCACGAGGCGTATGTCTTCGTCTGAATAGTCACCGGCAAACTCATTGAACGCTTCTTTAAGGCTGTCCGTCTCCGCTTCGGTGAAATAATCGTATATGTCGTCTATCTCCTCCTCGTACATAGTGTCTTCCATGTAGTACTCTATGTCCAGTTTCGTGCCGCTGTAAACAATGGCTTCCAGCTCGTCAAGCAGTTCGTCGAACTTCAAGCCCATCGACTTCGCTATGTCGTCCAACGGCATCTTGCGGTCGATGCACTGCACTATCTTCACCTTCCGCATGGAGTTTTTCGCCACACTGCGCACCCTCATGTCCTCAGGGCGTACTATGTCGTTCTCCTCGCAATACTTCTTTATGAGGTCACAGAATGGCTGTCCGTACCGTTTTGCCTTGCCCTGCCCCACTCCCTGCACGTTTTGCAGTTCCTGCAAGGTAACGGGGTACATGGTGGCCATCTGCTCAAGAGAGCCTTCCATGAACACTATGTATGGCTGAACGTTATGCCTCCGCGCCTCACTCTTGCGCAAGTCTTTCAGCATAGCGAACAGTGTCGGGTCAAGAGCGCTGCCTCCCGAGGGAGAGTTTTCCATGCAGTCCTCGCTGAAAGAGTTGTCCTCGGTGACGTAAAAAGGCTGGGGATTCTTCATCCAGCGCCTTCCGGAAGCCGTGACTTTAAGGTTACCGTAGGTCTCTATGTCCTTCTTTATGTAGCCTTCCACTATCGCCTGACGCAGTATCGGGTTCCACAGACGGTCGTTCATGCCCTCACCGCATCCGAAATCGGGATGAAGATGGTGCTTGTGCGACTCTATGTCATCCGTGGAACGTCCCTTGATAAAGTCGAAGACATAGCCGCTCCGGTAGTTTTCTTTCAGCGCAATGATTCCCGTAAGCATGGCTCCAAGACCTTTTCCCGCCTCTATCTTCGTCTTGGGATGCTTGCAGTTGTCGCAGTTTCCGCAGTTGTCCTTGGGGTAATCCTCACCAAAGTACTTCAACAACATCTTGCGACGGCAGATGGAAGACTCGGCGTATGCCGCCGTCTCCTGCAACAGATGACGGCCTATTTCCTGCTCCGCCACCTGCTTGCTGTCCATGAACTTCTCGAGTTTCTGCAAGTCTTTCTGCGAATAGAAGGCTATGCAGATACCCTCACCGCCGTCCCTTCCGGCTCTGCCCGTCTCCTGATAATAGCCTTCAAGGGACTTGGGTATGTCGTAATGGATGACGAAACGCACGTCCGGCTTGTCTATACCCATGCCGAAAGCGATGGTGGCAACTATGACATCAATGCGTTCCATGAGGAAATCATCCTGCGTCTGGCTGCGCACCGCGGTGTCAAGGCCGGCATGATAGGGTGCGGCCTTGATGTCATTGGTACGCAACACCTCCGCCAGTTCCTCCACTTTCTTCCGCGCAAGGCAGTAGATGATGCCGCTCTTGCCTTGATGTTGCCGGACAAACTTTATTATCTGCTTGTCAATGTCAGCCGACTTGGAGCGCACTTCGTAGTAAAGGCTGGGGCGATTGAACGAACTCATGAAGTCCTTTGCGTCCGTAATGCCGAGGTTTTTCTTTATGTCCGCACGCACTTTCTCCGTCGCCGTCGCCGTCAACGCTATCACAGGAGCACTTCCTATCTCATCCACTATCGGGCGTATGCGGCGGTATTCCGGCCGGAAGTCATGCCCCCACTCCGATATGCAGTGCGCTTCGTCAACGGCATAGAATGATATTTTCACTCCACGGAGGAACGTAACGTACTCCTCTTTGGTCAAAGACTCCGGCGCCATGTAAAGCAGTTTCGTCACGCCTGACTTCACATCACGCTTTACTTGGTCTATGGCCGTCTTGTTCATGGACGAGTTCAGGCAGTGAGCCACGCCGTCATGCTCGCTTATGCCGTTGATTACGTCAACCTGATTCTTCATCAATGCGATGAGAGGGGATATTACTATCGCCGTGCCTTCCATGATAAGCGAGGGCAACTGATAGCATAAAGACTTGCCGCCACCTGTCGGCATCAGCACAAACGTGTCGTTGCCGTCAAGCAGATTGCGTATTATCGCCTCCTGCTCGCCTTTGAACGAGTCAAAGCCAAAGTAGTGTTTAAGTTTTTCTGTCAGGTTAATCTGCATAAGCAAGTGTTATGGTCGTTATTGCTCCAGCTTCTGTTGAAGCTGTGACTCGGCGTAGTCCTTGGTGACTTCAAATTCCGTTATGCCTTTTGAAGGAGCCTCAAACATGGCCTGTGTCATTATGTTCTCGACAATAGAGCGCAGTCCTCGTGCCCCGAGTTTGTACTCTACCGCCTTATCCACGATGTAGTCAAGCGCCTCGGTGGTAAAGGTCAGCTTGATATTATCCATGGCAAACAGCTTGATGTACTGCCTTACAATGCTGTTCTTTGGCTCTACCAATATGCGGCGCAGCGCATCATGGTCCAAGGGTTCAAGGTGTGTGAGCACCGGCAGACGGCCGATTATCTCGGGAATAAGCCCGAATGACTTGAGGTCTTGCGGCGACACGTATCTCATCATGTCCTTCTTGTCTATCTTCCGGATGTTCTGCACGCTGTTATAGCCTACGGTACGCGCGTTCATGCGCTGCGCTATCTTGCGCTCTATGCCGTCAAACGCTCCGCCGCAGATGAAGAGTATGTTGCGTGTATCCACGTGGATATAGTCCTGGTCGGGGTGTTTCCTGCCGCCTTTTGGCGGTACGTTCACCACGGTTCCCTCCAAAAGCTTCAGCATTCCCTGTTGCACTCCCTCGCCGCTGACGTCCCTCGTGATGCTCGGATTGTCCGACTTGCGGGCTATCTTGTCTATCTCGTCGATGAAGACAATGCCCCTTTGCGCCGCATCAAGGTTGTAGTCCGCCACTTGCAGCAGGCGTGACAGGATGCTTTCCACGTCTTCTCCCACGTATCCGGCTTCCGTGAACACCGTGGCATCGACGATAGTGAACGGCACGTTGAGCAGTTTGGCGATGGTGCGTGCCATGAGTGTCTTGCCCGTTCCCGTAGAACCGACCATTATTATGTTGCTCTTCTCTATCTCCACGCCATCGTTGCTCTCCGGCTGCGCCAGTCTTTTGTAGTGGTTGTACACCGCCACCGAGAGATAACGCTTGGCTTCGTCCTGTCCTATTATATATTGGTCGAGATATTTTTTTATCTCCATCGGCTTCGGGACGTCCTTCATTTCCGGCGCATCCGACGCGTTTCTGCTGTATTTGCCGCCTCCGGCAACGCTGTCGGTCAGGTCTGACTGCGCTATGTGCCAAGCCTGCTCGGCGCACTCGTCGCATATAAAGCCGTTCACACCTGTTATGAGCATGCGCACTTCCCCTGCGCCGCGCCCGCAGAAGCTACACGTGTTTTCCTTCTTCTTAACCATGTTCTGTTATCCGGTTGTCTTGTTACTTCTTCACCAACACCTGGTCTATCATGCCGTATTCCTTCGCTTCGTCCGCCGTCATCCAGTAGTTGCGGTCAGAATCCGCCCACACTTTCTCATACGGTGTGTGCGAGTGGTTGCTGATGATGGTGTATAATTCCTTCTTGAACTTCTGTATCTCCTTCGCTTCTATCTCTATGTCGCTGGCCTGTCCCTGCACGCCTCCAAGCGGCTGGTGTATCATTACGCGGCTGTGGGGCAGTGCGGAGCGCTTGCCTTCTGTGCCCGACACGAGGAGGACGGCGCCCATCGAGGCTGCCATACCCGTGCAGATGGTGGCCACGTCGCTGGATATGAACTGCATGGTGTCGTAGATTCCGAGTCCGGCCGTCACGCTTCCGCCGGGGGAGTTGATGTAAATTGATATGTCCTTCTCTGGGTCTGTGGAGTCCAAATAGAGCAACTGCGCCTGTATTGTGTTGGCCGTGTAGTCGTTTATCTCAGTGCCGAGAAAGATTATGCGGTCCATCATCAGACGTGAGAACACGTCCATCTGAGTGACGTTAAGTTGTCTTTCTTCAAGGATATAGGGGTTGAGATACTGATTCTGCGCTGCCATCACATCATCAAGAGCCATACCGTTCATGCCAAGATGGCGCGTGGCGTACTTTCTGAAATCACTTGTCAAATTCATATTCTATATATAATAATGTATATTCACCTTATTGTCCCGCGCCGATGTGCGGCAAGACGATTTGTAAAACAAAGTTACAAAAAAAAAATGTAACGCACAAACTTTTCCTTTTTTTTTTGCCTGCAAGTCATAATTTGGGGCAAAAAACGGCAAACCCTGAAAGGGTGGCCACAATACAGCGCAGGGTGTAAGCCCTGTGTATTGTTACATTGGGTAACAGACGTATTGGAATCCCGAAGCCGGAAGGCGAGGAGCACAACGTGCGACGAGGGATATTACCTTCTTTACAGCCATTGCCGTATTACCATATTTATATTCTCTTTGCCGTAGTTTTACACCCCTCGTCGTGCTTCGCACTCCTCGCCTGCCGGCTGCGGGGTGCCGATGCTGCCTTCGTCCGCCCTTAGCGACGCAGGGTTCACACCCTGCGCTGTATTATGTCACCCCTTCGGGGTTCGCCGCCGGCAACATTTACATCCTATTTTTGACGTACACTTCCTCTATGCCATGCTCCCTGTCATGGGGTGCAAGGAATCCTTTCCCGGCACTGTATCGGGCTTGCCGCACACCACCATATATCACACCCAAAACAATCAGGTGCTGATTACGGCAGTAGGCACGGCATCCTGCCGTGCAACAGTGGATAGTGTCAATGCCAAAGGAAGCGTATGTAAAGGGCGATTGCACGGCAGGATGCCGTGCCTACTGTCATGCCTCAAAACAATCAGGTGCTGATTACACTGCAATCTGGGCCTGATTGTAATGTAATCAGCACCTGTTTACCGTGTAATCAGCACCTGTTTACGACGCTGCCAATATGTCTGCGTTTCGCTACGGCGTTTTCACCGCAAATACCATACGCCGTTTTTCTCGACCATAGGCACGACAATCTCCTCCTTGGTACTGTCCGCGTATGTCACGAAGAGGAAGGCGTTGACCGTATGCGAGGCCGTGTCAGGCGTCGCACGCAGTGCCTCCACCTTGCTGATTCCCTTGTGTTCCGCATTCTGACGCTCCATATACATCTGCATATTAAGCGTCAGCTGACGCCGGTAAGCGGGCGGTACGCTGTCGCCTTTCAATGTCCCGTCAACGTAGGCGGCGTAATCGCCTTGCAGCAGTTGGTCATAATACGCCTTCGCCGCCTGCAAGGCAACGTCCTCAGGCTTTACTTCTTCCTTCCTGCATGAGGCCGCAAGCAGCCCGGACAGCAGGAGAATCAACAGTCCCCTCATCATTTTTGTCTTACAAACACGTTTATAGGCGTACCGGTAAGCACCCAGTGCTCACGCATCTTGTTCTCCAAGAAGCGGCGGTACTGCTCCTTCACATACTGCGGCAGGTTGGCGTAGAACACGAAGGTTGGTATCTGCGTGTCCGGTATCTGCGTACAGTACTTTATCTTGATGTACTTGCCCTTGATGGACTGCGGCGGCGTTGCCTCTATAATCGGCAGCATCACCTCGTTCAACTTGCTTGTACCTATGCGCACCTTGCGGTTCTGATAGACCTGCTTTGCCGTCTCAAGCACCTTGAATATCCTCTGTTTGGTCACTGCGGAGGCAAAGACTATCGGGAAATCGGTGAACGGTGCCATGCGCTGGCGTATGGCATTCTCAAAGGTTGAGATGGCCGCCTGCGACTTTTCCGTCACAAGGTCCCACTTGTTGACAACCACTACAAGCGACTTGTTGTTCTTCTGTATCAGCTGAAAGATGTTCATGTCCTGCGCCTCTATGCCGCGCGTGGCGTCTATCATGAGTATGCACACGTCGGAATTTTCAATGGCCCGTATGGAGCGCATGACGCTGTAAAACTCCAGATCCTCGCTGACCTTGTTCTTGCGGCGTATTCCCGCCGTATCGACAAGGTAGAAGTCGAAGCCGAACTTGTTGTAACGGGTGTATATGGAGTCGCGTGTTGTGCCGGCTATGTCGGTGACTATGTTGCGCTCCTCGCCGATAAATGCGTTGATAAGGCTTGACTTTCCTGCATTCGGACGCCCCACAACCGCAAAGCGGGGGATGCCGTCCTCCGAACCGTCGGCGGTCTCTTCCGGAAGTTCCGCAAGCACTTTGTCGAGCAGGTCACCCGTACCGGAGCCTGACACGGCGCTGATACAGAAGGGATCGCCAAGCCCGAGGCGGTAGAAGTCAGCGGAGTAATACTGCAACTCGTTGCTGTCCGTCTTGTTGCAGACAAGAATCACGGGCAGCTTTGTCCTGCGAAGTATATGCGCAACATCGGCGTCAAGGTCGGTAACGCCTGTCTTTACATCTACAAGGAAGAGCACAAGGTCCGCCTCCTCCGTGGCAATCGTCACCTGACGGCGTATTGCATCCTCGAAGATGTCGTCGCTGTTGACAACCCATCCGCCGGTGTCAACGACGGAAAATTCCTTTCCTCCCCACTCGCACTTGCCGTACTGCCTGTCGCGTGTGGTGCCGGCCACATCACTGACAATGGCGTGGCGGGTCTTTGTCAAACGGTTGAAGAGTGTAGATTTACCCACGTTCGGGCGACCTACGATAGCTACTAAATTTCCCATTTTTCATTTCCTGTCCTTACAGGTTCTCTTTTTGCTCAGTAAACAAACTACTGGGTTTATATTACTCTGGGAGCAGTTAATAATCAATATATAAGATAATACTATTCGGGATTGTACCCAAAGGCGTCCAGTTCCCTGTCATTGCTCCGCCAGTCCTTATCCACCTTCACGAAGGTTTCAAGGTAAATGCTCTTGCCGAAGAACTTTTCCAGAGCCTTGCGGGCCTCTGTGCTCACCTTCTTTATGGCCACACCCTGATGGCCTATGATGATACCTTTCTGCGTATCACGCTCCACATAGATCGTCGCCATGATGTGAATGCTGCGCTCCGTCTCCTTGAACGACTCGCATCTTACCTCCACCGCATACGGAATCTCCTTGTCATAATAGAGCAATATCTTCTCCCTTATTATCTCAGTGACGAAGAAACGCGCCGGCTTATCGGTCAACTGGTCCTTCTCAAAGAACGGGGGTGACTCCGGCAACAGCTCCTTTATGCGGTTCAAAAGCATATCGGTACCGAACTTGTTTTTGGCGGATATGGGCAGAATCTCGGCGTTGGGAAGCAGCGAATGCCACTTCTCCACTATGTCACCGAGCTTTCCCTGCTCCGTCATGTCTATCTTGTTGATAAGCAATATGACCGGTACCGTCTGCTTTGCGACCTTGTTCAGGAAGTCAATGTTCTTCTCCGGCTTCTCAACCACGTCGGTAACGTACAGCAATACGTCCGCGTCCGTCAAGGCAGACTCGGAGAATGCCAGCATGGACTGCTGCAACTTGTAGTTCGGTTTCAGCACTCCGGGAGTGTCAGAGAACACTATCTGCATCTCATGAGTGTTCACTATGCCCATGATGCGGTGTCTTGTGGTCTGCGCCTTGAATGTAGCAATAGAAATACGCTCACCAACCAGTTGGTTCATGAGCGTACTCTTACCTACGTTGGGGTTGCCAACGATATTCACGAATCCTGCTTTATGCATTATTTTCCGGCTTTACTGCCATCATATCCCCATTTAAGGAATGATGCTCCATGAACGAATCCTGCTCCGAAAGCGGTGAGGATGACGTTGTCACCCTTTTTCAGTTTCTCCTCGAAATCCCACAGAGCGAGGGCTATTGAAGCCGCGCTGGTGTTGCCATAGTGCTCTATGTTCACCATAACTTTCTCCATAGGTATCTCAAGACGCTTGGTTACGGCCTCGATTATGCGCATATTCGCCTCGTGGGGGATTACCCAGTTCACGTCATCCTTTGTCAGGTTGTTGCGCTTCATTATCTCTTCCACGTCATCGGCCATGCTTGTCACGGCATAGCGGAACACCGTGCGGCCTTCCTGATAGATGTAGTGCATACGGTGATCCACGGTGTAATGCGATGAGGGACATACCGATCCGCCGGCTTTCATGTGAAGGAACGGCAGTCCGAGGCCATCGGTACGCAGATACGAGTCCTGCAATCCTACGCCCTCTTCCGTTGAAGCCTCAACAAGCACCGCAGCGGCGCCGTCTCCGAAGAGCACGCAAGTCTGGCGGTCTGTGTAGTCTGTTATTGACGACATCTTCTCCGCCGCCACGACAATCACTTTCTTGTAGCGTCCGCTCTGAATCATGGCGGCAGCCAGATCTACCGTATAGAGGAAGCCGCAGCAGGCGCATGACACGTCCATGCCATGTGCGTTTTTCAGTCCGAGCTTGCCTATCACGATGGAAGCGTTTGACGGAAAGCGGTAGTCTGATGTTGTAGTGCAGCAGATTACGCAGTCTATTGTCTGAGGATCTACTTCTGTCTTCTTGAGCAGCTGGCGGCAAGCCTTACGTGCGAGGTATGCGGAGCCGAGGCCTTCCTCATTGAGGATGCGGCGTTCCTTGATGCCTACTCGTGTCAATATCCAGTCATCACTGGTATCAACCATACGTGAGAGTTCCTCGTTTGTAAGGATATATTCCGGTACATAGCCACCGACGCCTGTGATAACAGCGTTTATTTTCTCCATTAATTAAGATGTTTGTGGTCACAGTTTACAGGTAACGGAGTTGCGGCCAGGGCTTAGCTTGCATTGCCGGCGGGGTATGCCACGCCGGCAATAAGTCTTACGCCTGCTGTCCGCAACATCCGTTCTCACTCTGTCTGTAACCGCTTGGTTAACATTCGACAGGGGAAAGTGTATCTACTCAACAGTTCCCGTTATTCGGCAGCATCGTCCATAGCGATAGCCTGCTTGCCACGATACTGGCCACAGGACGGGCATACGGTGTGATAAACATAGTATGCACCGCAGTTAGGACATACAGCGAGTGTAGGAGCTACTGCCTTGTCATGAGTACGACGCTTGAGAGTACGAGTCTTTGACTGTCTTCTTTTAGGATGTGCCATTTTTCTTTTCTAATGTTTTTGTTATTAATTCTTCAATTTATCCAGATCAGCCCAACGCGGATCCACGCCTTCCGCCGTTTCCTCATCACCACTTCGGGTGGCTGACAACTCACTGAGTTTTTGCGTCATCGCATCATTGCATTTTCCAGGTGCATGAACGTGCTTGATGGGAACAGCCAAGGCTATGGTCTCGTATATAGGCCATGCCAGCGAAAGAACCCCGTCCTTCTCGGCCACCATTATTACGTCCCCGTCCGGATCCGGCTCGTTTCCGAGCCTGACAGTGTAACTGCTTTCCGCCTTGACGTACTGCATCATGTCGTCAAGACACCTGTCACACTGCACGACAACCTCTCCGACAATCCGCAACGACAGGGAGTACTCCCCGGAACCGGCCTTTGTCAGGCTTATCTCGGAGCAGACATTGCCGCTCCGGATGCTTGCGCCGTCAAGACTGTTGAAATACTCGTCACGAAGGACATAGGTAGCCTCAAAAGAGTCTTCCTGCAAAGCTGATAGGTCAATATTGAGTTCTTCTATTCTAAACATTTGGGTGCAAAGTTACTAATATTTTCCGAAACCGCCAAAAAAAACGTGTACTTTTATAACATTTTTAATTACGTCCTGCTCCGTTCACGGTGGAAATCCCCCTACGGCAACCGTTCCCCTTATTGTCCTGAATACCGAAATTTACCATTATCGCCGACCGAACCGCCGGAAAACATACATTCCTGAAAGAGAGAATGTTACGTCATCCCAACGGGAAACGCAGCAAATCGCGTTGCAATCAGGCGCTGATTACACCGCAAACAGGTGCTGATTACATTGCGATCAGGTGCTGATTGCGTTGTAACCAGCACCTGTTTGCCGCACGGAAAGGATTTACCATCACGGCCATGGGCAACACCGGTGCTTGAAGCGGGCACGCCATTCCGCCGCAAACGGGTGTTTCCCTATAAGTCAAAGCATCCGTGCGGCAGGGTGCCGCGCCTACCATTGCGGCGTAACGCACAAATGATAAAAAAGCAAAAAAAACATACCGTTGTTGTTGTTATTAATAAATAATGTGTAACTTTGCAAGCCGAAACTATATATTCAGATTATACATAATGACAGAAAACGTAAAGAAACTGGTTGAGACTGCCGTGAAAGGCATACAGGAGAAGAAAGGTTGTAGCGTCAACATCGTTGACATGGAAGGCATGGAGGGCGTGATTTGCCAAGCGTTCGTGGTCTGCGAGGGTAACTCTCCGTCACAGGTGTCGGCGATAGCTGACAGCGTGGAGGAGATGATGCGTAAGGATTTGGACGAGAAGCCCGTCCGCATTGCCGGACTGGAAAACGCCATCTGGGTGGCGATGGACTATGTTGACGTCATCGTACACATATTCCTGCCTGAGGCACGTGACTTCTATAATCTCGAATCGCTGTGGCAAGACGCCGCAATAACAGAGGTTCCGGACATTGACTAACTAACAAAACTCATTCATAAGTGGAAAGTTCATCTAACCAGCAAGGCAACGGGGAACGTTCCCCGAAGATGCCCCAGTTCAACATGAACTGGATATATCTTATCATTCTCGTAATCCTTGGCGTGCTGTTCCTTACCGACGGCGGAGGCACCATCGGCAAGAACGTGTCGAAAACAGCGTCATACGACAATTTCAAGGTTTATGTTGACAAGGGCTATGCGCAGCGCGTGGTGGTCAACAAGAGCGACTCGAAGCTGCGTATGTACGTCAACTCCGCCAACATACGCGACGTGTTCCACCAGAACAAGGAGCAGACCGGGCCGGACCCGTGCGTGGAGGTGACCTACGGCAGCATCGACAAGGTGGAGCAGTTCCTTGACGCCGAACGCTCGGCAGGCAAGTTCCGCGGAGAACTGAGCTACGAGGCCGACACGCAGAGCGGGCTGATGAGCCTGCTCATGACCTTTGCGCCCATCGTGTTCTTCGTCTTCCTGTGGTTCTTTGTGATGAAACGGTTCAGCGGAGGAGGCGGAATGGGAGGAGTGTTCAATGTAGGCCGCTCCAAGGCACGTATGTATGAAAAGGACAACGCCATAGGCGTGACCTTCAAGGACGTGGCCGGACAGGTGGGCGCAAAGCAGGAAGTGCAAGAGATTGTCGATTTCCTTAAAAACCCGAAGCGTTACACCGACCTCGGAGGTAAGATTCCAAAGGGCGCGCTTCTCGTAGGACCTCCGGGCACAGGCAAGACTCTTCTGGCAAAGGCTGTGGCCGGAGAGGCGGGCGTACCGTTCTTCTCCATGTCAGGATCAGACTTCGTCGAGATGTTTGTCGGTGTGGGTGCGTCACGTGTACGCGACACTTTCAGACAGGCAAAGGAAAAGGCTCCAGCCATACTCTTTATCGACGAGATAGACGCAATAGGCCGCGCGAGAAGCCATAATCCCGGTCTTGGCGGCAACGACGAGCGCGAGAACACGCTCAACGCGCTGCTGACGGAGATGGACGGATTCGGCACTAACTCCGGCGTTATCATCCTTGCCGCCACAAACCGCGTGGATATGCTCGACAAGGCACTGCTGAGAGCAGGGCGTTTTGACCGGCAGATTCACGTAGATCTGCCCGACTTGCCCGAACGTAAGGAGATATTCCAGGTGCATCTGCGCCCGATAAAGGTGGACGAGACACTGGATATAGACCTTCTGGCACGCCAGACACCGGGCTTCTCGGGTGCAGACATAGCCAATGTGTGCAACGAAGCGGCGCTGATAGCGGCACGGCACAACAGCACAAAGGTGACGAAGCAGGACTTTCTCGATGCAGTTGACCGCATAGTCGGCGGTCTTGAGAAGAAGACCAAGGTGATGACGGCGGAGGAAAAGCGTGCGATAGCACTGCACGAAGCCGGTCATGCCACCATATCTTGGTTCTGCCAATACGCCAATCCGCTTGTGAAGGTGACGATAGTACCGCGTGGCCGGGCACTGGGTGCGGCATGGTATATGCCCGAAGAGCGGCAGCTCACCACGAAGGAGCAGCTGCTTGACGAGATGTGCTCGCTGCTTGGAGGACGCGCGGCGGAGGAGTTGTTCACCGGACACATATCTACCGGCGCGATGAACGACCTCGAAAGGACCACCAAGATGGCGCACAGCATGATCGCTTTCTACGGCATGAGCGAGGCATTGCCTAACATTTGCTACTACGACAACGGCGAATACGGTTTCCAGAAGCCGTATTCCAACCAGACAGCACAGGTCATTGACGAAGAGGTCATAAAGATGACAAACGAGCAATACGAGCGTGCCAAGGCCATACTGACCGAACATAAGGAAGGACATAACGCCCTTGCGGAGATGCTTATACGCCGCGAAGTGATATTCGCGGAGGACGTCGAGAAGATATTTGGCAAGCGTCCATGGGTGAGCAGGTCGCAGGAAATAATAGAAAGCAACGCTCCCAAGGAGGAGGAAGAGGGCGGAAAGGAAGACGGCGACAACGCTTCCGCAAGCCAGACACAGCCCGATTCCGCCGCCGGCGACAGCCAGACGGAGGCTTAAACACACACTATCACTGATTATGAAGAACTTTATCATAAGGGCAATAACCGGCATCATCTTCGTCGTTGTACTGTCGGCAAGTTTCTTTGACCCGCTGTTCATGATGGCATTGTTCGCCATCATAACGGGAATGACCATCTGGGAGTTCACCACTCTGGTCAACCATAAGGAGAAAGTGCAGGTAAACCGCTTCATCTGCACGGCCGCCGGAGTGTTCCTTTTCTTCGCATTGACGGCCTTTTGCGCCGAGTTCACCACGTCAAGCGTATTCATTCCCTACCTGATTACCATAATTTACCTTTTCATAAGCGGGCTGTTCACAAAGAGTGCAGACCCTGTCAACGACTGGGCTTACTCCATGATGTCGCAGATGTACATAGCGCTTCCGCTGTCATGTATATCCATCCTCGCGTTCAGAAGCATCCCTCCGGGCTACATTGTGTATAATGCCCTGCTGCCGTTTAGCCTGTTCGTGTTCCTATGGATGAACGATACCGGCGCATACATCACCGGTTCGCTCCTCGGCAGGCACAAGCTGTTCCCCCGTGTCAGCCCCGGCAAGTCGTGGGAGGGCAGCGTTGGCGGCGCAATCATAGTCCTTTGCGTGGCAATCCTCATGGCATGGGTTGACCATACCATGCTGTTGGCAGACTTAGGAGTAACGGAAACGGGGCTCTCCACATTGGAATGGATGGGCTTGGGAGCCGTGGTCGTGGTGTTCGGAACGCTCGGCGACCTTGTGGAAAGCCTCTTCAAACGCACCCTTTCGGTAAAGGACAGCGGCAAGATACTGCCCGGCCACGGCGGCATGATGGACCGTTTCGACTCGTCACTCATGGCGATACCGGCGGCGGTGGTCTATCTTTACACACTTACAACAATAGGCTGACACGCCAAAAAGAATCATATCGAATGAGAAAACTGCTGACATCACTGCTCATAACCGCCGCCTGCGCGGTACAGGCACAGTACCCTATCACTCCCGTACCGTTCACATCGGTGAAGGTTTCGGACGCTTTCTGGAGTCCAAGACTTAAAGCCAGCCGCGAGGTCACCATCCCTTTGGCGTTCAGCAAGTGCGAGGAGACGGGACGATACCGCAACTTCGAGATTGCCGCAAGGCAACTGGCGGGCGAGAATACGGAAGATGTCAAGGTGGGAGGTTTCTCGTTTGACGACACGGATGTATATAAAACGATAGAGGGAGCGAGCTATATCCTGCAAACATATCCTGACAAACAGATTGCGGAATACATCGACTCCGTGCTCGCCATCGTCGCGAAAGGACAGGAACCGGACGGCTATCTCTACACCGCCCGCACCATGAACCCCAAGCATCCGCACGAATGGGCAGGCTCCAAGCGATGGGAAAAGGTGGAGATACTGAGCCACGAGTTCTACAATCTGGGGCACATGCTCGAAGCGGCGTGCGCACATTATCAGGCGACAGGCAAGCGTAACTTCCTCGACATCGCCATACGCTACGCCGATTGCGTGGAGAAAGCGGTGGGACCGGGAGCCGATCAGCTGCATCTTGTGCCCGGCCACCAGATAGCCGAGATGGGATTGTGCAAGCTGTACCTTGTGACCGGAGAGCGAAAATACCTCAACCTTGCAAAATATTTCCTCGATATGCGCGGAAAGACGGCACGGAAAGACGCGTACAGTCAGGCTCACAAGCCCGTAACAGAGCAGGACGAGGCCGTCGGACACGCCGTAAGAGCGGAGTATATGTACAGCGGCATGGCCGACGTGGCGGCTCTTACGGGTGACTCTTCGTACATAAAGGCGATAGACAAGATATGGAACAACATAGTAAACAAGAAGCTCTACATCACGGGTGGCGTGGGAGCACGGCACGCGGGAGAGGCGTTCGGGGCGGACTATGAACTCCCTAACGCCTCGGCTTACTGCGAAACGTGCGCACAGATAGGCAACGTATATACCAACTACCGCCTGTTCCTGCTGCACGGCTTTTCATGGTACTATGACATATTGGAGCGCACGCTGTACAATGCGCTCATATCCGGCGTCTCAATACAAGGCGACGGTTTCTTTTACCCTAACCCATTGTCCTGCCGTGAGGAGTCAAAATACGCCCGCCAACCATGGTTCGGCTGCGCTTGCTGCCCCTCCAACATCTGCCGTTTCATCCCGTCGCTGCCCGGCTACATATATGCCACGAAGCGAAATACCCTGTATGTCAACCTGTTCATGGGCAACACAGCCACGATAAAGGTGGATGGCAGACCCATAACGATACAACAGGAGACGCAATATCCGGCTGACGGCGACGTGAAGATTACCATATTGAAAGGCTCCGGCAAGTTCGCCATGTACATACGCGTACCTTCATGGGTAACGGGCAAGATAACTCCGCAGAGCCTTTACCGCTATGCTGACGGCAAACATCTTTCTTATTCCATAAAGGTTAACGGCAAATTGCAGGAGACCATCAGCGGAGCAATGATTAACGGCTATGCTGTTGTGGAGCGCAAATGGAATAAAGGCGACGTGGTGGATGTGCATTTCGACATGGAGCCGCGCCTTGTCGTGGCGGACAAAAGGGTCGCCGCCGACCGCGGAAGGGTGGCCGTAGAGCGCGGACCGTTAGTATATTGCGCGGAATGGCCTGACAACGAGGCTGACATCAGCACCTACCTGCTGAACCAACAGCCGCAGTTACAGGTGGGCACGCAACCGATTACCATAACAGAGGGGCACACCGTGACGCCCATCACCGCCAAGGCGCAGTCCCTGTCCTACGGAACTGACGGACGGTTGCACACCACCGACCGCACGCTGACGCTCATACCGTACTACGCATGGGACCACCGCGGACAGAAAGGCGGCATGGATGTGTGGCTGCCGATAGACATAAAAGCGGCATCAGCCACGCACATTAAGGCGGAGAAACAGGCCGACAACGGTTTCTTCGGGAAGTAAACGCTGCAAAATGTGACAACAGTTATAAAGTTGTCAACTATTACACACAACAAAAAGAATGGAGTTAAAGCTGTTATTTATGCCTTAACTCCATTCTTTTATTATAATTTACAAAGTAAATTCTCAACAGTTTCCAATTTAACTTTGCCTTTTCTAAATTCTACAACTTCCATCAATGCTGTTTCGAAATCCAGCCTTAACTGCTTTAAGGAACGTGGGGTAGAACCATTAACATCTGTAACTTTACCCGCGGCAACATTCTTATCCATTTTTGCTTTCATATATTCACACCAACTCTATGCCGTTTCCGGTAATGTTGATGAGCCGCTGTTTATACAGTTCTCCCACCGCCTGCTTGTACGTTCTCTTGCTCACGCCGAACTGTTCCTTTATCTCTTCCGCGTCACTCTTGTCCCCCAAGCGGCAGCGGCCGCCCTGTGTACGGAGGTATTCAAGAAGCGTATGAGCGAAATCCACTGCGTGTTCATGCCCGCCCTTCTGCAATTTCACGTCTATCTTGCCGTCCTGCCGCACGTTGGAGATATACCCCTTAACCCGGTCGCCGGTATGGATGTTGCGGAAAATCTGCGTGTCATACAGCAGTCCCGCATACGCATTGTCTATTATAACCTTAAATCCGAGATCCGTTTTCTGCCATACCAACAGCTCCACCTCGTCGCCTATCCTGTACGGCACGGGACTGCCGGGATTGCCATACTTGTCCGGCGTGGTGCGGACGAGATACCTCTCCACCTTCGCCGAAGCCACAATGCGGTAGCTGTCCTCGTCTATATGCACGTGAACTATGTACGAACGCCCCTTCTCCATGCGCCTTTTCTGCTCGCGGAACGGACAGAAAAGGTCTTTCATCAGCCCCCAGTCGAGGAATGCGCCGTACTCGTTCACCCACGCAACTTCAAGGTATGCGAAGTCGCCCACCATCGCTTTCGGCTCCACGGTGGTGGCTATGAGCCGCTCCTCATTGTCAAGATACAGGAACACCTCTATCTCGTCACCCACCTTCAAGTCCTCCGGCACATAGCGTTCGGGCAGCAATATCTTGCTGTCATAGCCTCCGCCCTCGAGATACATGCCGAAGTCAACGCGCCATGCGGCCTTGAGCACGTTCTTCTTTCCTAACTGTAACTTATTGTTGTTGCTCATTTCTATCAGTTGTTTGTTATCTGTTACAAGGCAGACAGTGCTGTTGGCGAGGGTGTGTCAAAATGAAGTAAACAGGAGTTATCGCTCCGCTTAGGAGTTACAGGGAGTTAGCAGACAAATGATTTTCAGCTTGACATCAGGCTATTGTCCGTTAACTTCATGCGGCGCAAGCCGCATAACTCCCGCTAACTTCCGCTAACTTCCACATTTTGACACACCTCCCTACATATATCACGCCTCTTCCGCCTTTGTCGTGTCAGGCATTATCTGCCCATCTACTATATGTATTGTCCTGTCGGTAATGGCCGCCAGTTCCTCGTCATGCGTCACTATGACAAACGTCTGGCCGAACTTCTCGCGTAAATCAAAGAACAGCTGGTGCAGTTCCTGCTTGTTCTTGGAGTCCAAAGAGCCGGAAGGCTCGTCCGCAAACACCACCGCGGGATTGTTTATCAACGCTCTTGCCACCGCTATGCGCTGCTTCTCGCCGCCCGAAAGCTCCGCCGGCTTATGTCCGGCACGTTCCTCCAAGCCCAAAAAGGCGAGCAGTTCCCTCGCCCGAGCCTTTGCCGCACTGCGTCTTTCGCCGGCTATCAAGGCCGGAATCATGATGTTCTCCTCGGCCGTAAACTCCGGAAGCAGCTGGTGAAACTGAAACACAAAGCCGATGTTACGGTTGCGGTAGTCCGCCAGCTTGTTGTTGGACAGCAGGCTGACATCAACCCCGTTTATCTCCACCGAGCCGGAGTCGGCCTTGTCAAGCGTGCCCATTATCTGCAAGAGAGTGGTCTTTCCCGCGCCACTGGGTCCCACAATGCTTACCACCTCGCCCTTCCCGATGTGCAAGTCTATGCCCTTCAACACCTGAAGAGAGCCGAAAGCCTTTGTTATATTCTTAACGTCAATCATGCGACAAAGGTACTCATTTTTGCCGAAACGGCCAAGAAAAAGACACGTTAAAATACAGCCGTCACCGGTTATGGCTGCTTGCGGGAGCAGAGCCGCATACCGCCCGTTTTGTAAAAGGGTGCCGATTACACGGTAAACAGGTGCTGATTACATTGTAATCAGGCCTCTTTTACAATGTAATCAGCACCCTTTTGCGGCGGCATTTATAACGCATTGATTCGCAACACCTTGTCATCGTATCGAAAAAAGGGTGACGTTCCAAATACAACCACCACCCTTTTACGCGTATATCACCGCTTCACCACCGCCTTGTAGAGACGAGGTATTACCTCGTCTCAATAACAAATGCAACGTAACCCGAACACGGAGACGATGTGGTACATCGTCTCTACAAGCGAGACAGCAATCACATCATAACGTTTTTTATGTCGCATTGAATAACTATGCATTGTAGGGACGCACCTTGGTGCGTCCGAATCGCCGAATATTCCATGTATTGTCGGACGCACCAAGGTGCGTCCCTACAACGCGATTTGTTACCATCGTATCGAAAAAAGGGTAGCGTTCCCAATATAACCGCCACCCTTTTACGCATATATCACCGCTTCACCACCGCCTTGTAGAGACGAGGTACTACCTCGTCTCAATAACAAATGAACGTAATCCGAGCACGGAGACGATGTGGTACATCGTCTCTACAAGCGGGACTACAATCCTATTACAACGCGGGTTGTTACCATCCTATCGAAAAGCTACGCCTGCCGGCATCGTCTGCGGCACAAATGCCTCACCGTCATAAGCGGATGATACAGCAGCATCCACGGCCCGCTGTGGCGCATCACCTGCGCTATCCGCCTGCGGTTGTCGGGCTTGTAGCAATGTATAGGGCAGTTCACGCAGGCCGGTTTGCCCTCCCCGAACTTACACCTTGACAGCCTCAGCATGGCATAGTCAAGCAGTTCGCGGCACTCCGGGCACAGGCCGTCACCGCCGTCATGCCCGTTCCGTCCGTGTTTGTGGCGGCAATAGATTTCTATCATCCGCCTCACCGTGCGCTGTTCATGTTCTATCCTCGTCATCTTGTATTATTAATAGCCCAAAATTCAAATATCTTCTGTTGCCCGCAAAGTCCTGTAAGGACGACATATCAAAGCCCGGTGCGTAAGCGCCGGGGGTGTCATATCAGTGCCGACAAGACGTATTGGCACCCCGAAGCCGGCAGGCGAGGAGCACAAAGTGCGACGAGGGGTGAACGTATATATTACTGCACGCCATATTTTGAGGTTCATCCCAAAGGACATCCCTGCCGCATCTCTCCACCCCTCGCTGCCCTTTGGGCATCTCGCCTACCGGCTTCGGGGTGCCAATACCACTTTTCGCAACCATATTTATACACAGGGTTTACACCCTGTGCTTTGTTATACCGCCCCTTCGGGGCTTCATTATAGCTCCCAAAAAGTCATTTTATCCATAATCAAAAACTACAACCACTTTTCCAAATCCACACTGACGCCCACCATAAGGTTAACGCCCAACGTCACGGGAGAGTTGAAATAATAAGTCCGCGGGGCGTAGTTGAAAATGTTATCTACGGCAATGTTCAGCCTCAACCCGTCCCTGAAACGGTTTGTCAGCTGCACCTTCCAGATGGTATATGCGGGATTGTGTATCTCATACTCGGTGAAGGGGGCGTCCAACATCATGCCGGTGTAATCCACGGCCGACAGCACCCGCCCCGTCAGGGAGATGTTGGAGCCGTACCACCCGCACCACTGCTTGTCCCAATCCACACTCACATTCAGCGCATGAGGGCGTGCCGGGCAATACTGGTTAACGTCGTTTCCCTTGACTTCCTCATGGGTATAGCAGTAAGACAGGCGCGCGCCGAGCAGCGATGCGTCGGCCATCAGCCACTTGCCCTGCGCCGTCGCCTCCACGCCTGACACGCGCAGGTTCTCCAAGTTGATGTAGCGCACATAGTGATATGCCGGGTCTTCCGCCAGCGTCATGGGCGTGGAGGTAGATATCTTGTTGCGCACGATGCTGTGGCTGGCGGCCACTGTGAAGTAATACCGCCGCCACGTGTATTCCGCACTGGCGCTGAACGTGTGCGAATACTCCGACTTCAGTTCCTCATTGCCATGAATCCAGAATATGCCTGACATGTCATAACGCATATATCTCTCCTTCAGCGTGGGCGAGCGGAAGCCTCCCGCATAGCCTGTCCGCACGGTGAGGTCGCCCGAACGGTATCTCATCCCTATCTTACTTGTGAAGTCAAGGTCGTCATTGTCGGAGAAATAGTCCAGCCGTCCGGCCGTGACCAGCTCCCAATGCTCACTGAAATTATGGTCATACTGCGCGAACACATCGCCCGAATGCTGTCTCTTCGCACCGTCAGCGAACTGATAGCTGTCGAGGTAGTCACGCATATAGTCGCCCCCCAAGGTAAGGACGCCATCCTCGGCAAAGCGGTGTGAATAGAGCAACCGCGTGGTATGCTGCACGTTCCGGTAGTCCCTCACGTCAAGATCACGCATCACGAGATAGTCGGACTTGTCGTACTGGTCGAAGTTATAGCTCACCTCCACGTTGTCCCTGTCACTTATCCGCCACTCGCCCTTCACCCCTCCGGAGAAGTCGCGGTACCTGTCGGGAGCGTCAACGTTGTATAAACGTTCCTTGAAATAATACCCGGCGTGCGCCGAAAGCTTCATGTTTTCATTGAGACTGTACGCCAGACGGTCATTGACGTTCCACGTCCTGCCGCCGAAGACGGTGCGGAAGTCACAGTCATCCTTGGTATTGTAACACAGGTTATACGTGTCAATCTTGGTGTGTGTCACGTCAATCATGTTGCTGAAGCCACCCTTCCGCAGGCCGAGAGACCCGCCGTAACGCTGCTCCTTGTGGTCGGCCAGACGGGCGTTGAGGTTCAGCGTCCACGGCTTATCGACCTCCTTGGTGATTATGTTTATCACTCCTCCGGCAGCATTGGAGCCATACAGCGCCGACGCCGCGCCCTTTATGATTTCTATACGCTGCACGTTCTGCATATTAAGACGCGCGAAGTCCGTGTTCTCCATCGTCTCCCCGGCCAGCCGCTCGCCGTTAAGCAGGATGAGAACGTTCTGCCCCGCGAAGCCGGAAAGGTTCATGTTCACCTGCTGGTTCATGGCGTATGTGAACTCAACGCCCGGCATCACCTGCTGCAACAGGTCCTGAATGTCCGTCGCGTCGGTCTTCCTTATCTCCTCTTCCGTTATCAGTCTTGTCAGTATCGGCACGTCCTTCAACAGCTTTGGGGTGCGTGTTCCGGTCACGACCACGTCATCCAAGTTGAACAACCGGTCCGTCTCTCCGTCCGCAACCGTTGTGTTTTCCGTCACCCTGGCCGCACACGCCGGCATGAACGGGGCGCATACCGCCAGCAAGAACAATGCCCTGCACACCTTATTATATATATATAGCTTTCCCATCGTCTGTAAATTCTAATACGGATACTTCACTTCTATGGTCAGATAACCCTTTGTTCCCCTGTCGCTCATGTAGTCCACAAGGCGCAATGCGGCATAAGTGCCGTCCTTCATGCGCAGCACATACACCTTCCGCGAGGCGGAATACACCGGCGGAGGGGACGAGAAATCCATGCTGACCCAGCGGCTCAGCACCGTGTTCACCATGCTTCCCGCGTACCATATATTATAAGACATCATGCCGGAGAAATCCACTATGCACCGGTTCAGGCTCCATTCGTCGGGCGTAAAGGCCGCATCCTTGAAGGCTTCGCTTGTCGCCGGCAGGTCGTCTATGGCCGTATAGCCCGTCTCCAAGGCCGCCCCGCCGTTGGTCTTCACGTCGAAATGATGAACGGCAATGTCCCATTCCTCCGCATCCTGCTGCGTATCCACCTTGAAACTCTGCTGCTCCGAATACACCGAGCCGTGCACATTGTAGTACGTCCACCGTGACCTTCCGTCCCAGTCACCCGTCAGTGCCTTCGGAATGTCTTTGGTTTCCACGGTCTTGTCGTGCAGATTAATGTAGTGCCAATGCTCATAACTGCGTGCGTCCAGCACTATGGTAAAGCGTGTTTCATCATTACCCGCCTGCACGCCGAACTGCTGTTCGCCGTCATTCACGGCCTCGTCATACAGTCCGTCAAACGTTCCGTCGCAGCCTTGCAGCGTCACCGCAAGGACAGACATTATGTATATATACAGATATTTCATCATTTCCTCACCGCATTCAGTTCGCTATGGCACGTGAAAGGCATCGAACCGGGTTTGTAATCCATGGTCATCGTCACGCCGCCATCGGCGGAAAACGTGCCTTGCAGCGTGCCTTTCGTGGCAAATCTGCCCGCCATCACCTCGAAATCATCCTTGAAGAACATACCGTTTCCGTTCGGATAGAATGCGTACTGCACCGAATCGATGACCATTTCGCCTATCCCTATCACCTTGTTCATCGGCGCAGGAATCGTTATGTCAAACTGTCCCAGCACCAGAGTCGCATACCCGGAGCTCTTGTCTGTCATGTTCCTGAGCTCCATAAAGTCCGCGGTTGTCACCGGTTCCATCATCGCCGCCATTGCCGGAACGCTCGAAGTGAGCGTTCCTTCGTAGCGGCGCGAGTCGTCGAAAGGTTCCTTTTCCGCCGGCACCTCCACCACTTGCGTTATCACTTCCGGCTCAGGCTCATGAACATTATCCTGCGTACAGGAGGCGAAAAGCCCTGCTACAACAGCCAAACAATACAACAAAGATTTCTTTTTCATTATATATTCCTTTCTTAGTAAACATTTGCGAGTGCAAAATTACGTCTTTTCCGCGTCCCGTGCAATACCCATTTATGAGGATTTCCACCTGCGGGCACGATATGAAAAGGGGCATAAGGAACAGTGCAAAACGCCCCTTTATATCGTATTTTGTACGAAAAGTATTCTTTTGACGTTAAAATCGTTGTTTTACAGAAAATATTTCGCTTTTTATTTGGCGGTTTCTGCAAAAAGCATTACTTTTGCAACAGAAACATTTTTGTTTCACATCAGAAAAACGACAATAGTAACCTAAGCAACAAACAAAAACAAATGGTCAATCCATACGTATCGGTAGATTGCGTAATCCTCGGCTTTGACGGCGCACAACTCAACGTGCTTCTTGTGCGCCAAAGCGGAGAAGACGGAAAGGACAGCACCGGAGCGTACAAGTTGCCGGGCAGTCTCATCAACATGGATGAAGACCTTGACGAGGCAGCACAACGTGTACTGAAACAGCTTACCGGTCTGGCTCAGGTCAAGATGACACAGTTCCGCGCCTTTGGCGGCGCCAACCGCCTTGCCAATACAGAGGACGCGGTATGGCTGCAACGCTTCCACAAACTGAACAAGCAACTGGAGCGCATAGTGACGATAGCTTATCTGTCGCTGCTGCGCATAGACCGCAAGGTGGGAAAGCTGCAAGGCGGCTATGAGGCACAGTGGGTACCGGTCAACAGTATGCCGCATCTGGCCTTTGACCATGAGGACATCGTGCGCACGGCCGTGGAGGAGGTAAAGCGCATGGCGCGCCTGAACCCGACGGTACTGTTTGACCTTCTGCCAAGGAAATTCACCGCGGCACAGCTCAGACTGGTCATGGAACACATGGTGGGGATAAAGCCCGACGTCAAGAATTTTCACAAGAAGCTGGCGCAAATGCCATACGTGGTGCCCTTGGACGAAAAGGAAGAGGGGGTAAGCCACCGCGCCGCGCGGTACTATAAATTCAAGAAGGTAAAACAGACCAAAACAAAGCCCAACGCAAAAGGGCGCTGATTACCATGCAATCAGGTGCTGATTACCATGTAAAAAGGTGCTGATTGCAATGTAATCAGGTGCCAATTGCAAAACGTTTGCCGCAAGCCCATGTAGGGATGCACCTTGGTGCGTCCGCCAATGCGGGGAAAGGCAGCAATCCGGACGCACCAAGGTGCGTCCCTACAAAAGGCGACCGATGCAGATTACAGACATTCTGCAACCATAATAAGTAAGTGAACAAAATTAAACGATAATATATATTAATGAAGCAAGTGATGAAATCCTGTATATATAAACCTTGTTATTTTTGGCTGTTTCCGCCTTGTTGTTCGGTCACATAGCCCGCTATGCTCCCTCACTACAAAACAAAAACATCTCAAAAATAACTAAACTTTATATTATACATTAATTTTGTTCACTTACTTAACAATAAAAACAACCATCTAAAAACCAACGGCCGACGAACTATCCTCCCCTCGGGGAGACCGGGAGGAGGCCACAACCAAACAACGGAAAAATGATTCTACTTGGCTATGACATAGGCACATCCTCAGTGAAAGCCTCACTCGTGGACGCAGAGACAGGCAAGACAATAGCTTCGGCGCAATATCCTGACACCGAAGCACCTATAATAACGAAACAGGCCGGATGGGCGGAACAAGACCCGCAGATGTGGTGGGACGAACTGAAACAGGCCACCGCACGCGTGGCGGAGAAGGCCGGAGGCTCACTGGACGGCGTGGCGGCCATAGGCATATCATACCAGATGCACGGCTTGGTGTGCGTTGACAAGGACGGCAACGCACTGAGACCGTCCATAATATGGTGCGACGGACGTGCCGTCCCATACGGGAACAAGGCGTTCGAGGCCATCGGCAGCGAGAAGTGCCTTACCCGCCTGCTCAATTCGCCGGGCAACTTCACCGCCGCAAAATTAGCATGGGTGAAGGAGAACGAGCCGGAACTGTTCGCAAAGATTGACAAGATAATGCTTCCGGGCGACTATATCGCCATGAGACTGAGCGGGGGCGACAGGCAGACCACCGTCTCCGGACTGTCGGAAGGTATGTTCTGGGACTTCAAGAACAACTGCGTCAGCCGTGACATCATGGACTTCTTCGGCTTCAACGACAGCATCATATCCGACATCGTGCCCACGTTCTCCGTGCAGTCACGCGTCTGCAAGGCCGTAGCAGAGGAATTGGGACTGAAAGAGGGCACGCCGATAAGCTACCGGGGTGGCGACCAACCCAACAACGCCCTGTCGCTAAACGTCATGAAACCGGGCGAGATAGCAGCCACGGGAGGCACATCGGGAGTGGTATATGGCGTTCTCGGCGACGTGAACTACGACAAACTGAGCCGCGTCAACACCTTCGCGCACGTAAACCACAACCAGCCCGACACACGTCTCGGCGTACTGCTCTGCATCAACGGCACAGGAATACTCAACGCATGGATGAAACGCACCGTGGCACCGGAGGGCATCTCATACGGGGAAATCAACGACTTGGCGGAGACTGCGCCGATAGGCGGAGAGGGACTGTCGGTCATTCCTTTCGGCAACGGAGCGGAAAGGGTGTTGCAGAACGAGAACCCCGGAGCGTCAATAGCCGGCATCAACTTCAACATCCACACCAAGGCGCACCTGCTTCGCGCAGCACAGGAAGGCATAGCGTTCTCCTTTGCCTACGGCATGGAGATAATGCAGCAGATGGGTATGGAGATAAAGACCATCAAGGCGGGTCACGCCAACCTCTTCCTTTCACCGCTGTTCCGCCGCACACTGGCGGCCGTGACGGGAGCGACGATAGAGCTTTACGAGACGGACGGCTCCGTCGGAGCGGCTTACGGAGCGGGAATAGGAGCGGGAATATACAAGGACTCCGATGACGCCTTCAAGACCTTGAAACACATCTCGACAGAGAAACCGGTGGAGGAGACGGCCGACTACAAGGCGGCATACGAACTCTGGAAGAATAGACTGGCAACGGTTGCGGGATAAAACGTCCTAAGACATGGAGCATTTGGTATTGCTTGTAGGGACGCACCTTGGTGCGTTCGCAACCAACACATAACATAACGTAACGGACGCACCAAGGTACGTCCCTACATTTATCCAGTAACTTCATACCGTACAAACCGTATAGTTCCCTTTAACTTCTGACACACTTCGACATTTAGACAAACAAATAACATCAATAAACATAATCTATCAAAAACCAAAACAACTATGGCAAAAGAGTATTTTCCGGAAATTAAGGCCATCAAGTATGAGGGCCCGGAGTCAAAGAACCCAATGGCTTTCCACTATTATGACGCTGAGCGCGTAGTGGCAGGAAAGAAAATGAAAGACTGGATGCGTTTCGCTATGGCATGGTGGCACACACTCTGCGCAGAGGGCGGCGACCAGTTCGGCGGCACTACAAAGAAGTTCCCTTGGAACGAGGGCACCGACGCCGTGACTATCGCCAAGCAGAAGGCTGACGCAGGCTTCGAGATCATGCAGAAGCTGGGCTTCCCTTACTTCTGCTTCCACGACGTGGACCTCGTGAGCGAGGGCAACTCCGTTGAGGAATATGAGGCTAACCTCACCGCCATCACGGACTACCTGAAAGAGAAGATGGACGAAACCGGCATCAAACTGCTGTGGTCCACCGCCAACGTATTCGGCAACGGACGTTACATGAACGGTGCTTCCACCAACCCGGACTTCGACGTTGTGGCACGCGCCATCGTGCAGATAAAGAACGCTATCGACGCAGGCATCAAGCTGGGAGCGGAGAATTACGTGTTCTGGGGCGGCCGCGAGGGCTATATGTCACTGCTCAACACCGACCAGAAGCGCGAGAAGGAGCATATGGCAACAATGCTGCGCATGGCACGCGACTATGCACGCAGCAAGGGTTTCCAGGGCACATTCCTCATCGAGCCGAAGCCGATGGAGCCTTCAAAGCACCAGTATGACGTGGACACAGAGACCGTTATCGGTTTCCTCAAGGCCCACGGTCTGGAGAAAGACTTTAAGGTGAACATCGAGGTGAACCACGCAACACTCGCCGGACACACGTTCGAGCACGAGCTGGCTTGCGCCGTTGACGCCGGTATGCTCGGTTCCATCGACGCTAACCGCGGTGACTACCAGAACGGTTGGGACACTGACCAGTTCCCTATCGACAACTACGAACTGACACAGGCTTGGATGCAGATAGTACGCAACGGCGGCCTTGGCACCGGCGGTACAAACTTCGACTCAAAGACACGCCGCAACTCCACAGACTTGGAGGACATCTTCATCGCACACATCAGCGGCATGGACGCTTGCGCACGTGCCCTGCTGAACGCCGTGGAGATAATGGAGAACTCTCCTATCCCGTCAATGCTGAAGGAGCGTTACGCTTCATTCGACAGCGGCATGGGCAAGGACTTCGAGGACGGCAAGCTCACACTGGAGCAGGTTTACGAGTACGGCAAGAAGGTAGGCGAGCCAAAGCAGACCTCAGGCAAGCAGGAACTGTACGAGGCTATCGTTGCTCTCTACGCAAAATAATCGTACAATCATATAAAGAAAATGCGGGGAAGAACGTTTGTTCTTCCCCGCTTTCTTGTTATACAGGCTTTTTCCGAAGCGACAGGCAAGTCCTGAAAGGACGGAATAACCAAGCACAGGGTGTAAACCCTGTGTTCCAATACCTTTGGCCTCTGCCAAACATTACCCGGTGCTTACGCACCGGGCTATGATATTCCGTCCTTTCAGGACTTTTTCATAAACCACCACTACCTCTCATCCGGCATACGCCCGCTCTATGTCATGCGCCACAACGGGCGGGACGAAAGGCGTTACGTCCTCTCCCCTACGCACCATCCCGCGCAACATCGTGCTGGTGACATCCACGGTGGGAACCGACACGAACGTGACACCTGCGGGCACTTCGGCCGGCACATCAGCCCCCTCACGGGGGAACACCGCTATGCGATGCGTGGAGAGTATGTCCTCACTGTGCGCCCAACGATGGAAATTCGCCCAGTTGTCACCACCTATAATAAGCACAAACTCGTCATCAGGGAAATCACGGTGCAGGTGCTGCAACGTGTTCCATGTGTATGACGGCCGTGGCAGAGAGAACTCATAATCAACGGCACGCAGCCCTTTCTCGCCGGCAACGGCCTTTTCCACCATGCGCAAACGCTCCCTCTCGTCCAACAAGTCCGCTGACTGTTTCAGCGGATTGTGCGGGGAAACCATATACCATACCTCATCCAGCCCCATAGCCCGCAGCATGGTACGCCCGATGGCGATGTGCCCGTTATGTATGGGATTGAACGAGCCTCCGAATATTCCTATCTTCATGGCTGCAAAGGTACGTTTTTTTTTCGACAAATACGACAAAAAGTGCGAACGATTCACACCGTCCGCACCCTATCGAAACAAATTATTACTCCCACAATGTGTCATTAAGAGGGATGTGCACTTCTATCTATACATTCAGAACTGCAATGTTTTACATTTATGATATTGTTGCATTTACTTTACTGTCACCTTGCGTGCCTTGCCGCTGTTGACATCCTTCACAATGTTAATGCCTGAACGCAACGCCGGCAGTTTTTGGCCGTTGGTGTCATATATCTCCACCTCCATGCCAGCAGCATCAGCCACCGCCTCATTGACACCTGTCGGATCGGCGACTGTTATCTTGCCGGTGTATGTACCATTCTGAGAAACAATCGCATTCTTTGAGTCAACAAGTTCTGTGTTAAACAACTTTACCTCATACTCACCGGGGGCAACTGTCTCCGCAACATCAACGGTGATGGTGAACACCTCACCCTCGTTGCCGCTAAAAGGAACATTTTTTGAATGATAATAAATAACACGGTACTCACCATCTTTCAAGTTAGAAGCGAGAGTATGCTTTTTATAATTTGTGCGTTCTTCACTAATATCTATCAGGTAACTACCGTCTTCCTGAGGAACAGTAAACCCTTCCGGCAAAGTAAAGTGTGTTCCCATTGTAAGAATCTCCACGCTATTCTTCATCTGTACGGATAACGTAGAACGCTCGCCGGCCTTTACCGTAGCATCAAGAACATAGAGTGTATTGTCGGGAATGGTAGTTATGTCCTGCGCAATGGCGGGAGTTATGCCCGTCAACATGGTTGCAAAGGCAAAAATTAACTTCTTCATTTCTTTTGTCTATATTAAAGGTTCATCATTTATCATTTGGTTTCCTAACGTCATCCCAATATCAGTTGCCAAGCAACATTGATACAAGCAGACTGAGATCTGCCGGAGTTATATCGCCATCTTCGTTAATATCGGCCGCAGACTCATCAAAGCCTTCCGGCTCCTGACCGAGCAAATAGCTGGCCATCATGCTGACATCAGCAGGTGTCACCTCACCGTCATTGTTGACATCGCCAAGTAATGCGCTGACAGTCACGGCAACCTCATTTGCTGTGCCTTCCGTCTCAAAGGCGGCAAAGCCGTTGGAGACAAACACATTGCTCAGAGACAGTGTGCCGGTGCCTTTCGCCACACCTTTTATTACGATAGAGAACAAAGGAGCGTCACTCTCGGCAAACTCGTCATTGGTAAGAGATTCCACAAGAATCTTGCCGTTTTCGTGGTTCACTGATACGTTATCGGAAAGGCGGTCACCCATCAGCATCTCCTCAACCTCTACACCTTCCGGAAGATTCAGTTTCGCCTCAAAAGCAGAGAGAGTTATGGTATTGGCCATATAGACATCTATGGTGTCTTTCCGGTTGAGGGTAACAGACACTGCCTCCGGGGAAAGCGAGAATGTTCCGGCATTGGCCTTCACACTCATCTCGCTGTCGTTCATCGGCTTTTCCTCTGCCGGCACAACCGTAGCGTCACTGCCTATCACATTGCGCAGGATCAGTTTGCCACCGTTGAAAGCCTTTGCAGCCTTAACGTTGAAAGAGAAAATCATGCCGCTGTTACCTTTTATCGCAGTGGAAGACGGTGTTGTTCCTTTGGCAAAGATGGTGAAACGCTTTGTCACTGCCGGATCAGGGAAATCCGTCGCGTTAAGGCTGTGGCTGTTGCGTGTAAGGCGCGCAGTGTTGCGCACTGCACTTCCTTCCACATATTCCAGTCCCGCAGGAAGCACAAGGTCAACCTGCAAAGAGGAGATGTTGTCTTCATTATCCATCATCACATTCACCGTAGCCTCCTGACCGGGAATGATGCTGAAATCCTCCACATACACCTTGTTCTCCGCCATTGCGGCTACCGATGCCACAAGCGACACAAGGCATAAAAGCGCTGATTTCAGAATGTTGTTCGTAGTATTCATCTTCATAATGAACAGTTTGTTTTGTTGTTATTTTGTTGATTGCGAGTAAAAAAAGGCGGGCATGACAGGCAGTCACAGTCTGCCATGCCCTAAATGTTTAGATCTTTTACTCAATAACCTGTTTCTTGGTTGTTCCGTCAGAGTTAACGATGATGTTAATGCCCTTCTTCATCTTGTTCATCAACATACCGCCCACACTGTAAACCTTAGACTGTACCTTCTCCACTGTGGTAAGGTTGGTCAGGCCTGTCGGTGTGCCGATAGAAGACTTCGCAAGGGTGAATACAGTGCCTTCGGCATCAGCGAACTTGGCGTTCTGCACCTCTATGCCACCTCCATTGTAATCGGACGTCACCTCAACGTTGAGCTCCACGAAGGTTTGTCCGTTTACTATTTCGGTATTTTCAAGGTTGCTTACAAGCACGCGGACCGCGCCGTTCACTTCGCCCATCAGAGCGTCGTGGCTTGAGGAAGCAACGGAAGCAAGTTTAACTCCGGCAGGCAACACTACATCGAACTGTCCGCCTACAAATCCGAGCGGGCTGTCAACGGCAACCTTCAAGGTCTGCGTAAGGCCTGAACCCTCTGCCGTCATGGCAAGACTGCCGTAGGTCGGCAGGCCGAGCGCCATACCCTTGGCCATCGCAACAGATGATGTTCCGGCGGGAGCGGCAGGGAATTCCTCACCCTCCATGATGTATTTGCCTATCAATGTCAGGTCACCGACGTTTACAAGACCATCCCAGTTTACATCGGCAGCGTAGAACATTGCGCTGGTTTCAGCAGGATTGTTGATCTCAAGGATTATCTGGCGGACTGCATCGTAGTCACCTACTGTAATCTTACTGTTGTGATCAACATCACCCTTAATCCAACTCTTGTCTTTGGCATCCTGTGCAAGTGCGGCCACGGCGTCAGCAACTTCCTTTGCCTTGGCCATGATGGCAGGATATTCCTCCATATAGACTACCGCCTTGCCAACAGTCTCATCCTCATTTATAATCGGCTTGCCGTCAATGTCCACACTTACATGACCACGATATGCCCCATAATTATAGTCATTAAGATTACTATAATTGCCGTTCACCGTATTATATGTATTGTTCAGAGCCACTCTGTCAGCATCGGTGTAGCCAAGGTTGTCAATATCCCTCTTCGCAGCTGCCAAATCCGTATTAATCTTAGAGATTGTCTGATTAGCGTTGTATCTCGCACAGACCTTCTCCATATAGTTTATTCTGGATGTGATGTCTTCTATGGTGTAGTCTGACGGCTTGGAGGTTGCAGTAAGGTTGTACTTCTCGTTCTCACCGTTAAGCCATTCCATGTCTTTGGCTATCTGGTAAGAATACAGAGCATAGAACTTCGCAGCGTATGTAGAGAACTTTTCGTTCTCTCCTATCTCACCGTCACCATCGATGTCGCAATTATAATTGCCCTCCTGCTGATACTCATACTCCTGTATCGCGTTGTAAACGCTTTCAAGCCTTTCGGTAAGAGTGTTGAGCTGACCGCGAATCTCCAAATACTTGGCATCGTTCACGTCATACGGAGCCTCATCGTTCTCAATCTGTTTACCGAGTTCTGCTACACTCTCGGCTATCTTGCCTGCGGTTGTGGCATTCTCGTCCTGATAGAGCAATACGGTGTTGGCCGCAACCTCAGCGTCAAGCACTGCCTGCAAGGCATCGATGTCAGCCTTGAAGGCGTCAACCTGAGGCTGATACGTCTCTTTCACCGGAGCGTGACAGTCTGCGAGCTGTGCCACGAACGAATCGTATGTAGCGGTAAGTTCGTCTATATTCTTCTGGACAGCCTCCTGTGCAGCCGCTGCGGCTTTCTCGTTGTAGATGGCTGTCAGCTCAGACTTCATCTGGCCGACCTCTGTTTCGAGAGCAAGGAACGCCTGACGTGTCTCCTCTGCCGTTGCATATACAGGCTTGCCATCAACGTAAATCGGCGCACCCTTCTCGTCAACCTTGCCTTCCCTGAAGTCACGGAGTATCTCCGTATTCTTCTTGCTGTAACCGGCAATGGTATTCTTGTAAGCCTCTGACTTTGAGGTAAAGTCAGGATCATCAATGAGCACGGCAGCAGCCTGATTATAGTCATGCTGCAAGAAACCTATCTGAACCTCCACGGCAGTGTTCTCTTCCACCAGTGCGTCACCGGAAGCAGTGCCCTCAATGATGGTCTTTATGGTCTCTATCTGCTTATTGCACTTCTCCTTGAAGCCTGCAAGATTAGCCTCGGCAGTGTTTGCCTTATGATAACCCTCTGCCTCCGCAGCAAGATTGTCTATTGCTGTCTGCGCAATGTCCAGACGGTTAGTCACCGTAGTGTTGTTGCGTATGATGAGAGACGCTACAAATTCCTCTGCCTTGTCAAGCTCTGCCTGAACGCCCTCAACAGTTGTCTCCATTGCAGCGTATGAGATGTCATTTGCATGATACTTCTGGTCAGCGTCGTATGCCTTCCAGTATGTAGCGGTATGCTTCTCCGCCCATGCTGCCGGCTGCTCCTTGTTTTCCTTGTCATATCCAGCGTGTTCGGCAGGTATTCCGAATGCGTCGAGCGCCGTCTTGACAGACTTGGTCTCATCATCGGCAACTTGATTGAACTTAGCATACTTGTCAGCATCTGCTATCTCTGCCCAAAGAGCCTCTGCCTTGTCTATTGAGTTCTCGACGAAGGTCTTGTACTCCTCAGAGAATGCACCGAGCGTTCCGTCCTCGCCATTGTAACCGGCAATGAGCGTTGCCTCACTGTTGGCCAATGTGCGGTAAGCGGCAAGCCTGTCGGAGTAAGACTTCTTGGCCGCTTTTATCTTGTCTTCTGCAATCTTGCCGTCAACAGTCTTGAATGCCGGCAGGATTTCCTTGTCAAGATACTCCGCGAAGTCCGCATCCTTTTCATGACCCTTTGCCTCGTCAATAATGTCCTGTACATCCTTGAATCCAGCCGTGAGGAAATCTGCGGTAGCAAAGTCCGCACCGAGTTTCGTAGCAACCTCTGTCTTGGCGTCAGTGAGAGCCTTCTCCACCTCGGATGCCTTCTCGGTGTATGTAGCCTTAGCTGCCGCGTTGACAAGCGTTGTATAGTTTGTGGTTATCTTGTCTATCTCGGCTTTCAAGGTCTCTGCCTCCGCCTTGAACTTCTCGCCACCATCGAACAGAGCGGGAGCGGCAGTAGTGCTGTAAGCCTCCTCCGTCCTTGTCTTCAAGTCGCGAATCTTGTCGGCATAAGAGTAGATACCGTTCGGGCCTACAACCTCTTTCAGTTCCTCACCGAAGCTATCGGCATAACTCAACTTACTGAGGCGGGCTATCACGTCCACATCCTCCGCATACGTCTTGGTCAGTGCGGTGTAAGCATCGTCAAACGCCTGCTTGCGCACCAGATTGTCAGCGGCGACAGCCTTGGTGTATTCATCGTTCCAACCTGTCTTCAAGGTGTTCAGCTTCGTCTCGGCAGAGTTCGCCATAGCCTCTATGTCCGCCTTGCCGGTGCTGTTCGTACCTTTCTTGTAAGCTACGGCCACAGAATCCTTATAGTCGGCAATTTCCTTGTCGATAACCAGCAACTCGGCCAGCGCAGCCTCATGGTAGCTTGATGTCTCGGCACCGGTGATGATGTCAAACACTTCCTTACGGAGTTTGTCAAGCGCCGCAGACTTGTCGGTCTGACTCTTATATTCAGCCTCACAAGCTATCAGGTTCTCCGCAACCTTACCTATGTTAGCCTTGAGTGTCGCAAGCTGTGTTGCGAGACCTCCGCCCACTGCTGTCATGTTCTTTGCAGGATCGGTATATTTAGCCTCGTCAAGCGCACCGGAAAGTATTGTCTTGCCGTCACTCTCATAAACCTTTCTTACCGCAGTGTTTGCCGTTGTGCGTGCCGTGCCGATGTTGGCATACTCGGTACGATACCCAGCAAGCACCGTGTTCACGAAATAGGTGTAAGCGTCAGAGCCCTGCACAACCTTCTTCTCTGTCACAGCCTTGGCTATGGCCGCCTCGGCATCAGTAACAGCCTTGTTGACGTTGATTTCCGTATCAGTCTTGCCATAATCCTCGTCTGCCTTCTTGTTCGCCTTCTCCTTGGCCACAAGGTCATTGAGGTTGGCAACAGCCGTAGCGATGGCATCCTTCGCCTTTGTAAGGTCTGCCTTGTTGGCGACAACGGTTTCTTCCGTGAACTTAGCCTCTATATCACCTTTCAGCTTTGTGATGGCAGTCTGCTGGTTAGCTGTTTCCGTAGCGAACATATTGGCGCCATTCTTCTCGAACATAACCTTTGCGAGCTCGTCGATTATGCCGTCCTTACCGTCTATCGCCACAAGCAGTTCCTTACGTGCCACCTTCTCGGCAGTATAAGCCTTCTTCACGCTTTCAGCCTTTGTGCTCAAAATCGTGTATCCCCCCTCGGCTTTTATAAGATCTTCAACCACCTCTGACAGTATAGCTATTGCGGCGGCGTCATTCGTTGAAGCCTTTGCGTTGCTTATCTTTGTGTTGATGATAGCCACAGAATCATTACAGTTCTTGAGGAGTGTAGCAAGACCTTCGATTTTCTTATCCTTGTCACCCTCCTTCACGGTCTGGTCGTCAACCCATTTGCCGTAAGTATCCTTCTCGTATGAAGTGGTGTTCTCACTCTTATTCTCCGGGTCAACCTCCGTCTTATACTCGTCTTTATAGACTTCATTCTTTATTACGTTCTTGATGTCTATCTCACCCACACGGCGCTCTGCCTCGGCAAGCATACTCTGCTTGGCGTGAGCAAGTTGCTCGGCATTCCACAGCTTCTCGTTGCCAGCGTACTTCTCCTGAAGGTTTGCTATCTCGGCAACGAGATCGTCAAACGTTGCAAGAGCGGCCATGGCCTCCACGTGTGCGGTGTCATTCTTGGCCACAGCATCGTCAAGCTGTTTCTTCAAGCCCTCGGTGTCACCTATCTTCTTCTCCACCTCGGCAATGTACTCGCCGTAGGTCTGACCCTCGAACGTGCCGTCGATGGTAACGTCGCGGTTCACGGCCACTTCCTTCAAGCCCGTAACAGCCGGAACGTAGCCGTCCTTACCCTCTTCGCCTACTGCCGCCTTACCGTTGAGAGCCACATCGTATGAAGCGAGAGCTTCAACGACAGCCTCATACTTAGTCATGGCGTCGGCAGCGGCTGTGGCATAACCGGCGATGTTTGCGGCAATAGCGGTAGAACCGTAAAGGGTTACCTTGCCGTCCTTCATCTGATTGTCAGCAATACCGTTATAGAACTCCTCTGCCGTACCTGTGCCGTCAGCCTTGAAACTTGCGTTGGCCGCTGCAAGGAGGGCGTTAAGACGCTCCTGAATAGTGCGCTCGTACTCTGCCGCGAACTTGGTCTTCTGATCGTAAACCTTATCCTTGGAAACGGTGTTCTTGATACCTGTAACGTCTTTCCCGTTACCGTCCTTCTTCAGGTTAAAGTCAGCCTGCAAGTCAGCAACGGTAGTCTTGGAGGCCTCCCAGTTGTCAAACTCCCTGACAGACTTCTCCACCTTCGGCGCAAGTTCGTCTATTACCTTCCGCACGGCAGCCTTGTCTTTCTCATAGTCTGCGTAATACGGGGCGGCGGTTCCGTCACCTACGGTGTGTTTTTTGTTCACATCATCTACCTTCGTCTGTATGGCGGCGATGCTCTTCTCTATCGCTGTAACCTGTTCGGCATAGAAAGCACTGACCTCGTCACGCTTATAGTCCTTGTCGTCCTTCTTGCCTATAACGTTCTTCACCTGCTCTGCAAGGTAACCGGTAAGATTGTCCTTGACATCGTTGCAGGCTGCCTTATAGTTGGCGCGAAGGGTTGTGGCTTTCTCTTCGTACTCAGCATAGACGGTGCTTATATTATCTACCGCTTTCAGTTTCTCTTGGAACGCAACCTGAGTTTCAGTTGTGCATGCTCCCTTCTTGTACTCAGCCTCGTTGGCTGCCTTCACCTCATTGATGACACGCAGATAGTCATTGAGCTTGCTGAGAGACTCTACATACATATCACGGTAGGTGTCGCCATCCTTTTCTTCGGCATTGTTGGCAAGGAGATTATATAGTTTGTTTGCCTCCTCATCATACTTGGCCTTAGCGTTATTGACGCTGGTGTTGACATTGGCGTAAGAGATAGCATTGCCGTCACCGTTAACGATGGCGTTCTTTGCCACGTCAAGAGTATTCATAACACCTTCATCACCCTCCTTAATCTCGCCTACTCTCTTGTCAATAACTGCCTTGTAAGCGTCAAGGTCTGTCTGCTTGCCATCCTCATACTCCGCGTCTATGGTTGACTTGAAATCCGTAAGCGCGGCAACGGCATTGTCATAAACCGCCTTGAGGGCAGCCAAAGCAGCCTCTTCCTTTATATTCTCCTGAGCCGACTTATACGCCGCGTCCAGCTCCGCCTTCTTGGCAAGGAGGGAAGTAGTGTTTGACTCGTCAAGCACCCATGCGCCGTTCTCATACTTGTTACCATATTTTTCCTGCGCATACGCATAACCGTCGTATGATGCTTTGGCGTTGTCAATCTTAGTGGTAAGGTTTGCTATCTTTGCGTCAAGGTCTGCAATCTTACCGGTAGTCACATACTCATCATACTGAGCAAGCCCCATGCCATTGGCCTCCGCCATAAGTTGTGAAGCCTCTACGGCACACACCTGCAACCTTGCATCGTTGGTATATTGGTTAGCCTTGTTGATCATCACGGCAATCTTCTGCGTATATACACTCTTCACCTCATTGAGGGAAGCGTCGGAGATAGCGTAGTTGACTGTGTATTTGGTATCTTTGCTAACCTTTGCTACCTTAATAGCGACATTAAGCTTCGTGCCATTCTTGGCTACAACAACGTTGCCAAGGTCTGAGATTACATTGTCGCCTTCCTTCACGGTAAGGGTAACACCCTCCGGAGCGCTGAAGCTATAAACGCCTTTCGCAGCGATGGTAATATCGGTATTTGCATCGGTTTTGTCCTTCTTGACTGTCAGGTCAACATCAACGGAGGGAGTAACCTCTACAAAGGAAATACTATTTACATACTGATTATCAGAAGAGAATATATAATAAGTCTGTCCTGCAACAAGATTTACTGAAAAATTTTTATTACCTTTTTTTGGCAAAGTATTTCTAGCTATAACAGAAGACAAATTAGCCTCTATTTCCAGCTGGTCAAACATAGCTGTTGCCACAATAGATTCCGCATCTCGGTCCTTTATTGTAGATACATTATATTTCAATGTGCCATCCTTTGATGGTGTAAACATAATATACCTACCATTTTTAAGACCTCTACCACCCAATACGAAATATTTATTGCTAAAAAGGCAATCTTTGCCCCCAACAAAAGTAAAGCCGTTCAGTTCATAACTGTCAGACAGAGCGCCTGAGGGAGCCTTACTGAAATCAACTGTAATAGTCGCAGCCTGCGCCATTTGAATAGCAGATAACGCTAACACGGCCGAAACAGGAATTGTAATCTTTCTCATAAGCCTAAATTTATTAGTTTATTGTTAATATTGTTTTGTCTTACAAATACAGCATTATTTGCTGTTAACATACCCTATATGCTGTGCAAAATTAAGCAAAAAAAGCCATAGAAAACACACCTTATATGCTCCATTTCCTGAACTGCAAGGCTTAATGTACGAAACATCCGTCTGACTGTGCGAACGTGTTTTTAAGGAACAGCAGTAGGCACGTCCCTACAACATGAATCCGTAGCGTTCATCGTAGGGACGTACCTTGGTGCGTCCGGAAACACGTCGTCTCTTAATTCGTGCGTGGCATGAACGATATATGCACCATCCTTGTAGAGACGATGAACCTCATCGTCTCAATACAATTTGCCTTTACGGTGATCGCCATGTGCCGGCACTGAGACGATGGGGTACATCGTCTCTACATTCGTGTGTGAGGTCTTAAACCAATCGGGTGCTGAGTACGTTGCAATTGGGTGATCATTCACATGGAATGCGCACACTTTCACCATGT
>JAAGKN010000661.1_pt1 | contig 53854 bp, 48 predicted proteins | sample 6206371 | NCBI WGS metagenome assembly JAAGKN01 (sample SAMN11533720, study PRJNA540317) | gut metagenome | isolation source: fecal pellets from male and female animal of same cohort | host: Peromyscus leucopus | place: USA:CA | collected 2017
ACCTGCTTGCCGTTTTCCGCCGCCTGTGCAAGTGCTGCTATAATCGGTGAATTGCCGCTGACACGGTATAAAGTCTGCTTGATGGCAAGTACCTGCGGATCTCGCGCTGCCTGCTTGATAAAATCCACGACAGGCGCAAATGTTTGATAAGGATGATGCAGCAATATGTCCTGTTCTCTAATCTTCTCAAATATATCTGCCCCGGCTTCAAGCTCTGGCACTGACTGTGGGATATAAGGCTTGTTTTTCAGATGGTCAAAACCGGAAAGACCATACATTTTCATCAAAAAAGTCAAATCCAGTGGTCCGGGAATATAATATATGTCCTTATCCTCTATCATCAGTTCCCTTTGTATAATGGCAAGCAGACGCTTTTCAATTCCATCCTCCACTTCAAGGCGAATTGCCTCACCCCACTGCCTTTTTTTGAGCTGTTTTTCAATTTCCTTTAGTAAATCTTCTGCCTCTTCCTCCTCTATCGAAAAATCAGCATTTCGCATAATTCTAAAAGAAAACGCACATTCTATATTATAGTTTTTAAATAGTTTATCCATGTTGCGCTCTATAATCTGTTCCAACAAAATCACGCGCTTTGTACCATCTTTCGCATCAGGAAGCTGTACAATACGCGGAAGCACACTTGGCACTTGTACTGTAGCAAATTCCAATTCTCTGCCTTGTACGGATTTTTTGTTAAACAAATGCCTCCTGCCCTTCTCCTCCTTTCTTGACACTAACGCTCCAAGATTCAAAGATTTATTGCGGATTAGTGGAAACGGTCTTGATGAATCCACTGCCATAGGCGTAAGCACTGGATACACATTATCCTGAAAATACCTATCTACAAATGCACCGTCTGCCTTCGTGAGCTCTTCATGTTTCTCCACAACCAACAACCCATTCTGTGCCAAAAGCGGAATCAACGATTTGTTGTATGTATTATATTGCATACCTACCAATTCATGTGTCGCCATATTTACTTCCGCAAGCTGCTCTATCGGTGACATGCCTGCAATATCTTTCTTTGTGTAGCCTGCATTGACCATATCTTTGAGTGAAGCCACACGCACCATAAAAAACTCATCAAGGTTTGACGCTGTGATACTGAGAAACTTAATGCGTTCAAATAAGGGCAATGTCTTATCTTTTGCCTCTCTCAATACTCGGTTGTTAAATGCAATCCAGCTAAGTTCTCTATTTGTATAATATTCTGGCTTGCTATAGTCAATTTTATCGCCCATCCTTCTTTCCCCCAATAAAAATTTTATATATTGCTCTTTTTCTGCCGAATTATAGGCTTGATATTGAATACCTCCTCAAAAAAAGTTGCATATTTCTCAAAAAGCCCAAATTCCAAAGTCATGTCTGCATTTGTTTCCACAGTAAGCACTAATCTGTCGCCATCATTTACCACCTTCAGCTTATCACACTTTCCTTTATGGCTCAAATCAAGTCCCTCCGAAAGCCGCATGATTGCCGTAAGCTTTGCAATCCTTAAATATGCCTCCTTATCAAGTTCTACCATGCGCCCAAGTGTTTCATAATACTCAAATTTTTCTGTGGAAAACCTTACGATGCTCGCCACAATTCTCCGCTCAAGATGGGAAAGCCCAATAATTTCCGTCGCTATGATAATATTGTACGAGGTTTCCCCTACATTTGCAAGACTTATGTATCTACCAAGCTCACTAAGTATAGCTGCCAACTGCAGCAAAAGCCTGTCACGCTTTGAAAGCCTGTGGTTTTTCTTCATGCTGTCAAATATTGTGAGTGCTATCATCTCACGCTCACGGGTGCGATGCTCTATACTGTGATAGCGTCTGTTGATATCCCGTGCACAGTCAAGAATATCCTGTTCAAAATCATGTGAAATTTTATCTGGATTAGAATCCAAAAGTTTGTTCTTCTCTGCATATTCATATGCCATACCATCACATAGACAAACACCGGGAGCCCATAGCATCTCTGCGCCCAAAATTTTAATCATATGTTTAATCATCAGCGCTGACAGATGCAAAAGTGCTATGTTTTCCTGCGCAAGCCCAAGGGACAATGCAATTTCCTGTGTTCTTTTCTTTTTCAGCGAATCGACAAACTGCAAAAACGTTTCTGCATTCACATTTCCCTTTTTGTTTGTTTCCAAATAATTCCGCTGCAAAACCAGTGACACATAGTCATCCACAAGGATAATATTCTGGATTTTCTTATCGCCTATAAACATTTCCTTAAAGCTTTCCAAACTGTCACATACCATTTCCTCAACAATATCCTCAAGCTGGTAGCTCTTATATGACACACGTGTCAGCTCCTCGCGCATACGCAGTACACCTGGTCTGATATTCTGGGAAGTGACAAGACTGTCCTCATCAAACAGCGAAATCTGTATGCTCCCTCCGCCAATATCAATAAATGCTGTAGTTTTTTCTATAATATTTTGGAAATCTCTTCCCTTAGATGCCACAGATTTATAATCCAGAAAACGCTGCTCGGAGTTACTAAGTGCCTCAATTTTAATGCCCGTCTTAGTCTGTATCTGGTCTAAAAGAATTGTGGAATTTTGTGTTTCCCTGATGGCGCTTGTGCCATATGCCTTACAGTCGTCCACCTTATATGATTTCATGATATCCGTAAATTCGACAAGCATCCTGCACAACTCATCCACCCTGTCATTGCTAATTTTCCCTGTAAAATAAGAATCTGTCCCAAGCTCTATCCTGTGCCTGATATGGTCAATCTCTTTTATCCCATTTTTTGCAGAAATCTCATAAATCTTCATTGCAAGTTCATAAGAACCTACGTCTATTGCCGCAAATGTTTTGTATGCCATATCCTCATCCCTCTACACTTCATTATAAAAAATTTAATAATTTCCAAGTATCTTCATGTTCCTTGTCTCCTCACGAAGCCCTCGCAAGGCATTTTTCACAGCGCTGTCTGTCAGGTTTCCCTCAAAATCAAGAAAAAACCGATATTCCCAGTTTCTTCCGGTCAATGGTCTTGACTCAATCTTTGTCATATTTAAACCATTATATATCAAATGAGAAAGTGCATGGTACAATGCCCCACTCTCATGGTTGACCTCAAAACAAAGGCTAATCTTAGATGCGCCTTTTGCAAACACTTTCTGATTTGTGACGATGATAAAACGCGTAGAATTACCTTTCAAATCGTTTACCCCTCGTTCAAGAATATCAAGCCCATAAATCTTAGCTGCAGCCGCACTTGCTATCGCTGCCTGTGCCTTATCCTTATCATCAGCCACTTTTTTTGCTGCATAGGCATTATTTTTCATACTGATTTGCTGCCAGCCTTTCTCATACAAATAATGAGAACTCTGCATCAAAGATTGTGGGTGCGAATACACTGTTTGGATATCCATTAGCTTCGTGCCTGGCACAGCCATCAAACAATGTTCTATCTTAATAATTTGCTCACCCACGATATAATTTTCAAACTCTACAAGCAGGTCATAAATTTCACTCACAATGCCTGCCGAAGAATTTTCTATAGGAAGCACTGCAAAATCCGCGCTGCCCTCATCAATCGCAAGCATCGCATCGCGAAACGTGTTTACATTGAAGCTGTCCACCTCATCCCCGAAGTATTCCATCATTGCCGCCTGTGAATACGCACCTTCTGCTCCTTGAAACACTACCCTGCATTTTTTGCAACCGATATTTTCTAATTCCATGAAGGAGAGTTTTCCTGTTCCTTTCTGCTGTGCTATCATCTGGTATTGAAGTTTCCTGCTGATTGCCATAATCTGCTCGAACAATTCCCTGATTCCGCGTGCATGAAACTCGTTGTGCACTAACTCACTTACAGTCTTGAGTTTCTGCTGTTCCCGTTCTTTATCAAATACACGTTTGCCCGTTTCTATTTTATATGCCGCCACCTGCCCGCATACATCCATGCGTTTTTCATACAACGCTACAATCTGGCGGTCTATATCGTCAAGTGTATCTCTTAATTCCGATAAATCCATTGGCATATCCTCCTAATATTTTATCTTATATCAATAACTGATATGGTGGTGAAGCATAACACCTCTGCCGATATTATAACATATCATATAAAATTTGTCTTTTCATTTTGCTATATTTTATTTATAATAATATCATAAAATAAAATAAGTTTTATTCTACCCTTTTGGGTTGGATAGCCTTAAAAACATATTAGGAGGAACTAATTCATGAAGAAAAAAATAATCACCATATCATGCGTTGTATGTGTTGTGCTTCTTTTTGTCACCTTGAGTATTGTTTCCTATCTTGGAAACAGAGTGCCCGAAAATCCTGCTGGAACAATTGGTAATACTTCTGGCAATTTTTATAATGGTGGCATGTTCTGTGAAAATGGGGGCATTGTATACTTTACAAACCCATATGACAACAATGCATTATACTCTATGAACCCAGATGAATCGAATATGAAAAAGCTGCTTTCTGTAGAAGTATCCTGCCTCAACGCAGATGATAAATATATTTACTTTTATCAGAGCAGTTCTGGCACTGGTCCAGGAATCGGCTCTCTGCTTAATGCTACTGGCGTATTCCGTGTACAGAAAAATAACATGAAAAAAATTGTATGCCTTGACCGTACATTAGGAAAATACCTCATCCTCGCTGATAACTATGTGTATTACACAAGCAACAGTGATGAATCGGTGAAAAAATCCTCCATTGACGGAAAGGAAAAGGAAACACTTGACGCACCGGATTCCCTCCCTGTCAGCGTACAAAACTCAACTTTTTATTTTCCCAATAACAAAAACAATCTTCATCTGATGGCTCTTAATCTCAATAGTGGCTCGACGCGCCCGGTGCTTGCCTATGACATATATATGCCAATTGTTGAAGGTTCTATCGTGTATGGCATTGACATTCATGATAATTATTCACTAATCAGTATGACATTAGACGGCACAAAAACCCTGCTTGACAGCAACAGGACTGACTTGCTAAATGTTACAGAAAATTACATATATTATCAAACCTCTGGCGATACCCCGCAACTCAAACGCATACGCCGTGATGGTTCAGAGATGGAAGTAGTGGCCGAAGGAACTTATAATTCCATAAACTCTACCTCACAATATGTATACTTTACAGGGTTTGGCTCAACTACCCCTGTATATAAGACTCCTGCCTATGGCGCAGTAAATGTAACCACTTTTGACAGCGCATCACAAGCCGCGCAAAAAGCACAACAAAAATAATAATTAGTTTCTGAATAAGGTAAAGAATAATTGGTTATGCTAATTACATGAAAACATTCATAAAAAACTTTACAAAAAACTTTATAAAGTGTGGAATTACTGGCTGGTGCATGGAAATCATCTTTACGGCAGCAGGTGCGCTCAGGCGGCGTGAAATGCCACTCATGGGACAGACTTCTCTATGGATGTTCCCTATATATGGGAGCGCTGCCCTGTTTCGTCCTGTCTTTTTACTCTTCAGACACTTTAATGTGGTCGTGCGCGGGATTGTCTATGCAGCTTCTATATTTACTGCTGAGTTTATAAGTGGTCGCTTTCTGACAAAGCACAATCTCTGCCCTTGGAATTATAACCGCCATAAATGGCATGTTGATGGGCTAATACGCCTAGACTTCATGCCCTTCTGGTTCATTGCTGGGCTGATTTATGAAAAACTCCTTGCACCTGCCAAAACAGTAAAACAAGCATAGTTGGAATATTTATGGAAGGAACTGCCGATACAGATTTGCATGGTCATTGATACATTGATTCGTGCTGCTAGAATGCACTGTCACGCAGATATATTCCTTCCCATCATTTCCAATTGACAGACTCGCCGCACAATTGCCAGATTCCACCACATATCCCGTCTTTGCACAAAGCACTTCCCCGTGTGTATCCTTATCCTCTATTCGCCTAAGAAATACATTGGATAGGCTGATACCCTCTAAATGCTGTTCTGTTACAGAAGTCGTATATGTATGTGCTGACAGAACCTCCCTGCAAAAATCATTTTTATATGCCGCATACAGTATAACAGCAATGTCATATGTTGTGCTGTAGTGATTTTCATCATAAACACCAACACAATTCGTAAAATGTGTTGTTTCTGACAGTCCAAGTTCATCAATCTTCTCATTCATAAGTTCCACAAACGCTTCCTGTGAACCTGCTACGTATTGCGCAAGTCCTACAGCCGCCTCTGCTCCAGATGGAAGAATTGTTCCATAAAAAAGGTCACGCACAGATACTTGTTCATTTCGTTCAAAACCAGCACCACTACATTTATGGATATAACCATAATCCAAAATATCCACTGTAATTTCCATACTGTCGTCAAGGTCTTCCTCCGTCAAATGTTCTGCTGCCACTAGAATCGTCAGCACTTTTGTCATAGAAGCGGGGCTAATACGTGCCTTTGCATCCTTCTGTGCTAAAATCTTTCCTGCTTCTACATCAATCAAAATACCATTTTCACTCACAATATCCTCACTAAACAATATCGTTTCTGTATCCGCTTCAGCAAAAAGTGGCGCAGCTCCCTTTCCGCCTAATGTATGGTCAACTATTGTGTTCACATATGCAAAATCGGACTCCATGCGCGTTATCAGCACAGCAGGAACAGAACAGCTTGCCATGCTGCTACGAATATCATAGTAGACTTCCTCTGACTTCGTTTTAACTTTATGTCTTTTTACAATCCATCTTACGCCTAAACCGCCCAAAATAACACACACCACAAATGCTATCAGACACAATGGAAAAAAACGGCGTATCAGCTCCTGCCGCCTTTTCTCGCGCCGCATTTCCTCCATTCTTTTTTGCCTTTTGGCTCTGTCTGCTTCCTCCTTTTTATCCGCACTATGACTTTCGTCTAAAACATCTATTTCTTCTAATTCCCTTAAATCTATCATCTCAAAATCTTCTATATCAACTTGATTTTTGATAGTATTCTTTCCTATGCCATAATCATTGCTACCATATTCATTTATATTTTTCATTAAAAGAAACTCTCCTATATGTCCTCCACATCTTCCGCACCAATATCAAGCGTGTTGAGAGTGCGCCGCCTTCGCCTGTCCTCCTCTGATTTTTCTAATATGAACTGCTTGATATCTCTTGACTTTTTCACATGTTGTATGCTAAGTAGCGGTGAAGTTACATCTCCTGTATGGCACACAATTGTACCAAGCCCAAATATTCTTTCAACAAGTGAAGTTTTCAGTGTCACATCCTGCACCTTATACATATAACAGTCATTTTCTTCCCTGTTAAAGAATCCCGTATTTACTGTAATCACATCTTCTTTAATCGTATAAACAGTAAACGTAAAAGGAAGCCCAAAAAATAACCATCTTTTTCTTTCTCTAAATTCCATTGTTTTCTTCTGCTAAGACATATACAATTATGTAATAGCTTTTCCTTTCTTAATTTTTATTTTATTGTTATTTTAGCATATTTCTCTTTTATTTGCTACCTATATTCTACACTGTTACCAATCTTTCAAAAGTTTTTCTTGAAAGCTTTACGCGAATATGCTATGATAACAAAAGAATATGTCCAGCTCATTTGTATATAGTTGGACAAAAGTAATTATTCTGACTATGGAGGGAACAACACAATGTTAAATCCTGCAAACGGAAAAGCAAAAAATTTTTATAATTATATGTTGTGTTTACTGTTCCATTCTCATTTTCAGATAACTTATTTTTATATTGATACAATTTAGTCTAAGAGAATTTTAATTCTCTTTTTTTATGCACACGCAGCGAGAACAGAAAAGAACTTTTCCCCACTCGATTGCAGACACGTGCAAAAAGACAGGAGGTTTTTATGCGACATTTAATGAGCCCGTTGGATTTCTCTACCGAAGAACTTGACAAACTATTCACCCTTGCTGTAGACATTGAAAAAAATCCCAGCAAATATGCACATGCCTGCGAGGGTAAAAAACTAGCTACCTGCTTCTATGAGCCAAGCACGCGCACACGATTAAGTTTTGAATCAGCAATGCTCAATCTTGGCGGAAAAGTAATTGGCTTCTCTGATGCCAGCTCATCTTCTGCTGCAAAAGGCGAAAGTGTATCTGACACCATCCGCGTCATCTCCTGCTTTGCAGATATCTGTGCCATGCGCCATCCCAAAGAAGGCGCTCCCATGGTTGCCGCCTCCCGTTCCTCTATTCCTGTCATCAATGCCGGCGACGGCGGACATCAGCATCCCACCCAGACATTGACAGATCTTTTGACTATACGCGCTATCAAAGGAAGACTTGACAGCTTCACTATCGGCTTATGCGGCGACCTCAAATTTGGGCGTACCGTCCACTCACTTATTAACGCACTTGTGCGCTATGATAATATCAATTTTGTATTTATATCTCCCGAAGAATTGACCATACCTGATTATATCATAGAAATGCTCCGTGAAAAGAACATTCCATTCCGTGAGGTTAGAAAACTTGAGGAAATCATGCCGGAACTTGATATTCTTTATATGACCAGAGTACAGAAAGAGCGCTTCTTTAATGAAGAGGATTATGTTAGGCTGAAAGATTACTATATACTCGACAAGGAAAAAATGAGGCTTGCAAAACCCGATATGATTATTCTTCATCCACTCCCTCGCGTGAACGAAATTTCAGTGGAGGTTGATGACGATCCTAGAGCCGTGTATTTTCGGCAGGTACAATATGGTGTATATGTGCGCATGGCACTTCTTTTGACACTTTTGGAAATCAAACTATAGTAAACACCAAAAGTATTTGCCGTTTGCTATATAATGAATAATGGAGGAATTGTAATATGTTAAATGTAGGGAAAATCGAAGAAGGTTTCGTACTTGACCATATAAAGGCTGGTAAAAGTCTCAGTATCTACAAACACTTAGGATTAGATAAACTTGATTGTACTGTGGCAATTATCAAAAATGCCAGAAGCGGCAAGATGGGGAAAAAAGACATTCTCAAAGTAGAATGTGACATCAATACCCTGAATTTAGATATCCTTGGCTTCATAGACCACAATATCACTGTCAATGTCATAAAAAACTGTGAAATCGTGAAAAAGCTCCCACTCTCACTTCCAAAGGAAATCAAAAACGTACTAAAATGTAGAAATCCCCGCTGCATCACATCTATTGAGCAAGGACTTCCGCATATTTTTGTGCTCACAGACGAAAAAAAAGAAATCTACCGCTGCAAATATTGTGAAGAAAAATTTAATGACCATGACTTAGATACTTTATAAAAACAGAAAAACAAAAGCGGTTCTCTCTATAATCGAGTAGGGAAGATTACTTCCCCTACTCGCCGCACGACCCGTGCGCCACTTTTTAGTGGTATATTACATCTGCACGGGTCTGCGCATAATAAAGAAAACCGCTTTCACTGTTTATTTTATACAAAACTAAGAACTTCCTTCTTTGGTTTTTTTGTAGGTGTAACATTTACTGCATGAAGCACAGGCCCTTCACCGTTGTAATCTTTCCAATACTCTTTATGGACAGTAGCTGTTACTTCAACCCAGTCTTTATTTGTAAGCTCACTACACTTATCATATTTGCATACATATCCAAGAAACGCCATATCATCCGCACAGCAGGTCATCGCCATCCTTCCCGGAACAAAATATGCATCTTTGCTTTCCTCTGGCTTTAGCACCATTGCTTTGAATTTGATTGTCTTGTCTATATATCTGTCAAGATTGTCCATTGCATCTAAATAAAAGATACCATATCCATAATCATCTAAGTCAAGCAACGTATTTTTGAGGTCATAAGGCAAATCCTCCTCAAAAATCTGGGTTATCTCACCATTTTTATCCTCAAAAATAATTTCTGCCTGTGGGCTTACAGCCTTTACATTTCGTTTAAAATTACTAAGCTGATCCATCAGCCCATCACAGCGGTTAAAAATGATAAGTTCCGATTTTCGTATCATTTCAGCCAGTAAAGAACGCATGTTTGTATAATAATTTTGGAATGTAGATGCATCTATCGTTGTAATCTGCTGCTCCACTCGCCAATGCCACGGCAATTTTAAATTTTTAAAATTCCACATGCCATTGTACTCTATAATGATGCGCTCTGGTTTATATTTCTTTTCTAGCTCTATTAAATTCGCCGAGGTCATCTGCGCTTCCTCATCCACAACCTCAACTATGGTATGACTTCTCATGAGAACATCTTTATCATACTCAATTTCCCCTTCCTCGCAAAGTATCAGAAGAGTTGTGCCCTTTATCTGAAAATAGGTTTGTGAAAGCGTATACGATAAAAACTCCGTTTTGCCGCTCTCTAAAAAACCATTTACAATATATACAGCTTTCATATTGCTCCTATCTATATACAAAACATGTTACTTAGGAACTGTTTAGAAATAAATCATCACTTTCATTTGCTGAAGGCTTTGATTTAAGGTATTCAGCAAATGAATTTTTAAAGATTTATTTCGTGACAGTTTCTTACTTTCTAAATAAAGTATTTAAGTTGTCTTCATTTAGCTGAGAACCAATCACACAAATTTTACCCGTTACTTCCGGCGCACCTGCACGGACATTGCTTTCGCCCGGTACATAGTCAAAGTTTAGCCATAAACCATTTCCAGCAAAGACCATGCCTTTTGCCCGAAGAATAACGCCATACTTCTTCTCATCCTCAAGTGCCTCTAATATTTCCTCTATCTCTGCCTGTGTGTAAGCTGCCGGCGTTTCTAATCCCCAACTTGTAAACACTTCATCTGCATGGTGATGATGGTGCTCATGATCATGACAACCACATGTACAATTCTCACCATGGTCATGATGTTGGTGATGTTCGTCGTGATCGTGATGATGCTCATGTTCGTCGTGATCGTGATGATGCTCATGTTCGTCGTGATCATGTCCCTCGTCATGATGGTGATGATGCTCATGTTCGTCGTGATCATGTCCCTCGTCATGATGGTGATGATGCTCATGCTCGTCGTGATCATGTCCCTCGTCATGATGGTGATGATGCTCATGCTCATCATGTAACGTTGCCACTTCTGCCATCAGTTCTGCTTCTAAATCCTTAGCATTTTCAATCGTTTCAAGTATCTTTTTTCCATCAAGTTCTTCCCATGGAGTTGTGATAACCGTTGCCTTCTCATTATGCTCACGGATAATCTCAAGTGCTGTATTAAGTTTGTTCTCACTAATATCAGCCGTCCTACTCAAAATAATTGTACCCGCATGTTCAATTTGATTCAGGAAAAACTCTCCAAAGTTCTTTGCATACATTTTGCATTTATTTGCATCTACTACCACAACTGCGCTGTTCAGTTCCACTTCTGCATCTGTATCTACATTCTGTACAGCTTTCATAACATCGGAAAGTTTTCCAACACCTGATGGCTCAATCAATATTCTCTCAGGATGGTACATCTCTATAACTTCTTTGAGTGAAGTTCCAAAATCACCAACCAGCGAACAACAGATACAGCCAGAATTCATTTCTTTGATTTCAACGCCTGCCTCTTTCAAAAATCCGCCATCAATACCAATCTCGCCAAATTCATTTTCAATTAGTACTACCTTTGACGCATCTAGTGCTTCCTGTAAAAGTTTCTTGATTAGTGTCGTCTTTCCAGCTCCCAAAAAGCCAGAAAATATATCTATTTTTGTCATATCTATACCTCCTGTGCACAAGTCAGAGAAATCAAAAACATTTTTATCTTTGTTCCCTAACCGCAATACTTTTTATTTCTAATTGTTTATAATAACACAAAAAAATAACTTTTTCCATATTGGATATATAAAATTTTTTAACTATCGTAACAGTTGCTAAATCCTTGAAATTAGAAAACACTTTTGTTCCAATTCAAGTTCATAAAATCATATTATAAGCTTATTTTTTTACTTATTTCCTAGTTTAAGCCTGAAAAGATATCATGTCAAGCCTATTTTCATATTATGTCAAAACTGTGAATGTATCAGAACTGTCACAATTTCTCCTATTAGTTGGAACGGTTATCAAGCTGCTTCATATTTTTATAATATAGGAAAAAAGGAGAATACAAAACGTATGGCTATTGGTTATATTATTATACAGGCGCGGACAGCACATGATGCCGTCCCTCTAAACAACGTCCAGATAAGCATCTTAGATGACATGGGAAGCAGCGTTTATCGTCTAAGAACAGATGAAAGCGGAGAAACGCAGAAAGTTCCGCTAGAAACAATGGATAAGCGTTTTTCTCAAAATCCTTATTTTACAGAAACACCTTACGTAAGCTACAACGTGCTTGCACAAGTCTCTGGTTTTAATGAACTCTATGTTTCAGATATCCCCATCTATGACGGAGAAACTGCTATTTTACCACTTGCTCTTGTACCGATGCAGGATATACAGCGCCAGCCTCTCCGCACAGAAATTTCTGTTGGAAAACCTGCTGTTGCAATGCCACAAATGCGCCAACAGGAGGGTAGTACTGACATTGATCCACGCATTTTACGCCAAGTTGTGATTCCAAACCCAATTACTGTACACCTTGGCTCACCTACTTCATCAGCATCAAATGTACAGGTTTCATTTTCTGACTATGTAAAAAATGCGGCCAGTAGTGAGATTTACCCCACTTGGCCAACCGCCTCTCTAACGGCGAATATTTATGCAATTATCACATTTGCCCTGAATCGAATCTACACAGAGTGGTATAAAAGCCGCGGTTACAATTTTGATATTACGAACAGTACTGCCTATGATCAGAACTTTGTGTATGGACGACCAATTTACGATTCAATTAGTAAAATTGTAGACAATATTTTTAATGAATATGTGCGTAGACAAGGGCAAACTGTCCCTTATTTCACTTCCTTTTGCAATGGGACTACTGCCACCTGTCAAGGTCTGTCTCAATGGGGAACAGTAACACTGGCAAATCAAGGGCTTACTCCGCTTCAGATTCTCCGCTCCTACTATCCCAAAGACATAGAAATCGCAGAAACAGATATTATAACAGGCATATTATCCTCTTATCCGGGAACACCATTACAAACAGGAAGCACAGGACTTGATGTACAGACAATCCAGACTTACTTAAACAGAATCCGACAAAATTATCCCGCAATTCCTACCATTACCGACGAAACTGGTGTTTTTGGGAACAGCACAAGGTCTGCTGTGACAAAGTTTCAAAGCATTTTTGGACTGACACCGGATGGTATCGTAGGAAAATCCACATGGTACAAAATTTCAAGCCTGTACACCGCCGTTGCAAGACTTGCCGAGCTAGATAGCGAAGGAACTTCCCTTGGCATAGGGACTGTACCTCCAAGCACTGTACTACGACAAGGTTCAAGAGGGCAAGATGTAATCACATTACAATACCTTTTAAATGTGATTTCTGAATATTATCCTAATATTCCTGCTCCAACACAAGATGGCATCTTTGGCAGTGGAACACGGCAGTCTGTTATTGCTTTCCAACAGGCAATGCAGCTTAATCCTGATGGCATTGTGGGGGCACTTACATGGAATGCACTATACAAAACTTATCAAAACACAGGACAGCTTCCTCCTACTGGCTCAACATCAGGTGTCATCGAATATATTGTGCGTTCTGGAGATTCGCTCTGGACAATTTCCAGACGATACAATACAACAGTGGATGCTATCAAACGCCTTAATGGATTGACTAGCGATCTACTCAACATCGGGCAAGTATTAAAAATCCCTGTTTCTCAATCTGCCCCATATACAGAATACACTGTACAATCCGGCGATACCCTCTGGCTGATTGCAAGACGCTATGGTACAACAGTAGATGCCATCAAACGCCTTAATGGGCTGACAACAGACCTTCTTACCATTGGACAGATATTACGGATTCCAAATACATAAGACTATTATACAAAGTGGTCATAACGCTTTGTATAATATGATGCGCACAACCACAATGCGGAAAATCATATACGACAATTTTCCGCATGAGGAAATATGCCGCTTTGTGGCTGTGGTTGGCACGGTAACCAATAAATAACATGTTTCCATAACGCATAAATCTATTTTATAGTTTTTTGTGTTATGGAAACTTTCATACTATTTTTGTTTACTTCATCATATACTATGGTATAATGTCTATTGACAATGTCTGTTGACAATGTCTATTGACAATGTCTATTGACATTATATTCACCCGAATGGACATGCCTTTAGGAAGAGTGTCGATAAACGAGGTCATCAATCTAAATGAAAGAAGGACAATCCATGAATTACGATGAAATCAAAAAACACTTTTATGATGCTGGCGGTTTCACACAGCTTTTAGACATGCAAATCACTGATATTTCAGAAGGATATTGCAAAGGTGAAATGCCAGTTAAAGAAAATATTTTAAATCCGCTGGGGATAGTACACGGTGGCTGTACCTTTTCCCTTGCAGATACGATAGGAGGCTGTGCCGCACTGACACATGGCGGCAGCGTAGTAACTGTTGACAGCAACATACATTATCTCCTGCCCGCCTGCAACACAGAGAAATTGATTGCAGAAGCAAAAGAAATAAAATATGGCTCAAAGATCGCTGTCTATGAAGTAAATGTCTACAAGGCAGATGGCACAATTGTTGCAACTTCCATACAATCCTACTTCATAACCTCTAATTGTTCCTAAAAAAGAAAAATCGAGTATACTCTACCCGATTTTTCTTTTTCATACTCTATTTATACAAATCTCTCTTATCCACTACCCGTACAGCCTTGCCTTCACTTCTAGTAATCGTCTTAGGCTCTACTATCTTCACATCTACCCTTATGCCAAGCATGGACTTTAATCCTGCCACAATCTCCTTCTCTCGCGCTGTAACATGAAAAGCACTATCTGCTGCCATATCAGGCGTTTTCTCTACCTGCACTTCAATCGTGTCATTGTTGCCAATACGGTCTACCATAATCTGATAATTTGCCTCATAACCTTGATTCAACAAAACAGCTTCAATCTGTGACGGCCATACATTGACACCTTTGACAACCATCATGTCATCGCTTCTGCCCATCGGCTTATGCATACGAATATGTGTACGCCCACAGGAACACTTCTTTCTAGTCAGATAACATAAATCCCGCGTGCGATATCTCAAAAGTGGGAATGCCTTCTTTGTGATACAAGTAAACACAAGCTCCCCAACTTCACCTTCTGGAAGCACTTCACCAGTATCAGGATTGATGATTTCTGCTATGAAATGGTCTTCCTGAATATGCATACCCTGCTGTTCCTCACACTCAAAAGAAACGCCCGGACCTGAAATCTCCGTAAGCCCATAAATATCATACGCTTTGATGCCAAGAGATTTCTCAATATTTTTGCGCATTTCCTCTGTCCACGGTTCAGCGCCGAAAATACCTGCTTTAAGCTTTATTTTATCCCGCAGCCCACGTTCATTGATAGCCTCACCAAGGTTTGCCGCATAACTTGGCGTACAGCACAGAATTGTTGAACCTAAATCTGTCATGAACTGCAATTGCCGTTCTGTATTTCCTGATGACATAGGAAGTGTTAGACAGCCTACCTTGTGTGAACCACCATTTAATCCCGGACCTCCTGTAAAAAGTCCATACCCATAACATACATGGCACACATCTTCCTTTGTTCCGCCCGCTGCCATAATGGCACGCGCACAGCACTCCTCCCAGATATCAATATCAGCCTGTGTATAAAATGCCACTACGCGCCGACCAGTCGTGCCGCTTGTAGACTGTATGCGCACGCAGTCTGATAAAGGCACAGCTAACAACCCATATGGATACTGATCTCGCAAATCATCCTTATTTATGAACGGAAGTTTGTGCAAGTCCTCAATTCCTTTTATATCTTCGGGCTTCACTCCTGCCTCATCCATCTTGTCATGATAAAATTTCACGTTCTCGTACACGAACTTTACTTGTTCTTCCAATCGCTCACTCTGTAATGCCTGAATCTGCTCTACAGGCATAGTTTCAATTTCCGGTTGGTAGTAATTTGCCATACTTTATTTCTCCTTCGCTTTCATGGTTTAAAGTAACTATCACTATAAAGTTTATCATACTTTTACTAAAAAGTTAATCTCTTTTTATATTTTTATAGAACAATGCTTTTACCTATTTTGCGAAGTACTATTAAACAGTAACTCCCATCTGCCCGCAAAAGCGGGCATACAAATCAGGATGTGTGAAATGCTCTTTTTCACACTATATTATGAGAATTGGATTATACACTATTGATTCGTTTTTTAACCTTTTTGAAAATACTAGGTAAATAACTCAAACTTCCCACATTTAAAATAGGATTTGTACCTTGAAAAATCAATACTTTAGCCCATAAAATATCCTCATGCAGCTGATTCTTTCCGTTCCAGAGCCTCCTGCATGTATTTGGGGAGACGCTTTATAAAGCTGGCGGTGAATTCTTCCAGCTGGGCTTCGGTGATGTGGAAATACTCCATGACAGTATCCATCAGTGCGTCAATGATAATGCACATGGAACGGCTGAATGTGATATCTTCCATTTCGTCAAGCAGGCAGAAACACAGTTCACAGATCGTTTTATCGTCCTCGTTTTCCCGCTGGGCTACTGACAGCATCATGTAACGGGAAAAGACAATGGCAACATGGGCATTCATGGCATCATAGGAAATGCCCCGGTATTCTTTTACAAGGTTCAGATAAGATTTACATGCCTTGAAAAAGACCTCAATGTCCCAGCGTTTTCCATAAATACGGATGATCTCTTCTTCGGAAAGTTCTGTATCCGTGCTCACGATCACCAGCCAGTCCTTCCGGTTGCTTTTATTGCGGACAAACACAAGCTTTGCCGGGATGCTTTCACCGTCTTTTTCAATCGTTACAGACACGGAAAGGAGATAACGCGAACGGCCCCTGCGCTTTTTATTCCGGCTGTAGATCTCCTTGACATTGAGTTTTTCACCATTGTAAAGATATTTTGTCTTGCTTTTCTTTATCATGGCGATCGTGTCAAGATGCTCCTGCTTTTTCAGGGCAAGTATTGTTTTCGGCGCGGAAAACCAGCTGTCAAACAGGACATATTTTGCAGTGATGCCTGCACACTGGGCAGAATGGATCAGTTCCACATTTTTGGAACGGGAACGGCTGAACAGGCTGTCATCAACGATGAAGACATCTTTGCGTTTTTCATCAGTCAGCGGCTTCATAAAACCGTTGATGATGCTGGCAGAGAGCAGTGTTGTAAAACGCTGCCAGTTTGTCCGGGCATTGTTCAGGAAACGGTAGATGGTATTTTTTGAGAATCCTCCTTCAAATGTGCCTGTTTTCATCTGCATATAGACGCTTCTGTCAGAAAACATCATGCAGAAGAGATAGCGGAAGATGTCCATGACCGGAATGCCTTTTTCTTTTCCGGCATTGCATTTGAAAAGCAGCTTTCCAAGGTGGAACCTCTTCATAAATTTTGTGGCAAAATCAGAAACACTGTTTCCATTATCAGTTGTCTGTGGTATACTTGACATGGCATAAATCTCCTTGCTGTGTGATTGTTTTTCACAATTCAATTATACCATATGCAAGGGATTTATGCCTTTTTTATGGGTTAAAGTATTGATTTTTCAAGGTTCAGCACACCAAATGGTGTGGGAAGTTTGAGTATATAATAAGCTTTTATATCTATCATAAGATGCATTATCTATAGTGTATAACTCGAATACTTTACCTATGCCTGCATCTGTTGCACACATTTCAAATAATTCGTTATAAATTCCCCTTGCTGCTACTGCCATATCCTTAATAGCTGAAACTAAGTCAAATGCACATTTATGAATGTCATTTATGTTCTTATTTTTCCCTTTTTGTTTTTGCAAGGCAACATCAAAAGCATATATATCCGAACAAAATAAAAGAATCCTGTCTTCTTCACATAATACATTTGTTAATAGTTCACAACAAAGATTAATCCTTCTTGAGTTGCTCCATGCAACCAGAGAATATCTAAACACTCTTTTAAGTAACTTCTTTATAAAAGTGAATCTTGCAATATTATAATCCTTTTTATAATTCTCTCCTTTGTTTGAAAAATCTGTGAAAGCGACAGTCATATAACTTTTATAGATGCCACTTTTAGTTTTTCTAATATCATTATAACGACTGATTGCATTACGCAACGATTCATAACAAGTTTCTAGCTGATGGTTATTCACTTGTATGTTCTGATTAGGAAAAAAGATTGCAAACATATTTTCAACATCATTAAACACATCTTCTCCTTTTTCCTTATCTGCTGTTCTATCTTTAACACTTCCAACCTTCTGTTTTGTGTTATCCACAATAACATGTAATGAAGGGCTCAGCCATTCTTTACATTGTTCTCCCATATCTTGTACTACTGTTCTTTTTAACTCTTCTAAAGCTGTCTGACGAAGCCTTTCCTTTCCATTTACATTTTCAAAAACTACCATTTACGTTCCTCCTAAATTTTGACAATATTATGACATAGAATCCAGAACTCCTTGTCATATGTTTTCTTTGCTACAAGACAATCCTACAACATGTTTGTCATAAAAATAACTTACATATTTGTATTTTTTATTTTTATTGCATCAAAGGCTTACATAAAATAACTCCTTTTTCAGAATTGCATATTTATTAAAAGAATCTATATGTGAGTAATTTCCCAATGTCATTTTGTATATTCAATTTTACATGTATAAACTATTACGTTAAAACAATGAAGATAAAACATATATCTTGCAATAATTATTTTTATGCGCTAAAATAATACCATGTTCTATAACAATTTCAAATATAGAGGAGACAGGGGGTAAAACCTCAAAAAGACAGGAGGTAAAACCTCAAAAAACAGGAGGTAAAACCTCAAAAAACAGGAGGTAAAACCTCAAAAAGACAGGAGGTAAAACCTCAAAAAAGACAGGAGGTTTATACAAAATGAAATCAAAGGTATATTTCACTAAGACTATCACTCCCGAAAAAGTACTTGACTTATATAAACAAATAGACAAAAAGCTTAACGGAAAGATTGCTATAAAACTTCACTCTGGCGAGGTAGGAAACCAGAACTTTTTAAAGCCTGACTTTTGGAAGCCTGTCATTGATTATGTTGGCGGAACTGTCGTAGAGTGTAACACTGCATATGATGGTTCTCGTAACACTACCGAAAGACATATGAAAACCATGCACGAACACGGCTGGAGTAAGTACTTTGAAGTGGATTTAATGGATTCCGAAGGTCCAGATTTGGAACTTTCCATTCCAAATGGAAAACAGATTAAAAAGAATTTTGTTGGAAAATCTCTTGCAAATTATGATTCTATGCTTGTGCTCTCACATTTTAAAGGTCATCCTATGGGTGGTTATGGCGGAGCAATAAAACAGCTTTCTATCGGTGTTGCTTCCTCTATGGGAAAAGCATATATACATGGTGTGGGCAATCTTGACAATTTCTGGTCATCAGACCATGATGCTTTCCTTGAATCAATGGCAGATGCAGCAATGAGTGTTGTCGATTATCTCAAGGGAAATTTTATTTATATCAATGTTATGAAAAATATGTCTGTGGATTGTGATTGCTGCGCAGTTGCAGAAGATCCTTGTATGGCTGATATTGGCATCTTGGCTTCGCTTGATCCTGTTGCCATTGATCAAGCATGTCTTGATCTTGTATATGCCTCAAATGATGTGGGACGCGACCACTTATTACAGCGCATAGAGTCCAAAAATGGTGTACACACTATAGAAGCCGCTGCTGCGCTTGGTCTTGGTTCACGTGAATATGAATTGATTACTATTGCATAGATAACTGGATAAATATAAAAATATGCTGTTTGTAAAAACAGCATATTTTATATTTATTGTTCAGCATTTTGTGCTGCATCATTTACCAGATTATATATGCCTATCCTTTGCAAGTCAAGTTCCGGCATCCCAATGAACAAACCGCCATATTCATAAGTATCCTGTGTTTTTTCAATCCTTATGATTTCTATAAACGCATGTATTACTTCTTTCGTCCAAATGGTCAAAAACGATTCATACACAGCTCCCATGTCAAGTAATTCGTCACAATAAAACCCAATGCCCGTCTTTGACACATTCATAATATCTACGCCGACTTCCTTCTGTATGTCTGAATCAAGCCTTTTTACCAAAAGTTTTGACTGAAGCTCTGTCCTCTTGCTACTTCTTCTTTCTTCCATATCTGCAATTCTCCTTTATGGTGATTGTGATTATATATCACTATAAGTTTATCTCAATTGTCAATTCCTGTCAACTTTTTAAATAAACTTCGTCAGATATTGCCACCACTCATTAAATAGGACATAATATTCATGCTGCTCAATTCTTTCAAAGACTACTTGATAAAACAAGCATCACCGAAAGAAAAAAAACGATACTGCTCTTTTACTGCTGTATTGTAAGCATGAAGCACTTGCTCCCGCCCAGCAAGGGCAGACACCAACATAATCAGTGTAGATTCTGGCAGATGAAAATTTGTTATCAGACAATCAAGTACCTTAAACTGGTAACTAGGATATATGAAAATATCTGTATTACCACTTCCTGCATACACTTTTCCATGATCATCTGCTGCACTCTCTATTGTACGACAGCTTGTAGTTCCAACACAAATAACACGTCCGCCAGATCTTTTTGTGTTGTTGATAATATCCGCCGTTTCCTGTGTCACCTGATAATACTCCGAATGCATATGATGGTCTAAAAGATTGTCCTCCTTAACAGGGCGAAATGTCCCAAGCCCCACATGAAGCGTTACATATGCAATCTTTACACCTTTCTCCTCCACCTTTTTCAAAAGTTCTTTTGTAAAATGCAGCCCCGCTGTGGGCGCAGCCGCAGAACCTTCATATTTTGCATAAACTGTCTGATAGCGGTTCTTATCCTGAAGCTTATGGGTAATGTAAGGAGGCAGCGGCATTTCCCCAAGTCTATCAAGCACTTCCTCAAATATTCCATCATAGGAAAACTGTATCAGCCTATTTCCCTCCTCCACAATATCAACAACTTTACCTGTAAGGATACCATTCCCAAAGCATATCTCCACACCCTTACGTGCTTTTTTTCCGGGTTTTACAAGCGTTTCCCACACATCTTTTTCACGGCGTTTTAAAAGCAGCACTTCTATAGCAGCACCAGTGTCTATTTTCGTCCCCATAAGCCTTGCTGGAATCACTTTTGTATTGTTGAGCACAAGACAGTCACCTTTATGAAGATAATCAACAATATCCGTAAATCTCTTATGCTCAATCTCTCCTGTACATTTATCAAGCACCAAAAGTCTTGAGCTTGACCTGTCCTTTAAAGGATCTTGTGCAATCAGCTCAGGAGGCAAGTCAAAATAAAAATCTTTTTTAAAAAGTCCTTCCATAACGAATCCTTATTTTCATTACTTTAAAAAGTATCACATACGAAGTTCTATACCAAGACCTTCTAAACCATTCAATATCTTTTTCATAACATTTGATATATCGCTTTCCTCAAGTGTCCTGTCCTTTGCCCTGAAAGTGATAGAATAAGCTACGGACTTAAAGCCGGACTTAATCTGACTTCCCTCGTATATGTCAAACAATTGATAATCTTCAAGTATCTTGCCGCCGCGCTGTTCGATTATCTGCTCAATTTCACCTACTAACACATTTTTAGGAACTACCATACTAATATCACGGGATACTGCAGGATACTTTGCAATGCCTTCATACTTTCTGTCAAATGATGCAAACGGAACAATCTCTGGCATATCAAGAACAGCTACATAAACCCTTGTATCTATACCATAATTGTCTGTCACTTCTGGATGTACCTCACCTAAATACCCTATTACGTTATCCTTATATTTTACTAATGCCTGCCGCCCCGGATGAAGAAAAGTTTTTCCTGCATTGGGATCATAAGTGATTTTTTTGCGTAATCCTATACTTTCAAAAAACTCTTCTAACACACCCTTCATATTAAAGAAATCACTATCGCCATACATGCCAAGCGTAAATTGCATTCTCTCATCAGCATAATCTGTCATAGGCAGACTTTTTGGAATATAAATATTCCCAAGCTCATAAAGCCGCACATTTTTATTCCGTCTATTGTAATTTGTTGCAAGCGAAGTCAATATGCCATTGAGTGAAATCGTTCTCATGATAGAGAAATCCTCACCCAAAGGATTTGCAATGGTTATCGCGTTTCTAAGTGTACTGTCAGCAGGAATAAGAAGCTTGTCAAATACTTTCGGGCTTTCAAATGAATAACACATTCCCTGTGAAAATCCACAATATTCTGCAATATCTCTTGCTTTCTCCTCTATCCTAAGCTTAAATGACAGCTTACCTGTCGTAGCCTCACCATTTGGAAGCGTAGCTGGAATCTTATCATATCCATAAAATCTTGCCACTTCTTCTGCAATGTCTACAAATCCTTCTATATCCTGCCTGAAAGACGGCACTGTAATCATATTTGTATTTTCATCATATACAAGTTCTAATCTGCTAAAAATTTCCAGCATTTCTTCCTTAGAAATCTCTGTTCCTAGAAACCGATTGATTCGTTCTGGCTCAAACAAAATCTGCCGAAAATCCTTTAATGGCTGTTTTACATCGACAATGCCCCCAACCACTTCGCCACAACCAAGTTCCTCTATGAGCTGACATGCCCTATTGATAGCATATTCTGCATTTCTAGGATCAAGCCCCTTCTCAAAAATACCAGATGCGTCTGTACGCAAACCTACTCTCTTTGATGATTTTCTAATGTTTGCACCATGGAACGTTGCTGCCTCAAAAAGCACCGTCTGTACATCATCAGTAATCTTGGAGTTTTCTCCTCCCATAATACCTGCAATGCCTATTTCTTTCTCTGCATCACAAATCATAAGCACTTCTGAATCAAGTTTCCTTATCTGCCCGTCAAGTGTCTGGAACGTATCCCCATCTTTGGCACGTTTGACAATAATCTTATTTCCTGCTATTGTGCTTAGATCATAAGCATGCATAGGCTGACCATACTCTAACATCACATAGTTCGTAATATCAACAAGGTTATTGATTGGACGGATGCCACAGGCAGCAAGCCTTCTTTGCATCCATTCTGGCGATGGGGCTATCTTTATATTTTTGCATACTCTTGCACAGTAACGTGTGCAGAGATCTGTATCCTGTACCTCTACAGATATATATTTATTTACATCCTCACCATTTCCGTTTACTTCGACTTTGGGCAGAACAAAAGGCTTTTTAAAGGTAGCCGCCGCTTCTCTCGCAATACCCAAAATACTATAACAATCCACACGGTTTGATGTAATTTCATACTCTACAACGGTATCACGAAGTCCAAGTGCTGCAATTGCATCTTCACCGGGCGTTACAGTTTTTTGAAATACATATACACCGTTCTCTGGTGCTTCAGGATACATGTCACGGCTTGAACCAAGTTCCTCGATTGAGCACATCATGCCGTTTGATTCTACTCCACGCAGCTTTCCTGCCTTGATTTTAATTCCGTTTTCTGGAAGCGGTCCACCATCATGTCCGCCTGCAACCTTGCCCCCATCAAGAACCGTTGGCACATAATCTCCCTCTTTGAGATTAGGTGCACCTGTCACAATCTGTATCGTTTCCGCGCCGATATTAACCTGACAGATAATCAATTTGTCTGCATCAGGATGGCGCTCTATTTTCTCGATATGCCCTACTACGATTTTTTCAAGATTTTTGTCAAGCCGCTCAAATCCTTCTACTTTTGTCCCTGAAAGTGTCATTGCATCACAGTATGCTCTGTCTATACAATCCAGCTCAGGTACATATACCTTAATCCATGATAATGGTGTATTCATTCCTATACCTCCTTGCGTGCACCTGCACGCTACATACCAATCAATAATTTTTGACAATAGAATCCTTTCTTGGATTCTATTGTATGAAAGTGAAAATCAATTTTTCTGACATATGTGTCATATTTTTATCTAATTAAAACTGCCGTAAGAATCTGATATCATTCTCATATAAAAGCCTCAAATCATCAATTTCATATTTGAAAAGTGCTATTCTCTCTAGTCCTACGCCAAATGCAAAGCCTGTGTATTCCTCAGGATCAATATTGCACATTTGCAAAACTTTTGGATGCACCATGCCGCAGCCAAGAATCTCTACCCAGCCGGAGCCTTTGCAGAAACGGCATCCCTTTCCCCCGCATTTAAAGCAGGAAACATCCATCTCAGCCGATGGCTCTGTAAACGGGAAATGATGTGGTCTAAACTTGACTCTCGTATCCTTGCCGAACAATTCCTTAGCAACCTCTGCAAGCGTGCCCTTAAGGTCTGCAAATGTAATATTTTTATCCACAACAAGCCCTTCTATCTGATGGAAAGATGGTGAATGTGTGGCATCAAGTTCATCCGAACGGAATACGCGCCCGGGTGCTATCATCCTAATTGGTGGCTTCTCATTCTGCATCTTGTGTATCTGTACACTTGATGTCTGTGTCCGAAGCAAGATATCACCATTGATATAAAATGTGTCCTGCTCGTCTTTTGCAGGATGGTCTGCTGGTATATTAAGTGCTTCAAAATTGTAATAATCCTTCTCAATTTCCGGTCCTTCCACAACCTCATATCCCATTCCGATAAATATTCTCTCAACTTCTTCGAGTGCTATCATGTTAGGATGGCGATGTCCTACACTGTTTTTCTGCGCGGGAAGTGTCACATCAATAACCTCTGCCTTTAACCGTGCTTCACGAATTTTCCGTTCCATATTTGTCTTTGCCTCGTCAAGCACTCGCTCAATTTCTTCCCTTGCTTCGTTTACAAGCTGTCCTATCTTTGGTCTATCCTCAGGTGCAACTTCCTTCATTCCTTTTAATACAGCAGTCAGTTCACCTTTCTTTCCCAAAAAGTTGACACGCACGTCGTTTAGCTTGTCTAATGCTTCACTTTCATTGATTTGGCGAATAGCTTCCGCTTTAATCTTTTCTAATTTTTCTCTCATTTCTATACCTCCTTTGGAGGTTTTACCTCCCTACATGTTTTAGCAGCATACATTTATCTGTGAACTGCATACCAATCAATACTTATCTGCGTGCATCTAACACACATATCAAATCAGGTAGCGCAAAAACAGTTAATAAAAAATCCCTTGTAAGAAGTTCTTTCCTACAAGGGACGAATAAACCGCGATACCACCCAAATTCCTGTAAATACCCATTATTTAAAGGGAATCTACAAACACTCAATAGGCTTAACGTGCCACTCCGTCTTTTTCTAACACACTACCTGTCTGCGCAGAATCAAATACTGTTTCAAAAAAGCTGCTCTGGTGGGAAATTCGATATCCTATCTGAACTGGGGAGGTTTCCAGCCGACGACCTCCGCTCTCTGGCAGAAAATAAGACTCTACTTTGCACCTTCATAGCATTTGAATAATATAAATATCTTTTTACTATCATATGTTATTCTCTGCAAAATGTCAAGAAATAATTTTAACCTTTTCAATTATTTATCAATGACAATGCCCTTTGCAACAGCTACAATCACCACCACATTGCAACGATTTTCCACTCTTCTTATCACGCACCATGCTTCTAATCACTACTACAATTACGCCAATCAGCACAGCCCCTGTAACAACTGTTCCCATCAATTAGCACCTCCATTTTTAATTTCTTTTCAATGTGTGGCGCGAAGAACTTTAAGTTTCAGTGTATCGCTTTCCTTATATGGACGGAAAAGCAGATAGATAAATCCAGCCACAAACACAAACGCTACAACTGTTCCAATACCAAAAGCACCCGTCGTAACCAACATGCCAATTTGATAAATACACATTGAAGTAATATAAGCCAATATCGTCTGATATCCCACAGCAAACCAGAACCATTTTGCATTATTCATCTCACGCTTAATAGCACCCATTGCCGCAAAACATGGTGCACATAAAAGATTGAACACAAGAAAACCATATGCAGCTACAGGAGTCATAACCGTCGCAAGACTTCCCCAAATCTCTGCTCCATCCTCTGCTACCTCTGCAAAACCAAACAACAGTCCAAAAGTAGCAACCACATTTTCCTTTGCAATCAATCCAGTTACAGCCGCAACTGCCATCTTCCATCCCTCGCCCGCCTGCGTCCAGCCAAGCGGCGCAAAAATCCATGCAATTCCGTTTCCAATCTTTGCCAGAATACTTTCGTTGAGTTGCTCTGCCTCCAACATACCAAATCCGCTGTCAGCCCAGCCAAAGCTCATCAAAAACCAAAGCACAATTGTTGACAATAGAATAATAGTTCCTGCTTTCTTAATGAAAGACCATCCTCTTTCCCACATGCTTCTTAGCACATTACCCACAGTTGGCAAATGGTAAGCTGGAAGTTCCATAACAAAAGGGGCTGGTTCGCCTGCAAACATCCTTGTCTTTTTCAAAATAATACCTGAACAGACAATTGCTGCCACACCTACAAAATATGCACTCCATGAAACCCAGCCCGAATTGTCAAAGAAAGCACCTGCAATCAAAGCAATAATCGGAAGTTTTGCACCACAAGGAATAAACGTAGTTGTCATAATCGTCATCTTGCGGTCACGGTCATTCTCAATCGTTCGAGATGCCATAATTCCCGGAACACCGCATCCACTACCAATTAACATTGGAATAAATGATTTACCTGAAAGTCCAAACTTGCGGAAAATACGGTCCATGATAAACGCAACTCGTGCCATATATCCGCATGCCTCCAAAAATGCAAGGAATATAAACAATACCAACATCTGTGGCACAAAACCAAGCACAGCACCCACTCCAGAAATAATACCATCTACAATCAGCCCTGTCAACCAATCTGCGCACCCAATTCCTTCAAAGAATCCCTGTGCGCCCGGCACAATCCACTCACCAAACAAAGTATCGTTCGTCCAGCCTGTAAGCCAATCTCCAACTGTAGTAACAGACACATAATATACAAGAAACATGACTACTGCAAATATTGGCAATGCCAAAAAACGGTTGGTTACAATCATGTCAATCTTATCTGAAATCGTAAGTTTTTCCTGTGTGTTTGCCTTGGTTACACACTCTCCAATAATTGAGGAAATATATACATAGCGCTCATTTGTGATAATACTCTCTGTATCATCATCAAAATATTCCTCCAACTCTTTTATCTCTGCCGATACATCCACCACATCTCTCATCAGCTCTGCAATCTTATCATCCTTCTCCAAAAGTTTAATGGCAAAGAACCGTTTCTGCTCCTCTGCAATATCACTACTAAGCTTATCTTTGGTTGTGTTAATGACCGCTTCCACTTCCTTAGTAAACTCATGCACAGGTATTGCAGCTTTCTTCTGCTGTGCCAATGTCATTGCCTTTTGTGCTGCTTTCTGTATTCCTGTTCCTTTCAGTGCAGAAATTTCCACGACTTCGCACCCCAAACGCTTGCTCAATTTATCTGTGTGTATCCTATCGCCTGTTTTTTCCAGAATATCTACCATGTTCACTGCCATGACAACCGGAATCCCCAGTTCCATAATCTGTGTAGAAAGGTACAGATTTCTTTCAATATTTGTACCATCTATAATATTGATAATAGCATCTGGTCTTTCACCAATCAAATAGTTCCTTGCCACTACCTCTTCTAATGTATAAGGAGAAAGAGAATAAATTCCTGGTAAGTCCATGATAATTACATCCTCAGAACCATTTATCGTATAACTTTTCTTTAGTTTTCCTTCCTTTTTTTCTACTGTGACACCCGGCCAGTTCCCGACAAACTGGTTTGAACCAGTCAGTGCGTTAAACAAAGTTGTTTTTCCGCAGTTCGGATTGCCTGCCAATGCAATCTTTATTGACATAATACTCCTCTTTTCTGTGCTTGTTTATAATAACAGTTCAGATAGAACCTGAACTGTTACTGTTTATGCACTTTTATTTTTGATGTAATATCTTTATTTTGTTAATATCTGTTGCAAAAAATCTGTCTATATTTTTGTTTATTATATTTTTGATTTGTTTTCACTATTTAAAGTTATATACACCTAACCTATAACAAAAAATTATTCTATTTGTATCATTTCTGCATCCGCTTTCCGCAGGGACAATTCATATCCTCTCACCATTACCTCTACAGGATCGCCAAGAGGCGCTACTTTACGGACATAAACATCTACCCCCTTTGTGATTCCCATATCCATAATACGTCTTTTCACAGCCCCTTCCCCTGTTAGCTTCGACACTTTAACCATTTGCCCACAAGCCACGTCTTTTAATGTTCTCATAGCTGCTCCTTTCTTATGCTATACCACCAACCACAAGGCTGATGACTTGTGCACGCCTTATCGCACTTTATCTTACACCATAATTTTATTTGCCATATCCTTACCAATGGCCACCCGTGAATCTTTCACATTTACAATCATATTTCCACCAGTTTCAGATATAACAGTCACAATCCCTCCAGCAACAAATCCAAGCTTCTCCAAAAAACGCCTTGTATCCTCTTTGCCACCGATTTTTTTAATCACATTAGGCTCACCCGCCCTCATCATTGTTAAAGGCATCATTTCATCCTCCTTTTTCTTTTAGTACTGCTCCGTTTTATTTAACATTTATTGTAGTCAACTAAAACGGAACACTCTAACAAATTAGTTTTAGCTTACATAAATTATTTATCGCTTCTTTAAGTTAGTATATGCTAATTATAGTAAGTTGTCAATACTATATATGTATTTTTTTAAATAACTTTATTTATTTATGCTAACCCCCATTTCGCCGCCTTCGGCTGACAGCACAAATAGTTGGTGTGAAACTAGCGTGTAAATAAAAAAGCCTATGAAACAACTATGTTATTCCATAAGCTTTTTTATATTTTATATTTCATCAATCAATTTTCGGCAGCCCCGCAAATCCTATTTCAAGTTCTGCATCAGTGGGAATGTAATCTATCATTTCCCCATTGTTAAACTTTTCATATGCAACCATGTCAAAATAACCTGTTCCAGTTAAACCAAATACAATTGTTTTTTCCTCACCAGTTTTTTTGCATTTCATTGCTTCATCAACAGCTATCCGAATCGCATGTGCACTTTCTGGCGCAGGCAGGATACCCTCTATCCGTGCAAACTGCTGGGCAGCTTCAAATACTGCTGTCTGCTCTACACTTCTTGCTTCCATCAAACCATCTTCATATAGCTGCGATAATGTGCTGCTCATACCATGATAACGAAGCCCTCCCGCATGGTTTGCAGATGGTATGAATCCACTTCCAAGCGTATACATCTTTGCTAGTGGACAAACCCTTCCTGTATCGCAGAAATCATATGCATAACGTCCTCTAGTAAAGCTTGGACAGGAAGCTGGCTCTACCGCAATGAATTGATAATCCTTTTCTCCACGGAGCTTCTCTCCCATAAACGGTGAAATCAGACCTCCTAAATTAGATCCGCCTCCTGCGCAGCCAATAATCATATCTGGTACAATCCCATACTTATCCAACGCTATTTTTGTTTCCAAACCAATGACTGACTGGTGTAACAATACCTGATTGAGCACACTTCCTAGTACATAACGATATCCGTCTACACTGGTTGCTGCCTCTACCGCCTCTGATATAGCGCATCCTAAGCTACCCGTTGTACCCGGATGCTCTGCTAAAATCTTTCTTCCAACCTCCGTTGTTTCAGATGGAGAAGGGGTAACACTTGCCCCATATGTGCGCATTACTTCCCTGCGGAATGGTTTCTGCTCATAAGACACTTTTACCATATATACCTTACAGTCCAGTCCAAAATAAGAACATGCCATAGAAAGTGCCGTTCCCCACTGTCCTGCTCCGGTCTCCGTGGTAACCCCTTTAATCCCTGCTTCTTTGCATAATATGCCTGTGCAATGGCAGAATTTAACTTGTGGCTGCCACTTGTATTATTTCCTTCAAATTTATAGTAAATCTTTGCCGGTGTCTGAAGTTTTTTCTCAAGGCAATATGCCCGCACAAGCGGCGATGGACGGTACATTTTGTAAAAATCACGGATTTCCTCTGGAATATCAATATATGGATTCTGGTCGTCTAGTTCCTGCTTTACTAACTCGTCACAGAATACATGACCAAGTTCCTGCGCTGTCATAGGCTGCAATGTTGCTGGATTCAAAAGTGGTGCGGGCTTTTGTTTCATATCTGCACGCACATTGTACCACTGTGTTGGCATCTCCTTTTCCTCAAGATATATTTTGTATGGAATTTCCCTCTCGTTCATATAATCCTCTTTTCCTATATTTGTTAATTTTATTTGCCTATACCAGTTTAACAGGGTACAACAACAAAGTCAAGTATACAAACCTGTCCTTTTTCGCCATTAAATCTTCATCTTGATAATATCTTCTGCAATCAAGATATAGTCCTTTTTTTCCTTTTTTCCGTAATCGAACCTTCTCTCCCATATCTGCTGAACATGGCTTATAGACTCCAAATTGTCATCTGTTTTAAAATGCTTATAGTCCCTACTTTCCGGATTCCTGCCCTGCTCCCATATCTGCTGAATAAAGTCTGCAAGTTCCATCACATCATTGATCGCATATCTCTTTTTATCAATTTGACAAAGTACCTGATAATACTCATCGTCCTCCCAAGACTCTCTTGGATTGATATTGATACCAAGCCATCGATTAAAACAATCTGTAAATTCCTCAAATTCCTGTATAATTGTTTCTCCGTTTACAAAACCTCCTATCCAAGAATCTTTATCTACAGAATACTTACTTATGTAGAAGCACTCTCTTGGATAATCTCTGAATCCTTCAAGCTGTATATATCGTTCTATAGCCTCTGACGCTTTCTCCTCTGAACTATAAACTCCTAGCATCTTCTCTTCTACATATTCATCATCCTCACCATACTCATATATATGCTGTAGAATATACACTTTTTTCTTTGAACTATTATTCCTATTTTCCACTTTCATCCCAGTTTCTATCCCAATCAAAAATTTTGTTTTTCAATCTTCTGGCAATTTCATTACTCTTCGGTCAAAAGTCATGATTCCGTTAAGCTCCTCCTCTATATCCGTAAGCTGTGTGTAAACTGCTGCACATAGTCCTTCTTTTTCTAGTGCATATACTTTTCTTTCCATATCGTAATATGCCTTCTGAAATTCTTTGTCATTGGCATAACCGCCATACCCAAAAACTTTATCTGAATACCTATGTCCTTCCACAGCATAACTCATTCCGCCATATTCTGATAAGACATACGGCTTCTCACTTTTTTTCACCACAAGATCAAGGAAATAAATATGCTCACTCTTCACATCCCCTGCGCCTTGATCAAACCAGCCACTATGTGCATCAATCAAACGTGTTGTATCAATCTCTCTCACCATCTGGGTATTTTGCGCCGAATCAAACTGCCCCCATCCTTCATTAAATAATACCCACATGCATATGCAAGTACAGTTATATAATTGCTGCACAGTTTCCACACACTCTTTTTTCCACTCCTGCCTTCCTCTTTCGTCCTCTCTTGAAGTATAACTATAATGATTATCCTTCATACGTCGCAGCGGAGATACCGCCGTTGGAATATAACAGGTTTTCAACAAATTATAAGTACCCCCGCCGTTTATCATATCCTGCCAGACAAGCATTCCAAGCCTGTCACAGTGATAATACCATCGCATTGGCTCAATTTTACAGTGTTTGCGTATCATATTGAATCCTCTTGCTTTAGCAAACTTGATATCAAATATCATTGCCTCGTCACTTACAGGTGTGAGCAAGCTCTCAGGATAATACCCCTGATCCAATATCCCTTTCTGAAAAAATGGCTTATGATTCAAGCAAAGCCTTGGTATACCTTCACAATCACATTCCACCGAAAAGTGGCGCATACCAAAATAACTTTGCACCATATCCTCACCATAAACAATTTTTACATCATACAAAAAAGGCGACTCTGGCGACCAACTTTTCTTTTCTTTTAAAACAATATCGGTACACGCTAGCTCGTCAAAACAAAGTTCCTGCCTATACTCCCCCACAATAATATTTTCCTCATAAACAATAACCTTAAACAATACAGGCGTAGTTGGTTCACTTCCCCCAACTATTGCCTCTATATGCACCTTATCATTGTCATAATCTGGCGTAATACGAAGTGCTTCTATGTAGGAATCCATAACCCACTCATACCACACAGTCTGCCATATCCCACTTTGCGCAGTATAAAACATGCCACCATTTTTTAGCATCTGTTTGCCCTTACCATGATAAGATGTGTCACTTTTATCTTGTACACAAACCTGAATCTTATTTCTTCCTACTTCAATGTATCTTGTAATATCAATAGAAAATTCCTGATATCCTCCTGAATGAAAACTCGCTGGCACTCCATTTATATACACTTTGCACCGCTCGTCACAAGCCCCAAAATGAAGGAGAATTCTTTTTCCTGCTGGTATCCTATCTATGTAAAAGTTCCTTTCATACCACAAATATTCGTCTGGCATAAGCTGCCGTCCCACGCCTGATAAGACTGTTTCTGGTGAAAATGGTACGCGAATCTGCCCGTCCCAAAGTACAGGCATACTCTCGTCCTTTGTAAAAGCATATTTCCACATACCATTTAATATTGTATAATTTTTTCTAACCATCTGAGGTCTTGGATATTCTGTCAGTACTGTTTCAAGCTGCTCCTCTAAAATATGCTCTCCCCATACAGTCATCAATTGATTATACTTATAGTTATACTTATTCTCTTTGTCAAAAAACTTATCAAGCTGAAACGCCCCTATCAGTTTCTTTAACTTCATACTATATCATCTCCATATTCTTTACACACAATCAAATTCAGATATTCACTCTGCCACAGACTATATAATTCCTGTTTACACATTACATGTTATTTTGTATTATACACAACAAAACGCCCAACGTGTTGTTATCCATTACTTCAACATATTAGATTGGTTCACCACAGATGTATTATACAAAAACAACACATCCGCCCCGTCAAAATCAACATAATCTCCTATCATGCTCGAACTGATATATCTAAGATCAACTAACGTAATCTCACTATACCCTTCAAGGAACAGTGGCGCAAGACTGCTCGTATAAGAATCCCTAAAAATAACCAGTCGCCTGTCTGTAGCCGCAGCAGGACTTTCCATTACTTGTATTGAAGCCGCCCCACCAAGAAACAAATCATATTTATCAAATTGCATTTCGCCCTCAAGCTTATCCAACTGATATATAGGCTTCCACACAGCCTTTTCATCAAATGGCATCACCACAACATTATTTAGCATATTCTCTTCAATATTCCAAACACGTGCCGCAAGAATCACATCACTTGTAAGATACAAAATCGTATCTGCCTCCATAGGCAGTGCCGCCTGCCCATAATACACCCCATAAAAATCACTTATCTCATTGTACTCATACCCCGCCGCCTCCAAATTCAAATACGCTTCTACTCCCAATGCATTCCCCAGCTTTCCTGCCGTATCAAAAAGCCGCTCCTGCTTCCAATGTGTATCTGTATTGTAATAATCCTCTATAGAAAGCCCTGAAATAATATCAATATACTCAAATCCTTTGTCTGTTTCCTTTTCTTTTAACTCCTGCTGTAAAAGTGTAATCATCTGTTCATAATCCATTGACGGATATCCGTTAGGCGCTGCCAAAAAATAATTCTTATCAGGTACTATAGCATACCAAGTATTTTCATCTGGAAAATATTGCGCCTTCAACTCCTGCATTTTCTTGGCAAGCCTCTTTACAGAATTTTCGTTCAATGGATATTCCAATTTAGCAGCATATCCATCTTCCACATAAATTCCATTATTCTCCTTTTGTCCAAGTACACCATAAGCAAAATACGCCTTAATCCGCCTAAGCCCCTCCCGAAATGGAAAATGGTCAAGAAAATACTCCTCTAAGTCCCCCATAAAAGACTCATCCAACAAACTTTTTGCTGTAAGTTCAGGCTTTTTGGCAAGTCGCCTTCTCTCAGATTCAGACACAGATTTCTTTGGAAAAATCACAAATGCTATCATAATCCCCATTATACAAATAAAAAAACTATAAATTGTAATATACTGCTTCCATTTGCCATTTTCCATAATAATCCTCCATTCATCAAAATCTAAAATACAAAAATGGATTAAACGAACCATCGATCAAATACGCTGTACACAAAATCAACAGCCCAACCGTAAAAATCCCTCTCAAAACATGCACTGCCATATCCCCAACTCTATTCGTGCCAAACCGCATCTTTACCTGTTCCCATAACCAAAAAGGAATCGGTGTTGAGCCCACAAGCCCAATACACAAAATTCCGATTCGATTCCTAAGCAAATATGTGCACACTGACATCTCTGTTAAATTTGCAGATCTAAAGACATGCGTGCCGCTCCCCACAAGACTTTGCACATCAGACCACGCTGCCCCAAGACTTTCATTATGGAATATCAAAAAACTAACAATAATCACAAACGCCACATAAACATGTCTTATAAGATTCAACAAACAAACTTTTATTTTACTATTTTCCAAATAAGCTTTTCCAGAAATCTTTACTATGGTAAAATTTACTATGACTTTTTCAAGCACTAAAAGGACTGCAAACATCAGTCCCCACACGATAAAATTCCATCCTGCGCCATGCCAAAGCCCAGTAAAAAGCCATACAACAAAAATATTCCAAATCCAGCGCACCATACTAACCCTGTTTCCGCCCATAGGAATATAGACATAATCCCGAAACCACGCGCCCAAAGTAATATGCCATCTCCGCCAGAACTCACTGACACTTTTCGATATAAACGGATAACGGAAATTCTCTGGAAATGAAAAACCAAACATGCCTCCTAATCCAATCGCCATATCTGAATATCCTGAAAAATCAAAATAAAGCTGCATTGCGACAGCGATAGCATACATCCATGACAGCATCAGCGTTCTTTGCTCTAAACCTGACACTTCTGTCACAAATTCACCGAGAACATTGGCAATCAATACCTTCTTCCCAAGTCCTGTCACAAAACGTACAATGCCTTTTTCAAAACTGGCACGTATGTCAGAAATTTTAACTCCTTCCACCAATGTGCGCTCAATCTCACTATACCGGACAATAGGACCTGCCACTAATTGTGGAAACAGCGTAACATAAGCAGCAAACGTAATAATATTCCTCTGCCTGTCAATTCTTTGATGATAAACGTCAATACAATAACTCACAATCTGGAATGTATAAAAAGAAATGCCAATTGGGAGCGGCAAAGACTTAGCATGTAGCCCAAAAATAGTTTCTATAAAAAAGGCATAATATTTAAAATAAAACAATGATATAAATGGCAGCAGGACAGACAGAATATAAAATACCCTGCCTGCCCTGCTGCTCCGAAATCGCTCCATACCACCTGTGAGCACAAAAGCCGCCACAATCTGTACAAGCATAAGAAACACATACACAGGCTCTCCCCATGCATAAAACAATACAGACATGACAAAAAGCACAAAATTCCTACTCTTTTGTGGCGCAAGGATATAAAAGAAAATCACTATTGGCAAAAACAGATACAAAAATGTAATGCTCGAAAAAAGCATGTCAACTCCCCTCTGCCCCTAGTGGGCATACCAATCCGGATTATCTCACTATATCGGGTTTGTTTTTTCAGATACCTCAGATGTACTCATTCCCCTGCTTTTAGCAGCAGCTATAGCCTTATTCAGAACCTCATCGGCAGCATCCTGTGCTCCCATCACAAAAAATATGTCATTTCCAAACAATACCCCATATTCCTTTTCAGCAACCACACATACCCACTTAGCTGGATTGATATTTTCCATAAGCTGTTGCCTTATCTGTTCTGCATCAGCATCCTCTTTTGTTCTGATATAAACTGCGCTATATGCAGTTGAGGATATCATAGATTCAGACAAATATATTCCTTCAATTCCTGTAACATCTGTAAGTCCTGTATGATACGAAATCATATCCATATCGCTCAAATCAAGCTCATTCGTTTCAACAGACATGGGGAGCAGATCTTCTGCCACTCCCCCATATACTTCCTCCATGAATGCGAATACATCCTCCGTATTGCCCAAATGCACCATTCCAGTAGAATCCATTGTTTCATCTGACTGAACTTCGTCCGAATTTCTGTTATCCTTATTGCCGCAGCCTGTAAGCATAGCGAATGAAAGCGCCAAAACCATTACTATCATTCCAAATTTTCTAAGAACTGTCTTTTTCTTCATATGAAGCCTTCCTTTCTCAATATCCATTTGCCACTAAAGGCTATTACTATGATTCCCTAAAACTAAAACATTATACAACACAAAATATTCCTATGGTGTAATCAACAAAGGATGCATAAACCGCTCACAAAGGCGCTCTGCATTCTCCCATATGACCACATCCGGCTTATATTTCTCATACATACTATATTCAAAAACATCGGGGTGTTCCCAATAGACCTTTTTGTAATATCCCTTGCAGACCATTGACAAATATCCTCCAAAAGAGTCACCCACGAACAAAAGTACCTGATCATGATACTGTGCCGAATCTGCACTATCCTTATCAAACGCATAATTTTCATCTACATATTTGCCAGCTAATCCTGCAATTGTTACCAAATCTCCCGAATAATCATCTGCAGTCTTAGCAAACTCTACTGAATCAAGCTCTGATGTTGTGCTGTATGCTTCTTTGAAAAATGCCTGCATCATCACAAAAGCACCCTTTTGATTGGCATGTGTATCCGTAAAATAATAAAGCTGGGCGTTCTCTTTATTTTCAAGTAGCGCATCTTTTGGGTAAACAAACACAATATCTGTATTTTCGCTAATATACTTTGCAAGCTGCTCCCCTCTTGACACTTTATTTACACGCGCTATCGTATCAGGCATATTTTCCTCATAAATAATTTCCTTATTAGGTACACACATCGCATAAAACTCAATCCCTTTCTGTTCTAAATGCTCTTTTGCAGCAGTGAGGTTTGAAGCCATTGCTGCAAGCTCTTCATCAGAAAAATGGTTGATTCCCATATAATCCCATATTGGATGTCCGTCTAGTTCTGTTTTATAGAAAAACATCTCATTTTTTCCCATAAGTACCTGTGTGGATTCAATATAAGTACCTCCTGTCAAAAAAGAAGTAAGCTGCGTGTTAAAAGCAATCAACTTTGTTCGCCCAAATAAACCTTCTGTAAAATGATTGATAGCATTCTGAAGTTTTGTAAACAATGGTTCTTCTTTTTTATCTTCTGACGGTGTATCCTCTTGGGATATTCCCATAATATCTTCTGTACTACTATCAGTATTACTTTCTTCATCCCCCCTCATTGTTCCATTATTTTCAAGGACTTCTTTTTCAGCCTCCGTAAGTCCCTGTTCTTGTTGGTACGATGGCAGGAAACTGCGCACCAAACTCACAAAAGGTATCGTAAGTATCAACACAAGAAAGGCTATTGTAATCCATTTGTCCCTATTCTTCATCTCTATCCCCCTATCTGCCCGCTTTGTAAATATCTATTAAAAATTAAAGTATATAAAAGGATTATAGGCATTATTGCTAATAAATGACATACTGACCACAAGACAGATAAGAACTCCTAATGCATATACAGCCTGCCACAGCTTGTTGCCCTTAAACTTTTCATCTATCTGAGGCACGATAGGCGCACAGCCAATGATAGCGAACACGAAATATATCCAGTTCTGCAAAATATATGCTCCCACAGCCTTGTCTATAAAACCTTTTGCACCAATACCAAACATTGCTTTGATATAAAGGAACGCATTTCCCATCCCAGTCGAACGGAAAATAACCCAGCCAATTATGACAAGAACCATCGTGTAAATATGCCCCCACCAATATTCTTTCTTACTAAGCCCTGTAAGTTTTTCAAAGGTCAAAATTACAAAATACATCAGTCCCCACGCGATAAAAGGCCAGTTCGCACCATGCCACATGCCCGTGAGCAGCCAAACCACAAATAAATTCAACACCAACCGTGGCGTTGACACCCTGCTTCCCCCAAGCGGAAAATACACATAATCACGAAACCACGTCTGCATAGATATATGCCATCTTCTCCAAAATTCCGACACTGTTTTAGAAATATATGGATACCTGAAATTCTCCTCAAAATGGAAACCAAACATTTGGCCAAGTCCTATCGCCATATCCGAATACCCTGAAAAATCAAAGAAAATTTGCAAGGTATATGCAATTGCTCCAAGCCACGCCATACCAACAGATGCCTGAAACTCACCATTTATGATAAGCCCAAAAGCATTGTCCGCTATCACAGCCATATTGTTGGCAATCAGCACCTTCTTGCCAAGCCCTATGCAAAATCGCGTTACTCCTGTTGAAAAATCCTTAAAATTCTCAACTCTATTTTCTATCTGCTCTGCTATTGTTTCATACCGGACAATAGGACCTGCGATAAGCTGTGGAAATAGTGATATATAAAGTCCCACTTGCAAAGGATTCATCTGCACTTTACCGCGCCTTCTGTACACATCAATCACATATGACATTGCCTGAAACGTAAAGAATGAAATACCAATTGGCAGTGCCACAACAGGTACTGGAATATTCGTATGCAGGAAACGGTTAATCTGCAATACCGTAAACTCACTGTACTTATACCAGCCAAGCGTACCGATATTTCCTACTACCATCAACACTAACAATATATACACTACAACTTTTTTTTCCCTGAATTTGTCTATCAATATTCCAAAAAGCCAATTAAAAAGGATACATATAATCATCAAATACACATGGACTGGTTCACCCCATGCATAGAAAAACAAGCTTGCCACGAGCAGAAATATGTTTTTCAGATGTTTTGCCTTCCGCAAAAATGCATAGTAAATAACCAGCACCACAGGCAGAAAAACAAACAAAAAAACTTCACTTGGAAAAAGCATCTGAATTCCCTCCTATATTTCTATGTTCCCTGTAAATACTGTGACAGCAGGTCCTGTCATATACACAAGATTTTCTGCCCTGTCCCACTCGCATACAAGCGTGCCACCCAAAAGTTTCACATTAACCTTTGCATCCGTAAAACCATTCAACATACATGCCACCGCAACTGCACAGCTTCCCGTTCCACAGGCAAGTGTTTCGCCCGATCCGCGCTCCCACACGCGCATTTCTACATTCTGCCTATCAATAACCTTTACAAATTCCGTGTTTACCCGTTCTGGAAAACGCACATGACCTTCAAAATACGGGCCAATATTCTCTATGTCAAAAGTGCTCATATCCTTCACATCGTCAAGAAATACAACAGCGTGAGGATTTCCCATAGAAACACAAGTCATCTTATATAACTTTCCATTAACCTCTATTTCCTCATCAATCACCTGTTCCTTATCAGATACCACTGGAATACAATCCGCTTTTAAAATAGGCGCGCCCATATTAACCCGCACAGACTCCACCTTACCATCTAACCCCAGCACCAAATCAAGATATTTTACGCTGCCAAAACTTTCTATTGTTATAGAAGTCTTATCTGTAAGCTGATTATCATACACATATTTTGCCACACAACGTACACCATTTCCACACATCTGTGCACGACTTCCATCTGCATTATACATCTCCATCTCAAACATAGCTTTCTTACCCGGATTGATAAAAATAACACCATCACTACCAACACCAAAATGCCTACCACTAAGCCGCTTCACCAACTCCGGCTTCCTATCTGCATCAATATGTTCCTCAAAACCATTGATATAAACATAATCATTCCCACATCCCTGCATCTTAGTAAATTTCATAAAACCCTCCTCATTATCACAAACACCAGAAAATTTAGCAAGTCTTAAGCGGTGTCCTCGCAAAAAACCGTTTGCTTTGCAAAAGAACGCACGCCCTCTGCGTTCTTTATGAAAATTTAGCAAGTCTTAAGCGGTGTCTTTTACCGCTTTAGAGTTGCTTAATTTTCTGACCAAATCCAATTTAGTATTTCTACGTCCTCTTCTGTAACATCCTCCCCAATCTCCACAGAGATAAGCTGCATATCCTGAAATGCCCTGATTCCATGCTTCTGCCCTCTCTTAATAGAAATTGTGTCACCGCAGCTAAATTTGATAATGCAACCATCAAGCACAAGCTCTCCACTCCCATTTGCCACAGTGATCACTTCATCCTTGTAGTGGTGTACCTGATAATCTTGCGCACAGCCTGCATTTATTGTAATATGTCGCGTAATAGACTTCGTTCCGTCTGGATACTGACTGTAATCATACACCTTGTATTCCCCCCAGCGACGCTCCTCATACATTGGGCGGTTGCTTAAATTTTCTACATATGGCTTAATATAGGAGCTCTTATGCTTGTCTGACACAAGAATTCCATCCTGCCCCGCGGCAATCACAAGATCTTTCGTCCCAAGTGCTACAATTGGTATGGAAAGCTCATTGATGACATGTGTATTCACACACTCCTCACCCATAATGGCATCGCCTATACTCTCCTTCTCCATCTCCTCTGTAAGCGTATTCCATGTACCAATATCTTTCCATGAGCCATTGTATGGCACAACTGCAAGCGAGTCTGCTTTCTCCACCACCTCATAATCAAAACTATCCTTTTTTAGCCGCGAATAATTTTTGACCACATATGAAAAATCTCTACTTTTCAAATACTTGTCTGCAATCTGCATCAAATACTTTAGCTGAAAAGCAAACACGCCCGCATTCCAAAGCGCGCCCTTCTCAATCAGTGCAGCCGCCGAAACCTCATCCGGCTTTTCTTTGAAACCAACCACCTTTCCATGCTCCCCCTGTATGATATACCCATACTTTTCAGATGGATAAGACGGTGTGATTCCCATAAGCACGATATCTGCAATCCCTTCCTGAACCTTTTTATCCATACTCTTAAAAGCTTCAAAATACTCTACATCTACAAACGGATCAACTGGAAGCACAATCACCGTTTCCTCTGGTGATGCTTTTCTCCTTGATTCCAAATAAGATGCAGCAAGCACAATAGCCGGCAACGTATTTCTTCGCTCCGGCTCTACCACAATATCCACATCACCTTGAAGCTGTCCTCGAATCGCTTCCACCTGCGTAGCTGATGTTGCCACCACAATTTTCGCATCTATTTTAGCTTGTACAATCTGCCTGTATACACGCTGAACCATCGATTCATAATTACCTTGTTCATCAGATAAAAGCTTTAGAAATTGTTTTGAACGCACTTCATTTGACAGCGGCCACAGACGTTTCCCTGAACCGCCTGACAATAATACAATATTCATATGTTTCCTCATTTCTACACCAGAAGCCTTATTTCAATGCCAAAACCATCTGTGCTGTTTCCACCATACTGACACCATTATCCATACTGTGCTTTTGGAGATAACGATGTGCTTCTTCCTCGGTCATATTATTTCGCCCCATCAAAAGTCTCTTTGCACTATTTATAATATCCGCTTCCTCATTATTTCGTACCCGTGGCTGTTCTCGCCGTTTCTTCCTTCGCCGAATAATACTCTCGGACATCATATTTATAGTATCCACCAACTCATGCACTTTCAGTGGCATTGCAAGCCCAATAATACCGCTATATGACACTTCATTCAATGCCCGCTGTGAGGTCATCACCAGCATTTCAAAGCCTGCCGGAAGATTATTTTTCAACTCCACACAAATCATATCTGCAAGCTTATAGCCTGAAATGACAATACCGTCATGAAGTGCGTCAGCATGTCCAAGCGCCTGTGCCCCAGAAGTACAGATAGCAGCTACACCAAATCCATTCTTTACCAGTACATTTTTAATACTTTTGGCATCCTCTATCTTGGCAAAAACCACTATAATATTTGTCAACGGTACACCTCCAAGCCTGTGTTTCCTATCCTGAATCCCCCTTTGAAGTACCGTCAAATTTTATATAGATAAGATTCTATTTCCCAGTTTGTCACCTGCGCATCATATTCCTTCCATGCAGCAAGCTTGAAATCATAATACTGTTCAAAAACACGCCTGCCAAGCAAATCGCGCAACAGCGAATCCTGCCTCATCTCATAACATGCCTCCAATAAATCCGTTGGTATCTTTTGGATACCACGCTTTGTAGCAAGCTCCTCCGACAAGACATTGATATTATCTGTAACCTCCGGCTCTGGCTCAATTTTATTTCTGATGCCGTCAAGTCCTGCCATAAGACATGCTGCAATCGCAAGATATGGATTCGCGGAGGGATCAGGGCTACGAAGTTCTATCCGTGTATGCTCTTCGCGTATATTTGGTATCCTAATCAGTGTGTTTTCTCCAAGCGTGCTCCACGCAATATAGACAGGTGCTTCAAAACCTGGCTTTAACCTCTTATAAGAATTGACAAGCGGGTTTGTCACTGCACAAATACCCTTTACATGCTTCATAAGTCCACCCATAAAATAATAGGCTTCCCTGCTTAATCCATTTACATCTGATGCATCATAAAATATATTTTTCCCATCTTTATGCAGCGACATGTTAATATGCATGCCTGAACCGCTAAATTCTTTGCGAGGCTTTGGCATAAACGTCCCATGAAGCCCATGATGCCTTGCTATCGTCTTTACGCAAGCTTAAAGGTCATAATATTATCTGCTGTGGCAAGTGCCTCGTCGTATTTAAAATCTATCTCGTGCTGAGACGGCGCCTTCTCATGGTGCGATGCCTCTACCTCAAAACCCATATCTTCAAGGGTAAGCACAATATCTCGTCTCGCGTTCTCACCACTGTCAAGTGGTGCCATATCAAAAAAACCAGCCTGCTCATTCGTGTTTGTAGTCGGTCTGCCATCTTCATCGGCGTTGAATAAAAAGAACTCGCACTCAGGTCCTACCTTAAAAGTATACCCCATCTTTTCCGCCTCTAGCAATGCTTTCTTCAATATATAGCGACAATCTCCCTCAAAAGGTGTTCTGTCAGCACGGTACACATCACAGATAAAGCGTGCTACTTTGCCCTGTTGCGGTCTCCACGGAAAAATCGTAAACGTATCAAGGTCAGGATACAAAAACATATCTGCATTATCACTTGGAAGCATTCCTTCTACTAACGAGCAATCGAACATACAATTATTATTTAAAGCCTTTTCTAGCTGGCTTGCCGTAATTGCCACATTTTTAAAATTCCCTTCAATATCAGTAAACTGCATTCGGATAAATTCTACATCCTCATCTACTATCCGATTGATAATATCCTGTTTTGAATACCTTTCCATGTTTACATCTATCCCTTCCCCAATTCCATTCTCATTTAGCATTGTCAAATTTATATAAATACAAAGCATTTATATAATATTTTATAAATTATTACATTTAACAATATCTATTTTGTATACAGTACTATTATTTACAAATTTTGTCAACCCAAAATCTATACAGCAACTTACAATGAAATATCAACTATTTTCAATATGCATAAACCGCTTCTCTCCTTCATATCTATATATAAAAGAACAGAAACGGAGTCAGACATATGAGCTCTAACACAAAAATCGTCGTACTTCGCTCAAAGGAATTAGTCTATGCACTTGTGCTTCTGATTGTGAGTGTACTTATAATAATGGTTGCAGTATCCTTATTTATGCCATCAGAAGGCAATACTAGCACTCCGTCACAAACAACAGGAAAAACCAGTTCCCTAGATACCTATGTGCCCGGCATCTACTCAAGCACATTACAACTTGGAAGCTCTAATGTAGAGCTACAAATCACAGTCGATAAAAATCATATCAACTCCATAAACCTGACAAATATAGACGAATCTATAGCTACTCTCTATCCACTAATGAGTCCAACTTTAGAAGAACTAGCTGCAGTTATCCTAAAAGAACAGAGCATCGACAGTATCAGCTACACAACAGAAAGCCGTTACACTTCTATGTTACTTATGCAAGCCATATCCTCCACACTTGACAAAGCTCGCTCATCAGAAAATGCAGACCGTGAGATTAGTACAATCTATTGATTGCCTCCTTATCCGGAACATTGCATGAGCATTTTTTTCAGGTCATCTACTTCGAAATGATAGATTTTGTCGCAAAACTGACAACGGACCTCTACCAATTTGCCATCATCTATCATTTCTTGTATGTCCGTTTTTCCAATGCTTATTATTGCTCGTTCCACACGCTCACGGCTACAGTCACAGTAATACTTTGCTGGTATTGTGTCACTGATTTCAAGCCCTAAGTCTTCTAAAAGAAGCTCTAGCATTTGTTCCGGTGTATTCCCATCATCAAGAATCTTGGTGACGCTTTCCATTGTTTTTAGCTTTTCCTCCAACGCACTAATAGTTGCATCTTCAGCAAAAGGCATAAGTTGTATAATAAAACCCCCTGCCTGTTTTACAGTGTTATCCTTCTCCATCAGCACACCAAGACCGACTGCCGATGGAATCTGCTCAGAAGTAGCAAAATAATACGTCAAATCTTCCGCAATCTCCCCTGTCTGAAGCTGCGTCTGTCCCACATATGGCTCTTTCAGGCCCATATCCTTTATGACGCTCAAAATTCCAGTTCCTACTGCTCCGCCCACATCAAGCTTGCCAAGTGCATTAGGCGGAAGCATGACCTGTGGATCTAAAGCAGTACCCTTTACATTCGCCTTAGAATCTGCCGTCACAGCAAGCCCCCGTACTGGCCCATCACAATGAATTTGTATCGTGAGCACATCCTGTTCACCCTTCAACATGCTGCCCATCATAGCGCTAGCCGTAAGAAGTCTGCCAAGTCCAGCCGTAACAATAGGACTCAAGTCATGTATACACCTAGCCCTCTCTACAAGCTCCCTTGAGGTAATTGCAAATGCACGAATCTGCGCATTTGCCGCTGTTGCCCTCACAATATAATCTGACATGGTTTCTCCTCCTTCGATTTCATCATCATATATATCCGTTCACTCTCATTTGTAACCTCTCCAAGAGTATCTGCATCAAATGCTTTTAAATATGTCAATCCAGCCTTCTCTGCACAGTGCTTCATCTCCTCAAAAACATATCCCCTCTGCAAATGAACCTCTTGAAAACGAGAAAAAAATTCACTTCCCTCGACAGACATTTCCTCATTTTTTACAAACACTGTAAGGTCATATTCGTTAATACAACTCTTCGCATCAAAAAAGTTCTCCCAAATAAAGCTGCAATCCTCTCGGTTTTCAGCTATCACACTGTCACCAATAACTGTTTCATACTTGTATCTAGTATTAAAATCAAACAAAAAAATACCATCTGGATCAAGATAATTATTGACAAGTTTAAAGCATGTAATTAAATCCTCTTCATCAAGCAAATAATTGATGCTGTCACATACACATACTATGGCTCGTACTGTACCATAAAGTTCAAATTCTCGCATATCCTGATTCAGATAAAGAATATCATGTCCTGATTTCTCTTTTTTCTCACAAGCTATATTTAACATCTCGACTGCATTATCCACGCCAATCATATCATAACCTTTTGCAGCAAGAAGCTCCGTCATATTTCCTGTACCACAGCCAAGATCCAACACAAGTCCGTCTCTGATTCCATGTGCCAAAAGTTCATCTACAATAATTTTGCACCACTTCTCGTAGGGTACATCCTCCATAAATTTGTCATACACACCCGCAAAATCCGCATATGACTCCATAAATTCTTCCATTTTTTATGCCCCAAGCTTCATTGAAATAAGAAAGCCCACTACCAGTAAAACTACACCTGTAAGAACTTCTATAATACCTATAGTTCCTACTTCCATCATAATCAATATCGCAAACGGCGAAGCCACAATCAGCCCAATAATCGCCCAGTACGTAATCAATGGGAACTTTTTGAGCAAATATTCAATCAATTTTGCAACTGCCACAATACCAACAACCACTCCAAGCCCAAAAGGTATAAGCACTACAAAAGTATCCAACATCGCAGCAATATCAAAAGCTTTTAATGCATTGATAAAATTATTGATTGTATCAATAATCATATTATAATAACCAAGAATCATCATAATCATAGAGCCACTAACCCCCGGAATTACCATAGTTGCAGCAGCAATAATCCCAATAACAAACATCTTAACTACCGTCCCCACGCTAAATGTGACCTCAGCATTTGCCCCGCCACTCTCATCCAAAAGCGAAAATCCTACCACAACCACAAAAAACAGCACACAAGCAATTATCTGTGGAAGTTTGATCGTATTTCCTTTCACTCTTCGATAAATAACAGGAAGTCCCCCAATAATCAATCCTATAAAAAACATATTTGTTTGCACTGGAAACTTAGGAAATAAAATCTCCGAAAAAATCTTTGCAAAAATTGCTATAGAAAGCAGCATCCCTATCACAATTGGAACTAAAAGTGCGATTGCTTCTTTCATGCGCTTTATAAAATGTGTAAGCACCAATATCAATTTATCATAAATCCCCATGGAAACCATCATAGTTCCACCACTTACACCAGGAATAACATTTGCTATCCCTACGACCATGCCCCTTAAAATATTCACTATAAATTCTTTCATCTTCTTAATAAATTACCTTTCATAACCATTATTTTTCCACCAATAAACATACTGTTACTGTTCACTTCTTAATTTTCTTGCAAAATCAATGCTGAATCATGTAAATAATACCAGCATACTACCTATTTTTCAAATAGTTTTCCAAGAAAACAATCACTGCATCCATCTCTTCATCCGTACCTATAGAAATACGCAGGTAATTTGAAATACGCGGCTTATTCCAATACCTTACATATATCCCATTTTCTCTTAGTGCCGCAAAAAGCTCATACGCGGGTACATCCTTATGTGTCGCAAAGATAAAGTTCGTTTTTGTGTCAGGAAATACAAAACCAAGGCGCGAAAGTTCTCCCTTCGTGCGCTCCCTAGTATTGACAAGTTTTGAAACGATATCCTTAAAATATTCCTCATCCTCCACAGAAGCTACCCCCGCAGCAATTGCAACAGAACTTATAGTATAGGAATTAAATGAAAATTTTACATCATTCAAATAACCAATCAACTTTTCACTGCCCATAGCGTAACCAATACGCATTCCTGCCATAGAGCGCGATTTAGAAAAAGTCTGTACTACCAACAAGTTTTCATACTTTTCTATTAAAGGGACACAGCTTTTCCCACCAAAATCCACATATGCCTCATCTATAATTATCACAGAATCTGGATTTGCTCTGATAATCTCCTCAAGCATAGAATAATCTGCTGCAATGCCTGTCGGTGCATTGGGATTAGCTATGACAATGCCACCATTTTCCTGAAAATAGTCTTCCTTTCGGATACAGAAATTTTCATCTAAAGGCTTGCATTCATAAGGAATACGATGCAACTCTGCCCACACATCATAAAATGAATATGTGATATCCGGAAACAACACAGGCTTCCTACCATTAAAAAAAGTCATAAACGCCATGGAAAGCACATCATCAGAACCAACACCTACAAACACCTGCTTGTCAGAAAGTCCGTGGCGCTTTGCCAATACAGCAACAAGTTCCGTCACATCAGTATCAGGATATTTACGCAATAAATCATAATCAAATCCATGAAGCGCTTTTTGAACTCCCGGTGCTGGGGAATACGGACATTCATTTGTATTAAGCTTAATGATATTCTTGTCCTTAGGCTGTTCACCTGCCACATATGGCACTGTTTTTCGTACATTATCTTCCCAATTCATCGTTGCTCCCTTCTATGTGCTTTTGACACGTATACAAATATTTTTATCTTTATCATAACAAACTTTAAAACTTTATGCAATGTATGTTGACTCCAAAAGAAATCTATTCTACTATAAAAATATGGTAATAATTACCAAGTTGTAATTTCCCACGATTAAAATTACTAAGGTATAATTTTCCAAAATTATGAAAAACTTATATCAAGATGGAGGTAAAATATGTATCGTATAAAAATATTTGCCAAAAGTTTTTTATCACTTTTTGCCATTTTGCGGCTTTCTGGGATTTCGACCAAAAATCCTATATCACTTATACTGTTTATAATTTTTGTATATATTTACACAAAACTTGATAACGAAAAACTCCAAAGTCATATAGAAACAGCAGATCCTTTGCTTGCAGGAATACTAAGTTTGCTATTCTCACTATTTACCCTGTCTGCACAACATGATGCCATACTTCAAGGCATGGAAAACAGACTTTTTTGTGCTATAATCCTGCTTTTTACAGGTTTCGGACTTTTGACTACTTACTATCATTTGACAATATGGCTCTTACAAGCTACAGACACTTTAAAGGTAACAAAATCTGGTTACTCTTATGCATGGTTTCCATATGTGGCAGTAATTTCCTGCCTTGTATGCTGGCTTCCATACTTTCTGTATGAATATCCCGGTGTCATGACACCAGACAGCATTAACCAATATGCTCAAGTCATTGGAGCTTATGAACTTTCCAACCATCATTCAATTGTGCATACTGGTTTAATAGGCTTTTTTTATAATCTTGGGCTTTCTATGACGGACGATCCTCATTTTGGGATTGCATTGTACACACTAGCACAAATGTTTTTTATGGCATTTGTAGCTGGATATGTAGTAAGAACTCTCCAACTTGCTCACGTAAGGCTTCTTGTGATTGGCATTACCATATGTTTTTATGCACTGATGCCCTATAATGGTGCTTATGTGGTTACGATGTGGAAAGATATTCCTTTTGCGGGCTGCATGACACTTTTTGCCGCCGTACTTATGCGATTCTTGCTACGCGGAAACCATGCTGCCTCGTCCGACGACATTCCGAAATTGTCCATCAGTGAATATTTCACTTTAGTGCTGCCCTACATCTTCTCTTGTGTACTATTATGCCTTTTACGTGCTAACGGCTGGTATGCCTATGTGGTAATGATTCCTCTTATACTAATTGTATACCGCAAATGCCCTAAGTCAATGATACCTATTCATCTGATTATACTATTATTAGTACTTTTTGTAAAAATTCCAGTAATGAACGTGTACGATATTCCGCAGGCTGATTTTGTAGAATCCCTTTCCATACCTATGCAACAGATTGCCCGCGTTATTACAGATGGAGAATCTCTTTCCTTAGAGCAGGAAACTTTTTTAGAACAAATTATGGACTTAGAGCAAATCCCGCAGATGTACCAGCCAAATATATCAGACAATATCAAAAATTTAGTGCGGCAATATGGTGTCAATTATTTAGAAACACACAAAGCGAATTTTTTTAAAATATGGTTTGACATTGGACGTGGGCATCTAACTGCTTATTTTGATGCGTATGTAGACCAAACTGTTGGTTATTGGTATCCTGATATTTCCTGTGATGCTGGACTTGCTGATGGTATCTATGCAAACGAGTTTGGGCTTACATGGCAACCTATGATACATGGCAATGTTATTGTAAAAGCAAAGGAAATATTATTTAAGCTTCCCGAACTAATCCCTTTGTATGGAATACTATGGAGCATAGGCTTCATGTTGTGGCTGGTGCTCCTCCTCACCACGTTATGTCTTCGATCAAGGAAAACTGCAAATGCTCTTATATGTTTACCTTCCATACTACTGATACTAACATTGTGTATTGCTACTCCTGTGTCAAATGATTTTAGGTATGCATACCCTGTTTTTTATGCATTGCCTATACTTTTACTATCTCCATTTGTAGAAGACGAAACTCTATACTAATTTTATTATTTTTCTTTCTTAATAGATGACTGCAACATTTTCTATTACATTATTATTTACATCGAAGGCTACAATATTTTCATTGGTTCTATGGTGAGCCATATAATATGTGCCTTCGATCTTTGTTATGTAATATGGTGTGCCTCCACTTATACCAAATTCAGCATAAACTTCTTCATACTCTCCTTTTTCAAGTCCTTCTAACTTTTTTGTTCTTATAATAGTAGCATAATCCTGATTTTCTTGATTATCCGTAGATATTGTGATGTAATAATAGTCCTCTATCTTTATTAACTGAACCATTCCTGCTATTTCAGATGTCACAGTATATTCTGTCTCAATATCAAACCTATTTTCTTTTTCATTTATCACAGCTTTTATAATTTTCTGGTTGTTATGACCGGAAACAAAATAAATGCCATCCTCCATAATTGTAAAGGAACGTACATATACACCATACAATGTATCAATCTTGAGAATATTTTCTATATAAAGTGGATATATCCCACGTTCATCTGCCTGTGTCGATCTTCTTATCAAATACATCTCACCTGTGATAGAACTCCATGCCATAAATAGTTCTTTTTGTGCATCATATTGTACATAATGCGGCTTCATTCCTATATTTTCAAACGTCTGTGTATGCATATAGCCATCTTCTGTCTTTTGAAATACAAGTAATCTATTATGTTCTGTGTCATCTATAAGGAGCACTGTTTCGTCAGACGCTATGGTATGGGCATAGTGTACTTCATCTGTAAGCACATTCCACTGATTCAAGGAATCTGATAAATTATCATGATATATAATCTGGTCATGGTAACAGTCCACAATAAAATATAGTCCATCAATTTTTGTTATGTATGTAGCTACATTTAGTGTGTCATAGGTGTTTTTCTTCTTCAATGACTGTGGATTAGCTACCATTCCTTCTGGAGCACTATTTTGTTCTTTTTCAAATATTATAGGTAACGTTTCCGTGGATTTTTCATTTGAAATTTCAATAGTAGCATTTGCTGAAATACTATTATAATCTTTTTCATTCTCCGAATTTCCACAAGCTGTAAGCATCATTACTATAACAATCATTTTTTTAAGGACCTGCATAACTGGCGCTGTTACTGTTTTTGGCTTTTGTGTTGTAACGATAACTGTTTCATATTTATTCCGATTTATCACAAATTCATGATGCTGTTTATGAAAGCAGATATATCTTAATTTCAGAATGTTTTTATTATAGATTTTTGTTTTACAGAATTCTTTCTTGTCCATTACCTTATGTGTTATCCTTTCTATAATTAAGTTCCGTATCAATCCTGCCAACACCTTGATTGCCAGAATAACGTTACTTTTATTTTACTTATAATAGCAGACTCATAGTGTTGTCTGAAATTTGCCGAGAGGCATGTAACTACCATATTTAAAAACAATAATAGGATTAACCTCATCATTCAAATATGTCTTATGGCATAATAACTGTGGGATATATGCCAATATTCCATATATTTCCATAACCATAATAATTATAACATTTCACGTGTATGTTATACAAGCTTTCTTCTAATATGATAGATTTTAAAATTGCCGTGCAACACAGACTTTTCACTTGACAGACACAATATATTGCCACAATACAACATAAACTTTTCACTTGCTGCAAATTATGGCTTATATAAGATACTACTGTTCACACCTTATAACTTAAAAGCTGATTAAAACTAGAACATGTACATTATAACAATCCATTCGCTATTAGAATATGTACCAACTACCTATAACAATGATACATCTATATTTCTGTAATTTATGCCGTTTTTGCTCTTATTTATGAACTTTTTGTGAACGTATGGTAAATGTAAAGTAAATATAAAATGAATAAATTTTTCATTTTCCTATTGACGTAATCAAAAAATCATGTATAATAATGACTTGTAAGACGCAATGAGGATATCATGCTAGATGAATAAGAATGCTATTTGAAAATAAAAATTCAAAATAGTACATTAGCCCGTATATCCTTAAATAAAGTTTTTAGCACTACATAGTGCATGCGCAAAGCGCAAATGGAGGAAAAATTATGAAAAAAAGAATTTTAGCAACAATTATGACACTTACATTAGGCGCAGCAATGCTTACAGCTTGTGGCTCAACCTCAGAAGATACAACAATAATCAACGAGGAGACAATACCTGAAACGAATAATGAGGAAAATTCTACAGAAGTTGCTACCACTGAGGAAGCTAATACAGAGGTTGCAAACGATGAGAATTCTACAGAAGTTGCTACTACTGAGGAGGCTAATACAGAGGTTGCAAACGATGAGAATTCTACAGAAGTTGCTACTACTGAGGAGGCTAATACAGAGGTTGCAAATGATGAGAATTCTACAGAAGTTGCCACTACTGAGGAAGCTAATACAGAGGTTGCTACAAACTAATCAGTACTCATATTTTCATAAAAAAATCCCGCCGATTTACTGGTGGGATTTTTTCTATGAAAACAATAATCAAGGTTGCCTAATTTTTTTAGGAACTGTTTAGGAATAAATCATTATATACATTCATGGAATACTTTGATATAAAGCGTTCTGTGAATGTATGTGATGATTTATTTTGGGACAGTTTCTTATTGCTTTATCTTATAATCTTTTGGCTCTGAAAAGTGAGAGCACATAGGATAACTGAGTTCTTATATTCAATTTTAATTACATAACAAACTTTCTGAATCGTTCTTCTAATTTATCAGAAATTTTTATATGCTCTATGACATCTCTATCTTCCTCTATTAGAAATTTTTTACCTTTTCTAAGTAATCGGGCTAAAAACAAAAAACAATTTTGCGTATAGAAAAAATCCACTAAGTCAAAAAAATCATTCGCTATTATAGCATCAAGATTAAGAAAATTCTTAAACTGCTCATTCGTGCTAAAATTACAAAAAATAACATACTCTTGAAAAAGAGTTCTATCATATTCTGATTTATAATTTTCCCACTTTTTTAATAATTGTTCATTCGTCAAAATAAAATACTCCTTCCTTGAATGGTCTATATGCTGACCATTCCATTATTACAATTATAAGATTAGAATAAAAGATAATCAACAAGGAAAAGATAGAAAAATGATAAGTTATGAACCATTATGGAAGACTATGAAAAAGAAAAATATAAGTCAATATAAACTGATACATGAACATGATATAAGCAAATCCTTGTTACAACGGTTACGGGATAATGAAACTATAACAACATATACTATAGATAGGTTGTGCCAAATTTTAGAATGTGAAGTTTCTGATGTATTAAAATTCACTCCTGATTAAAAAAGAGAAACATATAACAATAGTTATATTATTTCTCTTTTTTATACTTTCATACAGTTTTGGCGAACCTATTTGTACCTAATTGAAAAGGCTTAATTTTTCAAGCATAAGTTTTGATAAGAGCATGGTAACTGTTCATTTATCTGGAATCTGCCTTCCTTCATGATCCATATGGTAATTATCACGGTATATCAGTTCAGATAATGGTACGAATGTATATCCTGCATCTTTTAGCGTGGTAATCATGGTATCAAGTGCTTGTGCTGTATATTTTGCTCCGTTGGGTGCATTGGAATTAGTACACGTTTCTATTTCTTGAACAGATTATTATTTTACATTTACCTCAAGCCACTGTTCAAAATCACCTTCTGGCTTCCATTTAGAATATGTTCTTTGCATATTTTGATAAACAATTTGCGTAGATGAATGGCTTTGTCCAAGTTTCAATAAAAAAATATTATATGATTTTAGATAATAACTTAATGAAATTTTGTATTCCCCCTGACTATCATATACCCCTGCAAGATTGTTATAGCTTGTAGCTGTAAATGGATGCTCCTTTCCCAATACACGTTCACTTATCCCTATTGCCTTTTTATACAGTTCCTCCGCTTTTTTGTATTCCCCCTGACTCTCATATACCACTGCAAGATTATTATAGCTTGTGGCTGTAGCTGGATGCTCCTCTCCCAGTACACGTTCTCTTATCCCTAGTGCCTTTTCATACAGTTCTTCTGCTTTTTTGTATTCTCCCTGACTCTCATATACCACTGCCAGATTATTATAGCTTGTGGCTGTAGCTGGATGCTCCTCTCCCAGCACACGTTCGCTTATCCTTAGTGCCTTTTTATACAGTTCCTCCGCT